>Ga0334886_1000167_pt1 | contig 112207 bp, 106 predicted proteins | sample GraSluR1_MG_9_FD_207232 | JGI IMG/M metagenome (GOLD analysis project Ga0334886, IMG submission 207232) | Sludge microbial communities from methane-producing bioreactor in Wageningen University, Netherlands - Granular Sludge_27_06-R1 | ecosystem: Engineered > Bioreactor > Anaerobic >...
TTCTTACTGGCAATATTCTGTTGTTCTGTCGTCTTGTCGCTGATCTGTCGCATGATTTCCCTTTTTTTATCCTCAAAAAACGCGTATTATTTTAAGACGAATATTGCATGAATACAAGCGAATAAAATGAATAATAGACATACCATTATATACTTAACTATCATATTGTGCTTTTCGTGGCTTTCCGCGGATACCCTTCCGCTTCGCTTCGATCTGCGGGATGTGGACGGGGTGAACTATGTTTCTTCCGTTAAATCCCAGATGGGCGGAACCTGCTGGACCCATGCCGTGATGGCTGCGATGGAAAGCAATCTGATGCGTAATATGACGGTCGCTTCCGAACCCGATCTGTCGGAGTATCACCTGGACTGGTGGAACGGTTTCAATCTTTATTTCAACCGGGATGTCGGTATGTATCCTTCCGAGGGACTTGAGGTGCATATGGGCGGGGATTACCGGGTGGCGAGCGCTTATCTCTCCCGCGGTGATGGCGCGATCATGGAACCGGCGGGCGGGCCTTACTATGACGATCCACCCGCATTCAGGGATTCATCCTATCAGTATTATTATGCAAGGCATATTCTCTGGCATCAACTGGATGACGATCTGTCCAATATGGATTTCATCAAAAGGCAGATCATGGACCACGGTGCCGCCGGTACCTGCATGTACGTAGGATCTGAATTTTTGGATGATTCGGTCGGCGGTACATTCTGGCAGCCGCCCTGGGATCCGAATGATCCCAACCATGCCATTGCGATCATCGGCTGGGATGATTCCATCCGTACTGCGGCTCCCGAACCGGGTGCATGGTTGTGTAAGAACAGTTGGGGCACTTCCTGGGGCAATGACTGGGGAGGCGGGGGATACTTCTGGATCTCCTATTACGATAAACATGCCGTACGTCATCCGGAAATGGGATTTGTGTCCTTCCAATATGTTGAACCGATGCGCTATGATAAAATATATTATCACGATTATCACGGCTGGCGGGATACACTCGATGTAAAAGACGCATTCAATGCATTTGTGGCGGACGACCGTGATACATTGGTCGCGGTAAGTTTTTATACCGCCGCCGATTCGGTCCGATATACGGTAAAGATGTATCGCTCCCGTTCAGAAGTTGAACAGGATCTACATCATGTTTCCCAAACAGGACTTATTCCGCATGCCGGGTTTCATACCGTGGATCTGGACAGCGTTATTTTGCTGACAGCTGCGGATTCGTTCTTTGTCCGTCTGCATCTGGATAAAGGCGGGCAGGCACACGACCGGACCTCCATAGTGCCCGTTCTGCTTGATGTCCCTTCCCTGTATGCCCAAAAACTGCAGGACACGATTGTCCCCTCCCGCGCAAAGCCCGGCGAAAGTTTTTATCTGGAGAACGGGATCTGGCATGATCTTCAGGGAATAGATACGACCGCCAATTTTTGCATAAAGGCGCTGGTGCGAAAAAATACATTTTCACAACCCAATCCGCCGCCGCCTTTACCGGCATTCATGGGTGTTTATCCCAACCCGGTCTCTCAACGCGCAGTCATTGACTATACTTTATCCGAAGCGACGACAGTCCTACTGCAGTTATACGATATAAGAGGAAGACTGCAGCGAACACTGGAAAATCATCATCGATCCGCCGGTTATCATTGGTCGGAATACGATCTTTCTCACTTGTCCGCCGGCATTTATATTTGTATTTTAAAAGTTGACGGAAAAATGATTGACAGTCGTAAAATAGTGATGGTCAAATGAACAGAAAAACGCACATCATATTTATTTCGTTATTTTTCACCCTGCTGAATGCGGCGGTATATGAATATGAATTTAATTTTTCCGAACCGCGGATCGACCGGGAGAGGGGACACATGCTGGTGAATGTGGAAGGCTGCAGATTGTCCGGTGTTCAGGGTGAACCGCTATTGCCGCACTATTCCTTTATGATCGCCCTGCCGCCGGGAGAAGAACCGGAATCACTGGAACTGATACGCAATAATATTAAAAGTTATCCTTTATTGCTTCCCTTACTGCCAAAACAGGCCGACCGGCCTTATTCTGTGGGTAGGAATGAAAGGGGTTTGCTGAAAAATGACAAAGTATATGAACTGACGCAATATAAGAATGATACGATAACAACAGCGACCCATGTTTTCCGGGGAACACGCGTGCTGACGGGGGTGGTTTCGCCGGTCACGTATTTTCCCGCCGCGGGCAATATTGAACTTGCCTCACGTTTGACCCTGCGAGTAAAAACCCGTCCCGGGATTTATCTGCCGCAACCGCCGGATCCGCGAACAGAACTGTTGAAAGATATTGTGCTTAACCCGGAAATATTGGGAAGTACAGCACAGGTTCTTCCCGAACGGATGCTCATCATCAGCAGTGAAACATATGAGCCTCTTTTCGATACGCTAAGAGCCTTTTACGCGCGATACGGTATCGAATCGGAATTTCTGAGCGTAGAGGCGATCGAGGACAGCAGTTTATCCGGAAGGGACACACAAGAACGTATCCGGAATGCCATTATCGGGATCTATCTCGAAAGAGGACTGGATTATCTCCTGATCGGGGGCAACAGTACCATTGTGCCGCATCGCGGACTGTCCTGCACGGTCGATTCCGATGGCACACCCTACAGCAGCGATGATATTCCCGCAGATCTGTATTATGCCGCACTGGACGGTGACTGGGACGCGAACGGAAATAGTGTTTTCGGGGAATATGATGATTCCACGAGTTTCGATGAAGCGGACCTGCTGCCGGAACTGGCGGTGGGGCGCATGCCCGGGGCGAATGCGAACGAATTGGTTTATATGATAGAAAAAAGCATGCGCTATCAGGCGGAGCCTGTCATCGCGGACATGGACCGGCATGTGTTCTTCGGGGAATCCTTGTGGCATGATCCAGTGACCTGGGGGGCGGATTACCTGGACCTGCTGATCGGAGAGCAAAATGAGAACGGATATGCTACACAGGGTATTACGGATGATATAACCATCCATAAACATTATGAGAGGGACAGTGCGACCCCCTGGAATCGCACGACCGTAAAAGATGAACTTGCAGCCGGCAGGGCATTCGTGCATCACAGCGGACACGCGAACACAAGTTACCTCATGAAATTCTCTACCTGGGATATACAGGATTCCGATTTTGTTACCGTGAACGGGATCGATCACGCAACTCCCGTTTTTTACAGTCACGGCTGCTATTGCGGCGCTTTTGATCACCCGAACAGTATAGCATCACGGCTTGTGAATACACCTGTCCTCGCAGTGGGTGGCGTGTTCAATTCCCGCTACGGCTGGTTCAACGAAGGCACAACGGAAGGTCCGGCCATCCATTTACACCGGGAGTTCATGAATGCGCTGTACGGCATGGGCATTCATCCTTTCGGATGGACGCATACGATGTCCCGCATTGCCACTGCACCATGGGTTAGCGCGGAAGACCAGCATGAACAAAATGCCCTGCGCTGGAATTATTATACCATCAATGTGCTGGGCGATCCGGCCATGCGTTTATACAGCGGAACGCCGCAAGCGCTTGATGTGGTATATGATATCAGCGGACTTTCCGCCGGTTCCCTCAAAGCAACGATCAGTCGGGAAGGGATGCCGGTATCTTCAGTCCGTATGACAATACTGGATTCCGAGAACCGTATTTTGGGTATTGCGGAAAGTGATCATGCGGGTTTTGCGGAAATTACTCTTGGCGATCTGCCCGTGTCCGCTGACAGTATTTATGTGCATGTAAGAAAAGAGAACACGATTCCCGCCGATACGGTCTTCCATCTTCAGCAGACAGGCATATCCATACCTGAAAACTATGCTTTGCTTTCGGTCTATCCGAATCCTTTCAATCCCGAGACCAATATTCGTTTTATGATCCCTCAGCCGGGAGAAACACAAATAGATGTCTTTGACCTTAAGGGAAGGAAAGTTCAGGAGTTGTTCAGGGGATACTGTGATGCAGGTCAGCACCATATTCGTTTCAACGCATCCCATCTTTCCGCCGGCATTTATATCTGCCGTCTGCAGTCGGGCGCAACCCGCACCAGCCGGAAGCTCGTTCTTTTAAAATGATCATTATGATATAAAGGAGTTAATATGCATACCCCCTTTCTGAGTGGTAAAAAGGTCGATCTCTGTCCCGTCGGTCCCGACGATATGGAGATCCTGCAAAAGGGTTATAATGACCCGGATGTGCGCGACGCGATGTTCATGTACTTCCCCCTGACCATACAGGATACCGAAAAGAAGATCAGTAAAATGGCGGAAAACGAGCAGGCGATCCAGCTCATGATCATGGACAAAGAAAGCAATAAGGCGGTCGGTCATCTTGCCCTGGTGCGGCCGGACTGGGTCAGCCGCATGATGACCTTTTATATCGTTTTACTGGATAAGAATGCCTGGGGCAGGGGACTCGGTACCGAAGCGACACGTCTGATCGTCGAATACGGTTTCACTATGCTGAACCTGAACCGCATCCAACTGCATGTCAATGCCGAGAATGCGGCGGCCATAGCGGTGTACAAAAAAATAGGTTTCAAACATGAGGGTACGCTGCGTCAGGCCATGTATAAGAATAGCCGTTATTACGATTTCTGGCTGATGGGTATCCTTGCTGAAGACCATACTGTTTTGAATAAAGAATAATATATTTGCTAAAATTCCGTTGTATCGTTTGAGAATATCATCGTAATTTATATATACGTAAAACAGAAGGAAAAACAATGAAAAGATCCCCGTCGCATTTTATTCTGAGGACAATGCTTATTCTCGTTTTATTTACTTTGACCGCCCACGCTTTAGCACCCACAGGTGATCGGACAAGTATGAGCGATCCGAAAGTCAGGACCCGCACGGCTCCATTAATACAATCGGAGTTAAAAGAAAAACTTGATGGATCCACCACCCGTATGCTGGATGAATACAATGATATCTGGGTAAATTATGCCAATGATCTGTATGAGTATGATGGCGCCGGGAATATGATCGTAAGTGTTTATCGGATCTGGGATGACAGCAGCGCGCAATGGCAGAACCATGAACGGAGCGAGAATACCTTCGATGGCAACAGGAACCTGCTTTCCGAAACCGTTTACATGTGGAACGAAGTGGAACTGCTGTGGTATGAACATTACCGCTCCGTATACACTTATACTCCGGACGGAAAAATTTCCGAATGCTTTGACTATCATCAGACTTTTGATGATACCATATCCCTGAGCGGGCGGTCCGAATATGAATATAATGCGGACGGTAACATTGAACGCATTACGAATTACTGGTGGAATGACGACAGCGCCGCTTTTGCGATGTCCGCGAAACAGGAATATGCATATGACGCATCCGGCAATAATACGCAATTTGTCCAATATTACAGATATGATAACGCATGGCAGCCTTCCTATAAAAATGATCTTGCCTTTGACGGCAACGGCAATGAAACCGAACGTATCTATTCTTATTGGGATCAAGATCACTGGGTGCCTCAGAATAGGAATGTGACGGATTATAATGCGGATAATTATCCTGTGGAACGGGTAAGTTACTGGTGGGACTCGGTGGAAAGCACGTGGAATGAAAGTCAGAAATCGGAAAATAGCTATGACACGAATCATAATTTGGTTACCCAGCTTTCATATACATGGACCGGTGCATGGACATTGAACTGGAAAACCGAGGTTGAGTTTGATACGTCGGTGGAATTTTCCGAACTGGCCATGCCGCTCTGGTATTATAATATGTCGCTGAGGGATAACAATAAACGCGTGAGTGAAGCCAGTTATACAAAAGTCACCGACGGCTGGAAAAAAACCTATGAAACCGATTATGATTATTCGACTTTTACCGTGACCGGCATTCGACAGCATATTGCCACGCCGTTTCGCATATTTCCTAATCCCACACAGGATATTCTGTATGTAAATCCCGGCAGGAACAACGATCTGTACACCCTCGAATTATTCAACCTGGCCGGAAAACGCATTGCCTACGGTACACATTACGGGATATCCCAATTACCACTCAATAACCTGCCGCGCGGGGTTTATATTGTTCGCATGTCAACGCATGATCAACTGCCTCAGACCCGGCGTATCATCCTGAAATAAATTATTTTGACAGAAAAAATGAAAAGTCCCGGCATCGATCGGGACTTTTTTTGTGATCATGTGATACCGATTTAGGACACGCTTTCCTGTGTTCATTTTTTTATATTGCCTTTCGTAAAATTACTTATTATAATAACAGGCTTTTTTATGGCGAAGTAGCTCAGTTGGTTAGAGCAGCGGAATCATAATCCGCGTGTCCGGGGTTCGAATCCCTGCTTCGCTACAAACTTATAAGAATGTTGAGTTGTCGATCTCCTTCGCACGCTACGGTGCTTCGGAGATTAAAAGTTGTCGAGATCCACAAAAAATACCATCCTGTAGATACTGCTGTGCCCGCCGAAGCTCCGAAATGTCGGAGCGTAGGAGGGTTATCCTGTCTGAAAGCGATCCCGTCAAAATATAATACTATCCTGTAAATCCTGTTATCCTGTCTAAAAGCGATCCTGTCAAAATATAAAGCCATCCCGTCTAAACACTTGTTATCTTTTCCGTCTATCCGTAAATTTGCCAAAAAGGAAAATGATACATATGGACAATATTGAAGCACTCAAAGCGGTACATACACATTATCAGAGCATTCGCGGCGAAATGGCAAAACGTATTATCGGTCAGGACGATGTCCTGGAAGCGTTGCTGATCTCTTTCTTTTCCAACGGCCATGCTCAGCTGGTCGGTGTGCCGGGACTGGCAAAGACCATGATGATCCAGTCGCTGGCGGATGTGATGGACCTCCATTTCAAGCGTATTCAGTTCACGCCGGACCTGATGCCCTCGGACATAACCGGGACCGAAGTGATCGAAGAGGATATGCAGACCGGACGTCGCAGTTTCCGTTTTATCAAGGGTCCTTTGTTCGGCAATATCATTCTGGCGGACGAGATCAACCGGACCCCGCCGAAAACACAATCGGCTTTGCTGGAAGCGATGCAGGAGCGACAGGTGACCGCAGCGGGGAATACCTATAAACTGGAAGAACCCTTCTTTGTTCTTGCCACGCAGAATCCGATAGAACAGGAAGGGACCTATCCGCTTCCCGAAGCCCAGCTGGACCGTTTCATGTTCCAGTTGCATGTGGGTTATCCGTCCGGCGAGGAAGAAAAAGAGATCGTTCGCAGGACCACCGGTCCGGAGCGCGTTGAATTGAGAACAGTGATCGATCGTGCAGAACTGTTAGGGATCCAAAAGACCGTTACAACCTTGCCGGTGGCGGAGCATATTGTGGATTATGCCGTTGCCATGGCGCGCTCCACACGTCCCGATGACACTCCCCTCGATATCATTCGTGATTACGTTAAATGGGGTGCGGGTCCGCGTGCTTCGCAATACCTGATCATCGGAGCCAAGACCCGTGCGGCTTTACACGGCAAGGTGACACCCGACGAATCGGATATCAATGCCGTTGCACCGCTGGTGCTGCGCCATCGTATTTTGCGGAATTTCAAAGCGGAAGCCGATGGTATATCCGTGGATGATATGATCCGTGAATTAACCCGGGTCACACATGAAAAAACTTAATTATCATCCGGGTGATATCATTCACCTGGGTAATCTGCGATTTCTGGCAAAAACCATTGTGGAAGGACTTATGCTGGGTCTGCATGATTCGCCCTATCACGGTTTTTCGGTTGAATTCTCCCAGCACCGGCCGTACATGCCGGGAGATGATATCCGGCATGTCGACTGGCAGGTATACGGAAAGACCGACCGGCACTATATTCGTCAGTATGAAGAAGAGACCAACCTGAATACCTATATCCTGATCGACAACAGTAAGTCCATGGATTTTAAGGGAAGTGCGCCGGTCACAAAATATCAGTACGCGCAACTCATTGCCGGGGCATTGATCTGGCTGCTGATCCATCAGAATGATGCGGTCGGTATGGCCGTGTTCAATGAAAAAATAGAGGCGCTGTATCCGCCGCGATCCGTCATGAGCTATCTGAATGAATTGCTTGCAGGATTACAGAACACGCAATGTTCCAGTCGCACCCGGGTTGGCGGGGCACTGCATCAGATCACCGAGAAATTGTCACGCAAGGGACTGGCGGTTCTGATCTCGGACCTGCTCGATGACAGCGAGGAAATGATGAAAGGACTGAATCATCTGCGTTATCTGGGGCATGACGTGATGGTGATCCAGTTGCTGGATCCCGGTGAGTGGGAACTGGATCAGGCGCAAAAGCATCGCTTTGATGATATGGAAAGCGGGGAGCATCTTAAACTGGACGTGCGCCAGATCCGGGATGAATATCACCGCAAGATCCGGGATTTTACTGACGATATCAACCGAAGATGCGGAGAAAATAATATTGATCACACGCTTATTCTTACGGATCATGACTGCCGCATCGCCCTGATGGAATTTCTCAAAAAACGCCGGCGTCTCTCCTGAATCTCTCATAATAAATTGTATAACAATAAGATACAGGAATATTCAATTATGTTTTTTTGATATTATTCAGTTGGTTTTCATTATTGAATGATATAATTTTATGATAAGGATAGAATAATTAAAGAGGAGAACAGTGTTATGAAAAAAGGCAAGATGATGACAGGTCTGCTGATAATAAGCGCTTTATTTGCCGGCTTATTATTTGCGAATGATGTCACCTGCATTGCGGTGCATCTGGGAAATCCGGAATACGCTTCCGTCCTGATCAGGGAAGAGTATCCGGGATTCCAGTTCTACACAACGGACGGCAGTTGTTTCTCGTATGGAGACCAGAGCAGCAGATTCGGGAATCCGAACTATCTGAGCGGTCTTTACGGAGAAGTGCCGGAAAAAATGGGTCTTTCCCCCAACTATGGGTGGGGTCTCCCTAAAATCATGATCGTTGGTGCAAACGGTATTATTGCCGGTCATTCGACCGTGACCTCCTTTTACGATGCATTATTTGGTTTTGATGATGATTACGGCGGAGAGCGATCATCCGCTTACAGTAAAAGCATGAAGGCTCTGAGAAAAAATCTCAGTGATGTTCAAAAAGGAAAATATGCCAAAGCGCTTCCGGAAAGTAAACGTGTTTATCTTAAATCCACACCCATTGGTGAACTGGAACCCTACCGGGGTGCAAAAATGGATAAAAAGAATGACGGAATTGTCGGCTGGGAAGTTCCGGATGTCTCTGTTTATGATGATGAAGGAAAAGAACACAAGCTAAATGAACTGTGCAAAGATAAGAACGTCATGCTGGTGTTTTACAGCATGAATGGATTGTTGAGAAAAACCAGCTCAAAACAGGACGGCGCCGTTATTGAAAAAGAAGAATATGGTGATAAATTAAAGAAACCCGAAAAGACGCGCGCGCAAATGCTGGAAGAAGCCGAAAGTCTTGGAAAACTGGCTCAGGCCCTAGCAAAAAGATCGGCCATGGCTCCGCGGCCCGGAGATTACGGCAAGGCTGTTGCCGTGCTTGAGGTTGCAAAATCCCTTCTGGAAGGTAAATGATCCGGTTGTGATATCTTTTAAAAAATACAGAGGCATCTGCATCCGCAGATGCCTTTTTGATTATAGACGGAAAAATTGAATCAAGATTTGTTCTGTTTTCCATAAATTTTGTGTTTAACACGCAGGATTTTCTTTTAATCAGGTTTTTTTTGCGTAATTTATTATATGAATAAACGAATGAAATCCCGGTTGCGCATGTTGTTTCTAGTCGTTCTGACCGGAAGCTTTCTGTTCGCGGCCATTCCTTCGGGATATTACGACGATGCCGACGGACTGAACGGCAGTGATCTGCGGCTTGCCCTGCATCAGATCATCAAGGATCATACGCAAAAAACCTATGCCTATGTCTGGACCGCCTTTGCAACAACCGATCTGAAAGCGAACGGCAAGATATGGGATATGTACACGGATATCGAATTTACCTATGGTGACGATCAGCAAACGACCGGCAGCGTTATGAGCGAATGCTATAACCGCGAACATTCCTGGCCGAAAAGCTGGGCGAACGAGACCTATCCGATGTACACGGATATCTTTCATCTCTATCCCGTGCAGGCACTGGCGAACTCGCACCGCAGTAACCTGCCCTTCGGGGAAGTGGATCCCGCCAAGATCAGCTACACCACGGAAAACGGTTCTCTGAAAGGAGATGCGCGGACCGGACTCGGATATACGGGGACGGTCTTTGAACCCATTGATGAATACAAAGGTGATTTTGCTCGGACCTATTTCTATATGACCACCCGCTATTATACCCAGGACGGCGACTGGGGCAGTTCAGGCATGACGGACGGATGCGAGCTCAAACTCTGGGCCATCGAAATGCTGCTGGATTGGCATGAACTGGATCCGGTCAGTCAGAAAGAGCTCGACCGCAACGAAGCCGTTTACGCTATCCAGGGGAACCGGAATCCCTTTATCGATCATCCACAATATGCCGATCTGATATGGAACGCCCCGAGTTCGGGATTTGAGCCTCCGGAAGCGCGTTCCGCAAGTAATATAGAAACCTATGCCTTTACCGCCAACTGGCTGGGCGTCTCCGAAGCAAGCGGATATAAACTCTATGTTTCGGAGAACAGCGGTTTTACAAGTCATATCAGCGGGTACGGACCCAAGGATGTGGGGAATAAGACAAGCGAAACCGTAACGGGTCTGGCTCCCTCAAAAACCTATTACTATCGGCTTAAAGCCTACAAACCCGGCGAAGAGACCGGCTATTCCGGTATCATTGCCGTGCAGACCGAACCGCCCTCCGGCTGGGTGGACAGCACAAAGGTTTTTTTTTCAGAATATATTGAGGGGACAAGTTACAATAAAGCTCTTGAGATTTATAATGGGACCGGTTCTGATATTGATCTCAGCAAGATCACAATTAAACTTTATTCAAATGGAAATTTGACACCCAATAGTTCAATGGATCTTACGGGAAGCCTTTTAGCGGGCCAGGTGTATGTTGCCGCTCACAACAATGCTGACGCTGAAATTCTTGCTGTTGCTGATATTAAAAATAATACGGTAATAAACTTCAATGGCAACGATTATAATGAATTGTATTATAATAATGCGCTGATCGATGTTATTGGATATTATGGAAATGACGCCAATCTGATCATGGATGTTACCCTGGTCCGTAAATCCGATGTATATCGCGGGAGCGTAGAGTTCGATCTTGGCGACTGGGATGCTTATCCGGTAGATACCTTTGACTATCTCGGCTGGCATGAGGTGGAACATGATACGCCGCTGGCCATCAGTCTGTCGTCGTTCAACGCCACACTGATCGACGGAAGTGTCGTACTGGAATGGTCAACCGCCAGCGAGACGGAGAACGCGGCATTTCAGATCTACCGCAACGAGGCATTCCTGACTTCGGTCAGCGGTGCCGGTACGACGTCCGTGCCCCATGTGTATGCGTATACCGACAACACGGTGCGGCCGGGCCGGCAGTACGATTACCTTCTGGTGGATCTTGCCTACGACGGAACGGTCACCGCCCATTATGATCAAATTCAAACGGTAAGAATTCCGGATACCGGTGCAAATATTACGATTGGCAATGTGTATCCGAATCCGGGAAATCCCAATATGGTCCTGCCAATACAGCTGGACGCGGCGGCGCAGATCACACTGACCCTCTTTGATCTCGGAGGAAAGAGGAAGCAGACTATTACCCGCTCGGTCGATGCGGCCGGTCATTACGAGATACCCCTGGAACTGAACGACCTTCATAGCGGTATGTATCTGCTCCATATCGAAAGCGGGACTTTCTCCGGCACCCGCAAGATTCTTCTGCTTAAATAACGCCATAAAGACTGAGAGACGAAGAGACTGAGTGACTAAGGGAGCAATGATAATCCGTGATCCCTGAACATTGAATTTGAATCCGGAACGGTATATCCCTATATTAAACTCTTAAACTCTAAACCCTAAACTATTCCATATTATATTCAAAACAACGCATAAATCTTTTTGTATTTATTGTTGTTTAGCGTATTTTTCCGCCATGGCAGCACCACGTGGAGAACGACTCATTATCACCTTGCTGGGCCGGCGCAATGTCGGCAAGTCCTCCCTGATCAACGGGATCACGGGACAGGATATCTCCATTGTATCGGAAACACCCGGAACCACTACCGATCCGGTGGCAAAGCATTACGAGCTGATCCCGGTCGGTCCGGTCACCTTTTACGACACGGCCGGTATCGATGATATCGGAGAATTGGGCGAACAACGTGTCAAAGCGACCCGGAGAGTGCTCTGGCGTTCGGATGTGGTCATGCTGGTATTGGACAAGGCCGAGCCCGATGAACACGACCGTAATACCATCCGGGAACTGCAAGGCATGGATATCCCTTTTCTGATCGTATTCAATAAGACCGACACATATAAGCCTTCTGCGACAGCGATCACCGAACTGGATAGCGAGAAGTTGTCACATATATCCGTTTCTTCGCAGAATACCGATGACATGCTTGCCTTGCGCAAGGAACTGATCGCTCTGGTACCGGAGTATTTCAGAAAAGATCCTGTGATCATCGGTGATATTATTCAACCGGGTGATACCGTCTTGTGCATTGTGCCCATCGATCTGTCCGCACCCAAGGGACGCATCATTCTGCCGCAGGTGCAGGTGATCCGGGATATCCTCGACCGCAGCGCCATTGCGATCACGGTCAAGGAAACGGAGATCAAGACCCTTCTGTCACAATTAAACGTAAAACCCGCATTGGCCATTACGGATTCCCAGGCAGTATTGAAAGCTGCTGCCGATGTCCCGGACGATATTCCTTTTACGACCTTCTCAACAGCCTTTGCAAGATATAAAGCGGATCTTCCCATTTTGCTGGAAGGTCTGAAGCATCTTGAGGATCTGCAGGAAGGGGATAGAGTTCTGATCGCCGAAGCCTGTTCACACCATGTGGAATGTGACGATATCGGACGTTATAAGATCCCGCACTGGATCGAACAATATCTGGGCAAAAAGATCGATTTTGATATTGCCGCCGGGCATGATTATCCCGATGATCTTACACCCTATAAGCTTATTATTCATTGTGGCGGCTGCATGATCACCGGACTGGAATTCATGCGACGTATCCGTCACGCGCAGGCCCAGGGCGTTCCGATCACCAATTACGGTATCCTTATCTCTAAAACCCAGGGACTGCTCGAACGCGTCATTCGTCCTTTCGGATATTAATAAACGAGTCTTACATTGAACCGTTAAGATCCATTAAGAAATGGTATAGGGGTGCCATGGCTTCAAAACGTTTTCCTAAAAACGGCACGAGGGACTTAGAGAAAAGCATATCATCCGGTTTACATCGACAGATCAGATACATATTCCTGCGTTCGTACCAGGTTCTGATATCATCGGGTACGTTTGACAGAGCTAAGCGTTTGTAGCGGCGTCCTTCAAGCGAGAACGGAGGATTCCCCGGATAGAATACGATAGCTTTACGGAATACATTTTCCCGGGTTTCGATGCTCTCGCGGAATAGCCGCATGGTATTCGGGGATGCTTCATAATATCCCATTCCAAAGGTATAAGCGTCAGGTTTTATTTCGAACCACCAGGTCGGAATATCATGCCAGTTATTGACCGTACGTTTGAAATTGATCCACATGTTCGTACGGAATATGCGTTTATCATTCGAAAAGCGGATATCGCGGTATATACGGGAGATGGTTTTGCTTACTACGGGCCGCAATTCCAGATAAGGATCAATATGATGCATATAGGGACTGAGGTCCATCACCAGTTTTCGCAGCGGAGTTAAAATGTATGTGTCATAAAGTAAACGGTTTTTTTCGAACCATGCTTTATGATTATGTGTTTCAAGGTCTTGAAGAAAAGTAAGTGATTCCGGATAAAACCCGTCGAACAGCATTGTCGTACTCAATCGATCCGAAGTTTTTTATTGATCTCCGCAGCGCAGAAGTGACCGCTGGCCATGGCTCCGCCGAAACCGCCGCCTGGCATGGTCCACGCGGAAGCAAAATAAAGGTTCTTTATGGGTGAGCGCACTCCAGGCCGGAAAATGAGCGCCTGTTTCGGATATTGGGCAAATCCGTAAGCCGTTCCCTCGGGCGTTTGCAGGTAATGTTTCATGGTCTTTGCGGTGGCGGTCTCAACCCGGACAATGTGCTCACGCAGACCGGGAAATTTACCACACAGACGATCGACCAGCAAGTTGGTCGCACGTTCTTTCTTTTTCTTATACTCTTCATCCGAAAGTCCCTCCCAGTCCTTGTAGTAATCGAACAGGGAAAGCACAACATAACCGGCGCCTTCGGGAAAAAGCTTTGAATCCACCTGCGAGTAGTCGCACATAATGAAGGGCCGGGTATCAAAATCGGAAGCGTGAAGCGCGGCCATTTCTTTCAGTGTGAATTTTTTGGAATCATAGTAATTACACGAATAATAGGTGTTCCCAAGCGCTTTCATTGGCTTATCCATAGCAATATAGACCGTCATGATGGAGGGCCCGACATCCATACCCGCGATTTTTTTCTTTAAGGGTTTTGCTGTCTTTTCATCCAGCAGTTCGTTCGCGACATTCGGGATTGCCGTATTCGCTATGATGATCGGAGCGTATGCGCGTTCGGTCGTTGCCTCCGCGATTTTACCCTTTTTGGAATGATACTCCACCCCTATGGCCTTTCCGTTTTCAGTCAGAATGCGTGTGACCTGTTTGGATGTCAGCACATCGCCCCCATGACCGGAAATATAATCGGCCATCGCATAGGGCAGTTGATGGGACCCGCCCTGAATATAATACCCGCCTTTGCGATAGTAACCGGTCTGGGCTATCGCATAAAAGGCCAAAGAAAGATCATAGGGATCATCATCGTAATAACCGATGTTTGCCAGTAAGATGGACTTGAGGCGTTCGTCATTAAAGCAGCGGTCAAGGAATTTTCCCACATTCCCCAGCATGCTGGTCAGGACCTTCGGATAGAAAAAGGGAGATATCAGCAATGCGAAAAGACGGCCCAGATCGTTATATTTGCCCAATTGCATGATCTTGTCGTGTACCTTGAAGATCGTCTTGAAATAGTTGTCAATACCGCGTTTTTCCTGCGGGAACATCTCTTTCAGACGGCGGATATTATCTTCGATGTCATTCCCGAAAACGAATTCATAGTCGTATCCCTTTATAAAATAAAATTCGGGTGCGGGAACAAAATTCAGTTTTTCCAGCAGACCGCATTTTTTGAAAAAATCATAATGGTCGCTGTCTTCATCGACCATTGCGGTCATATGAAGTCCTGCCTCATAGGTATAAGCGTTCCGCTTAAAAGATGTTGCCGATCCGCCGACCTGGAAATGCTGCTCCAGCACCAGAACGCGTTGACCTTTGCTTGCCAGTTCCGCGCCTGCGGTAAGTCCGCCCAGACCGGAACCGATCACGATGATATCATATGTTTTTTGCATATTGTAGTATAATTCTTTTTGGTGAGAAAATTCAGAGAATTCATTCGGAAAACAAGAAATAATATCACCAGGACATTTGGACACCGGCAGATATTGTCAGTCCGCCGTAGCGTCTGATATCCGGCGGGAGGGGCGGCGGTTCGGGATAGACGGTTTTTATTATGGGAAGGATCTGTTCAATATCCAATGACAGGCTCACTTCATCCCATAGCGGTATAAGCATCTTACATCCGGGTGTCAGGATATAAAAATCATGTATGTAGTAATTTTCAATTAGAATATCCTGCAGGCCGAATTGCAATCGGGCATCCAGTTCAAGATCGGTCCGGGCGCGTGCGATTATCAGGTCCAAGCGGGGGGTAATGATAAAACCTCCCTTTTGCAGCGGATAATCTGCGTAGGCATTGAAAAGGATATAGCGCATGGACCCTGTTGCCGTTCCCTGGTGCGCAATGGGAAGAAATCGGAGAAAATAGCCCAGAACGGGTGTGCTGAGAGACAGGTATCCCTGTAATATGCCCCCGCTGCCCTGTACTTTCAGATCCAGGGGAGCGGATAGCATGCGGTAACCGAAACGCAGCGAGCGGTATGTGCTTTCACCTTCGGCCAGGTCAATGATCTCTACGGTATCGGGTTCATGCGGGAAAAGGATATGTCTCCAGGCCAGCGATGCGCGGTCATGTCTGTATGCGAGCCAAAACATGGAATGTGTATGAAAGCGCCAGGCGGAAAATAATTCCCAGGACAGGGAGTGGCTGCGGCATAAGGTTTCCCGCGGTCCCTGCAGAACCTCGAAACGTCCGGTATTGACATGCGATTCGGAAAGGTCATTCCGGCTGCCCGTAAATGCGATAGAGAAATAAAAGCGATGATCGGGACCATAACCCACATCAAAGGGGAATGTGGCATGGTATAAATGATATTGATTCCGGTAGGGAAGGGTATCGCCGAAAGTAGGTTCGAGCAGATTGAAAAAATAGGTATTGTACGCGCTTATTTCGCTTTTCGGGAATTCCCGGACGAACAGGGTGTCAGCGGATGTGGAATAGCGGTAGCGGATTGCCGGTCCCACATGCACACCTTTCAAGGTGGTATGGAAAGCACATTGAAGATCATGCGCGACCGGCCGGATACCGGTGTACGTGTAAGGTGTGTAAAATGCATCTGCAATGGTATAGACCGAACGGGCCCAGGAAGCGGATACGGCATGGGAGCCATTGCTGAAATGTGTGCTAACACGCTGGGATCGCAGGGTATAACGTGAAAATAGTGAATCCGTGTACGATTCGCGCAAAAGTTCGTGATGAACGGATTCGTATCCGAGACGGGAAGACAGCATGTGCACGGAATCCGGAAAGGAAGGAAAAAGTTCTTTATGAAGAATATCTATCGTGGATGCGGATACATTATGGAAGAAGGGGATCAACAATAAGAAAAAAAAATATTTTTGCATAATACATAATAAGATCAGCCGCCGCGGACGGCGGCTGATCGGAATGTGATTTAAAACTTACTATTTCAATAATGTCATTTTATGATAGGCCTGCGTATTGCCATATTGCATACGGACAATGTAGAGTCCGGTGGCATGATGCGCGGCATTCCAAGTCAGATCGTAGGATCCTGCGGACATGACCTTCCGGTCGATAAGGTCAGCGACCTTCCGTCCCGTAATGTTATAGATCGCCAGACTTACCATGTCTTCATGTGGCAGGTCAAAGCTAATATGCGTTACAGGATTGAAGGGATTCGGATAATTCCCCTTAAGTGCGAATGTCTGAGGTAATATTTCCGGATCGGAAACATTTTGGGGCAGACGGTCCGGGAAAAATCCGGCCATGGATGGATCCGTACCTTCGAAATAGTTTTTCATGACCGTAAGCAGGTTGTCGGGTACATTATCGAACCATGCCGAGAGATTGACATTCTCTTCGTTGATGATCGTGTATGCATCCGGGATGGCAAGATCATTTGCCATCATGCGCATCATATAACTGCCCTGAAAAAGATTCATCATCATGGTGTCGTACACTTCTTCACTCATACCGAATTCATACATCAGCAGTTCAGCATATTCCATGGTAGCTACAACGGTATCTGCAAGATTCGCAAGATGCCACATGCCGACCGCCAGACTGTCGCCAAATTCCGCAAATGCGAGTTTTCCTTCAGGAGTGAAAGCAAGGAAATTCGGGTTTGCAGCCTCAAGGGCATAGATAAGATCAAGCGGTTCTTCGATGTTGGAGAGATTAAGATAATTCGGGTCAAGGCTAATGTCGATCATCCTGCTCACTTCATCATAGATATGTTCAAGACCGTTCTTGATCGCGACGAAAGCATTCTCGACAAAATAGGTGACCTGTACGATCCCGTTGGTAACCTGCGGTATAATGTAAACCGGATAGACAAGATCGCCTTCCGCTACGGTTGTACCGGGAGAGGATCGGTTGGGGTCTTTGACCAATACGGTATATACTACATAATTCTTATCATTATAAGCTCTGTAATGATGGTCCAGATGATTGCGTATGAGTGCGATCTCATCCGAATAATCCAGGTTATCCCAGTCATAGTTCATGAACAGACTATCTACCCGGCCACCGTCAACCAATGCGGCGATCATTTCACCCTGATCGGCAACATCCATCAGCATATCGGAAAGGAGAATATAACCGATCCCGGTGTTGGCTTTTACATCATTCGGATCTGAAAAGAGCCTTGCTGCATAACCGCCGGCGAGGGTCATAAAGTAATTTTCCAATTGAGCACGGTCGTAACGCGGATCAATGACCATCTCCGGAAGGATCTGTCCGATAAAATCAGCCGGCAGACCGTTCGGGAAAATATCCCGGAAGGTATAGACGTATGGATCTTCCTGCCAATATACATCAATGTAGGTCCTGTATAAACCGTAATGCAGATTCTCAATGATACCGACGGGACGAATATCCAGATCCTCTATCGAATAGACCTTTCCGCTCAGCATCGCTTCGATCTCGCCAAAAACAGCTTCGATATCCTTAAAACCGATCTCCAGTTCCGTATATTCATCGATCGGTATTGTCCAGGATGAATCAACGATGGACCATATCGAATAATTATCGAGAGTGTCACAGACGGATTGCAGGCTCTGCATGGCAAGGATCAGCGTATCTATACCATAGTTGACATTCCCATATCCCCAGTCAAAGATATGTCCCATGCCGATATCCAGATAATGGAGGGCGTGTTCCATATATCCGATCGCGGCATTGATGGACAGGAAAGAATCATGATATAGGACAGCAACCAGGGATGTATCATTGTGATAACCGGAAAATCCGTCATACCATCTTTCCACGCGTGCGATCCTAAACTCAAAAGCTTCTCCGTTTTCAACAATGTCTTCAAACTTTGTACCTGCCATGCCGGCAATTTCCATCATTTTGTTCAGAGTGGCTTCCAGATGTACCTTGGTCAGTTCAACCCGCTCTTCAAAATGAATGGGAATGTCATTAAGCATAAGGACCAGGGAATCGGCCATGCCTTCTGTCATGTAGGCATAGAGATTATCGATCAGGTCATACTGGTTCTCCACATCCATAAAGATCGAATCCAGAGATATTCCGATATAATTGGACAGATAAGCGACCTCGAACAACATATCCAGGATGATCTCCATCTGGAATTCTGCAGCATTGGTCACGGTATCGCGCATTGCGAACAGGTCCAGAACGAATAAGCCTGCCTGACCCTTGCTGTACAATTCCGGATGTGTAAGCCAGTCTTCGTAGACCGCTCGCTGACTATCCAATGATGCGGTGATCTCTTCCTGTGAGAAATCATAACGGTTCAGGATCAACATATCAAAACCCTGCGGCGCAATGGCCAGCAGACCGGTAATGAAAGTTAATCCTACAAAAAACAGCAGAAATTTTTTCATTATTGACCTCCCTTGTCTTCGTGTTATTTATACTAATAGAAAAGTATTAGGAAAAACTGACAGTGGCAAGGAAAATATTTACGAAATATTAATAGTACCTTGTTAAAACAGATAAGCATGCTCATCGTTATATACATGATTTAGAATACAAGAAGAAGATATTTGAGGGCGCTGAATTCATCAAAGAAATGCAGGGATTCCTATTGTTTGATGATCCACTGAAAGACTTCGGAACCGGTTAGAACGACAAGTAATACAACCACCGCCGCTATAAACACACCGATAACGGTGGCTATCATAAAATGTTTTGGACGGATATCCAGTATAAAAGCGGCCAAAGCTCCCGTATATACCCCGGAACCTGGCAAGGGAATGCCAATGAACAGAGCCAATCCGAGTTCTCCGTATTTTTCGACCTTAGGGCGTACTTTTGTCTGGACTTTCCGGAGTGAATGTTCATAGAGCCTGTTAAATAAAGGGACTTTAATAGCAAGATGAAGAAAGGCACGCAGGGCAAAATATACAATCGGTCCGAGTATGATATTAATGATGACAACCATAAGAAATGCGGTATACCAGGGGATACCCAGCACCAAAATGGCATAGGGGAGGCTTGCGCGAAGTTCAAGTGTGGGGATCAGAGTGATCAGTATGACCTGAAGGATATCATTTGCTGTCATGCTTTTCCTGTCGATAAGTTTTAAAAAACGAAGCAATATACATAAAAATGAACCCGAAAGTCGAATCAAAATATGTCATTTTACTTTGATGCGCTTCCGGATAGAGGGTCGGGATTGGGATATAAGCGAAAGGCACACCGTTCACGGCCAGTGCGATCAGGGATTCGGATTCAAAAATAAACCCATGAAGAGAAGACAATCGCCAGGAATAGTAGGGGCGTGGGATCAGACGAAAACCGCACTGCGCATCGTAGATCTTTCGTCCCGTACGCAGGGAGATAAGAAAGGCGGAAATGGCGTTACTTAATTTGCGATGCAAAGGCATTTCCTTACTGCGTTTCCGGGTGCCGAGCAATACCGCATCCGGAGATCGCCGATGCATATCCAGAAAATCACGAATATGTTCCGGCGGGTGCTGTTCATCGGCATCCATGGTAATGACATAATCCATATTTTGCGCCGAGGCATATGCAAAACCACGTTGAAGTGCCGCACCTTTTCCCCGGTTTTTATCATGCCGGATCACAGTCACACCCAGATCACGCGCGATATCCCCACTTCCGTCGGTAGAACCGTCATCCACAACTACGATCGTAAGTTGGGGATAAGGACTCAGTCCGTTAAGAACCGTTGCAAGTGATGAAGCACTGTTGAATGCGGGGATAAGGATCATACCGTTCATGTTCAAATATACGCAACACGGATCTTAAATTAAATGTATTTCGGGAAAAAGCACAAAAAACAAAAAACCCTCCGCGGAGGAGGGTTTATATATTTACAATTGTCTTTTAAATAGCTGTTCGAAGTTTTAGAACCATACCCGGTTTAATGCGGTTATAGTCGGTTCCGAGAACATCCAGGTTGTCTCGCAAAATGATGATCCAGGCATAGGAGTTACCATAGACCTTTTCAGCGATGCACCAAAGGTTTTCACCTTTCTCAACCGTATAGTCTACATACTCGTAACATACTTCAACGGCCTTTGACGCTTCTTTTTTCAGAGAGAGCTCTTCGTAGGGGTAGATCAGATCAGGATTGTCACCGATAAGTTCATAGTTCCAGTCCCAGATCGAACGCCACATCGTAACAACGCCGTATTCTTTTTTAGCGATCTTGGTGAGATAATCGTTCGGCTGGATCATATATTTTACCCAGACACTTTCAGGAAGGGGTTCATATACTTCCGGCAATTCTTCGACAACCTCTTTTTCAACAACTTTAGGAGCCTTTTCGACTACTTTCGGAGCCGTATCTTCAACAACCGGCGTTACCCTGGGTGCCGGAGGCGGGGTGTCTTCAACAACTTCTTTCGAACCGCAGCCAATGAGCATGAACATGGCTATAACGATGGCGACCAATGGTAAGATGCGTTTCATTATATTCTCTCCTAATAATTTTTTCATTACCGGACGAAGTTAAATCTTATTCGCCCCATTGTCAAGCATTTCTCAATGAATGTAATAATATTTCTGCTATCTTAAAGGGTGATTGACGTTTATTTGTTTCCGAAAATAATGCATCACGCAAAATATCACGTTTTTCCCGTGTCCAGAATGCTTCCGAAACGGCGCCGTCAACAAGCTGAATGACCTTGTTCTTAAGACGTTCATTCCGAATGTTATCCCAGTTATTATGCTTGATCAGCATGGCCTTATAATCCTCCAGTGATGCCAACACAAGATCAATACCCTTCGCTTCGGTAGCAATGGTCTTTATCACCGGTTGCTCCCATGGCAGCGTGCTGTAAGTTCTACGTAAACCGATTAATGATCGCAAGTTGAGCACCATGGCTTCGACTCCATGCCGGTCGGATTTATTTACGACGAAAATATCACTGATCTCCATGATACCGGCCTTCATGGCTTGTATATCATCGCCCGAATCGGGTACCAGAACGGTCAGGGTAACATCTGCAGCCTGTGCTATATCAAGTTCAATTTGTCCGACCCCGACCGTTTCAATAAGAATGATATCAAAACCGTGACCATCGAGAATATCACAGACATCATGGGTTTTCATGCTGAGGCCGCCGAGACTGCCGCGGGTAGCCATTGAGCGGATATAGACATTTTCTCTTGCACTGAGCTCGTTCATGCGGATGCGGTCGCCCAAAATAGCACCACCCGTAAAAGGGGATGAGGGGTCAACCGATATAACGGCTGTTTTTTTGCCCGCATCGCTGTATGCCGCTGCAAGGCAATTGACCAAAGTGCTTTTCCCGCCGCCAGGAGGACCTGTTACACCGATGCGAAAAGCATGATTCCCTTTTTTCCATGCCGCATCCAGCAGTCGCTCTGCACCGGAAGCATTATTTTCCACAATGCTGATCTCTCGCGCCAGTTTTTTTATTTTATCTGCATGTTCAGACATTGCTGATCTCGGCATCATAGGTAATGGAGACGGCCCCTTTTAGCATATTGGCGACACTGCAGTATTTTTCATGACTTAAGGATGCGGCGTGCTCCAGGTCACGCAAGGCTTTCTCCCCTCCGTCCGAATGCAGAATGAAATGCAGATGAATGTCGGTGAAAGACTTCGGATGTTCATCGCGTTTTTTGCCTTCGATCCGGATATCGAGATGGGAAAAGGGTGTGCGTTTTTTCTTTAATATGGAAAGGATGTCCATGCCCGTGCAGCCGCCAAGTGCCTCCAGTACCATTTCCATCGGCGATGTTCCGTCACCGTTACCGCCGGCCTCTTTGGATATGTCGATCATCAAACGCTTGCCGGTGGATGATTCGGCCGTAAATGTCAGATCCTGTTGCAAGCTTGTCAGCTGCACATGTACCGTATTGCCCATAGCATACTCCTTTTTCTAATGCCGGAATATATCAATAAAAAAGAACAAATTCAAGGATTCGGGATGGAAGTTCATAAGAATAATACTGATATGAAACGGTCCCGTAAAAACCTGAAAACCACATAAGATACAGAAAGTAAAAAATATTTGCATTGAACATAAATGTTATTATATTTGACGGCTTTTTAATGGGTTGTCGTCCAACGGCAGGACATGCGGCTCTGGACCGTAGAATCGGGGTTCGAATCCCTGCAACCCAGCCAGAGACGGCGCGTTCGTCTAGCGGTTAGGACGCTGGCCTCTCACGTCGGTAACACGGGTTCGAGTCCCGTACGCGCTACGCAAATTGACAAGATGCGCCCGTAGCTCAATTGGATAGAGCGTCTGGCTACGGACCAGAAGGCTAGGGGTTCGACTCCTCTCGGGCGTACAAAGGATCTGCCATTGGCGGGTCCTTTTTGTATCTGAACAAAAAATATTTATTTGAAAATGAATCGTGGAAGCAAATACTTTCCGGGTCAGCAGTTCGAACGTACACACCGAATAATTATTACGGCACGATATACTATTAATGAAGAAAGTGGAAATAGAGAAAAAGCAGTATTAAAAAAGCTATTATATGCCAGATCAATGTGCGTCGCGGACGGCGTTTTTGGTGCAGAGGGTTAAAATGTAAACGCTTATCGTCATCGGGTTCTTTCAGGATCCATCGGGAGCGTCGGATGGGCTGCGGCATAGCTTCTTCCTTGTTTTTATGAAAGTTCGCAGGTTTTTACCTTTTTGTCAAGGCTTAATATCAAACAATTTTATTTGTATTTTTTTAATTTGTGTTTTTTACAATATGTGGTTATATTGCCAAATGACAACGCGAAAGGTATATTCATGGATACTATGAACAAGGACAGGCTGGAGTCGCTTTCCGCAAAATTCAAGGCTATGTCCCATCCAACCCGTCTGTGGATGGTAGAACAATTGATCCGTGAAGAACACAGCGTCTGTGATTTTGTTGTAGCGCTGAAACTGGATCATTCGACCGTCTCCAATCATCTGTCCATCTTGAAGCAGGCATTTATCATTGAAGATGAAAAACGCGGGAAACATGTCTATTACTCCCTGCGGGCCGACTGTATGACGGATATCATTCGCTGCATGGAAGAAAAGATCGGAAATATAAGATAATTAAAAATAGTGAAAGGATATAAAAATGACTAAAAACAGAAAATCAGGCAAAATTTCCCTGCTGATCGCCCTGTTCTTATTTGCTTCCGCAATGACGCTTTTTGCATGTACATCCGGTGACAAAGCAGAATCGGATAAGGCCGGCACAGCATCAATGGCTTCCGCTAAACCGTCCGAAGCTTTGCCCAGAATGCAGAATTTTAAATCACCGACCTGTCCCCCTTGCCGGGCGATGGAACCCTTGCTCGAAGAACTGTCTGTCGAATATGCCGATAAGTTCAAACTGGAGATCGTGGATGTATCACTTCAAGAAAATCGCAGTCTTGCGATGCAGCATTCCATCCAGTATATTCCCACGCAGATCTTCTATGATGCGGACGGAAAACAATTGTTCCGGCACACGGGTTTCTATTCCAAACAGGATATCCTGAATAAATGGAAAGAACTTGGTTACGATATGCAAACCCAATAATAGCGTACCGAATACGGAAAAAATAGAAAATGAGAAGCGGACATTATTGTTTGCTTAATAAATAAGAGACCTGCGTTACGCGGGTCTCTTGTTTATAGAATACAGATCTGACAATGTTTCAGTTATTCTTCATCCGGAGGAGTCGATCGGATCGAAAGCAGGGGAGGTGAAGGTTTGAATACCCTCTTGATCATAGGTAAAAAACCGCTTTCGGTTTTTTCGATCTCTGCTTCGGCTTCTTTGAGGACCCCGGCCCACATCGTGGCAAATCCCGGATGTTTTTCGAACATAAGGTGAATGGCTTTATCATATACATATAATACATGCAGTTTGTCACGTCCGGGCTTTTCTTTCAGTACGCCGATCGTCGATCTGAGGTTTTCGATGGTTTTGCGCTGAATGGCAAGATCCTGCTGTACCGCCTCATTCCCCTTTGCCGAAATATTCATGTGTGTATGTAAGTGACTTTTTAGTTGTTCGTTTTCTTCGACAAAGTTTTTTATCTGCATTTTTGTTTTAATGCGTGCCTGTATCCAGACAACCAGGCACAACAGCAGACCGATCGCCAATCCTATCAGCAGTGAATAGAGTGAGAACGAGATATTATCCATCTGGTGTCCTTTCAAATTATTATATAAATTCAATGTACGAAAAATTATCAAATATTGTCAAGATGGAATATCAATTCTTGTGGATAGAAAATTATACGAAAATGAACGACAAAGATCACGTGATCAGTTTTTTATACCATATGTTCATACTCTCGATTTTACCGGAGATATTGGTGTTATTGACCAGTCTGCCGCCATACTGATAAGCACATTTGGCAAAGGTGATATTCATGCCGGGAGATGCTGCCCTGGCAATAGTAAAGACCAAAGGAATGGACTGCTTCATCATCATTTTTTCCATATGTTTCAGCAGGTGTACCGCAAAACCATATCCCCGCCATTCCGGAAGGGTGGCAAAATCCGTCATTTCGGCATGCGCGGCTGCGGGATCCTTCTCTGCCGAAGCCAGAGCGATCAGCTGTCCGTCGGTCTCAATACCAAAATAATCGACATGACCCTGCATGGTCTTTTTAAGGTAATCCGGTTCGTGAATGGGAAAAGGATAGGAGTGAAAGACCGTTTTATATATTTCGGCCATTCTTTCTAGGTCTTTTTCATTACATGCCCGAAGATGAAAGCGTTTCTTATCAAGTTGTGAGAAGCTTGCATTGATCTTGCTTTGCGCCAATCCGATATTGCGTTCGTAATTTTTGAGATCCGCTTCGATCTTACGCTGATCATTTAGAAAATAAGCAAGGAAAAGACCTTTTTCTTTATTATTGTAAAAATCCGGTATTTCAGCTTCGATCGTAAAGTCTGCATCTAAAAAGACCTTTGACCGGGATGCCGGTAATTTGGCAAAGATCTTACCGTATCCTTTATCTTTCCCGAAAGCGATCAGACGCTGCGGAAGTGTTTGAAGGTTTTTTTCTTCGGCTTTCATAAGATAGATGCGGTCATTGTAGGGACCGTGTTGTATCTTCGAGCCGCATTCGAGTGTTTCGATCTTATCGTATTTTTTTGTTGTCATAGGATGGTCACTGTTTTTTTGAATTGTTTCCATTCCGCCTTTTGTATCTGGCATTATTTGCAGGTACCAGGGAGATGGTCTTGTCATAATCTGCAAGCAATTTTTCAATTCCCACCGCCTTGTATTCTTCGGCATCATCCAAAAGCAATTCCAGATCACAGCCGTCACAATTACGGTCACAGAAATAGGGTTCGTAAGAATCGGGTTCTTTATAGATCGAGATAACACCTTCATAGTTACGGAGTACGACCTTATTGGTCGACCAGGAAATGAGGTAATTCGGCATGACCGGGATCTTACCGCCGCCGCCGGGTGCATCGATCACATAGGTAGGAACGCACAGACCGCTGGTGTGACCGATGAGACTTTCCAATATCTCAATGCCTTTTCCGACAGGTGTGCGGAAATGACCGAGTCCCTCGGAAAGATCGCATTGATACAGGTAATAGGGACGGACGCGGTTATAAGCCAATTTATGGACCAGTGATTTCATGATGCGCGGGCAATCGTTCACACCTGCCAGGAGGACCGACTGGTTACCCAGAGGGAAGCCGGCATCCGCCATTTTTTGCAAGGCGGTTCTGGATGATTGTGTTAACTCACGCGGATGGTTGAAATGCGTATTGATCCACAGCGGCTGATGTTTTTTCAGCATATTGATCAGGTCATCCGTGATCCGGTAGGGAAGAACGACCGGGGTGCGTGTGCCGATGCGAATGATCTCCACATGTTCGATCTTGCGTAATTCCGTCAGGATCCAGTCCAGATACTCGTCCGAGAGAAGAAAGGGGTCGCCTCCGCTCAGCAGAACATCCCGGATGCGCGGTGTTTTGCGGATATATTCAATCCCCCTGAGGATCTGCTTTTTTCCGGGTATGCTGTCCTTATCGCCCACCTGGCGTTTGCGCGTGCAATGACGGCAGTACATGGCGCAGGTGTTGCTGACCAGAAAAAGGACCCGGTCGGGATAACGGTGTGTCAAGCCCGGTACGGGACTGTCGGTATCTTCGCTCAGAGGATCGTTCATGTCGGTTTTTACCACATTCAGTTCATCTATGACCGGAAAGCTCTGTTTGAAGATCGGGTCGTATTCAAGATTGTCCGTATTGATGAGAGAAAGATAGTAAGGTGTGATCGACATCGGAAATTTTGAAGTGATCATCTTATATTGTTCACGAATATTCTCCGGTACTTTGATGCCCAGCAATTGTTCAAATGTATCCAGATCGCGAATACTATGGCGGATCTGCCATTTCCAGTCGGTCCAGTTGCTTTTTTGTGCACCGTCTATTTCGTCAATGATGTGTTGTTGTTGTTCTGATATCATGATCCCTCCGTGATTCGTGTATTGTTCTTGCAAATATTTTCTATATGTATCTCGATCAATCCGGTAATACGTTCCAGAGAATTGAGGATGGTAATTTGTTCGGAGACGGGCAACAGAAGCAGAGAATCCGATACTTTATTTTCCAAAGGCAGGGGTGCTTTCGTAAGTATATCCTTTCCCGTGGAGCTGATCTTTAAATATACTTTTCGGCGGTCCTTTTCCGAACGTACGCGGATCACGTATTTTTTTGCTTCCAGCCGGTCTATTATCCCGTTTACGGTACTTTCGCCCAGATTAATGGTTTGAGCCAGATCTTTCAGTATCATGTCATTTGATTTTGAGAGGATATCAAGACACAGCATTTGGGGTGTCGTCAGCCCAAATTCCAGGTTCAACCTGCGTGAATAAATGTCCACAGCACGCGTAATGCGCCGTAGCGACCGAAGTATACGCTGCTCATAGTTTTGTTCTTTATCCATGTAATATTTTCCTTTTATATAATATTCGTACACGAATCATTCGCATAGAAAGATATATGCCTGAAGTCAATATGTCAAGTCATTATTAATCTTTTCCGGACACAGCAGCCCGGATAAGTTTTTCATGAAATAAAAAGCTTGACATATAGAAAATAAAGCACTATACTTAAATAGTAATCGGAACGATTATGAACAATGAGACAATTAAAGTGAAACGATGATGGAAAGAACAAACACATACAGGAACAGCAAACAGCGCCGGCGCGTCCTGGAGGTCCTTCGCTCAACGGACAGGCATCCCACGGCGAACTGGATCTATGATCAGCTGAGAAGCGAATTTCCTTCTCTGAGTCTGGGAACCGTATATCGCAATCTTGGTATTCTGCAAGAGCAGGGTTTGGTAGTTCGTATCGCCTCCGGCAGTACGTTCGATCGGTTCGATGCCGTTGTTGTTCCCCATCCGCACTTCCGTTGCCTTTCATGCGGTAATGTGTACGACATAAAAGGCAGCGATCAATTTCAGTTCCTGAAACCCGGTGACCATTACTCGGGTCACATGATCGAAACTGTGTTCATTGAATATCGCGGGGTCTGCGCATCCTGCCTTGAAGACGGAAAACACTTGAATTAAGTGTCTTCCGCGGCTTTTGCTTTGAGAGAGCAGCGATTGAAATTTTGAAGAATAAACCGGAGAAAACCCTAAGGGTTTCTTCAATCATTAAGATGAAAGGGATTATCATGGAAGAACAAGTAAAAGAAAGCTATTCGATGCCGCTGATCGGCGATGACGCGCCGGCTTTTGAGGCCGTCACCACACAAGGAAAGATCAAATTTCCAGAAGATTACAGCGGGAAATGGGTCATTCTTTTCAGCCATCCGGCTGATTTTACGCCGGTCTGCACCACGGAATTCATGACCTTTGCCAGCATGCAGGATGATTTCAAAAAACTGAATACCGAACTGATCGGTCTGTCCATCGACAGTCTGTACGCCCACATTGCCTGGCTGCGGACCATCAATGAAAAGATCGAGTATAAGGGAATGAAAAATGTGGAAGTCACCTTTCCGGTCATTGAAGACATCAAGATGGACGTCGCCAAAAAATACGGAATGCTGCAGCCGAACGCTTCCAGCACACAGGCGGTACGTGCCGTATTCATTATTGACCCGAAAGCCAAAGTGCGCGCGGTGCTCTATTATCCGCTCTCGGCAGGACGTAACATGGATGAGATCAAGCGCCTGATCCTGGCTTTGCAGAAAGCCGACAAGGACGGCGTGGCAACCCCGGCTAACTGGCAACCCGGTGATGATGTGATCATTCCGACGCCCGGTTCCTGCGGTGCCGCAAAGGAACGCGTAGAAAGCAAGGAAGAAGGCAAGTACTGCCTGGATTGGTTCCTGTGTTTGAAGAAGGACAAAGTATAATAATTTTGTTCCAATAACAAAAAGGCTGTCGTATGGCAGCCTTTTTTTATTTATAAAAAAACTTGACTCAAGTTTTGATTCTTTTAATTAAGTACGATCCCGGTATAAAAAAATATTGCACATGAAATAGTATTTGGCTATTATACCAAATACGCCACAACAAAGGAGGCGCTTATGGATAAAAATACAAAGGCATTATACGAAGCCAAAGCAGTGGTATTCAAAGCATTGGGACACCCTACCCGTCTCTGGATGGCGGAGCAACTGGCAGACGGCGAACGCTGTGTCTGTGAATTCGTCCGCGAGATCGATGCGGATTTTTCCACGATCTCCAAGCATTTACTGATACTGAAACAGGCGGGGATCGTGGAGGACGAGAAGCGGGGACAAAATGTTTATTATAAACTGAAAGTGCCTTGTATCCTGAATTCCATGACTTGCGTGGAAGCGGTCCTGGCTTCACAATTACAATCAAAGATGGATTTGCTAAAATAACATATTAATTCAATATTGAATGGAGATTGTCAATGGTCAACTGGAAAAGCGAATGGAAAATACTGGCAACCATCGGAGCCGTCTTCCTGGCTTTCTTTTATTTGCCGGTCGGGACCCCGCGTTTTGACAACGCGATCATGGAAGCCTTGCATCTGGCCAGATGGTACGCACAGGAACACGTGCTGCTCTGTCTGATCCCGGCCTTCTTTATCGCCGGTGCGATCGCGGTGTTCGTCAGTCAGGCCTCGGTCATGAAATACCTGGGCGCCAAGGCAAAGAAAGTCGTCGCCTACGGCGTAGCCTCGGTATCGGGATCGATCCTGTCGGTCTGCTCCTGTACGATCCTGCCGCTGTTTTCCGGTATCTATAAAATGGGCGCCGGACTGGGTCCCGCAACGACCTTTTTATATTCGGGTCCGGCAATTAATATCCTCGCGATTGTGCTAACGGCCCGCGTGTTGGGTCCGGAACTGGGTATTGCAAGAGCCGTGGGGGCAATTGTATTCAGTATTATCATCGGTTTGATCATGCAGTTCCTGTTTCGCAAAGAAGAAGCGGAAAAAGCTGCCGCGCAGATGGCCATGCCGGAAGCGGAGGTCAAACGTCCGCTCTGGCAGAATGCACTGTATTTTGCATCGCTGGTCGGAATTCTGCTCTTTGCCAACTGGGGAAAACCGGATCAGGCAGGCGGTGCATGGGCTGCGATCTATAACGCCAAATGGTTCCTGACCGCCGGGTTCTCCGCCGGTCTGGGACTAATGCTCATCTTCTGGTTCGGCATGAAATGGTGGAAAATAGTGATCACTGCCATCCCCGTGACACTGTTGGCAATCTTTTTTCCGGAACAGCCGCTCATCGCTTTTACCGCCGGTGTGATCGGACTCTCCGCATTTACCAGTACGGATAAAGGTGAAACGTCCGAATGGTTCGAATCCGCATGGGGCTTTGCCAAACAGATCATGCCGCTGCTGCTGATCGGTGTCCTGGTCGCGGGCGCTTTGCTGGGTCGCCCGGGCAATGAGGGACTCATCCCTTCCGAATGGGTGTCCAAAGCGGTCGGGGGCAATTCGCTATGGGCGAACTTCTTTGCTTCTTTTGCGGGCGCCTTCATGTATTTCGCGACTCTGACCGAGGTGCCCATTCTGCAGGGACTGATCGGTAACGGCATGGGGAAGGGACCCGCACTGGCGCTGCTTCTGGCCGGACCCGCACTGAGTCTGCCGAACATGCTGGTCATACGCAGTGTATTGGGAAATAAAAAAACCGCCGTATTCATTGCGCTGGTGATCGTGATGGCAACGATCAGCGGGATGATCTACGGTGCCATATTTGCATAAAAAGGAGATGAGAAATATGAAGATCCAGATCCTGGGCACGGGTTGCCCGAAATGTAAGAAACTGACGGATAATGCCGAAAAAGCGGCTTTGGAACTCGGCATTGAACACGAGATCGAAAAAGTGACCGATATCAATGCCATCATGGCTTTTGGCGTGATGATGACACCCGCGCTGGCCATTGACAATGAGGTGAAATTCGTGGGCAGAGTACCGGGCGTGGAAGAACTGAAAACCATTTTGCAGAAATAAAAGTTTTCTGCTTAACAACGATCTGAGGAGGTTTAGGCTTGAAAAGGAACAATAAAAAATTACCGGTCATTTTTATGATCTTGATCTTTAGCGCACTTATGCTCATTTCCTGCGGGAAAAGATCTCAAGGAGTCCCGAAACTGCTGGACCTTGGAGCGGATAGTTGCGTACCCTGCCAGATGATGGCGCCCATTCTCGATGAATTGCGGGAAGAGTACCGGGGAGCCCTGGATGTCGTGTTCATTGATGTCTGGAAACCCGAGAATCAACAGGAAGCTGTCAAATACGGTATCCGGGCCATTCCCACACAAATATTTTTCGATCCACAGGGAAATGAATTATGGCGGCATACCGGTTTTATGTCCAAAGAAGATATTCTGAAAAAATGGAAAGAACTTGGCTATGATCTTAAACCCGTAAAACAGGAAGATATACAGGATTGTGCTACGGGTTGCGGTGATCTGCCGGAGGGCCGTGTTTGCGAATGAAAAAAATAAATTTTAAAAAGATCAAGGATCTGTTAAAAGTCCTGCTTGTTTGTTTTACATTGATCAGTGTGGGCTATATGCTCGGGAAGAACGCCACAGAAAGTAGGGATTCCGAGAGTGAAATATCCTCAACAGATAATTATGTTGCAGTTTATTATCTGCATTCCACTTTTCGCTGCGAAACCTGTAATCAGATCGAAGCTATGACAAGGGATCTGCTTGAGCGGGAATATCGTGCAGCAATGGAAAACGGCGACATACATTGGCGGGAAATTGATTTTATGAAAAATACAGCAATGGCGAAGCAATTTGACGTTGCTGCTTCCTGCGTGGTGGTCGCCCGTATCCGGAACGGTCATATTGACGATTATCAGCGCCTGGATGATGTCTGGACCCTGTTGAATGATCGGGCTGCTTTTGATAACTATATCCGTATCGCTATTGAGACATATCTGAACGCGGAGGAGATATCATGACGGAACTTGCCATCTTAACAGCACTCTGGCTGGGAATTCTGACGGCCGTGAGCCCCTGTCCGCTGGCGACGAACATTGCCGCCATCTCCTTTATCGCACGTAAAGCCGGACGTAAAGATCATGTTCTTGCTTCGGGATTATTATATGCACTGGGACGTACACTGATCTATGTGGTGCTGGGCGCGGGTATTGCTGCCGGTCTGCTGGCAAATGCAGAAGTCTCCCGGTTCCTGCAGAAACACATGAACGAGATCCTGGGTCCGGTGCTGATCCTGCTGGGCATGGTGCTGCTCAACTGGCTGGGTGCGGGCGTATCCTTTACTTTTAAGACCGACGGCCTGACAAAAAAAGCCGAAAAAGGCAGCGTATTCCTTGCCCTGCCGATCGGGGCACTTTTTGCGCTGACCTTCTGTCCCGTTTCCGCGGGTCTGTTCTTCGGCGGACTGGTACCCTTGGCTGTCAAAGAAGGGGCCGTGGTGATCTTTCCTCTGGTCTATGGGATCGGGACCGCCCTGCCGGTCATTCTTTTTGCCTTTTTACTGGCCTTTGCCGCCAAGTCCGTTGGGAAAGTTTTTAATAGCCTGACACATATCGAGGTCTGGGTTCGCAAGATCACGGGTGCGGTGTTTATTCTTGTTGGCATTTATTACACATTTGTCCATATTTACGGGATAAGCTTCAAATAGTGAATATTGGCGGATGTTGATGATCAAAAAATATCGAACCAAAGTTTGGTGACGATACGATAAGATCAAAGGAGGTCCTCCTATGAAACGCTTTGTTATCATCGGCGGCAGCGATGCCGGTATCAGCGCCGCGCTGCGGGCAAAGGAAATGGACGGTTCCATTGAAATAACCATGATCCTGGCGGATAAATATCCGAATTTCAGCATCTGCGGTTTGCCTTTCTATATCAGCGGGGAAGTCAAACACTGGCGTAACCTGGCCCACCGGACCCGGGAGGACATTGAGGCATCCGGCATCAAGGTGCTGGACAAGCATCTTGCCGAATCGATCGATCCATCCGCAAAGACAGTGTTGGTCCGGGACCTGAACGGAAATCAAAAAATATCTCTGCACTATGATAAATTACTCATCGGCAGCGGCGCGGTATCCGCCCGCCCGCCCATCGAAGGCAGCGATCTTCCGGGTGTCTTTTTTCTGCGATGGATGGACGACAGCTTTGCGGTAAAGAAATTCATCGAAGAACGTAAACCCAAATCCATCGCCATTATCGGGGCCGGGTATATCGGACTGGAAATGGCGGACGCCATGCGACATCTGGGACTTGATGTTACTGTCATCGAATATTTTCCCTCCATATTGATGACCCTTGATCCCCCGCTGGGTGCGATCGTTCGCTCGGAATTGGAAGGCAAGGGTGTGAAAGTCCATACCGCGACGGCAGTAAAAAAAATTGAAAAGCAACACGACAAATTGCTGGTTCATGGAGGAGAGGATTTTACAAAGGCATGCGATATGGTGCTGATCGCCACCGGCAGCCGTCCGGAGGTCAGTCTTGCCAAAACCACGGGTATTGATCTCGGGGCCGGGGGCGCCATAAGGGTCAACCGCAAAATGGAAACCAACAAACCCGATATTTATGCTGCAGGCGACTGTGCCGAAACCTATCACTGCCTGCTGGAAAAGAACAGTTATTTGCCTTTGGGTACCACCGCGCACAAACAGGGACGTATTGCCGGAGAGAACATGGCCGGCGGATCCCATGCATATGCGGGTTCTTTGGGTACCCAGTCGGTAAAAATATTCGATTTAGTTGCCGCCCGCACCGGTCTAAAGGATGAAGAAGCACGCAAAGAAGGGTTTGATCCTTTGAGTACGGATATTGAGACCTGGGATCACAAGGTCTATTATCCGGGTGCGGAAAAACTGCATATCCGCATGACCGGCGATCGCAAGACCGGACAGCTGCTGGGCGCACAGATCGTGGGCGCTTACGGAACGGAAGTGTCAAAACGCATCGATATTGTCGCGGCGGCTATCTATCATAAGATGAAGGTGGAAGAGCTGGATCATCTTGACCTGAGCTACACGCCGCCGCTGTCAAGTCCCTGGGATCCCGTGCAGATGGCCGCACAGGAGTGGATGAAAAGATCCGCTGAAAAATAAGATTGGGACGCAAAATGGAAATTACGAACGAACGCAAAATGACCAATGTTTTCGAACGTTATCTGACCCTCTGGGTAGGACTTTGTATCGTAGCGGGTATTTTACTGGGCAAAGTGGCACCGAACTTTGCAAAGACTCTGGATGCTTTTTCCATCAATGTCAACGGCGCGCCGGTGGTTTCCATTCCCATTGCGATCTGTCTATTTCTAATGATGTATCCCATCATGGTCAAAATTGATTTTGGAAGTGTGGTCAAGGCCGGGAAAAGCGGTAAACCCGTCTTTCTGACCTTGTTCATCAACTGGTGTATAAAACCCTTTACCATGTACGGCATTGCCATGCTGTTTCTGGGTTTTTTATTCCGTGGATTTATCGGTACGGAAGCGATGGATATCGTGAAAATGCCCTTCGGGTTGGACCTGCCGGTCGGAGCCGTTCACGGAGCCGGGACCGTGATCCTGCAGGATGGCGTCAAAATGCTGGAGATCCCGCTATGGCGGAGTTACTTTGCCGGCTGCGTGCTGCTGGGCATTGCCCCCTGCACGGCGATGGTGCTGGTCTGGAGTTACCTGGCGCGCGGCAATGACGGACTGACCCTGGTGATGGTAGCGATCAACTCACTGACCATGTTATTGCTGTACGGACTGCTGGGCGGTTTTCTGTTGGGTGTCGGCAAACTGCCGGTCCCCTGGCAGGCACTGTTACTGTCTGTCGGCGTGTATGTGGCATTGCCCCTGTTCGCCGGATATTTTACCCGGAAAGGAGTTATTGCCGCGAAAGGGGAAAACTGGTTCCGGGAAAGATTTTTGCATCTGCTTACTCCGGTCACGATTGCTGCATTGTTACTGACTTTGATCCTGCTCTTCAGTTTTAAAGGCGATGTTATTCTTGCCAATCCGTTGACCATCCTCTGGATCGCCGTGCCGCTGTTTATTCAGACCGTTTTTATCTTTTCGATCGGTTTCCTTGCGGCAAAGTTGCTAAAACTTCGCTACGAAGATGCCGCGCCCGCCGCCATGATCGGGGCATCAAACCACTTTGAGGTCGCTATAGCCACGGCGGTCATGCTGTTCGGACTTTCTTCCGGTGCAGCCCTTGCCACCGTGGTCGGCGTACTGATCGAAGTACCGGTGATGCTGATGCTGGTTGCCTTTTGTAAGAAAAACAAAGGATGGTTTGCCAAAAAGGCCGCCCCATCCACATCGGTGTGAAACAAAATTCAACAACCTGGCAAACTGTACACACCCTCATTGTTCTAATAAGAAATGGAATTTTTTCTTTTAAGGCATTTTTCCTTTTTATATATTTATTTTGTCTGATTTTCGGGATGAGAGAGTCCTCACGTTAATCAGTTCATAAACAGGTTGGAGTTTGTTCTTTTATGGACACGCGTTATTTATATTCGAGGAGAAAGATGATGAGGAAGATCACAGGAATATTTTTAGGATTTATATTTGCTATTCAGAGCTTGTTGGCGGGCAATGCCCTGCGTTTTAACGGCATTGATGAATATGTCCAGCTTTCAGAGGTTCTGAACATCGGCAGCAGCAGCAGTACCATTGAAACCTGGGTAAGAATTCCTGTTGTCGGAGACGGTAATCTGGCTGAGGACGAAAGGGTCGGGATCGTGATCGGGAACTGGGGGCAGGGTAGTGAAAATGTGGCTTTAGAAGTTCATGCGGCCGGACAAGTCAGATATTATTGGAATAACGGCGAATACGATCTGAAAGGAATAAAAGATTTGCGGGATGGAAGTTGGCACCACCTCGCTGCTGTCAGAGATAGATCCAACAATTTAATATATGTATACGTTGACGGCGTACTTGAAATTGAAAATCCGGGTGCAGGTACTGATATCAATATTTCCCTTACTCACCGCATTGGTGCCGATAACCGCACGAGCGGTATGCCGTATTTTCACGGCGAGATCGATGAACTGCGCATCTGGAACACGGCACGCACACAAAGCCAGATCCGGGAATTCATGTGTGAAGATGTGAGCGGTGAGAGCGGACTGCTTGCTTATTACCGGATGACGGACGGCAGCGGCAGCACGCTCAGCGATAACAAAGGGAGTAATACCGGAACATTGGTCAATATGGACAACAGCAATTGGACCGGCGATCATTTGGTCCCCAATGGCGACGGCAGCACAACGCCATACCAAATAAAAAGTCTGAACCACCTGTACTGGGTGTCGACCAACAGCAGTACCTGGAACAGCGATTTCGAGCAGGTCGCGGATATTGATGCGTCCCCCACGGCGGACTGGAACGGCGGTGCGGGCTTTTCGCCGATCGGGACGAACGCCAATAATTTCTTAGGGTCTTATGACGGTGCCGGATTTACCATTACCGGTTTGACCGTCGACAGAGCGTCTGAAAATTTTATCGGCTTTATCGGTCAGCTGGATGGCGGACCGCTCACGGATCTGGGACTTATTGACGTCAGTATTAACGGCAGCAACAGTAGCGGCGGATTGGTCGGAAATATTGAATCGGGCAATGTCAGCAACTGTTACGTATCCGGCTCGGTGAGCGGTACGGATTATGTCGGTGGCCTCGTAGGTCAGATAGCCAACGGATCGATCGTTCAAAGCTTTTCCACCGCATCGGTCGTGGGTAGCGGTCAGGATGTCGGCGGATTGATTGGACTTCTGGGATCATCTGTTCAAAATTGTTACGCCCGGGGAAGTGTGGAAGGGAACACGAACGCGGGCGGTCTGGTCGGAAGCGCTATGGGCGGAAGTACGATCAATAAAAGTTATTCCACGGGTGCCGTGACCGGTGTCAGCAATGCCGGCGGACTTGCCGGATATGCTGCCGAGGAAGATCCGTTCATGGAAGAACCGGGTGCCACGATCACGGCGTCGTTCTGGGATACGGAGACTTCCGGCATGAATGAAAGCCCGGGGGGAACCGGCAAAACAACGCTTGAGATGAAGGATCAGAGTACCTTTACCGATGCCGGATGGGATTTTGTGTATATCTGGGGGATGTTAAGTGAGATCAATAACGCTTATCCGCATCTGTTGTGGGAAGAGGAAGCGATCATTCCCGTATCGCAAAGTCCGGCACTCGGTGACGGCTCCTCCGGGAATCCCTATGAAATATCAAGCCTGGAAAATCTTTATTGGATCACCGAAAATACCGCCCGCTGGGGATATCATTATATCCAGGTTGCAAATATTGATGCCTCCGAAACGGCAACCTGGTTTTACCGGGCGGGTTGGAAACCGATCGGCAATGCGATAACAAAATTTACAGGTTCCTACAATGGACAGGGATACCGGATCGACAATTTATATTGCAGTCGCTATAGCAATTCTTACATTGGCCTTTTCGGATATACCGATGGGGCGGCGATCAGCAATGTGGGTCTGACAAATGTTCAGCTTACCGGGGATGCACATACCGGAGGACTGATCGGCTATAATAATAACACGGAGATCGGAGCCTGTTACAGTACCGGATCCGTAAGCGGAACGTCAAATATTGGTGGATTGATCGGATATAATGTTAACAGCCCGGTCACGGAAAGTCACAGCTCCGGTTCGGTGACCGGTATATCAAGTGCAGGCGGACTTATCGGATATTCTTCCAGCAATTCACCAGGAGATCATATTATTGATAATTGCTATAGCAGTAATTCGGTTGACGGAACCGGTTCATTGGGTGGACTTGTGGGTACGCTTGTGGGTTTTATCAGCGACAGCTTCAACAACGGGGATATTAATGGAAGCGGAGAAAATGTTGGCGGTTTGATCGGAGCCATTGATGGGGCAATTTTCAATTGTTATAACACGGGAACCGTCAGTGGGGCTTCATTCGTCGGGGGTTTGCTGGGGCGTGCCGTACCGGCAGTTCAGATCAATACATCTTACAATACGGGATCCGTCAGTGGCAGCAATGAGGTAACATATGCTTATGTCGGCGGACTGGTAGGGCGAATAGGCGCCGGCACGATCGACAATTGTTACAATAGCGGTCCGGTAAGCGGTGCGGGATATTATATCGGCGGATTGATCGGTGTTATAGGGACCGAAACATTTAATTCTTACATAACGAATTCTTACAGCGCAGGTCCGGTAAGCGGAACCATACCTTCTTCCACCGGAGGTTTTACCGGATATAAGACATCCGGAAGCACAATCAGCAGTTGTTATTGGGATGTAAATACGGACGGTATAGACGGAAATGCAAGCGGTGCGGACAATTATGGAGCGACCGGCAAAACAAGCATAGAAATGAAAATGCAATCCACCTATTCCGGCTGGGATTTTGCAACCTTATGGGATATCAACACTTCTCAGAATGAAGGGTATCCCTACCTAATGAACAATCCTCCCGATGTTCCCCTTCCCATTTGCCTTGCTGCTTTTAGCGGTTTATACAAGAAAGGAGCCGTCCACCTCAAATGGAAAACTGCCTCCGAAACCGAAAACCTCGCTTTCCGGATCTACCGTAATGGTGAGATGATCGCGGAACTCGAAGGAGCCGGCACAACAACGGCACCGCAGGATTATCAATGGACGGATAATTATGTCATCCCGGGCAGGACCTATACCTACGTACTGGCGGACGTGGACTTGCAGGGAAAAGAAACGAAACATCCTGAGATTGAGGTTGAGATTGAGATTGAGGATGGTACGGACAGGGATTTTAATATCGGTGCAGCCTATCCCAATCCTTTCAATCCGATGACCATCGTTCCGCTGAACCTGGTGGCAGCGGCGGAAGTTAAAGTGATACTGTACGATACCGCAGGACGCAGGGTCCGGAACATTTATAGCGGTCAAATGCATGTCGGTTCCCACGATCTGAAGATCGACGGTACGGACCTGAGCACAGGCATCTATTTTGTGCATATTGTTGTGCATGTTGGGGCGTATCGCAGTACGCCGCAGGTGCAGAAGATCGCATTGATGAAATAAATTTCAATCGTTGGGGTGTATAGCGATACGCCTCAACACATGTACGGCAAAATCAAAAAAAGCTCCTGTCTTCGGATGGGAGCTTTTTAATGTTGATGGGCCTACCCGGCGTTTTTATATGTCCGGAAACCCGGACGATCTGTTAAATAAAACAGCAGATACAAGATAATAGCACTAAAAAACAAAAATGTCATATCATGGAATGCTTTTCAAAAAGGCATTTTCCGGGGATAAGTTGACATAAAGCAAATAAATCCCTACATTTACGCTGAAATGCATGGATCAATATATGTGGAAAACAATTATAAGATCGTGCTTAATTAAAAAAAAGACAGGATATAAATGAAAAATAACATGAATTACGGAATTATAGGCAACTGCAAAACAGCCGCACTGGTATCGGATACCGGGTCGCTGGAGTGGATGTGTTTACCCGATTTCAGTTCTCCTTCGGTCTTTGCCGCCATTCTCGACCCGGACCGCGGCGGTCATTTTGCTATTGATGCCGGAGAAGATGCCGAGATCACGCAATCCTATCTGCATCATACCTGTATTCTCCGCACGCATTTTAAAACTTCCGAAGGCGAATTTGAGATACTGGACCTTATGCCGCGATATAAAAATGACAGGCGTCATTACGTATGTCCCGCTGATGTGATCCGATATTTAAGGCCACTTTCCGGTAAGCCGAAGATCCGTTTTGATTATAAACCCGCACTGGCGTATGCGCGAAACACAACCTATACCGAATCGTATGACGGTTTCATTAAAAGCCGCACTAAAAACGGACAGTACGAATCGGTATATCTTTACAGCAATATTCCACACAAATATATCCTTAACCGCGAAGAATTTTTACTGGGGGAAGATTGTTTTTTTGTTCTGACCTATAATCAGAAACTTTTGCAACAGAATATCGAACTTGTCCAGCTGGAAATTGAACGGACAAAGGTGTACTGGCTGGAATGGGTACAGCGCACCGTGCGATTCAGCCGCTATCGCGAAGAGATCATACGTTCCGCATTAACGCTCAAACTGCTCAGTTTTCAGGAAAGCGGTGCCATTTTGGCGGCGATCACCACATCGCTGCCGGAGAGTATCGGAGAGAACCGCAACTGGGATTATCGCTTTTGCTGGATCAGGGACGCTTCCATGATCATCACGGTATTGACCGATACGGGTCATTATAACGTTGCGGAACGTTTTTTACGTTTCATTATTGATGTAGTGCCTTACAAAGATGAAAAAATACAGATCATGTATGGTATCCGGGGTGAGAAGAAGCTGACCGAACGCGAACTGCCCTGGCTGGAAGGTTATGAGGGTTCAAAACCCGTGCGCGTTGGGAATGCTGCCTATCATCAGAAACAAAATGATATTTACGGCGTCCTGCTGGATGTGATCCATAAGGCATTTAAATTATTTCCGAACGATATTGAACGCGGAGAGGAACTCTGGACCATTGCGCGTACGCTGGTGCGCTCGGTGGAACAGAACTGGAAAAAACCTGACCGGGGGATATGGGAATATCGCAGTCAGAACCGCCACTTTGTTTTTTCTAAAGTACTGTCCTGGGTTGCGATGGACAGAGGGGTCAAACTCGCAAAAATGCTTGGGAAAGAGCAATACCTTAAAAAATGGACCCATACCCGTGACGCGATCCGGAAAGACATTTTTCAGAAGGGATGGAATGAGAAGATCGGTTCATTTACGCAAAGTTACGGCAGCACGGCAATGGATGCTTCCAATTTACTGTTGGCAACGTATGAATTTATCGACCCGAAAGATCCGAAATTCATATCAACGGTTGAACAGAACCGGAAAGCGCTCAGTTATAACGGCCTGATGTACCGTTACAAAAATGAAGATGATTTTGGGAAGCCAAGATCCGCTTTCACGCTCTGCAGCTTTTGGCTGGTCAAAGCGCTTTGTCAAACGGGCAAACAAAAAGAAGCCACACAGATATTCGATAAAATGCTTTCTTATTCCAATCACCTTGGACTTTACAGCGAGGATATGGATTTTGATAGTAAACGGTTACTGGGAAATTTTCCGCAGGGTTATTCCCATCTCTCTCTGATCGATGCCGCCATTGCACTTTGTAAAACGGAAGTTGATGCGGATGAGATCATACAAAAAACCATCGAGTTTCCCTATAACCCTCATCTTGAGGAGGTTCATAATGAGTAAAAATATTTTCATATCCAACCGTCTTCCCGTAACTATCACGATCGGGGAGAGTGGTGTCGCTTTCACACCCAGTATCGGCGGACTGGCAACCGGTCTGAAAAGTGTTCATGAAGATAAAAAAAGTCTCTGGCTGGGCTGGAGCGGACTGTCTTCGGATTCATTGAGCGATCCGGAAATGAAAACAATTGACAGGGAATTGTTGTCGGCACACAACAGCGCGCCGGTCTTTCTTTCGGAAGAGGATATTAACGATTATTATTATGGATTCTGCAATCGTACGATATGGCCGCTGTTCCATTATTTTATGGGGCAGATCGAATACGAGCACCGTCACTGGGAGGCTTACCGCCGGGTTAATCGAAAATTTTTTGAGCGACTTGAAGAAGTGATCGAAGATGGCGATACGATCTGGGTCCATGATTATCAGTTGATGCTGCTGCCGGAAATGATACGGGAGAAATATCCCGACACGACGATCGGTTTCTTTTTGCATATCCCGTTCCCCTCATATGAATTATTTCGCCTGTTGCCGTGGCGGGAGGAAATTTTAAAAGGGCTGCTGGGTTCCGATCTGATCGGATTTCACACGTATGACTACACGCGTCATTTTCTCAGCAGTGTACGGCGTATTCTGGGTTACGAACACAATCTGGGATATCTGCAGATGGGGCAACGCAGTATCAAGGCGGATGCTTTCCCGATGGGGATCGATTACAAGCGATATCATGATGCACTTGATACGGATGCGATACGGGAAGAAAGTGACGATGTTCTTAAAAAAGCACAGGGGACCAAACTCATTCTCTCCGTGGATCGTCTGGATTACACAAAAGGTATTCCGGAGCGGATAAAGTCCTATGCCGAATTTCTGAGAATATATCCCCAGTATCGTGAAAAAGTGACCATGATCCTGATCGTTGCTCCTTCGCGAACAGAGGTTGATACTTACAGTGATCTGCTGAAAGAGATCCAGGAACTTGTAAGTAATACGAACGGAGAGCATGGAACTATCGGTTGGGTGCCGGTCTGGTTCTTTTACCGTTCATTCGGGTTCGAGAACCTTACCGCCATCTATGCCGCGGCGGATGTATTGCTGGTCACACCGCTCCGTGACGGTATGAATCTTGTCGTTAAAGAATATATTGCAGCACGCAGGGATGCAAAGGGTATGGTCGTGCTGAGTGAGACCGCGGGTGCCGCCAGCGAACTGGGAGAGGCTGTCATTGTGAATGCAAACAATATCAGGGAGGTTGCGGAAGGTATTAGGAATGCGCTTGAAATGCCCGAAAAAGAAAAAATGAACCGCAACAAGATCATGCATCAGCGGCTGAAACATTATGACGTTGAATTCTGGGCCAATGATTTTTTACAGAACCTGGCGGAGGTGAAGGACAGACAGAAAGAACATATGCTGATCAAAATGGACAAAAAGAACACGGAACATCTGATAAAAGCCAAAAAAGATGCCGGAAAGAGATTGTTTCTGCTTGATTATGACGGGACGCTCGTTCAGTTCAAAGACAAACCCGAATACGCCGTTCCGGACAAAGAGCTTCTTGAATTGATCACCCGTTTGGCTGAGGATAAAAAAAACACCGTGGTAATTATCAGCGGACGTGACAGGAATACTTTGGAGGAATGGTTTGGGAAATTAAAGATAAATCTGGTTGCGGCACACGGCATGTGGGTCCGGGAAGAGGGCAGAGAATGGGAGCGGATCGAGATCCTTTCCAATGAGTGGAAAGAGAACATCCGTCCTATTCTTGAAATGCATACCGCCCGCACACCCGGTTCTCTGGTGGAGGAAAAGGAATATTCCCTTGCCTGGCATTACCGCCGCTGTGAACCGGAACTGGCGGCTGTGCGGGTCAATGAACTCAAAGATGCCCTGGATGATCTTATCGGGAATCTGAATATCGGATTGTTAAGCGGGAACAAGGTAATAGAGATAAAGGACACCGGTGTGAACAAGGGACGCGCTGCATCTATCTGGCTGAACCGCGAGGAATGGGATTTTATTTTTGCAGCCGGAGATGACTGGACCGATGAAGATATATTCAATATTCTTCCGGATGATGCCTGGTCCATTAAGGTCGGAAGCGGAGTTTCCCGTGCACGGTTCCGTGTGGATCGCACGGAAAATGTCCGCGAACTGCTGAAACGGCTGGCAGAGAAATAATTATATCAGAAATGTTTTTGGGCGAAGGCACGACCGGAATTTCCTTTTAAGTATTTTTCAAAGCGAAGCGCTTTATACTTATCATGAAAACCACAATACCATTTAATTTTCCAGGGTTTATATTTTGATGTAAATGAACATTTTCCGGAATTATGATCATTAAATCGCCGTTTGAGATCATTTGAAAATCCTATATAAGTTCGATCAGGGAATTTGACGCTTTTTAAAATATAGACATAATACATTTTTTTATCAAGACATTATAGAATACCAAATCAACAAAAAAATAGGTTTTTTAAGTATTGTAATCAATCTGAAATTTATTAATGTGATATAAATCAAAGATATGATCATAGGTATACTAATGATTGTGGCTGTGCCACGCGAAGCCCGAAGAAGTTCTTTGTTTAAATTGAGTTTGTATGCCCATGCTTCGTTCTCCTGACGAAGAACTACGCAGGGCACACTTCGCCCTTCGGGCGATAATATCAGATATTTATAATGGAAGGTTAATGATTATCATCAGACTTATAAATTTGATTATTATTATAGTGTGGCTGTGCCACGCGAAGCCCGAAGAAGTTCTTTGTTTAAATTGAGTTTGTATGCCCATGCTTCGTTCTCCTGACGAAGAACTACGCAGGGCACACTTCGCCCTTCGGGCGAAGTGTGGAGGTGCCGGGAATCGAACCCGGGTCCAAAGCGGAGACCAGCATGCTTTCTACGTGTGTAGGCAGTTGAATGGTCTTAGTTGTCCCGGTTCAAAAACCAAAACCCGGAACAACGCAGATCACGATGTTTAACACGATCCCTGTGATCATGGGATCATGCGAGCCTGTGAAACGGCGCTCATTCCGGACCCGCAGGCAAAACCCGGATGAACGGCTACGTGTTTAATTACGCAGCGTATGCAAAATTATCTGCATTTACATTTAGCTCAGATTGATTAACGTGGATTCCTGAACACCACGACACGCTTACAGGAAGACCTGCCCGCCCTGTCGAAACCTTTACACCCCCATGTCAAAAAGCCGGTCAATATACACTTATACTATGCATTTGTCAATGAGTTGCACTTTTTTTATTTCATTGCCGACCAGAGTGTTTTATGAAAAATTATTGGTAAAAAACATGTAAAATGTTTATAATGACAGTTGATCTCTTGAAAAATAGTAAAAAATATATGAAGGAAAGAAAATGAAGCGTATCCTTAACATCAGTATGACCACTCTGCTTCTGTTGGTGCTAACCTTTACCGGTGCCGCAGCACAGGAAGCCAAAAGCATTCCCACCCGTGATCAGATCGAAGAGCAATATCGCTGGAATCTGGCGGATATTTATGTCGATAACGAAGCCTGGGAACAGGATTTCAGCTATGTCGAAGATAATCTTGACATTCTGCAGAAATACAGAGGTAAGCTTGGAAGATCGGCGTCAAATCTTGAGAATTGTTTGCGTGATTCCGAAATGATCGAACGTAAACTGGACAAAATGTACATATATGCCCATCTGATGAAAGACCAGGACACGCGGAATGAGATCAGTCAGTCCATGTCCACCCGTATTGCGATGCTGGCGCAGCGATACTATCAGGAACGCGCATTCCTGTGGCCCGAAATTCAGGAGATTCCCGAACGAAAGTTGAACCGCTTTGTCAATTCATCGGAATTTCTGCAGCAATACCGTCATCCCTTCAATGATATGCTTCGTCAGAAGAAGCATATTCTCAGCGAGAGAGAAGAGGAACTGCTGGCAATGTCGGGAAATATGGGCAGTGAGTTCAGCAAGATCCGTGAGGCGCTGACCCAGGCGGATATCGAATTCCCGATGGTCAGGGATGAGGACGGGAACGAGATCGAACTTTCGTACGGACGCTATTCCCTGTTACTGCAGTCCCGGGATCCCGAAGTGCGACGGGGTGCCTTTGAAGCCATGTACGGAACGTTCGATAAATTCAAGAACACCAGTGCCGCCACATACCGCGGATCGGTGCAAAAGGATATTTTCTATGCAAGGGCGAGGAATTACGACTCCTGTATTGAAATGGCCCTGGATGGCGACAATGTACCGGTTGAGGTCTATGACAACCTTATCTCCACGGTACATGATCACCTGGATCCCTTGCATCGCTACATGAATTTACGTAAAAAGATCATGGGTGTCGACAAACTGCACCTGTATGATACCAGCGTTCCCATCGTAGCCGAATCGGAGGTCAAATATACCTATGAAGAAGCGAAAGAACTGATCATCAATGCACTGGAAGTGATGGGACCCCAATTCCAGGCGGACGCGAAAAAAGCGCTTAACTCGCGCTGGGTGGATGTGTTTGAGACCCGGAATAAACGTTCCGGCGCCTATTCATGGGGCGCATATGATACCCATCCGTATATTTTAATGAATTTCAACGGTACCCGCGACCATGTCTTTACACTTATGCACGAACTCGGTCACGCGCTGCATTCCTATTATTCGAATCAGGGACAGCCGTATACGACGGCAGGATATACGATCTTCGTTGCGGAGGTTGCTTCGACCTTTCTTGAGAACATTCTTATGGATTATATGCTGAAGACCATCGAAGACAAAAATGAAAAACTGTCCTTACTGGACCAGTGGGCCGGTAATATCCAGGGCACACTTTATACACAGGTGCTGTTTGCGGAATTTGAACGCGAGGCACACCGTTTGGCGGAAGAAGGTGTTCCCCTCACCGTTGCAACACTTAACAAAACATATTTTGATATTCTGAGTTCATATTATGAAGGTGTTCTGGAGTTGGATGAAGCCTATGGTCTCACCTGGAGCCGGATCCCCCATTTTTTCCGTCAGTTCTATGTCTATAAATATGCCACCAGCCTGAGCGCTTCCACCGCATTGAGCAAGAAGGTGCTGGAGGGAGAGGAAGGAGCGATGGAGGACTATATGGCATTTTTACACAGCGGTGCCAGTGATTATCCTATCGAACTGCTGAAAAAAGCCGGTGTTGACATGTCCACACCCGATCCCATCGCAAAAACCCTTGAACTGTTCAATGACATAGTCACACAGATGGAAGCCCTGATCTCCGAGTAAATAAAACCGGGTATTCCATTTTTGATCGTTAAACAATAAAATCCCGTGAAAAACACATCACGGGATTTTCACTTTTTTAAAATGGAGATGTGATATGAAAAAGATCATCATGATTGTAACGGTTCTGGTCGCCGCAGGCGCATTATTCGCACAGGAGGAGGAGTCCGCTATATGGAAAAAGGGCGGCCAGGGAGCATTGAACTTTTCTCAGACCGCACTGAGCAATTGGTCGGGCGGCGGTATGAACGCGATATCCCTTAACAGTTATGTAAGTCTTTTTGCCAACTATCGTAAAGATGCTGCCGCCTGGGAAAATATGCTTGATCTTGCTTATGGTATCGTAAGGCAAGGCAGTGAGATGCAGAAGACGGACGATAAGATAGATCTTGCTTCGAAATTTACTTATAAAATCAGCCAGAGCTGGGGCTTCTCCGGTCTGCTTGGTTTTAAGACACAGATGACTCCCGGATATGATGCCGATACGCTGCTTATCTCATCGTTTGCGGCACCGGCTTATCTTCAGGTCGCTACCGGTATGGAATATAAGCCGGGAGATGACCTGAGCATCCTGATCGCTCCGATCAGCGGGAAAATGACCTTTGTTGCAGATACTTCACTGTCAACTAAATACGGTGTTGACCCCGGAAAAACAGCACGGGCGGAATTCGGAGGTTTCGTAAAATTTCAGTATCGCAAAGAGATCATCGAGAATGTCGTTTTCCAGACAAAGTGCGAGTTATTCAGCAATTACATTGAAAATCCCCATTATATTGATGTGAACTGGGATGTATTGCTGAGCATGAAGATCAATAAATTCCTTGCGGCAAGTCTGAGCCTGCAACTGGTATACGACCATGATTACAGTTCGAAGGTCCAATTTAGGGAAACGCTTGGTCTTGGCCTGTCATTTTCATTTTAGTTACATTACTTCAATTAGGAGAAAAAAACATGATCATCCGGTCCTTATCTGATATACCTGCAGTGCAAGTCAAAATGGAAGGTGTCCGGGACGCATGGCGTCAGGTGCCCGTGGGCAAGGCGGAGCATTCCCCGAACATCTCGTTCCGTGTCTTTACCCTAAAACCGGGCGGACATACCCCGTATCATATCCATGCATCGGAACATGTCAATTACATCATTTCGGGACAGGGTGCGCTCAAGGATGAGAAAGGGGAACTCCATCCCGTGAATGCGGGCGATTTCTGCCTGGTCCTTCCGGGAGAGAAGCATCAATACCGGAATCTGTCCGACAAGGAAGACCTTGTCTTTATCTGTGCGGTCATGAAAGAATATGAGTGATATTCAGGATCGGACATGTTTTCCGGGGGATATTTAAAAAGCTTGCAAAAAAAACGCAAAAAGTCTTATTATTAAAAATGTTAAACGCATTAATAATCAAATGGGAGCAAACATGAAAAAAACGATCATTTTTTTCTTTTGTTCGATACTGCTTTTAACGGCATGTGCGGGCCCATCGCAGGCGATCAAAAAAAAGGGGTCAAGGGAATTCAACACCCTGATGAAAGATATCGATGCCTTGGTTCGCGATGAAGCGTTCGATCACGCACACTGGGGTGTGCTCATTAAATCCCTGGATACGGACGAAGTCTGGTATGCGCATAATGAGCACCGTCTTTTCATGCCGGCATCCAACAACAAAATACCGACTACAGCCCTGGCATTTATGACCCTGGGACCGGATTTCCGCTTTGAGACGCATGTCCTCAGCAAGGGAAATATCCGGAACGGAGTGCTGCACGGCGATCTTGTGGTGTGGAGCAACGGCGATCCCACGATGTATGAACGTTACCTGGATGATTCCCGGGCAGTTTTCTATGCCTGGGCGGACACACTTAAAGCCCAGGGAATACGTCGCATCGAAGGCAATATCGTCGGCGATGACGATGCGTTTGACGATGTTTATCTGGGTAACGGCTGGGCCTGGGACTATTTACAGATCTGGTACGCGGCACAGTTCGGTGCCTTGCAGTTCAATGAAAATTATGTTGATATCAAGATCATTTCCCCCGCAGATATCAACGGAAAAGTTCAGATCATCCCCAATTGTCCAAGCTCATATTATACCATACATAATCAGATACAGGTTGTTTCATCGGGTCCGTCACGTATCAGCATGGAACGTGATTTCTTCAGCAACGATATTATTATTTCCGGGCAGGTGCGTGCAGGTTCGTCGATAATTGAACGTAGCCCCACCATCCACAATCCCACCGCTTTTTACGTGCATGTCCTGAAAGAGGTCCTGGAAGAAAAAGGCATTACCGTTACAGGCAAGGCTTTGGATTGCGATGATATCGGGAACTGGATCCATGCGCCTTTGGATATCGGATACCGGGAACTCGCGCACTATTATTCGGTGCCTTTATCCGAGGTTCTTACCCGACTGATGAAACGCAGTCAGAACATGTACGCCGAAACCATACCGCGTGCTGTTGCATGGAATGAGACCGGGCTCGGCACCCTTGGGACCGGGCGGAGTATCATGGATTCGCTGTTCGTGCAATTCGGTATTGAACCCGGTTCATGGGTCTATTCTGACGGCTCCGGTCTGACACGTTACAACTATATCAGTCCGCAGGTCCTGGTCAGTATTCTTGAGGGAATGTATCAAAGCGAACTGAAAGATGTCTGGATGGAGACCTTCCCGATAGCCGGAGTTGACGGAACCTTACGCAACCGTATGAAAGGCACGGCAGCGGAAGGACGTGCGCTGGGCAAGACCGGAACGATCGCCAACTCACGCGGATTGAGTGGATACATACAGACACAAAGCGGAGAAAATCTCGTTTACTCATTTCTTGTGAACGGACATATATTGTCCGGCAGCGATACCGACCGGATCACGGATAGTATTCTGGAATTGCTCTCCGCGTATTAAATATCGAAAAACATATGACTTATCAGGAAGCCGTCGAAAATGCGGCTTCCGTTTTATTAAGTATGAAAAAACCGTGTAAATAAGTTAATTGGCGCGTGGAAGATAAATCGTGAAAGCACTGCCTTTTTCGAATTCACTATGAACTTCGATCTTCCCGTTATATTCATCCAGGATCTTTTTAAGAATGGTCGTACCGAGACCGGTCCCGCTCACATTCCGGGTGTGAATGTTCTTGGCCCGGAAGAATTCTTCAAATATACGTTCCTTATCTTCCGTTTTCATTCCGATGCCGGTATCTTCAACGATGATCTTGACATAAGCGTCTTCCCGTGTGGCACGAATATTAATACGGCCATTTTCTTTATTATATTTGATCGCATTGGATAATAAATTTGTGTAAATCCTGCGTATCTCTTCACGGTCTGCCTTGATATAAAGTTCATTGTCAATCCGCATATCCAGTGTCAGTTTACGTTCCCGGATGTTGCTGTAGAAAAAATCGACCGTTTCCCTCAGGAGGTCACCGGCATCGATGCGCTCGATCTCCCGGCGTACGGTCATGGCATCCATCCGGAAAATATTCAGCAGATCCTGAAGAAGTGCCAGCATCGCATCACAGCGGGTCAATGAGCGGTTCAAATAGTTCTGATAAAGGACTTCATTATCTCCCATCTGCCGTTCGATCACCATTTCCAGATAACCCCTGATGGCCCCCAGGGGAGCTTTCAATTCGTGTGCCAGCATATTGATGAATTCGGATTTTGAGAGCTCAAGTGCCTTGATCTCGCTGATATCGCGCAGTACGGACACTACCCCAAGCAATTGTCCCTTGTCATCGAGAATGGGGTTTGAATTCGCCATGATCACCAGCTTGGCCGGCGGTTCGATCACGATCTCCTCCTTGATGGAGCAGTAACTGTGTTTGCTTTCGAGGATCCCGGATATCTGTTCCTGCAGTTTGACCGGGAGGATCTCAATGATCTTTTCACCGACCAGGATTTCGCGATTGATCCCGGTCAGTTTCAGGAACCGCGGATTATAAAAAATGATCTCACGTCGTATGTTCGTGATCATCAAACCATCATCGATCGACTGGATGACCGAGCGAAGGCGGGATTGTTCTTCCGAAATGGCAATGAGGTTCCGGTCCTTCTCTTCCTTAAGGCGGCGCGCTTCCTGTACGTACCAGCGGCGTTCCAGTGCCCGCGGGATGATACGCTCCAATTTATCGTGTTTAATGGGTTTTTTTAAGAAATCATATCCGCCAAGGTGCGCTGCCCGCATAATGGTGTCGATCGCAGGATCATTATCCATCATAACACAGATCGCCTCGGGAAAACTTTTCAGGATCATCGACAGAACATCAAGTCCGGTCTTATCCGGCAGTTTACATGCAATAAGATAAAGGTCATATTCCGTTTGCATCGCCTTTTTGATCGCCGGTATTCCGCGGACTTCAATATCCAGGGTATAGCGTGTCCCTACAACCTGCCGGATGCTGTCAATCGTTCGCTGATCATGTTCAACGAGCAGTATGTTGGCGCCTGTCAGTAACATGCCCAATAATATTGATAATTATTCTTAAAAGACAGTTCTTTTTGAACTTTCGGACATTCGATCTGAGCGCAGATATGTTGCTGGGGACCTTCACGGATAAATGTGATAACGAACTTCTTTTTTCATTCAAAAGGCATTATATTTTAAAATTTAGTATACGTGGAAACTATTTGATAAATACATGCATCTTACTACAGTGAAAATTCAGAATATCATCAAAGGCGCACTGCTGTTTATTCTTACATTTGCGCATGCGGAAAACAAACCCATCGAGTTGCTGCATGCCGCTACCATGCAAAAGGTAACGGTAAAAACGGAAGACGGAAACGTTTCTCCCGAAAACAGCTACATTATGTTCGATAAAGATGTGCACATCAAACAGGGGGAAGTGCACCTGTATGCCGATCGTGCCTACCAGTTCCCCGACCTGGATCTGCTGAGGCTGAAGGGAAATGTCATGATCGATGACGATAGTGTGCAAATATGGTTCAGTGAGGGTGAATACAATACAAAGACAAAGGATATCCTTGTTACGACACCTCTCCGGATCCATTATGATACCCGCAATTTTTCGGCGCTTTCCTTATCCGGGAATCTGGACCGTGATCTCTATCGCGCATACGGTGAGGTAGAGGTGTCGGACAGTTCCTCCTATGCCTATGCGGATTCCCTGTTTTTTGATCGGCACGCCGAGCGGGCATTTTTATATGGGAACGCCATGATGGCGGATACGGTCAATCACATGGTCATGCGGGGCAGCGAGATCGCTTATCATCTTGATACAGACCGTTTTTACGGTTACAAGGATGCTTCCGTTTATGAAACATTGAAGGACGGCACAAAACGATTTGAGGTCTTCGCAAAATATCTTGAAGGCGATATCAAAGACGGATGGCTGATCGCGGTTGATAGTGTTTTCGTTCTGCAGGATTCCTCATCGGCCCGCTGCGATTCCCTGTTCTATCTCGATTCGGTCCAAACGGTACATTTCTACGGGAACGCACATGTGCAATACAAGGACATTGATATGTACGCTCCGGAAATGACCCTGCAATTTGAAAGGAACCGTCTCGGTGAGTTGTCTGCCGGGAACAATCCCCGGGTTACACTCAAAGAAATGGGATATCTCAGGGAAAAAGGAGATGAAAGTATAGTAAAGGTCAGCGAAATGACAGGAAAATCGCTTCACCTCATCTTTGACGAAAAGGACAATCCGGAACGCATGGATATGGCGGGGATGGTGATCAGCGATTATCATGTGTTCAAGGATTCGGTCTACAAGGGCATCAATCACATGCAATCCGACACTGTCCGTCTCATGTTTGAAGAAGGTGATGTCCGTCACATTTACGCTGTCTTTGAAGTGGATGGCAAGTTCATGCCCGACAGCACCTATAAAGAGATGGATACGACGGCTTTTTACCAGGGCATGTACGCGCATTACGATCTCGGGATCGATCTGATGTTCGTATACCCCAATGCCACCATGCGTTACGGTGATATAAGCCTCCGGGCCGATACGATGAAGATCGACTGGGACACAAATATACTCTATGCCTATTCAGCACCGGGCGGAGACTTGCCGGAGTTCGTACAGGGGAGCGATCCTCCGGTTCGCGGGAATCTTTTTGAATACAACCTGGATACGAAACGCGGAAAGATCACACGGGGACGGACCCATATCAAAGAGGGTTATTACCACGGACGCAGTGTCCTGAAGACAGAGGATGAACCGCTGTATGTCACACACGGCATTTTTACAACCTGTGATCTGGATGAACCGCATTTTTGCATAGAAGCCAGACGTATGAAGGTGATCCCCGGCGACCGTGTTTTCGCCCAGGATATCGTGTTCAAAATCGCGGATATTCCGCTGATGTACATCCCCTCCATGTTTGTTCCCATCGAGGAAGGCGACCGTCGCAGCGGCTGGATCCTTCCAAGCTTCGGCCGTTACGACAGAAAGGGGTGGGCTCTTGAAAAGATGGGTTATTACTGGGCTCCCAGCGATTATTACGATGCTCGTATCCTTCTCGATTTTTACGATAATTACGGTATCAGTGCCGAATTGCGTCAGCGTTATGCCTGGCGTTATCATATCAGTAGAGGAGACCTTACTCTAAGATACTGGAATAATTTCCTTTCCTCATCTCCCAACCAGGGTTTTCGCGTATCTCTTGACCACTCTCAGACCATCGGACAAAAGTCAAGTCTGAATATCTCGGGGGCATTTACAAACGACTCCCAACAGTTTACACGTGAGTTGGACAAGGACGAACGGCTGCAGCAGCAGATGTTATCCAGCGCTAACTTCAGGACCTCCCTTGGCCCTTTCAGCGTCACCATCAACGCTTCCCGTAACGAAGATCTTCTGACGGGAAGCACCACTACCAACTTCCCGCGTTTCAGCATTTCTAAACAGCCCGCAAGTATCTTCAAAAAAAAGAAAATGACCGATCCGGACAAATGGTATCACAAATTCACCTACAGTATCGGTTCGGAAATGGACAACCGCATGACGCATACCTGGATTCCGTCCGACTCGCTGTACCGTGATGAGTTCAAGAATAAATTGCAGACCAATGTGGGTGTGCGGTATAACAATAAATTGTTCGGTTTTCTGACGGTATCGCCCAATCTGGAATATTACGAAGACTGGACCACCCTCTATACAGCTCCGCAGACGCGAAACGATTCGGTTCTTGTCGATTCAAGCGGTAAGACATTGTGGCAGGATGTCGACGGATTCAAACGCCGCGGACGCTTTAGTCTGGGTACAAGAGCAAGTACAACGCTTTACGGTGTTTTCAATGTAAATATTTTTAGTCTGAAAGCCATCCGGCATACCATGAATATGAGTCTGAACTACCAGTACCGCCCGGATCAGTCCGGTAACCCGGAATATGTTTTCCGGGGAGTTGACATTAACGGGGAAGACGTGAAATACGACTATTTTCAGAACACGCTCCTGGGTGCGACACCCTCTGCGGAAAGCCAGACCTTCACCTTCAATTTCAATCACGATCTTGAGTCAAAAACCGTACGCCGCGACGGGACGGAGAAAAAAACACGTTTGATGAATATTCAGCACAGTTATAATTTCCTCGCCGATTCCTTACGAAGCAGTCTGATCAAGGCAACATCGACTATCAGGGATCTGCCCGGTGGCATGTCGCTGAAAATCGATGCCGATTTCGACCCCTATGCTTACAGGGTCAACGAAGCGGGTACCGGTATTATCCGGATCGATCAATTGGCCACTCCCAGAATAACATACTTCAGAATGGGAACAGATTTTCATTTTCAGCCTAAAACAAGTATCCGGTCTGCTGCAACAGCGAACGATGTCCCGGCAGACAGTGACGGTTCGGATAATGTTCCCGCCAAAGCGGTTTCGGGTGCGGACGAAGGATTTTCACGCTGGAGTGTAACAGCCGGTTTATCATTTACTTCAAGTGCAAGCAATCCCCTGAATGTAACGAATCGTCTGTTGGTGAATACGACACTTAAGGCACATTTAACACCCAAATGGTCAGGAACCTATAAGATCGATTTTGATGTACTTGAACAGAAGATCACAGATCAGCGTATAAGTCTGCAGCGGGATATGCACTGCTGGGCGCTTTCGCTGGACTGGAATCCCGGAGACAGTTTTTTTATAAAGGTATATGCCAAAGCCAGTGTATTAAAAGCCCTTAAACTGGAGAAAAAGACAGGAAGACAATACTAAAGAACATGAAGAAAGCATATATACAAATTAAACTTCCGCTTAAAAAAGATATTAAGGAACGTCTGGATGTCATGATGGAACTGGGGGAGATACCCTCGTTGGAAGAACGCGCTGACGGACTTTATATCCTGGATACCTGGAAGCACCGGCATCGGCTTCGTTCCTGCCTCGGAACGGCTTTCCCGGATGAAGCACTGACCGAACTGGGTCTGGAGGAAAAAGACTGGAATCGCGAATGGATAGAAGGTTTTCAGCCGCTTCCCATCACGGAGAATGTCTGGATCACGCCGCCCTGGCATGTGGATCGTGTTCCGGACGGAAATACAACGATCATCATCAATCCCGGCAACGCCTTTGGAACGGGAACACACGAGTCCACCCGCCTGGCTTTGGAATGCATGACCCGTCTGGTAAGGGCAGGCGACATCGTTTGGGACCTGGGCTGCGGTTCCGGTATCTTATCGATCGCGGCAATAAAACTCGGTGCGCTCCATGTCTGTGCGATGGATAACGATCCTGAAATTCATACAAATATGTCCGAGAATATCGAACTGAATAAGGTCAACGGGATCAACATGGAAATCGGGGATGTTCTTCTCATGAACGATTTTAATTGCGATCTGGCGGTCATAAATATCCAAAAACATATCATTTTACCGCTTTTAGAACGTTTTAGCATTGCAAAAGAGACCCCAAAACATGTAATTTTAGCCGGCTTATTGAACGAACACCGGCAAGAGATAGAATCTGCCTTAAAAAAACAAGCCTATGATGTGATCGAAGTGCGGCAGTTGAACAACTGGATCGCCATTGCCGCCGTCAAACGGAGTTCAAATGAAAAATAGATCATGGATGTTCGGTCTGCTTTTTTCACTTTTCATACTGTGGAATTGCGGACCCGTTTACCCGGAAGATCCGAACGGAAATACGGACCATCCCGTACCGGCATTCAGCAATGCGCAACTGGGATACCACAGCGGACGGGGAGAACTGCATTGCGGAATAAAGGTTCTGTATGATCATCCCCTTACACAGGTAATGGCGGATATCACGCTTCTGGGATTTGAGGAAGAAACGCTTACTATTGTGCTCAGCGATTCGGGTTCGTATGGTGACGCACTGCCCGGTGACGACTATTATTCACGCAATATCCCCCTGAACAGGATCGATTCCCTGGACGGGAAGATCATGGTCCATTATATGGTTGAAGATATCGAAACCCTTATCCACAGTTATTTCGACACTCTGGATATTGTTGCGAACAGACCTCCGGTCATTACGGAGATCATTATGCCGGATACGCTCATACGTCCCGAAAGCGGGACCAGGGATCTGTTCATATATGTTCATGTCGATGATCCGGATGGGATACACGATGTGGTCAGCGGATATTTTCAGGTTTACAATAATACCGGCGGATCATGGGGACAGGACTATCCTTTATATGATAACGGACAGAACGGCGATGAAAAAGCGGGGGACGGGGTTTTTTCGACCGGATTGACGATCTCGGCATCCGCGCAGCCGGTAACAAATTATTTTCGCTTCCGCGTGAAAGACTCGGCAGCTAACTTTTCGGAATGGTATCCGGATTCCGTGGTGGTGAGGTGATAATGATACGACCGGCTTTCTTACTGAACCTTATGCTGTGCTCACTTGCATTTGCTCTTCCCATGGCGACAAGTTATGAGCTTTCCGATACGCTTGCTTACGACGGACTGGGCAGTAACGGTGTGACCGATATTGTTCAGGTCAACGACAGTACCTTTCTTTTTGCTACGGGGAACGGACTGTCCATAAGCTATGATCGCGGGGAGACGATCTATACCTATTATCCCAATAATTTCACTGTGGCATACGGTGCTGTCACCGGGATCGCTGTTCTGGGTGAGCACATCTGGGTAGCTACCGCATACGATACAACGGTACGCGAAGGCAGTTACTATAACGACTATCCGAAAGGCAACGGAGTCAGTTATTCCGCGGACGGCGGACGGAACTGGGTGCGCTATCCGCAATCGGTGGACAGTTATGACGAGAATTATGAATTGTTTTTGGGCGATACGATCCCGGCGCTTCCCATTACCTCAAGAATAAATAACCTGACCTATGACCTTGCTGTCCAGTTAACGGACAGTGGCGATACGATCCTGTGGGCAGCCAATTTCGCGGGCGGATGCCGGCGGAGCCGCGATAAAGGCGCAACCTGGGAACGCGTGATCCTTCCTCCCGACCGTTATGACATCCTGGATGAAACAACACCCCGGGATTTCCACCTGAGTCCGACAAGCGGTGCACTCGGATATGAGAGCAACCTGAATCATCGTGCTTTCTCTTTGCATGTGAGCGGTGATACGATCATTGTCGGGACCGCCAACGGGATCAATATATCCTATGACGGTGGAACACGATGGGAGAAATTCACCGCGCAGAATTCCGGTATATGCGGAAATTTCATTGTTGATGTGACGATGGCGCCCGATGGAACGATCTATGGTGTCGCATTGCCGACCCAGGACTCCGAATATCAGGGACTGGCCGTCTCACAGCGGAATGTCAATGGGATGCTTTACTGGGAAACCCAGCTTGAACGTCAGCGCCTGTATCAGGTATATGCCGTGAACCCGTCGTATATCTTTGCCGCCGGGAATCAGGGTATCAAGTTTTCCACGGACGGCTGGAACTGGCTGGATATGCCCGGCATACGGGACCGCAACGGGCAGTACCTCCTTACCGAAAAAATGTATTGTGCGCTCTATGATTCAGAGGATGTACTGTGGGTGGGAAGTGCCGACGGTGTGGCTGTATCGCCGGACCTTGGATTGAACTGGGATATACTTCGCCGGGTCAACACCGCCTACCGCGAAGAACTTGAGATCTCCGCCTATCCCAATCCTTTTTCGCCTTCGCGCATGAATGTGCTGAACGACGAAGGACATGTGCGGATCCACTGTCATCTGTCGGATCCCGGTTTTGTGGATATCGAGATCTACGATTTCAGTATGACCCGTGTGAAAAACCTCATCGATCAGGTCTATATCGATAAGGAAAATGTGGAATTCACCTGGAACGGCAGGAACGGATTAAACAATATCGTTGCGAACGGAGTCTACTTTATACGTTTCCGGTTCAGTAATGACAGTACAAGCCGGATCGCCTGGACAAAACTGATCGTTTTGGATTAACGAGGAACAATGAAAAAGATCATACTTATTACCATCATTTTCGGAAGCATTTTTAATATGCTCTTTGCCTCTGATGAAGCGGGCGGACGCGCAGGTGCATACCTGCGGATGCCGGGCGATGCCCGTTCCGCAGCTATGGGAAATGGCGTATCCGCCATGGCCGGTGACGCCAGCCTCTCCGGAGTGAACCCTGCCATACTGCCCTATCTCGAAAGCAAACAGTTTTCAAGCTCTTTTCAGTTCCTTTCGCTTGACCGTTCGTATCAAACACTCTCTTTCGGGCTCGGACTGCCGCCGAATGCGGGAATGTGCATTTCCTGGATCCATGCGGGAGTGGATAATATTACCGGTCGGAATTATTCCAATGATCCGACCTATGATTATTCCTGGTCACAGGATGCCTTTGTCATGGCATTCGGAATGAGTGTGATCAGGCAATTATCGATCGGTGTATCCGCTAAGATCCTTTCGGACCGTCTGGTGCATTCTTCTTCATCGGGCTTCAGTGCCGATATCGGAATACTGCTTGAACCGCTGAACAATCTTAAACTCGGTTTTGTCCTGAAGGATATCACCGGGAAAGTGACCTGGGATATCTCATCGGAATCATTTGTCAATTTTCAGACCCGCCGGGTCGACTATTATCCACTCGTGTATCATCTTGGTATCAGTTATTATTTTCTTGACCGCTATCTTATCAGCGGAACATACAAGATGTCAAACGACATTGAACCCACCTGGCATATCGGAGCGGAAGCCCGTGTATGGGAAGCATTATATATCCGGGCCGGCGCGGATAACGGGACTCCGGTGTTCGGCTTCGGGACTTCTTATAAACTTCGGAACAATATGTCAACCCGCCTGGATTATGCTTTTGTAACGGGGCGTGTACGGGAAGGCAGCAGTCATATGTTTACATGGCTGTTCTATTTTTAGGAGGACACATGTTCAAAAAGATATTTTTTCTCATCACTTTATCATCCGGCCTGTTTGCGGGAGAGGGTCTGCCGGTACTTCTGTTCCCGTCCATAGCACAGGATGGTTATTTCCCGTCCATTCCTTTTCAAAAAGAGGATCAGATCAATTTTTCTTATGCTAACTGGTATTACGATACCGATTATTCTGCGATCACTGTGAATTACAGATCATATACATTCGGCTTCAAAGGTCTCATTTCCGGCAATATCGATATACGCGGAGAAATTCCCAGTGATGAAGCGATCGGCGTCACATCCTATTATAATTCCGCATTATATGCGGGAAAAATGTGGGATCTGGGTGACCACCTGCAACTGAAGACCCTTGCCAATGTGTTGACGGAACGTTTGTTCTATGCAACTTCCTGGGGTGCTTCGCTTGATGCCGAAGTCATATGGAGAATAAATCTCCGTTACCGTGCAATGCTGGGATTTGAGAATCTCGGTGTGATGTCACCCTTACTGAACATGCCAACCAAAACACCGGCACGCTATTATCTCGGTGCCGATGTCATGTTCGATTTTATACTGCTATCCCTTCAAGGCGGATTAACCCGGGACCTTGATCCCTACTATAAGCTGGGGCTGCGCTACATACATCCCGTATTCGATATTACGTACAGCTATGATAATCTGAACCTGATGCACCATGTGGGTGCGGATATAAAATGGAAAAATTACAGGATAGGATACGGACAGTATTTCCATCAGCGCGGACTGGGTTACCCGATGATGTTCACGGTGGGAATGCTGTTTTAACCTTATATTATGCGTCCATATTTAAAAAACATTTTTCTGTTGTGCCTTTTGCCCCTGCTTTTCGCCTGTGAGGGATTGATGCGCAACGCAGAGACACCCCGCAATCCCGCGGGAGATCATTTTATTCCGCCAACCAATCCGGGTATTGTGTTCCAAAATCTTGAGAACGCTTTTCATTATCGTGAATCAACGATCTATAATCGCTGCTTTGCCGATTCGCTGACATCCGGGAAGAATTATCGTTTTGAACCGGCCATGGTCAAAGCGGTCGTTTTCCCGCCCGGCTGGACGGTCAATGACGAAGAACAATACTTCCAGCAGCTTCTTGCAGCCTGCCATTCGGACTCCCTGCTTTCTCTGACCATCACAGACGATGAGATCCCCGGCAGTGACGAGGGCGATTCGATCGCCTATCAGATCAATTACAATATCATTGCCAGGCATAACCGCCAGGGTGTCGATAAAATATTCAACGGACAGAGTCATATCAAACTGGTCAGGAACAATCATAATTACTGGGTGATCTATTACTGGCAGGATATGGCACTTAGCTCGGATGCCACCTGGTCGGACCTGAAAACATTTTTCTAACGAATAAATAAAGATGAGAGAAGGAGCAAGGAAAACAACATGAAGAAAATCATTTTACTTTTGATCGGTATGGCAATACTGACCGGATGCGGTTCGCGAAATTTTGATTCCGTGGATGCGATCATGAATAATGCGATCTCCGAAAGGAATTTCCCGGGTGCCGTACTGATCGTGGGGAACAGCGAACGGATCATTTACGAAAAGGCTTACGGAAATTACACCTATGCACCCGATGCGAAAAAGGTGACACCTGCTTCCATTTTTGACCTGGCCTCCCTGACCAAGGTCTTTGCAACTTCTATGTGTGCAATGAAATGTATCGATAGCGGTCTCATCGATCCGGAAGATCCGGTCGTGAAGTATCTGCCGGAATTCCGGGGACCCGGAAAAGATGCGATCAAAGTCAAGCATTTGCTGATGCACAACAGTGGACTGCCGTCCTATACCCGACCGCAGGGTTCGCGCGAAGCAACGCTCGACCATGTCATGGAGATCCCAATGAACAAGGAGGTCGGGGAATATACTTACAGCTGTCTGAACATGATCACGATGATGCGTGTGGTGGAATCCGCGACCGGTATGATGATGTGGGAATATTATAAGAAAGAATTCACAGATCCGATGGGTATGAAAAGCAGCATGTTCTCACCTCCCGACGCATTGCAGGCACAATGTCTACCCACGATCGGCGACAGCAGCGGTACACAGATCCTCCGGCAGGGTGTTGTTCATGACCCGCTTGCACTTGCATTGGAAGGCTATTCCGGGAATGCAGGACTGTTCTCTACCGCGTCCGACCTGGCGGCACTTTGTCAGATGATGCTGAACCATGGTACATATAAAAACAGAACCTATGTCAGCAGAGAATCCATAATGCCATTTATAACACTCCAGTCAAAGGGCAGAACATATGGCTGGGCGATCAATGATCACTATACAACCGCAGGCAATAGATTAAACAAAACAGCGATCGGTCATACCGGTTATACGGGCACGTCTGCCTGGATCGATCATGAAAATGATATTTTTATGATCATATTGACCAATCGTGTTTATCCCAACGATAAGGTCGGCATCAATCCGATCCGGCGCGATGTACACAATGCCGTTATGGAAGCCATATTCGATCTGAAACCGCAGACCGACGATCTCTAATATGTTTTAGAAGGACTAAAATATGTACGGTAAATCTATCATGCCGAAATCAGGGGGATGGATCTTTATATTGCTGTTTGCGGCTACACTTTCCGCGAAGGATCTCCCGGAAGCGAATGTATATCTTCAGGGAAGCAATCGGGACGTTCTGCTTTTTATGTTTAAGCAAAGTGAAGAAGTTTCCGGGAACGAACGTATCCGGACCCAATACTACTATCAGCCGGACGGGACCCTCTTTGCCACCGATCAGCTTATTCTGGATACGAAGGAAAACTGGCATACCCATAAGACCAGCTTCCCGTTGTTAAATGAATATTCCGTCATGGAAAGGAAAGGAGATAAAGTCGAATTTCTTTTTTCCAGCGATGGTAAGACCAGGACAAGAACACGGAATATGGAGAGTCCCATTGTTTTCGGACCGACGCAGCAACAATTCCTGTACCAGCAAAAAGAACAGTTACTGAAAGGGGAGACCATACGACTTTATACTCCGGCGCCGGAGTTCACCCGCTTGATCGAATTCCGCGCGCAAAGGATCCTAGATTCACCGTATGAACGGCCGGGTGTGTTGGTTGCCGAAATGAGTACACAGAACCCCATTATCAGTTGGTTCCTGGGAAAATCGTTTTATGTCGCGGACATAGAAAGCGGACGCATTCTGGAAATACACGGTGCTTCCATTCTGAAACGTGAAGTGAACGGTAAATGGGAATATGTAAACGTTGAGATGTATTATAACTATCCCGAATAGATCAAAAATTTAAATCGTAACTCCGTACTGCATTGTCATCCCGCACTCCGGGATTATTATTTGCGGTCGTGCCTGTTGAGATAAAATTTTCGTAAACGTATGGATTGAGGTGTTACCTCAACAACTTCATCCTCGGCGATGAATTCGATCGCCTGATCAAGCGTAAGCAGGCGCGGCGCATGCAGGGTCACGGTGGATTCGGAAGTGGAGGCGCGCATATTGGTCAGTTTTTTCTCCCGGACAATATTTACCATCAGATCGTTGGGAAGATTCCGCTCACCCACGATCATGCCCTCATAGACCTTGTCCCCGACCGATACGATCAGTTCACCCCGGTCTTCCATGGCCAGACTGGCGTAAGCGGTGACACTTCCCGGACGATCGGCAATAATAGCTCCGGTATTACGCTGGGGGATGGGACCGAACCATGGTTCATATGCGTGGAAAATGCTGTTCAGGATGCCCCGTCCTTTCGTTTCTGTCAGGAACTGACTACGATATCCGATCATACCCCGGGAGGGAATTCGGAACTCCAGATGCGCATAACCGAAACCGTGGTTTGTCATCATCTGGAGACGGCCTTTACGTCTGGATACGCTTTCTGTGACGATACCTATAAATTCCTCGGGTACCTCAATATAGATATGTTCAACCGGTTCATGCGTTTGCCCGTTGATCTCACGGGTGATGACCCGGGGTTTTGAGATCATAAGCTCATATCCTTCCCGGCGCATGGTCTCGATCAGGATCGCCATTTGCAGCTCACCACGTCCGCAGACCTCAAAAGCATCTGCACGGTTGGTCGGTCTGACCTGAATGGAAACATTACTCAGCATTTCCCGCTCCAGGCGTTCTTTTATCTTGCGGGAAGTAAGGAACTTTCCCTCCATGCCAGAAAACGGTCCGTTATTGACATAAAAGATCATGGAAATGGTCGGTTCATCCACGTGGATACGCGGCAGAGGGAGGGGGTTGTCGTTTTCGGAAATGGAATCACCGATATGCACTTCATCCATACCGGCAAGGGCAATAATATCGCCGGCTTCCACTTTATCGACCGGAATACGTTTCAAACCCTGAAAGGTATAGATAACGGAAAATTTTATATTATTGACGATACTGTTCTCTTTACAATGGGCATAGGGCTTATTCATTTCGATCGTGCCGTTGAGCAAACGTCCGATGGCGATCTGTCCGACATAGTTGTCGTACGCAATATTGGTAACAAGGAACGAGACCGCTGCGGTGTCGTCGGCTTCCGGACCCGGGATGGCGCTCAGAATGGTTTCGAACAAAGGTGTCAGGCTTTCCGAACCGTCATCCAATTCCCTGTGTGCTATGCCGGCTTTGGCGTTGGAATATATGACCGGAAAGTCCAGCTGCTTGTCATCGGCACCAAGATCGATGAAGAGATCATAAACGGATGAGAGTACACTGTCGATACGCCGGTCCTTGCGGTCGATCTTATTCAGTACCAGGATCACCGGCAGCGATCGCTCCAGTGTTTTTTTCAAAACGAAACGTGTTTGCGGTAAGGGACCTTCCGAAGCATCGACTAAAAGTAGAACACCATCGATCATATTCAGGCTGCGTTCCACCTCGCCGCCAAAATCGGCATGTCCCGGCGTGTCGACGATATTGATCTTGGTGTCATGATAATGAATGGCGGTATTTTTCGCGGTAATGGTAATACCGCGCTCTCGTTCAAGGTCCATGGAATCCATGATCCGGGTTTCCACTTCCTGATTCAGTCTGAATGTTCCGCTCTGCTGAAGCATGCCGTCTATCAGAGTGGTTTTCCCGTGATCGACATGTGCAATAATTGCGATATTGCGTATGGATTCTTTTCGCATTTTATCGTTCTCCGTTCAACGGCCGAATATAGGTGCATTTTTATGAAAGTGTTAATGAAAAATATAAAATCCGGTCAACGGTAAAAAGACATATGGACAGAGAACGTATCACATGTTGCGAAATATACCTAAAGTCGATTCTGATGTGAGCGGGTGAAGGGAATCGGACCCTCGTATTTAGCTTGGGAAGCTAATGTTCTGCCATTGAACTACACCCGCAGGGGTTTTATTTCATGAGATCAATGATAGCGTTTCTTTACAAAATCACGGATCTTATCATAAGCTACTTCCAGCAAGGTCTCATTTGGGAGGAAAACGATGCGTAAATGCTTGGTACCGGGTTTTTGTCCGAACCCGCTGCCATGCACCGTAACGATGCCGCTTTCACGGATCAGATCCTTCACAAAATCCTCATCCTTATCCGGAATATTCAGTGTCGGGAAAGCGTAAAACGCGCCTTTCGGGACCTTACAGTCGAATTCATCCAGATCGTTCAGCATATTGACCGTCAGGTCGCGGCGCAGGGTCAGCTTGTCCAGCATGGAGCGTATGTGGTCCTGGGGGCCTTCCAATGCGGGTTTGACCGCAAATTGCACCGGATGGTTCGCGCATAAACGGGCGCGTGCCATTTTATTCACGGCTTCGATATAATCGCCGAGGATATCAGCGGGACCGCTGAAGATGGCCCAGCCGACACGGAAACCGGGTACGACATAGGACTTGGAAAGACCATTGAATGTTATTACGGGCACATCATCACAGAGTGCCGCAATAGAGGTATATTCCACATCATCGAACAGCAGTTTGTCATAAATTTCATCACTGAATATGAGTAGTTTGTGTTTTTTCGCCAGTTCGATGATCTGCAGAAGTGTCTCTTTTGGGTAGACTGCTCCCGTCGGATTATTGGGGTTGATAACCACAATCGCGCGGGTTTTTTTATTGATACGCCGTTCGATATCTTCGATATCAAGGTTCCAGTCATCTTCTTCATTGAGATAATACGGATTGACCTCGGCATTGAGCTTCGCCATGATGGAAGAATATAAAGGATAACCGGGTTGCGGCATAAGAACATTTTCACCTTCTTCAAGCAGACCGGTCAGACACAGTTCGATACCCTCACTGGCGCCTTGGGTGATGATAATATCCCGGATCTCTCTGATGCCGTTGCGTTCCGCCTGGCGCCGGACCGCACTGCGGGCTTCCTCGGTGCCGGGAGAAGGGGAGTAACCGTTATGATTATCCATCATCGCCTGATATACGGCATCGATCATATGCCTTGGCGGGGCAAAGTCGAACACATTTGGGTCACCTATATTTAAAAAGCACATTTCTTTGCCGGTGGCTTTGACCTGATTGGCCAGACCAACGACCTCACGGATCGCATATCGGATATTCTCAACACGTGAAGCGGGAAGGATCTTTTGCATGACAACCTCTTGATTTAAACGTGAAAATTAATGAAATATATTCATGGAAGTCAAGGTAAATAGGCATCCCCCAAAACTTATTTGATTTCCCCTGTCCGATATATGTATTTACTGCCTTCAAGCTCAATTTTCCTGTTGAAATAATAAACCCTGTCATTTGACAGGGTCGGTGAGCGAGAGACGAGACTCGAACTCGCGACAGCCACGTTGGCAACGTGGGGCTCTACCACTGAGCTACTCTCGCATAAGAAAAAGCCAAAAATTATAAGCCGAAAAAACCTTATATGCAATAAAAAAATGTGTTATATGAAACGAAAATTCTCTAATTTACTTGGAAAACAAAAGGAAATACATGAAACGAACACTTGCTCTGCTGCTCCTGGTCCTTGCTGGCGGTCTGATCGCGGAAGAAGATATCGTACGGATTGGATTGCAGAGCAGCACAGCCGACAGCAGCGGTCAATATGTGTTACTCGTTCATATTAAAGAAGGATGGCATATCAACAGTGCCGACCCGCTGGATGATTATTCCATCCCGGCGGTTTTAGGCCTGAGGGATACGGAAACCGCAACGATCACATCCATTTCTTATCCGCCCGGAGAGGTCAAGGCTACCCGCTGGGGGGGTGATCTCTCGCTATATGAAGGTGAATTGAAGATCCCTTTCAGGATCGATGCGGATCGGAATACTGCGCGTGCCAGACTGGAATTTACCTATCAGGCATGTAACGATCTGACCTGTCTACCGCCCGCAACGGCGTCTCTCAACATTGATATCGCAGCCACATCTTCAAAAATAGCCGCAACGACGGGTTCGGAACGCTCAGTATACATATCCGAACAAACGGAAGCGTCACAAACAAAGACAGATCCGACGGGAAGCGGACCCTTCGGGAATAAAGGGTTGTTCGTCGTGCTTCTGCTGGTATTTGTAATGGGTCTGGCATTGAACCTGACGCCCTGTGTGTACCCTCTTATCCCCATTACAATGGGGTATTTCCTGGCACAAAAAGAGTCACGTTCTCCGGTATTGCTCGCGTTTATGTATGTTATAGGACTGGCAATCACTTATTCGATCATCGGAACCCTTGCGGCATTCGGCGGGAGTATGATGGGGTCCCTGCTGGCCCATCCCGTGACGCTGATCTTCTTTTCCTTGCTTATGCTCGCGCTTTCGCTCAGCATGTTCGGTCTGTATGAATTCAGACTGCCCCGTATACTCACACAAGCCGGCGGCGGAAGCCGCAACGGTGCACCGGGTGCATTGCTAATGGGTCTCACCATGGGTATTGTCGCCGCACCTTGCGTCGGTCCCTTTGTGGTAAGCCTTCTTGGCTATGTAGCACAAAAAGGCAGTGTGTTCACCGGATTTATTACCTTTTTCGTGCTGGCGCTGGGTTTGGGACTCCCGTATCTCTTTCTCGGGATATTCTCAACGCGTATCGCCGATCTGCCACGGTCCGGGGAATGGCTGAACGGGATACGGATCTTTTTCGGTCTTGCTTTGATCGGAATGTCCATTTACTTTTTGCTGCCGTTACTCTCGGGCAGGATCGCGGATATGCTCCTTCCGGTGTATATGATCACTGCGGCAGTCTATTATGGCGTAGTTGACCGCTCCGGCATCTCGGTCCGATGGTTTTCGCGTTTAAAGGTTATACTTGCCATGGCGGTGTTGGCCGCCGGGATCATGATGGTCAAACCGGCCGACGGAACCGTAGAACAGCTTTCATGGGATAACTATTCCGTGGAACGCCTGGAAGAAGCGGTCGCGAACGGTAAACCGGTTATCATCGATTTTTATGCGGACTGGTGTGCCCCTTGCAAAGAGTTGGAGCATATTACCTTTGCTGATCCTGAGGTCATTGAAATACTGAGTTCCTTTACCCGTTTAAAGGTTGATATGACCATCTCCCGACCGTCGCATGAGCTATTGCGTGAAACATATGATATCGTGGGTGTTCCCACGATCGTGTTTTACGATATGAACGGCGTGCGGCGCGAGGAATTGCGTCTGAACGGCTTTGAGAGACCGAAAGATTTCCTGCAGCGTCTTGATGCTCTTCTGCATCGCTGATCATACGGTGCTGATATCCTATTAAACCATTGATTCTTTTAAATATAATCTATACATTAAAAAATTATGACTTATTTTGAATACAGTACGGAAAAAAAGCGGTGGGTGGCACAACGCGTGAGCGGGATCGCCCTCATCCTTGCAATGGCGATCCATGTGTGGGTATTCTTATTTAAATTGGGACGACCGCTATCCCATGAAGAACTGAATGCCCTTCTTTCACACCCCGAATGGCTGATATTTTATTCGATCTTTATTATTCTTGCTGTTTACCATGGTTTTCTGGCCTTTTGGGTCATAATGACGGACCGCAATCCTTCCATGACATTTAAAAAAGTACTCCGGATCATTCTGATTTCATTTGGTACGGTACTGATCGTACTGACGGAATGGAGCCTGATACTCCTGGCACGCTGATGAAAAAGACACACGCATTATTGCACTATAAAATGAATTTTCGTCTGGGGATGGTCAGCTATATTCTCCAGAGGGCAACCGGACTTATACTGCTGTTTTTCGGTGTGCTTTACCTTCTGGCCTTCAGCACGATCCTCTTCGGGTCTGAATTTTTCAATACCGTAATGTTGTTCTTTGATCATCTGACGTTCCGAATTATCGGTTCCTTCTATGTCGTGGCACTGATCTGGCACGCACTGAACGGGATCAGGCTTTGTATCATTGACTTTTTCAAAGCGGTGCATCTGCAGAGATTGCTTGCCGTTCTGGTCATAGTACTTTTTATTGCCTGTACGGTATTCTATTATATTTTCATGGTCTCAAGGTGGGCCGCGGCATGAAAACATACGATGTTATCATTGTCGGTGCCGGCATGGCCGGACTGCGTGCGGCGATCGGTTGCGTAAAACATGATCTTCGCACGGCACTGATCAGCAAGGTGCATCCTTTACGTTCGCACAGCGTTGCGGCATCGGGAGGAATAAACGCGGTACTGGACAATCGGACTTTCAGAACGGAGAACAATACCGTTCTCCGGGACTCACAGGAACTGCATTTCAATGATACGCTCGAATGCGGATACGATCTTTGTGATACGGATGCCGTAGAAATGCTGGTTTCCCGTGCGCCGGCCATGATACGCGAACTGGAACGATGGGGCTGCCTGTTCTCCCGTGAAGAGAGCGGAAATTTCGCATTGCGCCGCATGAGCGGTGCGCGTTTTGCCCGAACCCTTTATGCTTCGGATAAGACCGGACGCGTTATCATGAATACCTTATACGAGCAATGTATACGTTTGCGACAGAACAAACCCGATCAATTACGTATTTATGAAGAATGGATCGTTTTAAAACTGCTGGTACTGAATAATACGGTTGCCGGTGTCATCGCAATGGATATTGCAGGCGGGAAGCCGGAGATATTTTATGCCAAGACCGTTATATGGGCTACCGGTGGGAGTGGCAGGATTTACGGAAGGACATCCAATCCGGGTACGCATTCCGGATTTGGCATGGCGGTTCCGTACTATGCGGGCGCATCCCTGAAAGATATGGAATTCATCCAGTTCCATCCTACTCAGGTATGGGATTCGAATATACTGATCTCGGAAGCCGCAAGAGGCGAAGGCGGATTTTTGATCAATCGTAAAGGGGAGCGTTTTCTTGAAACGTATGAAGATTCACGTGCGGAGAAGGAATTTTCAGGTCGCGATGTGATCAGTCGGAATATGCGGCGAGAAATTCTTTCCGGTCGGGGTGTGGATGCAAAATATGTTCATCTGGACATGCGGCATATCAAACAGAAAAAAATATGGGATCGTATGAGCGGTGTCCGGGAATTGTGTAAGACCCACCTGAACTTGGATCCTCAAAAGGATCTTATCCCCGTGGCACCGGGTCAGCATTATACCATTGGCGGTATTTATACGAACGAAAATGCGGAAACCGAAATCAACGGTTTTTTCGCCGCGGGCGAATGCGCCTGTTCCGGCGTACATGGTGCGAACAGAATGGGTGGCAATGCTTTGATGGAAACCTTGGTATTCGCCGATCGCGCAGCGGAATATGCCGCGCGATACATTCAGCGAAAAAAACCAAAAACACCTAAAGAAATATTTTTTGAATATGCTTTATCCGGCGAAGAAGAAAGGATCAGGAACCTGTTGTCCGGCAATGGGGAAATACGGGTGAGCGAGATCAGAAAGAGACTGAATGCGACCATGGATGCATATGCCGGTATTTTCCGTGACGGTATGGGACTTGTTGAGGCCGCGAAGACGATCAAAGAATTGAATCAATTATATAATACCACGCTTCATGTTGACGGTGATTCTGCACGTGCGAATTACGGACTGATCGATGCTTTGGAGCTGAGAGGGAGCCTGGATATTGCGGATGTTATCATTCAAACGGCACTGAAGCGCAATGAAAGCATCGGTGTGCATTTCCGTAATGATTTTCCAGCGGGTCCAACACGCTTGCGCCACTCGATGTGCAAACTTCGGAAAGGCAAACCGGATATTCGCTATACACCTGTCAGATCAAAAGCAAAACCCGTTAAACCCTTACATGTACTGGCTCCGTGGATCAGGAAATGAAAGAAAAAGAATATAAAATACTTGTTTTCCGCTTTGATCCCCTGAAAGATAAGGACTACAGTTTTCAACAATTTATGGTTCCTGTCAATGGCTTGCGCACCATTCTCGATGCATTGATCTACATACGGGATAATCGGGATGGTACACTGGCTTTTCGTTCATCCTGCGAACAGGGGCGCTGCGGGTCGTGCGCAGTACATGCCAACGGAGCTTACGGACTGGCATGCGAGATGCCCCTGAAAAAAGGGAAGAATGTCATACGGCCGCTGGCACAACTGCCCGTGATCAAAGATCTTATGGTCGATATGAGCCGGTTTTGGGAAAAATACGAATCCATTAAACCTTATCTTGTGCGCAAAAATAATGAACTGGGCCAAAGTTATGAAAACCGGCAGGAAATGGATGGAATGATCGACTGCATCCTGTGCGGCGCATGTTTCTCCGCCTGTCTTATGACCGGAATGAATCCCGAATTTCACGGACCGGCCGCTTATCTGGCCCTGAATCGTTTTTTAAAGGATGAACGGGATGCTATTAGCGAACAGCGTTTGGACCTTGTTAAGGGGGAGAATGGCGTATTTCGTTGCCACAGTATGTTCAACTGCAACGAAGCATGTCCAAAAAACTTAAAACCCGCTGAAAATATATTGGATATTAAAAAAAGTATCCTTTAAATTATCAAATGTAACTTTATTAATCAGAAAGGGCCGTTTATGGAAAAAACCATCAGTCGCAGGATCGCTGAGTTTGCGGTAGGTCTTAAGTACGAAGATCTTCCTGAAGAAGTTGTGCATGAGGTTAAGCGTTATCTTTACGATTCCGTCGGATGTGCTTTAGGCAGCATGCATACACGGGATGTAAATATTATTAAAGAGATCTATGACGAAACGGGTGGCAGAGAAGAAGCAACCAGTTTCGGATTCAAGACCAAAATGCCTGCCGTCAACGCCAGCTTTTTAAATGCCCTGATGATCCGTGCGCTTGATTTCAACGATATTTACTGGAAAGAAGATCCTTCACATCCTTCCGATATCATTCCAGCCGCACTGGCCATGGGTGAACGTGTCAACGCATCGATGAAGGACGTTATTGTAGCGATCGTACTTGCATATGAATTTGAACAGAGAATGTGCGAATTTGCCAAACCCGGTGTTCGGGAACGGAAATGGCACCACGCAACATTGACACAGTTCGTATCGCCCATTGTAGCCGGTAAGGTACTCGGTCTGAATGTCGATCAGATGGTCAATGCCATCGGCATCAGTGCCTGTCACAATCATACCATCGGATGTCCCACCGCGGGGAAACTGACCATGATGAAGAATACGGTTGATCCACTTGCGACTCAATCCGGAGTGATGGCGGCCCTGATGGCGGAAAAGGGATATAGCGGTACGGAAGCCGTCTTCGAGGGAAAAGAAGGACTGATGGATGTGTTCGGTCCCGATTGGGATCTCGATGCGCTTATTGGAGATTTGGGGAAATCCTATAAGATCCTTGAATGTTCCATGAAAGCATTTCCCACCGAAGCCCTTACGCATACGCATATCTCCGCAACGATCAAGATCGTCAGTGTACAGGATATTCATTATAGAGATATTGAACGGGTCACCGTTACAACAATTGCCAGGGCCTGCGATATTTTATTTGATCCGCATAAATACCGTCCCACATCACGGGAAACCGCGGACCACAGTTTACCCTACTGCATCGCATGCGCACTGGTGGACAGACAGGTTACCACAAGAAGTTTTGACGATGAAAAGATCGGTGATCCCCGCATCTGGGAAGTGATCGACAAGATCCATGGCGAAGCTTCCCAGGAATTCGAGAAAATGTTTCCCGCAAAACAACCCTCGCGTGTTACGATCCGTCTGACCAACGGTAAAGAATACAGCATGTATCTCGAATATCCGAAAGGCGACCCGCGCGAACCCATGACCCAGGCCGATCTGGATGCAAAGGTAAAGGCGTTATGCGGTGATCGCTTCGATACCGAGTTTTTGAAAAAAGTCATATTCAGTTGTGAAAAAATGGATGTGCGGGAATTTATGAATACAATTTAGCGGGAATAATTGATTTGACATCCTCGATTTTGTTTGTTAGCTTATAAACGTTGTATTCTGTAATATTGTTAGTATTGTGAATTGGAGATAGTTTGATGCGATGTAAAATTTTCTGTATGATGATAATGATCCTTATTTTCGCATCCGTGTCCGCTCAGGAAAAAAGTCGTTCGGAATTCTTCCGGGAATTTTATGGTACATTTCTCAAATCGACGGATATTGAGATCCCGCAGCATGAGGTCACGATCGGTACGAAAGATCTGGAAGATGTAATCAAACAAATGGAAGAACGATACAATATCGTTATTCCGGCCGAAGATAAAGCAAAATTCCGAACCCTTGAAGATGTTGCGGAATATATCAACCGCTACATTACGAGTCAGACTGCCGTTCTTGACCGCGAGACAACGAAAAGAAAACCGCAGCCCTGGAAGTTTAAATTATACGGATCATATGGTATTATGGAGCCTGAGGGTGTTACGGGGACACAGGGCTGGTACGGGAATCTTGGAAAGATAAAACGCAATGAAGGGCTTAACCTATTTGGTAACACCTATACCTGGGAGGCCGGATTTGCTCTGCAACCCTACGGGTGGCATGGAAAACCCGGGAGGAGCGGCAATTCGTTTGGCGTATCCTACGATTATTCCGCTTACGACCAATGGTCATCGAAAGATACCACATATACCGGGAACGACACCACTGCTTTCCGTTACGGTATCAGTCTGAACTTCCAGCATGACCTTACCGGCCGCCGGAAAGACCGGCCGCGGGTCGGGATTTATTTAGTGGAAAGTCTCCGCTTCGGTGTGCACACGTATGGTTTTACCGGACGATATTCTGTCGCAGGTAACGGTCTGTGGGATCAAAACCACCTTTCGGTCGGTGTCGGATTGGCCCAGGGTATTTATTTCTATATCTTTGACCTGAAACTCTATCAGAATATCGCATACAACTGGGACATCGTACGTATACGTCCCGACCTTCCCATTCTGAGAACGCTGGATGTCGAAGTGGGTTTGCGTTTGGGCATTGCATTAAAACTGTAATATAAACTCAGATTTTTATTATTATCACTTGTAATTAAATTAAAATAAATGCATTGACAATAAAAAAAAGGAAGAGTATATTTTACTTGCTGTTATCAAAAGGAAATACTTTAGTAAATAAATGGAGGAGTTAAAAATGAAACGTATCGCTATTGTACTGTTAGCACTCTGCATCGCAGGCTTTGCTTTCGCTGAAGGTTTTGGCATGAAAGCATTTGTGGCCGGCGGAATGGTTGAACCCGGACTCATCGGAACATCAGCTGGTTCCTATACACACAATGCAGTAAAGACCGGTTTTGATGTCAAATTAGGTGCACGTAAGCCCCTGGGTGATTTTTTCGAATTACCCTCATACTTGCCTCTGACCGCACAAGTCGCACTGGGTTTCCAGATGAACAAGGCAAAAGGTCTTATTGCCGGAGATTTGATGGCATTTACGTTGAACATTGATGCCATTTACTGTTTGGATAAGATCATCGATATCCCTTTTGTAGATGTCAGTCCTTTGCTTGGCATCAAATATGACGCGCATATTTACAAAGATCGCTATGTGGCACATTTACTGGGTTTACAATTAGCGGCAATGGTCGGTTATGATCTCAGTGATCTTCTCCTTGAAGGACTTGGTGTCGAACTGGTTCTCGGTGAAACATTCGATTTCGATGTTTCAGGGAATGCCAAACCCTTTCTCGCATCTGCCTATATAAATCTGGGTGTATCCTACGCATTCGAATTCTAAGCTGACAGATATTTAATATAAAATAAGTTGAAATATAAGCCCTGTCTTCGGGACAGGGCTTTTTTATATTCTGAAAAATGTTTAATTTATGTTTTATATATTGTATATTTACCATTGCTTATGACTTAAAGAAAGGGAAAAAAATGAATCCGTTTATTTTCAGGGAATATGATATCCGCGGGGTGGTTGAGAAGGACTTTACGGATGATGTGGTTGTTAACCTTGGTAAAGGCTTCGGTACATGGCTGATCCGCAAAGGCGCGAAACGCATGATCATCAGCGGGGATGTACGTACAACAACGCCGCATCTGAAGAAAATGTTCACACAGGGCGCGCGTTCGACCGGGATCGATGTGATCGATATCGGTATCGTGCCCACACCGTTGAATTACTACAGTCAGTTCATCATCAAATCCGATGCGGCCGTGCAGATCACGGGAAGCCATAATCCGCCGGAATTCAACGGGTTTAAATTGTCATACGACCGGCAGGCATTTTTTGGTCAGCAGATCCAGGATATCAAGGACCTGATCCTGAAAAGTGACTTTGAATCCGGAGAAGGGGACTTTGCGGAAGATAATACCATAAAAGATAAATATCTTAGGGAAGTATTATCCAAAATACATGTTGAACGACCGCTTAAAGTGGTTGCGGATTCAGGGAACGCCGCAGGTGGTCTGGTGGTCCCCGAACTATTCGCTGCCATGAAAAATGTCGAACTGACCGAGCTGTTCAGCGAGATCGATCCGACCTTCCCGAACCATCATCCGGATCCTACGGTCGAAAAGAATATGCTGGACCTTATCAAACTTATGAAAACCGGGAAATACGATATCGGGGTCGCTTTCGATGGGGATGCCGACCGGGTCGGAGTGATCGATAATAAAGGACGTATCATCTGGGCCGATCAGTTGATGGCACTTTTCCTGCCGGAAGTGATTAAGGAGAAAGATACCCCCATCGTTTTTGATGTCAAATGCAGTCAGGTACTCGAAGATGAGATCCTCAAACACGGCGGAAAACCCGTGATGTGGAAGACGGGGCACAGTCTCTTAAAACAAAAAATGAAAGAACTCGGCGGTCCCTTCGGCGGGGAAATGAGCGGACATATTTTCTTTGCCGATGATTATTACGGCTACGATGACGCGCTTTATGTTGCCGCCCGGCTGATCCAGATGGTATCCCGTGCTCAAAAACCTCTGAATGAATATCTGGACGCGCTGCCGGTCTTTGTTTCTACACCGGAGATCCGTCTGATGGCTGAATCGGACCATGAAAAATTCGTGATCGCCGAGAAAGCCTTCGATTATTTCTCGAAAAACTATGATTGCATTACAGTTGACGGTGTGCGGATCCGCTTTGAGGACGGCTGGGGACTGGTCCGGGCATCCAATACCCAACCGGTGATCGTTACGCGTTTCGAGGCAAATGATACCGATGCCCTGCAACGTATCAAGACCTTTGTCATGAACAAACTGGCCGAATTCGGCACATTACACGAAGAGTAATATAATCGCGTGAACTTTCCGGAATATTATCAGGCATACATCCCGTGGTTCGCTGAACAACTCCGCAAGGATGTTCGTCAGGACACCCCCGCTTCGTTATACGGACCCATTCACTATGTTTTGCAGCATAGCGGCAAGCAGCTGCGTCCGGCCATATTGGCCGCTACCGCAGAAACATTCGGTCATATTATCAGGGAGCAGAGCTTACCGGCCGCGCTCTGTATCGAAATGATACATAATTTTACCCTGATCCACGACGACATCATGGATGCGGATATACTGCGTCACGGAAAAGCGACCGTACATACCCAATGGGATACGAACCGCGCAATTCTGGCCGGTGACGGACTATTTGCGATCGCACTTGACAGGATCAAGCCTTTCCTTTCATCCCCGCAAACCTATTCCGCTATTCTCCCGCTGATACTGGATGCCGTGATCCGCGTGTGCGAGGGTCAGGCTATGGATATGGAATTCGAAACGCGCGATAACGTGTCCGTTGATGAATATATTGAAATGGTCACGAAAAAAACCGCCTGCCTGCTTGCGGTATCCGGCCGTATCGGTGCATTGCTCGGAAATGCTTCCGAAACCGAACAGATCCTGGTGGAAACCATTCTTCTTGAGACGGGTGTTATGTTCCAGATACAAGATGATCTCCTGGAACTGACCGCGGTAAGTGCGGATATGGGAAAAACACTGGGCAGCGATCTGATCAAACGGAAGAAGACATATCCTTATTTGTATGCAAGACAGGAATTAGAGCCGGGGTTATGGGAAAAATTCATGGACATGAGTCGCGCGGAGCAAATACGGGAAACGGGTATCGGACCGGCTTGCAAGCTACTCGAAGATAATTTTATATTTGAAAAAATACGTGAAATGATTAAATTACGGCACGACACCATTCAGCAGATGATCCGGGAACTGCCTGTCCGAGCCGGGGAAATGTTCCACACTATGCTTTCGTTTATTATGAACAGGAAAAAGTAATGATCTCAAAACAGGTAACGATCTTAAATAAGCAAGGCCTGCATGCGCGTCCGGCCACCGCGCTGGTCAACACGGCCTCAAAATTCAAATCGGAAATTTTTATTTGCCGGGACAATAAAAAGGTAAATGGTAAATCCATCCTTGGATTGTTGGTCCTTGCCGCCGAATACGGGGCGACACTTACGATCGAAGCCGATGGGTCCGATGAACAGGAAGCCATCGAAGCACTGGAACAATTAGTGACCGATCATTTTGGAATGGGACGGGACAGCTGATCCATGTCACAGCATGAAGACATACATATCCTTCACGGTCAATGCGCTTCCCCCGGTATCGTTATCGGGAGAGCCTATGTCCGCAAGACAGAAAATGAACTGGCCGTTCACCGCACATTGATACCCGAAGAACAGATCGACAGGGAGATCTGCGAACTGAAAGAAGCGCAGGCGATGGTGTCTGAGGAAATGGAGGTCCTGCGACAGAGGATCAGGGATTATCTCGGACCGGTCTACAGCGATATTATCACCGCACAACTTGCGATCCTGCATGATACTCATATATTGAAAGAAGTTGAGGCCTACATGCGGGAACACCATGTCAATGCCGCATTTGCTTATCGTCTTATTATCAATCAATATGCGGAACTTATGGAGGAAAACCAATCCGAGTACTTCAGGGAACGTGTCGCGGATATCCGTGATATCAGACGCCGTGTACTTCATGCCCTCATTGCAAAAAAGACCGTTTTGTCCGAGCTGGGAACCGGTTATCCCACCATATTTGTTTCAAGGGAACTGAATCCGACGGACATCATGATGCTGGTATCGGAACATGTGGTTGGTTTTGTGACCGATTCGGGAGGAAAAACATCGCATGTCGCCATTATGGCCAGAACCATGAAGGCACCGATGTTGGTTGGTGTCAAAGAGGCCAGCCAGAACATTGAATCGGGACAAACGCTTATCCTGGATGCAGATGCCGGCAAGGTGATCGTTCAGCCCATACAGGAATTATTGGACGAGTATCTGCGAAAGATCGATATCATGAAAAAAGAGGACCATCTCTTTCTTGCCGCAAAAAAAATACCGCCGGTAACAAAGGACGGTTTTCATATAGGTTTGTCAGCCAATATCAGCCTGCCCTTTGAGGTGGTTGATGTCAATCAGTACGGTGCCGAAGGTATCGGTCTCTATCGCACGGAATATTTGTATCTGATGAAGCAGGGGATACCCGAAGAAGAAGAATTGTTCAATGAATACCGTCATGTAGTAAAGACCATGGCGCATCATCCGGTTACGATCCGGACTGTTGATCTGGGTGGGGAAAAGATCTCTGCGCTTTGGGATAAAGACGAACAGCGTTGTGAGTCCAATCCCTTTATGGGATACCGGGCCGTGCGTATGTGCCTTGACAACCCTTCGGTTTTCCTTACACAGATCCGCGCGATCCTGCGCAGTTCGGCCTACGGGAAGGTTTCCCTGATGATACCCATGATCACACATCTTGAGGAACTGACAGAAAGTCTTGAGTATGTCGAACAAGCCAAAAAAGAACTCAGAAAAGAAAAGACACCTTTTGATGAATCCATCAGGATCGGTATGATGGTAGAAACTCCCTCTGCGGTCGTAAATATCGAATCCTTTGCCGATAAGGTTGATTATTTCTCGATCGGCACCAATGATCTGACGCAGTACAGTCTTGCCGTAGATCGCGGAAACGAGCGAGTGACACATATCTACAATCACTATGATCCGGCCATTATTAAAATGATCAGGAAAGTCATCGATGCGGGTCACAAAGCGGGGATCCCGGTGTATATATGCGGTGAAATGGCTTCCGAGGAACGCGCTGTAGCATTGTTCCTGGCAATGGGTGCGGATGGCCTCAGTGTTGCCCCACGCTATATCGGTTCGGTTCGCCGCTTTATCACCTACAGCAGCCGTGCGGATTTTCAGAAACATCTTGATGCGGTCCTGCAGCTGCAGACCCGTAAAGAGATCATCCATTACTTGGATAAACTGATAAAATAAGTAAACAGTATATCAGAATATGCCTTACATAAACATGTAAGGGAAGCTTGTATTATATATGGATTTATTTCTCGGAATCAAACAGGGTGGCCAATGCCTGACGGGCGGCACGTTGACTCGCGGCCTTTTTGGTCGTTCCCGAGCCGATCCCAAGCCATTCTTTCCCGATCATCACGGAGATCTCAAAATATTTGCCGTGTGCGGGACCCTCTTCGTGCGTGGTGACGAATTTTGGGGTATCAAGATTGTTCTGTTGGCAGTATTCGAGCAATTTGCCCTTGTAGTTTTGTATCTCTGCGGCCGGAAGAAGACGTTTATGTTTTGAGAGCAGTGTCTGATAGGTAAAATTATAGGCGGCTTTATATCCGCCGTCAAGATAAAGTGCGCCCACAAAGGATTCATAGACATCGCTGAGGACAGAACTGGAATTTCGGAGATTATCGTTCTCGCCGCTTTTCCCCAGCATGAGCAGCTGACCAAAATGCAGTCCCCGCGCGATGGAGGCTAGCGTCGTTCGGTTCACCAGTTTGGCCCGCATCTGGGTGAGTTCTCCTTCGGGCGCATCGGGAAACTGTTCGAATAAAAAGCGGGTGACGATCATTTCAATGACCGCATCGCCAAGGAATTCAAGACGTTCGTAGGAGTCCACTTTACTCTGCGTTTCGTAATCAATAGCAGAGGTATGTGTAAAAGCCTGCTGTAACAGGGAATCGTCATCAAAAGTATAGGGATATACATTATAAACCTTCTTGGCAAGCAAATGGGGTTTGCTCGGAAAGAAGGATAAGTACAGTGACTTGAATTTACTCAGTATATTTGCCATATCGGCGGTTGACGGGACGGGGATACGTCCGTTCAAAAACCTTCAGAGAATTACTTTTCTTTCGGTGTAATAACGGGACGGTTCTTGTAGTAACCGCAATGGGGGCAAACATGATGCGGCATTTTAGCCTGACCGCAATGTTCGCATGTGCAAACGGTAGATGCTTTGAATTTGTAGTGGGTTCTGCGTTTTGCACCCCGGGTATGCGAATGTCTGTGTTTTGGATTGGCCATTAATTATTCCTCCGCGCTTTCAAGCGTTTTTTTCAATTCGTTCAGTTTTTCCCATCTCGGGTCGCGTTCATCATGCTTGCAGGAACAGCTTTCGTGGTTCAGATTAGCGCCGCAGCGGACACATAAGCCTTTACATGCAGTCGAACATAATTTTTTAAAGGGGAGACCCAGTAACAGGGTTTCCCGCACAAAGGGTTTCAGATCGATCTCAACATCATGGGAACCGAGCAGCACCAGCTGCTCCTCCGTCATCTCTGCTTCAGGGTCCGCAGTGAAAAGGACCTCCAGCGACTCCTCAATGTCCATACGGTAAGAGTCCAGACAACGGTCACACTGAAGATGAAAGGCCGTATATACAATGCCTTTGCAATGAATGGTGCCGCTGGAACGAAAAGCGGAGACATGAAGCCGGACATCGTCCGCGAGTTCGGGTATGTCGAAATCATCTTTCTCGGATGTAAAATCAAAGAACCGTATATCATCAGAAATGTGAGATATCAAAATTTTCATAGCCTGCAAAGATATGATAGAAAATGCTTTTAGTCAAGTAATTTGAAACGGAAGATAGGACAATATTTTTCAGGTTGAGTTCAAGGGCGAGGACTGAGAAGATGTAAACAGCAAAATCAAGTATTCCTTTCGCCAACGGGTACGAAAAACAATTAAAGATATCATCCGGTGTGCTGCTGTTAAACAGCACGGCATCCCGATAAAAAACATCATTAAATCAATACACACCCTATCAGGCGCAAATAGATCTGTTTATAATAACGATATTCTATGAATTCATTTTAACCGGTCGATCCAGGGTTCGTATTCGGTATTGTCGATCATGCGCTGCCGAGCACGACGTGCATCTTCATAACTGCTGAAGTAACCGGTCCTGATGCGGTAGCGGGTCGAACCGTCGATAACGGCCGTTTGAATGAAGGCGTCATACCCCCGGGCACGCAGTTTATCCCTGAACTCGATCGCAAAAGCCTCTACGGTAGTGCTGGACACCTGGAGAGTATAAATGGCATCTTTTGGAATACTCTGCTCGCGGACAACCGGAGCGGAAGTTTTTACGACAGGTGTTTTACTTTCCTCGATCACCTCTGTTACCGATTCGGTGATGAAAGGCGGCTCCTGCTTGATATCTTCAAGTTTTTCTCCCGGTTTGGGTGCTTCGATCCACTCATTGGGTGTTTTAGTAATGGTTGTTTTATGAAGTACGACCTTTTCGACGGTCTTGGGGACTTCCACGATCCTTGGTGTTGGCGGAGGAAGCGGTTTGGGCTCAGGTTCAGGTTTGGGTTCTTCTTTTTTCGGCTTTTCAATAGCGGCCAAATAATCCGGTTGTGCTTCGGCATCGAACACGAAATTCTTATGCAGTACGTTCCCTTCGGTACTGATCATGGTCAGTCGTATTATATAGCGTCCGCGTGTATCAGGGATGAAAGTGACGTTCGGATGATAGTTGGAAGGAATGAAATCTCTGGGATCCAGGCGCGATGAGGGAGGTTTGGTATCAAAGGACCACTGATACTTGAGAACATTGGCCGGACGTTTATAATTGTCGATATCGACGGGGTCGCCAACGAACACGTTTTGTTTTGAAGTACAAGCGCCTAACATGAAAAGTGCCATGCACAGCAGAATAAGCTTGGTGGATTTGTTCATCAGAACCTCCGGGTATACGTCATTAAAGATAATTTCATGTTTTTAAAAGAAAAAGGCAATCTCTTTTTTCGCATTCTCGGGACTGTCGGAACCGTGTATGGCATTTCGACGGTTATTTTCACCGTATTTCTGCCTCAAAGTGCCTTTTTCGGCCAATCTTGCATCGGTCTTTCCCATCAGTTCCCTTAGATCTGCAACGGCATGTTCCTTTTCGAGTACGAGAGCAATGACCGGACCGCTGATCATAAAATCGACCAGCGGTGCATAAAATTCCTTTTCCTTATGTACTGCGTAAAAAGCCTCAGCCATGTCACGGCTCAGTTGCAGCATTTTCAACGCATGGATATCATATCCCGCTTCCAGTATATCGTGTATGATCAGACCGAAGCTGCGTTTCTGAACGGCATCCGGTTTTATAAGCGCAAGTGTCTGTTCTTTCATGTTCGTCATTTCCCGATCTTCGTAAGTTTGTCTTTCAGGATATCCGCCAGATCGGGCTTGCCGATCTCCTGGAGTTCATAAGTGACCCGGACACTGGGTTTGTCAATACGAATGATCCGTCGCAGATCAATGGGCGTTCCGATGATCACCGTGTCGCATTCGGTCTGGGCAATCGTCTTTTCCAGGTCCTTCATCTGTTGTTCGCCGTAACCCATTGCCGGCAGCAACACGCCGATATCGGGATAGGTCTTAAAGGTCTTACTGATCGTACCAACCGTATAGGGCCTGGGGTCGACCAGCTTATACGCGCCGAATTTTACCGCGGCCACTGTGCCGGCGCCGTATGCCATCTCGCCATGTGTCAGCGTGGGACCGTCTTCGATCACCAGTACTTTTTTCCCATGGATCAGGGAAGGATCTTCCACGCTGATGGGCGATGCGGCATCAATGATAACCGCATCGGGATTATAGTTGCGGATATTCTCCCGCACGGTTTCAATATCATCGTTATCGGCGGTATCGATCTTGTTGATCACTACAATATCCGCCATGCGCAGATTGTTCTCGCCGGGGTAATAACGGATCTCGTGACCTGCCCGATGGGGATCAGCTACCGTGATAATGATATCTGCTTTATAGAAAGAGGTGTCATTATTTCCGCCGTCCCAGAGGATAATATCGGCTTCCTTTTCGGCTTCACGCAGGATGGCCTCGTAATCCACACCGGCATAGATCACCGAACCCATTGCAATATGCGGTTCGTATTCTTCCATTTCCTCGATGGTGCATTTATGTTTTTTCAGGTCATCCAGCGATGCAAAGCGCTGGACCGCCTGTTCCGCCAAGTCGCCATAGGGCATGGGATGCCGGATGGCAACTACCTTCAAACCCATGTCCTTAAGAATATTGACCACCCTGCGCGTGGTTTGCGATTTGCCGCATCCGGTGCGTACTGCATTAATAGCGATCACGGGCTTGCGCGATGCAAGCATGGTCCGTTTTCCGCCCATCAGGATGAAATCAGCGCCGCAGGCATTGACCAATGCCGCTTTATGCATAACTACTTCGTGAGGAACGTCGCTATATGAGAACACCACCTGATCGACATCATGTTCTTCGATGAGCTGCTGCAACTGCGATTCGTCATAGATCATGATACCTTCGGGATAGAGGCTGCCTGCCAGTGCAGCCGGATATTTCCGACCGTCAATGTCCGGGATCTGCGTCGCGGTAAAAGCGACCACCCGGAAAGCCTCGTTGTCCCTGAAGAAGGTATTGAAATTATGGAAATCGCGACCTGCGGCACCCATAATGATGACGCGTGTTTGTTCCATACAAACCTCCAATTAAGTAATTACAATATTATTCTAAAACCGTATCAACGATCTCACGGTAATCTTCAACAAAAATGAATTGCATACCCTCGCGGACCATCGCAGGTATTTTCTCCAGATCGGAGCGATTTGCCTTAGGCAGAATGACCGTCCTGATATTCATACGTTTGGCTGCCGTTACTTTCTCACGCACGCCGCCGATCGGCAGAATACGTCCGCGCAGCGAGATCTCGCCGGTCATAGCAATATCATGGCGCACTTTCCGACCGGTCAGGCAGGACAGTACGGCCGTGGTGATGGAAATACCGGCCGAAGGACCATCTTTCGGAATGGCCGCTGCCGGAAAATGGATGTGAATATCATATTTGAAAAAATCGACAGGCTCTATGTGGTACTGTTTTGCCGAGGCGCGCAGATAACTGATGGCGGTTTCCACGGATTCTTTCATGACCTCGCCCAACTGGCCGGTAGTCTTGAAATTACCCTTACCGGGCATCAGGGTCGCTTCTACGGGCAGCACATCCCCTCCGCTCTGCGTGTACGCGAGTCCCACTACGATTCCCAACTCGTTCCGGACGGGGAGATTATCTTTAAATATCTTTTTCGGACCCAGGAATGTCTCCATGTTCTTCTGACTAAAGCTGATCTTTTCATGTTCCGGATCTTTGGCGAAGATACGGGCCGTCTTGCGGCAGACCCGCGCGATCTCGCGTTCCAGGGCGCGTACACCGGCTTCCATGGTATAATGCTCGATCATGGCCTCAACGGATTTTGGCGAAAAACGGAGTTGTTTGCTGCTGAGGCCGTTCTGCTGCAATTGCCGGGGAATAAGGAACTGCCGGGCGATCTGCACCTTTTCGGGTGTGATATATCCGGGCAGTGTAATGATCTCCATACGATCCAGCAGGGCGTGCGGAATACTGTGCGTGCTGTTGGCGGTGGCAATGAAAAAGACCTTGGATAGGTCAAAAGCCACCTCCAGATAATTATCCCGGAAATCCTTGTTCTGTTCGGGATCCAGAACCTCCAGCAAAGCGGAAGAAGGATCGCCGCGGAAATCGCTGCCGATCTTATCCACCTCATCCAGCATGATCACAGGATTCTGGGAACCGCATTTTTTAATGTACTGGATAATGCGTCCTGGCATGGAACCGATATAGGTCTTGCGGTGACCGCGGATCTCGGCTTCGTCGCGCATGCCGCCGACCGAGAAACGCAGGAATTCACGCTGCATGGAACGGGCAATGCTTTTACCCAGGGAGGTCTTACCCACACCCGGCGGACCCACCAGACAGAGGATAGGACTTTTGGCATCCTGTTTGAGCTTGAGCACGGATAGAAATTCCAGTATACGGTCTTTGACATCGCAGAGACCGTAATGGTCCTGGTCCAGAATGCCGGCCGCGCGGCTGATATCCAGACTGTCCTCGGTAAAAATACCCCAGGGGAGCTCCAGCATCCAGTCGATATAGCTCTTGCTCACGGTATATTCCGAGGAATAAGGCGACATCATGGACAGCCGTTCGATCTCCTTTTCCACGGCCGTAAGCGCCTCTTCGGTGAGATTGATCTTTGCAAGCTTTTTATTGATCTCCTGGATCTCCGGATCGTCGTCATCCGATTCGCCCAGTTCCTTCTTGATGGCCTCCAACTGTTCGCGCAGCAGGAATTCCCGCTGCTGACGGTTGACCTCGTCATTGATATGGTCATTGATCTTGGCATTGAGCTCAATGATCTTGTATTCTTTTTTTAGTGCTTTGATCAGCAGTTCCAGGCGTTTGGCGATGTTCAGTTCCTGGAGAAAACGATATTTTTCTTCTACCTGAATGCTGAGACCGGACGCGATGAGATCACAGAGTTTGGACGGATCGCTGATGGCAAAGATCACATCCTGGATCTCCTCCGGGAAAATGGGATTAATACTGATGATGCGCTGGAAGAGTTCGGAGATAGTACGGATATAAGCTTCGGCTTTCAGTTTGGGTGCGGGGATCTCTTTCAGTTTTTTTACCTTACCGATACGGTAGGGCAGGGAACTTTCCTTTTCTTCTCCGATACGGATGCGGTGCAGACCGCGCAGCAGTACCCGGGTTGACCCGTCACCGGTCTGAATGATCTTCAGGATGGTACAGGCCACACCGGTCTCATAGATCTTTTCGGCTTTATCGTCGTCCATACTGTCCGGTTCGATGCGGGTGAAGGCACCGACGATCTTATCGGTTTTCAGCGCGTCGGAAATGAGCTGATGCAGATCATCTTCTCGGATCATGACCGGAAAAATGATGTGAGGCAGGGCAACAACCCCGTCAAGCGGCAGAATACGGATCTCGGTCGGCAGAAGTTTTCCGGGCTCTTTTAAGGCTTTAGTCATGATTTACAATATCTCCAAAACATCATGTAGTTTAATATAAATTCCATTAAAAAGCTATCGGATAATAATTGGGAATTGACAAAGGACAATTGACAAAGGACAATTGACAAAGGACAATTAACAGAGGACAATTAACAGAGGACAATTGACAGAGGACAATTGACAGAGGACAATTGACAGAGGACAATTGACAGAGGACAATTAACAGAGGACAATTGAAAATTTAGCAGGGACGCCCGGCAGTACGCTCGTTCATACGCATAAGTTTTAAAGGTTTTCCTCCAGTACTGCCGAAATGATCTGCCATCCAAATCCTTTTCCCTGCAGAAAGCGGATCATTTTCTGCTTGATGGCGCCAGGTTCCCCGCCGTTCAGACTGCCGATCTTTTTTTCGTAAAGATAGCGGCAGTTGGCAAGCTGTCGCGCATCGTCATAGTTTGCCATAATATCGCGTATTGTTTCCGCCGGGACACCACGCCGGATCAAACGCTCTTTCACTTTGGCCGGCCCTTCGTATTTTTTGTCGATCAGTTCTGTCGCGTACATATCCGCAAAGCGCGCGTCATTAAGATAATTTTTTTTCCGCAGATAGTTTATCACATCCTGTATGTGCTTTTTCTTATATCCTTTCTGCAGGAGTTTGGTCGTGAGCTCACCGGCGGCATGTTCACGCAGTGAAAGGAGTTCCAGGGCTTTTTCACGGGTAAATACCAGATCCGCCTCATCGCGGAGATGCTGCAGTTCCGTTTCGCTCAGTTCGCTTCCGGATGCCAAATGAAAACGGATGATCATGTCATCCGTTATCGATATCCGTTCATCGTTGTCCAGAAAACAGTTGTAACGATGCGGGTGTTTTTTTTGTGCCGTTAGGCGTGTGATACGCGGCATAGGTCCTATTCTTTTTTATCGGCGATGCCCAGGGCTTCCTTGACCTCGTCGGCGATGGTCTTTAGTACTTCGGGGTTTTCCTGAAGGAATATTTTGCTGTTCTCGCGGCCCTGGCCGATCTTTTCGTTCTTGTAACTGTACCAGGAACCCGATTTTTCCACAATGGCGTAAACAACCGCAAGGTCCAGTACATCTCCGATGTAACTGATGCCTTTGCCGTACATAATATCGAATTCGGTGGATTTGAAAGGAGGTGCGACCTTGTTCTTGACGACCTTTACTACGGTACGGCACCCGGTCTGGTCGGTACCTTCCTTAATGGCTGTAGAACGGCGCACTTCCATGCGGACCGTGGTATAGAATTTCAAGGCGCGTCCGCCGGTAGTGGTTTCGGGATTGCCGAACATGATACCGATCTTTTCGCGGATCTGGTTGATGAACACCACTGCGACATTTGACTTACTGACCAGGCCTGTCAACTTACGCAGTGCCTGACTCATAAGCCGGGCCTGCAGACCCATGTGGCTGTCGCCCATGTCACCTTCGATCTCCGCGCGCGGTACCAGGGCGGCAACGGAGTCGATCACGATGATGTCAATGGCGTTGCTGCGGACCAGCGTTTCGGTGATCTCCAGTGCCTGCTCGCCGCAATCGGGCTGTGAGACCAGAAGATGGTTGGTATCGATCCCCAGATTTTTAGCATATTTAAGGTCCAGAGAGTGTTCGGCATCGATGAACGCGGCATTTCCGCCGATTTTCTGTGCTTCGGCGATGCAGTGCAGGGCCAGGGTGGTCTTACCCGAAGATTCGGGTCCGTAAATTTCCGTGATCCTGCCGCGGGGGATCCCGCCGATACCGAGCGCGGCATCCAGGCTCAGAGAACCGGTGGAGATGGCATCGATATGCTGCGGATGCGTTTCGTCGCCCATATACATAACGGAACCTTTTCCGAATTGCCGGTCAATTTGCGCAATGGCTATTTCCAGCGCCTTTATACGGTCATCTTTTGTCATTTTTCAATTCCTTTCGGTCTGCGTTAATTTTGTCCAATGTTACATAAAATATTTTACAATTGAAAATAAAAAAAGGATGTCCGGAGACATCCTTTTTGTTCATGACATATATCACATTTATTTCAGGTTGGCGACCACCAGTGACGCGGCTCCCACCAGTCCGGCATCGTTGCCGAGTTTTGCTTTCACCACTTTAACCACATCTGCGGGGATGGAGTAGGCCAGTTTGTACATGGTGCGCCGTGCGGGACCCAGGATGAGTTCGCCGGCATTTGCCACACCGCCGCCGATGATGATGGCTTCGGGGTTCAGGGCGTTGACCAGGGTAGCCAGGACGGAACCCAGGATCTCGCCGGTCTCTTCGAGGACCTTGATAGCGAGGGCATCGCCGGATTCGGCCGCCATAGCGATGGCTTTGGGTGTGATCTTGCCGTTATCCAGATGATCGTCGATATTTGTTTTGACACCCTTGTTCTTGGAGATCATGAAACGTTCGATGATGCCGTCGCGGCCGACGTAGCGTTCCAGGCAGCCGGCATTGCCGCAGGGACAGTATTTGCCGTCGCGGGAAATGGATACGTGACCCAGTTCGCCGGCGGTAAAGGATGCGCCGCGATAGATCTCACCGTTCAGGATGATACCGCCGCCCACACCCGTGCCGAGGGTCAGTGCGATCACGTGTTTCAGTCCCTTTCCGGCACCGTAGTAGAATTCGCCGAGGGACATGACATTCACGTCATTGTCCAGAAAGGCGGGTTTGCCGAGTTCCTCGGACAAAATTTTGGTAATATGTACACCGTTCAGATTTTGAACGTTCACAACCACCTTCAATTCCCCGGTCTCGGGGTTCAGCAGTCCGGGCGAACCGATACCCACACCGAGAATATCTTCCATGGGAAGTCCGGAATCTTTCATCACCTTCCGGGTGCATTCCGCGATATGTTTCGCGATCTCCACACCGCTTTTCGCAGGATCAGTGTCAAAAGAATCCTTAATGAGGATCTTTCCGTTCTCATCAATAATACCGACCTTAATACCGGTTCCGCCAAAATCAATACCTGCATAATACTTCATAAAATAGTCCTTCCTGTTTAATTAACCTTTGAATTCGTTTCCGACCTTACGTGCCCGTGTGGGATGGTCCGGGTCCACGCCGCATGCGATACCCGTTTCCACCAGGATGTTCCAGCATGCCAGTAACTGCAGATATGCATTGTAGCAGGGCAGGGAAGGGATCCGGATGGTGGGGAAAAGGGTTTCGCGGTCCGCAATGGCGATGACCGGCATACCGACACCGTCAACAAGTACTTCTTTGAATTTTTCTTCTTCATCCTTAAATGGATCGATCACGATCACCACTTCGTCTTCATTCATCACTTCTTCGATGCCGTGCACGGCGTAGGTACCTTCGAGATACGCTGATTTTTTGCGTGTGATCTCATTGGTCTTCAGGGTTGCTTCCTCGGCAACACCCACATTGCGTCCGGCGAAATAGATGACCTTTGCCTTCGCGATGGTCTCGGTCAATTTGGGATCGATCTGCATTTCCAGGACTTCTTTGGCCTTATCCGCCAGTTCGTTCAGGGAGCGGTCGCAAGTCACACCCATGAAGGCAATAATAAGATGCTGATAGAACAGCGCCTGTTCCACCACGCTTTTGGTGGCCGCGACAGCTTCTTCTTTCCCGCAGCTGAGGATGAATTCATCGTCACTGATCGCGCCCAGCGGCGTATCCGCATGCGCGGTAAGGGCAAACTTTCCGGCTGAAGGCTTTGTTTTAAAGAGTGAGATGACCTCATTGGTCTTTCCGGAGTTGGATGCGCCGAAGATCGTAAAATCATCCAGCTTCAGTTCGGCCGCCTGACGGCTGCCCTCCGTGTAAACGGTGAGGGGAAAGTTGTTTTTCTGAACGAGATTAATGGTGTGCTTCGCGGGAAAAATCCGGGAGGAACCCTCGCCGGTCAGAAAAAGTTTCCCGCTTTTCTGCAGAGCTTCGACCGCTTTTGAAAGGTCCTTGGTTTTGAAATCACGAATGATATCGACCGTTTCCAGCATCTCTCTGCAAAGTGCGTATTGCGCATATTTTGGATCGTCTAAACGCATGATGTTTTCCTCTGTATTTGTAATTATTTGATCTTTTCAACCCGTTCGCATGTTTCAAGGTCGGCGTAGTCGGGACGCGGTCCGACCAGCGGCGTGATATACTCTTTGAATGCCGGGGTCATATTCATACCGCTGGCATCGATGTATTCTTTGGGAATGGGTTTTTGTTTGCCGCCCACGCTTTCAAGGGGGACCGTACCGACACGCACTTTATATTCTTTTCCGGGTTCACGAATCAATACTACCATTTGTCCCGTATTGCCTTCCGAAGCATGGTGTACCGCTTCAGTGCCGAGCATAAAGGCTTCTTCCACATCGATCCTTACCCGCCGGTCGTCCGCGCACATGGGCAGGGATTCCGTCACCTGGAATTCTCCGCGAAAATCAGGGAAATGCAGAGTGATGATCTTATGCAGTTCCATGGCCGCGGATGCGCCGCCCATGGCACCGAACTCCTTATTGCCAAAGTCATCCTGGGTCTGCGTTGCCGAAATGGGGTTTCCGGCTTCGTCAACAACGCCTTCGCCGCAGATGATGGAAACGTAGCCGTACTTTTCATAGCATTCTTTAAAATAGCTGATAAATTTCTTTACTTCGAAAGGGATCTCCGGGAGCAATATAATATGAGGCGGATCGGATTCCTTTTCCTTGAACGCATAGGGAGATGCTGCAAGCCAGCCGGCACGGCGGCCGATGGTCTGATAAATAACGAACTGATCGACCTTCTGCATGTCGCGGGTCAGGCGTCCGCCCTGAAAAACCGAAAGCGCGGTATAACGCGCTGCGGAAGGGAACCCGGGGGTATGATCGGTCAGAGGAAGGTCATTGTCCACGGTCTTGGGACAGCCCATGCCACATGCTTCATAACCATGATCTCGGCAGTATTTTTCAACCTGATAAACGTTCAACTGGGTGTCATCGCCTCCGATACCGAAAAAGTAACGGATATTATATTTTTTGAAGACTTCCAGTACCCGGGCCATATTTTCTTCTTTCAGTTTGATACGGGAAGAACCCAGAGCGGATCCCGGAGTTTCCTTCAACAGCTCAAGGTCCGCGCCGGAAAGATCCAGAAAATCTTCTTCCAAAAGACCTTTTACGCCGAAATGGCAGCCCCAGATGGCATCGATATCTTTTTCTTTCAGGCATTGAGCAATAATTCCGGCCAGACTAGCATTGATCACAGAGGTTGGCCCGCCGGTTTGGGTCACAAGCGCATTCCCTTTCATTCCTTACATCTCCTTTTTTTATATTCTGTCAGCGAAGCAGAGCGGCCAGCATATTCGCGATGAAGCGGTAATACATATCGCCCACTTCGATAAATCCGTTATTGAAATCAACCCGTTTCCGTTCCGTACCCCAGTCGACGAATCCGCCCACCCAGTGCGGGGCCAGATCGAATGCCAGCGCGCTGGTGCGGCCCTTGCCGCTTTTACCCGTAACCATCAGGGGGATGCGCTTTTTTTCCACGTCGATCTTCAGAGATCCCGCTTTATTGGATATCCTAAGCTTTGCACCTTCCAGCAGGATCTGTGCATCCTTTTTCGGTGTAATTGCATTATAGCCGCCGATGATGCCGGGATGTTCCCAGTCCAGCTCTTTTAGCAGCGTAGGATCTTCGGACGCGGGCAGCACCACGATGCCCTGGGGATAATTGACCCGGTCATCCTCTTCCTGCATTATTACCGGCAGGATATCCGCCAGGGGAGAGTCGTTGTACTCCCTGTTGAGTCCGCAGAAGGATTCCCAGCCACCGATCATCAGGAAGGACCCGCCGTTTGACACACAGGCTGCGATCGTATGCAGTTGTGTATCGCTGACCTGCGCGCGGGGATAGTCGCTAAAGATCAGCAGATCATAGGTATCCGGATCCGCTTCATGCGGGAAAGCAAGCGGAGAGGGGACATAGTCCAGATCATATCCCTCCGCAAAGATGACCGACGCCAGATAAACTGCCGCCATATCCAGATTATCATCTCCGCAGAAGAGGATCTTTTTTTTACCGTTTTGTGCGAACTGCCGAAATGCCAGAGGTTCCACATGCGCTCCTAAAAAAATGGACGCAGGGAAGTGCGTCCATTTTACGTTCAACTTATCAGAACAGATCCTTATAGTTGTTCACTGAATAGAATCTGAATTCTATCTCCCGGAGATATTCCAGCGGTCCGCCCGCTTTGACGCCTTCAACCAGGGACGCGATCTGTTCCTGTGACTTGTAGGCAAGGATACCGTCCAGTTTTTTCTTGAATACGTCCGCATCCGCTTCGATCTTCAGATTGGGAGGGGTCGGGAAATCGCAGTACACACCGAATTCATATGCCATCGGTGTAGCCGCGGGTTCACCCAACTCCGGCCAGATATTTCCGCCTGCATGGAACATTGAGATCAGCACTTCCTGGTAAACGACCTTATGATCGGGATGCAGATCCGCGCCGGTGGGCAGAAAAATGCGGGTGGGTTTTACCTTGCGGATATAATAGGTGAATGCATTCTGCAGACCCGTATATCCCTGAATGGCCGGATCGCCGGCCTTGGCCTTGCGGCGTCCGATGTAGGATGTGGTGTCGCAGTCCGGAATATCGGCAAAATAAATGCGTTCTTCGGGCAGTCCGACGATCTTAAAGGAATCGATAGTCTCTTTCTGGCGAATTTTTCCGATGGTATTCTCTTGTTCGAGATGGCAATACCCCATACCTCCGTCGGTGGAAACAAGCGCATGTACTTCAACACCCGCTTCAATGGCGGCCCGCATGGTGATCCCGGCACCCAGCACGATATCGTCGTCGTGCGGACCGATAAACAGCCAGACTTCCTTTTCATTCCAGTCGGGAAAAATTTTCTTCAGCTCATCGGCACGTTTTACGTCTTTTCCGTCTCGGCGTAAAAACTTCATGTTCACTCCTTTTGTTATTGTTTCTTCTACCGTCAATTTACTTAGTTCACAAATAATTCATCTGTCTAATTTGCACAATTTTTTAACGTTTTTCAATTTATTTTTTCTTTTTCCGCTATCTTTGCGCCCCAATTTTCAAAATTCCTTACTTGTATGAAGCTTCGGGATCAATGTTCCGAAGGATCGAAGATCAAGGCCCGCTTTTTCCGCCGGATGCCATAAGCCTTGCAATTGATGCATTTTCGGTATAAATTCGCAGGTTATAAGCCACGGTGACATAGGAAGCATTCAGGAAAGGACAGTCATGAGCAAAGGCGTTACACCGCAATCAAAGGATTATGCGAAATGGTACACGGATGTTGTACAAAAGGCCGAACTGGCTGATTATTCTCCCGTAAAGGGTTGTATGGTCATTCGCCCATACGGATATGCCTTATGGGAGAACATAAAGAGCGAACTGGATAGAATGTTCAAGGAAACGGGTCACGTGAACGCCTATTTCCCGATGCTGATCCCCGAAAGTTTCCTGAAAAAGGAAGCTGACCATGTGGAAGGGTTCGCACCGGAACTGGCAGTAGTGACCCATGGGGGTGGTAAGCTGCTCGAAGAGCCGCTGGTGATCCGTCCCACTTCGGAGACCATCATCTGGTCGATGTACAAGAAATGGATCAATTCCTACCGTGATCTCCCGCTGCTGATCAATCAGTGGGCGAATGTTGTGCGCTGGGAGATGCGCACCCGCCTGTTCCTGCGCACCACGGAATTTCTCTGGCAGGAAGGGCACACCGCGCATGCGACCGCTCAAGAAGCCGTTGACGAAGCGCTGAAAATGATCAATGTATATAAGGATTTTGCCGAAGAATACATGGCCATGCCCGTAATTCACGGAAAAAAGACTGAAAAAGAGAAATTTGCCGGGGCGATCGATACCTATACCATCGAAGCCATGATGGGTGACAAACGGGCTTTGCAGTCCGGTACCAGTCACTACCTGGGTCAGAATTTCGCCAAAGCCTTCGATGTGACCTTCCAGAACGAAAACAACGAACAGGAATATGTCTATGCATCCAGTTGGGGTGTTAGTACACGACTGGTGGGTGCGCTGATCATGGCGCATGGGGATGATAAGGGACTTATCTTACCGCCGCGGCTCGCGCCGTACCAGGTGGTGATCGTCCCCATCTACCGCGATGATGCGTCCCGGACACAGGTCATGCCCTACGTGGAACGCATCACGGCTTCCCTGAAAGAACAGGGTGTTCGCTTCCATGTGGATGACCGCGAAACACTTTCACCGGGATTCAAGTTCAACGACTGGGAAATGAAGGGTGTTCCCCTGCGGGTTGAAGTGGGACCGCGCGATGTGGAAAGCGGCAACCTGGTCGTCGTCCGCCGCGATAAAGGCGAAAAGGATATTAAAAGTAAAGACGCATTTCTCGGATCTGTATGCGAACTGCTGAATGCGATTCAAAAAGATATGTTCCAAAGCCGGAAAGCCTTCCGGGAAAGCAATACCACGGATATCGGCAGTTACGACGAACTGAAAACCCTGATCGAAGCCGGCGGGTTCGCCCGTGCCTGGTGGGACGGAAGCGGTGAGGATGAGATCACGATCCAGGAAGACATCAAAGCCACAGTCCGCTGTATTCCTTTTGAACAGCCCGGCGGTGAGGGAACCTGTTTCTATACCGGCAGAAAAACAAAACGGCAGGTCATTCTGGCAAAAGCGTATTAAGGGTCCGCATCCGGACCGTATAAGCGATTTGCGGTATCATCATGCTTCAGAACACACAAGCATTTATCCTGAAGATCAATCCCAAAGGCGAGACTTCCGCGGTCGTACATTGTTTTTCCCGGGATTTCGGCAAGCTCATTCTCATCGCTAAAGGCGCCCGCTCTCCCAAAAGCCCGCTCAAAGGTATCCTGGAACCTTTCTCTCTGCTCAATATCCATTTCAATGAAAAGAAAGGACGGGCATATCAGTTCCTTGCGCAGGCAGAGAACGTACTTCCCTTTACTCACCTCAAAGGACAGGCGGACGGGATCCTCTACGGGTCTATTCTGCTGGAGATCCTGTATAAGGAACAGGAAGATCAGCAGAACAGAGCACTCTTCGATATGATCCATGCGGTCTTCAGCGCCATCGATGCCGGCGCACCGGCCATGCAGGCACACTGGTATTTTATCCTGCGGTATCTGAAGTTGGAAGGGCTCCCCCTGGATACCGCTGACTGTTATGTCTGCGGTGCGAAACTGCAGAAAGCGTATTTTATCCCGCGCCGGGGACACATCTGCTGCAGCGACTGCAGTGCGGACCAGTTACCGTCCTGGGAACTTGACGATACCGTAATGACTATACTTAGAGAAATGCCCGCTGCGGAGCCGGGAATCTGCGGAAAAGAAAGCATGGACAAGGAAAGAGCGACCCTGATCAACCGTGTGTTGTGGAACGCCCTTGCCACGCGCTTTGAAAACTGTAAAACCCTACGATCCGTAACCATACTCAGGAAGGTACTATGAGCTATTATCGTTTTCAGTTTGGCAGACAGTTAACGCCCGGTATCCGGGTCCTGATCATGAGCAATGCCGTTATTTTTATTCTCGGAATGCTGCTCCCGCAGCTCAATCGCTATATGATCGTGTTCGGCGGACTGGTCCCCGAATTTTTCCTTGGACGCTTCTTCATCTGGCAGCCCTTTACCTACATGTTCCTGCACGGCGGGTTCATGCACATCTTTTTCAACATGTTCGCACTGTGGATGTTCGGTACCGAGCTCGAGCGTCAGTGGGGCACCCGATTTTTTATGAAATTCTATTTTATCAGCGGCGTAGGTGCCGGCATCCTGTCCGCGCTGGTCCAGCCTGCCTCGACCATTCCCATTATCGGTGCGTCCGGCGCGATCTACGGGATCCTGCTGGGCTTTGCCGTCATGTATCCCAACCGCGTGATCTATCTGAATTTTCTCATCCCCATCAAGGTCAAATATTTTGTCATGATCTTTGCCGCGCTGGAACTCATGGCCTCTATGGGCGGCGCAAGTCTGCAGGATGGTGTTGCGCATTTCACCCATTTATCCGGAATGATCTTTGCTTACCTGTATCTGTTCTGGACACAGTACAGGCAAAAGAACGCAAGGGTCAATATGATCCGTTTCCCCTGGAAGAAAAAAAAGAGCAGCGGTCCGCGTGACTTTACGCGTAAACCGCCGTCCGAAATGAAACCCGATGAAGAACGCGAAATGGACGAACTGATGGACCGCATTGCCATGAACGGTTACGACAGTCTCAGCGAAAACGAAAAGATCCGTCTGCTGGAGCTCAGTTCAAAGAATCGTAAAGACAAACAGTAGGTCGGATATCCCCCTTTTTATGTGACTTATCCACAGGATTTTCCACACGCAAATCATTATTATTCATATATTAATCGTGATTTTTGTTTCTTTTACAAATTTGTTTAATTAACTTAAATAAATCATTTGAGGGCCACATGACAGATAAACAAGACATTACACGCATCCCGCCGCAATCCGTGGATTCCGAAAAAGCCGTTCTGGGATCCATGATGCAGGAAGACGTTGCCGCCAGCCGCGCCATGGAGATCCTGAAAGAGGATTGTTTTTATGTGGATGCGCATAAATTCATCTTCAGAGCAATGACCGAACTGGATGCCAAGCACAAACCCATTGACCAGTTATCCGTGGTCGAAAAGCTCGGTAAACTCAAATTACTGGAAAGTGCCGGCGGTGCCGCGGCTATTTCGGACCTGATCAACCGGGTTCCCAGTGCCGCAAATATCGAATATTATGCAAATATCGTCAAAGAAAAATATATTTTGCGGACCATTATCAAAACTTCCAACGAAATGATCGATAAGGCCTTTTCCGAGAATGAGGAGACCGATCTGATACTGGACAATGCCCAGCAGCAGATCTTTCTGTTACGCGAGAACAGTGTTACTCAGGATTTCGTTGATATTAAAAATATTTTGCATCCGGCGGTTGAACATATCGAGAATCTTTCCCAGCATCATGGCGATGTAGTGGGCATCCCCAGCGGGTTCATGCGCTTTGACGCGATCACGAACGGTTTCCAAAAGTCCGACCTTGTGATCATGGCCGGTCGGCCATCCATGGGTAAGACCGCCCTTGCACTCTCCATGTTACGCAATATGGCCCTGGACCATGATATCCATGCCGGTTTTTTCTCACTTGAAATGTCCCAGGAAGGTATCGCGATGCGCTTGCTGAGTATGGAAAGCGGTATCGATCACCAGAAATTGCGGCGCGGCAAGATCCCACCCAATCTGTGGCAGAACCTCCAGGCCGCTGCGGGGAAGATCAATGACTCCCATATCTATTTTGACTTTACACCCAACCTGAATGTGCTGGACATGCGCAGCCGCGCGCGCCGGCTGAAAAGCCGTTTGGGCAAACTCGATATCATCTTCGTCGACTATCTGCAGATCGCGCATGCCAACATCAACCGCAATGACAGCCGCCAGCAGGAAGTGGCGATGATCAGTCAGCAGCTCAAGGCACTGGCGAAGGAAATGAACATTCCCGTCGTGGCGCTGTCGCAGCTGAGCCGTGCCCCGGAACAGCGCGGAGGGGATAATTATCCCAAACTCTCCGATCTGCGAGACTCGGGTGCCATCGAGCAGGATGCCGACCTTGTTCTCTTTGTTCACCGGCAGCACTATTATTCCAAGAATCCCGATGACGAAGGAAAAGGCGAGATCATCATTGCCAAGCACCGCAACGGACCAACCGGGTCGGTCAGTCTGACATTCCGTGACAATATTGTCCGTTTCTTCGACGCACCGTTCGAAAACTACGCGGAAGAAGCGGAAGAAAAGGCCTTCTAATAAAAATATGACCTATCCGCTTCCCGAAAAATTCCCGGAACAATTTAAGGTTCTGATCAATGCTGTAAAGCAATACAACAGCAATTATGAGACCGATCTGCCTCTTTTATGGAAAGCCTACCGCTATGCCGAAGAGGCACATAAGGAACAGTACCGGCAGTCCGGCGAACCGTATTTCCAGCATCTCTACAATACCGCGCTGATCCTGGCGGAACTGAACATGGATACTACCACGATCTGTGCCGGTCTCCTGCACGATATTCTCGAAGATACCAATATTTCGGAAGAGATCATCGTCAACGAATTTTCGCCCCAGATCGTGCAATTCGTGAAGGGCGTGACCAAGATCGGCGGTATCAAATTTCAGAGCGAAAAGCAACAGCAGGCACAGAATTTCCGCAAGATGCTCCTGAGCGTGGCAGACGATATCCGGGTCATTATCATCAAATTTGCAGACCGGCTGCACAATATGCGCACGCTGGATGCCCTGCCCCAGGAAAAACGTCGCCGCATCGCACTCGAAACCCGGGACGTTTACGCGCCGCTGGCACATCGCCTGGGAATGTACCGGCTGAAAATGGAAATGGAGGACCTGGCACTTAAACATCTGGAGCCGGAGGCCTATGCGGAACTGAGCGAAAAGATCATAGCCCAGAAAAAACGGTCCCAGAAGGATATCGATGATTTTATTGCCCTGATCACCACATACCTTAAAGAAGAGAATATTGAAGCCAAGGTCTTCGGACGTATCAAGAACTTTACTTCCATCTATAACAAGATGGTGCGCCAGAACCGTCCGCTGGAGGAGATCTTCGATATTCTGGCCATTCGTATTATTGTGAGTTCCATCACACATTGTTACTCGGTACTGGGTATCGTGCATCAGAAATTCACGCCCATTACCGAACGTTTCCGTGATTTTATCGCTACACCGAAATCCAATGGCTACCAGTCCGTACATACTACCGTCATCGGACCCAAGGGAATTCCCATCGAGATCCAGATCCGAACGGATGAGATGGATAAAACTGCAGAGGTGGGGATCGCGGCGCACTGGAAATACAAAGAAGAGGATGATACGGATGATCTGGATCGTCATATCCAGTGGCTGCGCGACCTGGTGGATATTCTCAAGAACGACACCAAGGACGACGAGGAATTCCTTGAAACGCTGAAGATCGACCTTTTCAATGATGAGATCTTTGTTTTTACTCCAAAGGGAGATCTGATCAAACTGCCTGTGAATTCCACAGCGCTGGACTTTGCATTTGGGGTGCACACCGAAGTGGGTTACCGCTGCATCGGTGCCAAGGTCAATGGCAAGATCGTTTCCCTGAACTCAAAACTGTCCAGCGGCGACCGTATTGAGATCATCACATCCAACAACCATAACGTCAGTTATAACTGGCTGCGTTTTGTCACCACCAATCGTGCAAAACACCGTATCCGCAAATGGCTGCAACGCCATGAGTTCGAACAAAGCGTCAAACTCGGCGAGGAGATCCTTGACAAAGAACTGCGCAAAGCCAAACTTAATCCCAAGATACGGGAGGTAAAGAACAGTTACACACATTTCGGTTTTGACACCCAGAACCTTTTCTATCAGGCGATCGGAAAAGGCGAACTGACCGTCAAGCACATCATCCACGAATTATATCAAAAAGAAGAAACGAAGGAACCCGAAGAGGAAACGCCGCAGATCAAGCAATACCGGTCCACGAATGGGATCAGTGTCAGCGGTCAAGAGAATATGCTCGTTCAGCTCGCAAAATGCTGCAATCCCATTCCCGGCGATGAGATCATCGGTTTTATCACACGGGGGCGTGGCATTACGGTACATCGCCACGATTGCCGGAATATTCCGAATCTCGAGGAAGAAAAAGACCGGTTCATTGATGTAAAATGGCATGTCAAATCCGGACGCACCTTTGTAACCCGGATCAAGATCGTGGGGGAGGACCGTCCGAACCTGATCTACGATGTATCACATGTGGTGCATGACCTGCATACCAATATGCTCAGTATCAATTTTTCCGTGGAAGGCAAACTTGCGCGCGGCGAGGTCGCCGTGATGGTTGAAAGCCTGAAGCATGCCGAGCACATCATGCAGAAATTAAAGAATATCCCGGGTGTATTAACCATCGACAGAACATAAACCAGGAGTATAAAATGGAAAAGAAGACGTTCACGAAAAAAGATGTCGCAAAACTTATCCGGCAGAGATCCAACTTACGCATCTACGAGACTGAAAAATACATGGATGAGATATTTTCGGCTATCATGGAACTTCTAATGGATGATTCCGGTGATCGCGTGCGAATCGAAATACGCAATTTCGGCGTATTCGAGGTCAAAAACTCCAAAGCCAAACCGCAGGCCCGCAATCCGAAGACCAATGAGGTCATCTATGTGCCGCCTCGTAAAAAGATCCACTTTAAAGCCGGTAAGATCCTGAAAGAATATTTATCCAGACCGCGAAAAGCCTGAGGATCCGTCATGTCCCGCATTCTTGCCGTCGATTTTGGGAACCGCCGCATCGGTCTTGCATTGTCCGATCCCCTGAAGATCATTGCTACCCCGCTGGAAACATTGAGTATCTCCTCGCTGGAGGACGGGGTGCGGCAGATCCTTGACTGTTGCCGGGAACATTCCCCGGAAACACTGGTTATCGGTTATCCCATCGGCACCTCCGGCAGGAAGACCGAACAAACTCTGATCGTGGATAAGCTGATCGCCATGCTGGAGGCGGAACTGGATATCCCGCTTATTCCCTGGGATGAGCGCTATACCAGCGTAGAGGCAAAGGATATTCTGCGAATGCAAGGGATAAATACAAGAAACAACAAAGGAAAGATCGATCAGACGGCAGCACGTATCATGCTGCAGGAATATCTGGACACAAAGGTGAAACGATGAAAATGACATGGAAAGACGTATTGCTTTTATTGGCTTCGGTGCTGCTGACCGGTCTGGCCTTTGCACCCATGAACCAGTCCTATACCGCCTTTTTTTCGCTTCTGCCACTTTTTTATGTGCTGGAAAAAAACAAGAACGGTTTTCTGACCGGTCTGGTCTGGGGGTTGTTCTATTGCGTCTTCTCCATTCATTGGCTGGCATTCAACAGCGGTACGCACGCCTGGCTGGCAACCCTTTCCATGTTCCTGGCTGCGGGCGTTCTGGCCCTGAATTACGGTGTGATCGGTATGCTATATAAGATCATTCAACGTAAAAACCGTTCATATGCTTTTCTGCTCTTACCTTTTATCTGGGTTGCCGTCGAATTCCTGCGTTCTTTCGGTACCCTGGGCTTCCCCTGGCTTGCGCTGGGCCATTCACAGGCGTATAACACGCTCTACATCCAGCAGGCGGATATCGGAGGTGTCTATACGGTGTCCTTCATGCTGCTGCTGACGAACATCATTCTTTTCCGCTTACTGCGAAGTTTTTCATGGAAACGATTTGCCGCGCTGGGTGCGGTACTGCTGATACCTTTTCTTTACGGGATCCTTATACTGAACGTTCCGATGCATGCTCCGGAAAAACTGCATTTCCGGGTCATACAGCCAAATGTCGGCGCAAAGGAAAAATGGGAACCCGCAAACCGTATCCCCATCATTAATAAAATGGACTCCCTTAGCCGGGTTGAAACGGAGATACGGCCCGATGTTATTATCTGGCCGGAAACGGCAGTACCCTATTATCTGCGTTCCTCGGTGTACATCAGTCACATCCTGACCCGCTGCGCCGCAGAGACCCGCAGTACCCTGATCACGGGCAGTCTGGATTTTTTCTATACGGATACCCTGGGCGGATACGGAAGTACCAACAGTATCTTTGTGTTCGAACCCCATCACGCGGCCTTCCGTGCGGATATTTACGATAAGATCCATCTGGTCCCTTTCGGGGAATATACGCCCGGAGGTAAGTGGCTGAAATGGCTGAATAATATGCAATACGGGCAGAGCGATTTCAAAACGCGCAAGAACCGGGAGGTCCCGCGCATCACCAAAGATAATATCCCGGTCACTCCTATCATTTGTTACGATTCGGTCTTTCCGCATACGGTACGCCGTTTTGCCGCTGAGGGGAAAAGCAAATACAACATTCTGGTCACCAACGATATCTGGTTCGGCCGCTCTATGGGTCCGCACCAGCATGCCGCCATCGCCATTGTGCGTGCGGTGGAGACCCGCAAGCCGCTGGCACGTTCGGCGAATGCCGGCATTTCCATGTTCATTGATGAAAAAGGACGTGTACTCGGTTCGCTGCCGCTCTATACGACCGGGATCCTGGACCGGACGTTATATGCCGCCCGGTATGAACCCCTGTATGTGCGGGCGGGAAATTGGTTCGGTGTAACGATGGTGATCATCAGTCTTGCAGGTATCATACTCTCATTATGGCACATAAGAAAAAAATAATAATATGGCTGATGCTGCCGTGTTTCATTCTGCTCTTTGCGGATGAGAACCCGGAACGGTCGGTATATTTTCCGCCGGAAACACCTTATATCACAAAGATCGTACCGCTGCTGGAAGAACATGACTATGTTTTCAGTACGGATACGCTGAACGCCCGCTACCGGGGCGAACTGTTCTTTTATCTTGAAAAGGACTCGATTAGATGTGAGGTCGAACTCAGTCGCCCGGGCGGTGTGGCTTTTATCCTCGGTGCATTTATGACGGAACCCCCGGCAAAAGAGAACGTACAAAGCGCGTTGCTGAAATTCTCGATTTGGATGTTGATTTTAAACGCCGTATCGGCGATATTATTCTTTGTCAGATCAAGTTAGAAAAGGACCATTATGAAACGACGATTCCCTGTGATACTTACCGCACTGTTGTTAACCGCATCACTTTTCGCGCAGCAGACTGGACCCAAAAACACGATGCTGAAAAGCATTGTCCTTCCCGGATGGGGTGAGACGGCCTACGGGTCCGGCAGTGCTTATCTGTTTATGGGGGTGGAAGCCGCGCTGTGGCTGGGTTTTGGCGGACTGCGGTATTCGGCGGGAGTGCAGAACAGGGATCTGATCATCTATACCCGTTTGCATGCCGGGATGCAGGATTTTCCCGAAAGTCAGCAATACTGGGCAGATATGGGCAATTATGCTTCCTACGAAGCGCATAAGACTCGTATGCTGGAAAACCGTACACCCGAAAAGATATGGGATCCCGCTTATGCCTGGGGATGGGATGATACGGACAACCGGCAACAGTACCGCGATCTGTACCGGAAGAAAGAACTTACGTTGCTCAGCAGCGAATTTCTGATCAGCGGATTTATCGTCAATCGCATCGCCAGTGTGATCAATGTCCGTTATTTGAAAAATAAGGATATGCAACTCTCCGCCTTTGCTTCTGCGGGCAGCGGGGGCGCCGCATTGTATCTGGGATTATCCTTCTGAGCATGAAAAACACACTGAAACATCTTCGTATTATCATTTCCTGCCTCGCTTTTATCGGGGTGTTCTTCGTTCCTGTTCTGTGGGGACAGGCGGCGGTCTTCCTTCTGTTTGCCGTTCTGAGTCTGGCCAGCGCTCAGCGCAAAGCTATCTTTGGCTTTTTCTCCAAACTTATCCTGCTTGTTCTGTTCACCCTTGCGGTGCACCTTTTTTTCCGCTTCGGAGAGACCGCCTACTGGCAGGCATTCAGCCAATGGGCGCTGTGGGATAAAGCACTCTATTTTACCGCACGCAACGCGAATATTCTGTTTATCATGAGCTATTTGCTTAAAAGCGGACCCTCCCTGTCCTTTTCATCGACCATTGCCTTTCTGGAGAGGATCGGACCGCCGCGACTGGTGCAGCCGCTGGCGCTTGCCATGCGCTATACCTCACTGATCCGCGATGAATTCCGCTCTTTGCAGCAGGTGCACCGCATCATGGGGATCCGGCGCCCGAAATATTTGATCGCAAGGATCCGATACTATATCTCTCTGATCTTTCCCACGATCATCTCGTCACTGGAACGCGCGGAACATCTGTCCATTGCAATGACCAGCCGGGGATACAATCAGGAATGACAAAAGAACGCTTTATCCTTCAGGTCGAATATGACGGCAGCAACTACGCGGGATATCAGCTGCAGCCCGGTTTTCCCACCATTCAGGGAGAGATCGAAGCCGCGCTGGAGAAAATGTACCGTGAACCCCTGCGCGTGCACGGCAGCGGCCGTACGGACGCCGGTGTACACGCCCTGGCGCAGATCATCCATTTCGATGCGCCGCGCGAACTGAAGAACCTGAACCTCAGAGCCGCATTGAATACACTCCTGCCGCCGGATATTCGGGTGATCCGCACCGCCGGAGGAGATAAGGACTTTCACGCGCGTTTTTCGGCGCGTATGCGGCACTACCGCTATATCGTCAGTCGCCGCGAAACGGCACTGGACCGCTTACGCGTCTGGCCGCTGTACCATGACCTCGATGTGGAATCCATGCGGATCTGTGCGGAGATGATCATGGGCGAACATGATTTTACGGCCTTCTGTTCCGCGCAGGCGGAAGTGGAACACAAGCGCTGCATCGTTTCGCGTTCGGAATGGAACAGTGAGGGCGATCGCATGATCTATTCCGTCAGCGCCAATCGCTTCCTGCATTCCATGGTACGCTCTCTGACCGGCACCATGACGGAAGTGGGGAAGGGTCGGCTGACAACGGACGACTTTGCCGCCTTGCTTGAGAACAACCCCGTTCCCTTTACCGCCTTTACGGCGCCGCCGCAGGGACTGTATTTGGTCCGGGTCGATTATGATATTCCCATTGACTGGGAAAAGGAGTAAACATGAAAAAAGGGATCTATTCCGTTATTGCGCTGATCGTGGGTCTGATCTTATTTATATTGTCTTTTCAGCTCTATCTGGATGCGCGTCGCACTGCGCTTCTGGCGCCGCAGCACATGCCCGATATTCTCGAAACGCCATCACGCGCCGAGATCAGTGAAGAGATCGGCCGCAGCCGGCAGACTGCGATCACGCATACCATCGAAAAAGCCTCGCCGGCTATTGTGGGTGTGCATGTGACCCGCGAACAGATCACCCAAAGTCCTTTTTTCAGCGACCCCTTCTTTAATTTCTTTTTTCCGAATAACCGGAACAAACGCCGGGTCCAGAGTTTAGGCAGCGGAGTGATGATCTCAAGGGATGGTTACATCGTGACCAACGCACATGTACTGGGCGAGAATGCCGTTGAGGTGTACGCCACGCTTACCGGGGGAAAGCGACATGCCGCCGAGATCATCGGTGTTGATCCCCTCACCGATATCGCACTGCTGAAGATCGAAGGCGAGGAATTCGCCTGCGTGAAAATGGGGGACAGCGACGATATCATCATCGGCGAATGGGTCATTGCGCTGGGGAATCCCTTCGGACTGTTCGATGTCAGCGACAAACCCATCGCTACGGCCGGTATTATCAGCAGTATCCGTATGAATTTCGGGGAAACCGGCAGCGGACACGTGTATCAGGATATGATCCAGACCGACGCCAGTATCAACAGCGGGAACAGCGGGGGCGCACTGATCAATATGAACGGGGAGTTCATCGGATTGAATACCTTCATTTTCAGCGGAACGCAGTACGGCGAGGGCGGCTCCATCGGCATCGGTTTTGCCATTCCGTCTAACCGTATACGGCAGGTTGTAGAAGAGCTCAAGACCCACGGCAAGATCGAACGCGGCTGGGATTTCGGACTCTCGGGTCAACGCCTGACGCAGTCCATTATTGACTATTACAAACTCGATACCGACCACGGTATTATCATTCTGGATGTGCAGAAAGGCAAGGCCGGCGATCTGGCCGGACTGAAAGTGGGGGATATCATCCTTTCCATCAATGACCAGGAGGTCAACCGTCTTCAGGATATCATCGATATTATCAATACTGCTTATTTAAAGACCGGCGACAAGATCAATGCCCTTATTCATCGTGAGGGACGGGAATTTTCGGTAGAAATACCGTTGATGAAGTAGGAAGAAGCAAATAAGCAAATAAGCAGATAAGCGAAGAAGCGAAGAAGTGTATCAAGATCGGCGGGGTGCTGGAATCTTACTTATCCGTCCGGACGGTCGCGTTTAATTTATGTTAACCTTTGGTCTTTTATTTATAGATCAGTTCAATCTCCGCCAATTCCCGTCCGATAAGATGAAGACCACTGATGATCTTTTCCGCTTGTTTGTCGGAAGGTTTTTTATGTCCGCGCACATACTGGGAGATCAGCGTGGGATTCATGCCGATGCGGCCGGCAAGCAATCTGGCGTTGATCACCTTATAGTATTGAAAGAATTGCTGAAAATCGATCTCGAATTTTATGTGTTCTTGTGTTATTTCAATATTCTGATCTTCAAAATACAGACACAGTGCCTCAACGGCATTATCCATCAGTTCGGGAATGCTTCCAGCGGTCGTATAAACTGGATGATCACTGCAAAACGCGGAAAATCCGGTATCGGTTTTTTCAATGATGACGGTAATTTCTTTATTGAACTTTTTCATTTTGATCATCCTCTTTCAAACCGGCGTCCTTTAACAGTTTATTTTCGAGCCCCTTGCCAATTTCCCGCTGACCGTGATCCGGGAAAATGATCACTCGCCCCGGGAATCTGTCATTCCGCAGTTTGATGTGTGAGCCTTTTTGCGAAACCGGATACCAACCGTTCTTTTTAAGCAAGCGGTATAGTTCAGAACATTTCATTTTTCGTCCCCCGACACAAACAAAAAGTAAATAATAATATACCTTTTGTCAAGTGCTATATTTTATATCACAAATGCAATATTACTTTTCTTATTATATTTTCTCCTGTTTTCTTTTCCGGCAAAGGCAAAGTTTATAACGATCTTGTGTGTTGTTTATTGGAATAAAAAATGAAATAAAGGAAATACGTCTGCGAAGATGCAATTACTGCGGAGGAATATCAATCTGGTCCAGAACTCTGTCCCAAAGATCATCCAGGGCTTTTTCATGCCGTCGGGTATCCGCATGGTTGGCTTCCGCGGCAATAGCGTCCGCCAGGTCCTGACAGAGATCATCATCCACGTCAATAACGAACTGCCCGTCTTTAATTACGGCGTTATGTATAGCCCGCTCAATATCATCATCAAGGATGATAAGGGTCTTGAGCAGTTTCATTTCATCTTTATACAATTGAATTTTCATCGTTCCTATCCAAACATATAGGTGGATCAGTTTACTTCCCCGGGAGGTATATTCTGCAGATCCCGAAGCATCTCGGCGCTTCCCGGAGGATCGCAGGAAATGAGCCGGCCAAACAGGTCCGTTTTTTGGATTTTCAGATCCTCGATATATTTTTTTCCTTCGGTCAGGGACACAAGCCCAAAGTAAAATAAAAATCGTGTAAAAGTTCTCAGAATATAGGCATGGCGGGCATCGTCTTTCGCAGACCCGTAGATGGGTTTGGGGACGGTGGCCAGCAGTTGCGGAAAAGCTCTGAAATAACGATCCGAATAAAAATTTTCGGAACGCTTAATACCCCCGTATTTGCTCAGAAGGATCAGAGAAAAACCGTATCCCAATTTGCCGATATCGTTTTCTGTGTATCCATCCAGGTAAGGCCAATAGAATGTATCCGTGTAGGTCGTGAAGATACGCCGGAAGCAGGCGTGATCGTCCGCAAGGACCTTTTCCGCGGCTTTGGTCGGACTTAATTTCCCATGGCGCTTTTTTATTATCCCGGATAATTCCAGCAGGATACGTGCCAGCTCAATGGTTTTCAAATCAAATTCTCTGAAAACCGTTGTCATTTTATATTCGATCAATTCTTCCTTCAGAAAACCCTGAGTATAGAGCTCTTCCACGATCTTCGGCGGCAGATATCCCTTGGCAGTTAATTTCAATTCACCGGATCTTATGATGATTTCCGCGAGATAGCGGACCTGGTTGAACATGGGGCTGTGCCGATAATCTTCGGTCGTAAGCGCATTAAGATGCAAAGGGCTACGTTCCCCGAAGGTGTCATACAGGATCATCCGCATTTCTTCGGGGGAATAGCCTTCGAATTCGGGCAGTCCCCGGCGATTATAGCCGTGGATGATCGCTTCGATCTCTTGTTCCAATTCATCGTTCATGATCACTCCGTATTTTGATAAAGATCCCTGTTTGAGTGCAGGAGGAAGTTCGATTGAGGGGACCCTTTCACAAAAGATGTTTTATTTGCAGTAATAAGAAATAACGGACAGCTATAAATGCCTGTTTTAATGGCATTTATGGCATGTTGTAGGCAGTGACTACTCATTATTATTAACTTTCCAACATTTATAAATATCATTTTCTTCCCATGTATTAAACTGCTTGCCAAATAATTCCAAGAAACAGGTGAAAAAAGTTGCTGCAAATCTAAAAACATTACCTACATCAAATTCATTAGATCTCATGGTCCATCTGATTCCCTTCGTATCTAGTCTAAGAAATCTATTAGCTAAAGAGACATCTCCATGAGTAAAGGATGATAATTCAGAATAGAAAACCTCATATGCTTCTTTATGGTCAACCTCAACAGCTAATTGTCTGATAGATTTACCAGTCCAGTTATTGAAAACTTGAAGTTTTCCACTCTTGTTAGTCTTACAAAACGCTTTTTCTACTTTTTTATAACAGTTTTCAATATCATCTTCTTTTTCTTTCCAAAAATCTTCCCACATTAGGTTCATCCCTTCTCTCCAACTTTCATTTTTACTATCTCTATTTTTCTTAATAGCTTCCATCTGTTTGAATTTAATAACTTTCTCAAATTCAATATACTGTCTTGAGTAATCAATTGGATCTAAAGTTAAGTAGTGCGCATTTACATCTATTTCAAACATTGGCCTAACAATTGTGTATCCAACTGTTACTGGAAACCATTCAGAAGTGTAATCAACATAGAGTTTTGATAATGTTGTTGCAGATGATAATTGATGCAGAAAGAAGCAACTCATAATTGAAGTATATTCAATTCCAGCAGAATGTGTTGCTGTATTGTTTAGTCTCTTTGCAAATTCTATTAATTTGTCAAGAACCTGTACATGTTGATTTGCAGTTAATAATAATGTCATTTTTTCATTGCCTACAACATCCATATAAACCCAATTACACTTATCTCCCCGTATCGGCGGTATAGGTGTATTGTTCTTATTCCCTTTATATCATTATTACTTACGCCCCAAGTTTAGGAACAAAAAAAACAAATGACAAGAAATTGTTCTTTGCCGTATACATTCCGGCAAGTTATTGATATCTAAGGCTGCTTGACTTCAAACGTGCGTCTTTTCAGTATTTTTTCCATCAGGATGGCGATAAGGATGATCAGCGGCAGGGAGAACAGGGTCCGCAGCAGCGAGAATTTCCACCCCAGGAAGCCGATCTCAAAGGTCAGCATGGGGATCTTGATGGTGCAGAAGGCACCGATATAAATGAACATGTTACGGACCCCCGCGCCTTTTTTCCAGAGCAGATAGGCTACAGGGAAAGCGCCGTAGAGCGGACCTGCCTGCGCCATGGAAAGAAATATGACCAGGATGATCCCTTTTACACCGGATTCACTGCCGATGTGCCGCTCGACTTTTTCCCGGTCGATCCAGACATCCCCGAGACCGATGAGGATGAACATCAGGGGCAGGAAGAGGATCATCTCCTTCAGGAAACTGAAGAATTGTTCGCGGAAGATACCGATGCCGGGTTCAAAACCGCTCAGAAAGGACACCGTTGTGAACAGCGTGAAGGCGACGATAACGAAGAAATTCCCGAGATTTTTTTTCAGCAGATCGTTCATGTGAGGTAGAATACTCCTATCAGGGTTCCGATGATCAGGGCTGCGAGCAAATACAAAGCATTGCGCAGCAGGGAAGCCTTTACGCCGAAATACCGGATCTCCACGGGCAGGGTAAGGACCCCAACCATCATCAGGGTGGTGATGAATACGGCGATCACCGGGTAGCTAACACCGGTACGGACCAGCAAGCCGGCCAGGGGATAGGCGATAAAACCGGGGATCAGGGCGACCGAACCGCCAAGGGCGGCAAGAACATAGCCGGAAAATCCCGCCTCTTCGCCCAGATAACGAACGATCACTTCATTCGGCAGGAAATACAAGACCACGCTCACCAGGATCAGCACCGATAAAATGGAGGGCAGGATCCGGATAAGCATGATCAGTCCTTTTTTGACACCCTCAAAGGTCTTTTTTCTGTCGGCGATCAGAGAAAACAGAAGTGCCAGAACGGCGATGACGGTAAGCAGTTGCATTTTATATTTTTTGTTTTGCGATCTGTATGCCGACCAGGCGTGACGCCCGGATGGCTTTCATGGAAAACAGGGCGGGCTCCGAGATCAGCCAATTCCCTTCGTGCAGAAGGGAAAGCTGATGATCGACCCTTATCTCAATTTCTCCGGAAATCACGGAGAAAATAACGTAAGAGCGCATCTCGCATTCGGGCAGTTCCCCACCCTTATCCAGTTCTATGATCCGCATTTTGAATTCTTCCGCACGGTAGAGCAGATTTTTCTGCCTTTCCGCATAGGGAAATGCCGGCACGGTCCTTGGGTCGATGATCTTCATATTCTTCATCCTTCTTTATGAACGCAAAAAACTCCCGCAAACGAAAACATTAAAAAAGAATGCGGGGAAAGTCCGGGTCTGTATTTGCACGGGTTTTCCCGTCTATCGGCTTCTGCCTTCTGCCTTCTGCCTTCTGATCAGTTATCCCGTTTCTCGAAGTTCTCGGACTTTTTATCTTTTACGCGCTTAACAATAAAATAGACCAGCAGAATAAGCGCAATAAGCACGCCCAGACCGTAAATGCTGAAGATGATGTTCACGAGAGTGTTCATATCAGCCCAGTTTCACGGCTGTACCGTAGGCCAGGATCTCCGCGGCGCCCTGCATCACCATAGAAGTTGCGATGCGCACATTCACGATCGCGTCCGCGCCCAGTTTTTCCGCGTCTTCGACCATCCGCTGCAAAGCCTGTTCTCTGGATTCGGCCTGGAGTTGGGTATATTCCGAGATCTCTCCGCCCACGACGCTTTTCAAACCGGCAAAAATATCCCGCCCCAGATTACGTGCCCGTACGGTGCTTCCGCGTACGATACCGAGTATTTCCGTGACCTCTTTGTTCGGGATCTTCTCTGTTGTTGTTAGGATCATGGTCTTTACCTTTCTTTTTATTACGTGTCAGAATATAATACAGTTTAAAATATCCTGCATGGACTATTTTTGATATGAATGCGATATTATTTTGGGGTTTGAGGGTGAAAGAAGTTTAAAGGTTTAAGGGTTCTGTGATTCTGTCAGTCAGATCGTAAGGAATACTGAAAAGGATATTCCTTCTGTGCGAGAATATGCATAACATACTATCTACACGGATAAAATGTCATCCACACTCAAATATACCAACACACCCAAGTATGTCATCCATACCCAAGTATGCCATCCATACCCAAGTGTGTCATCCTGAACTTGTTTCAGGATCTCACGTTTTTAATTATGAAGCAAAGTATATTCACAATACCTTTCTGTCACTGCTCATTGCATATGCTTTAATATCACGTAACATCGCTTTATCGAACCATGGTCCGGAGAGATCTTTCAGGTCCGGATTCTCTTTTTTGATCAGATTCCATTTCCATTCCCGATGCCAACGCTTCAGTTGTTTTTCCCGTGCGATGGCTTCTGCCATAAAATGAAAATGCTCAAAATAAAGAAGGATATTCACGTTATATTTTGCACAGAACAGCGACCCCTTTCCGGCTTTATGTTCAAACATCCTTCTTTCAAGATCATTGGTAACACCGATGTAAAGTGTTGTTCTGGTCTTATGTGAAAGTATGTAGGTGTAAGCGTCTTTCATGGATCTATAATTTAAGAGAATTGAGAAAATAATGCTGTGACAAGGGTCACAATTATGACAGGGAAAATTGAAAAAATATCAGATTGTGGGAAATAATTGCAGATCCTGAAACAAGTTCAGGATGTACTGTATTAAAAACCAAGTAAAAATTAAGCCGGTTTATATTTCAATGAGTAGTATGGTTCCCACTCGCGATTATATTTTATGACAGCAAATAATTGTCTGAGTAGTTTACATGACACCGCTATGAGTGCCTGTTTTTTTGCCTTACCATGCGCAAGTAATCTTTCGTAGTATTCTTTATACTCCGGATTGCATCTCACCAAACTTAATGAGCACATATACAAGGTTTTTCGTATCAAACTATGCCCTCGCTTACTGATGCTCAATCCTCTGTTTACACTTTTCCCCGATTGCCGGGGGTGTGGATTGATACCCGCGTATGAAATGACCCGTTTGGAGTTCTCAAAATTCTCAAACCCTCCATAAAATGCAAGGATCGTTGATGAGGTTTTTTTACCCACGCCGTTAATACTTGTCATCTTTGCATTTTCTTTCGGATAAAATTTATCTACATGATCATCAAGTTCATCCGTTAATTTATCTATTTGCTCTTCTATCGTTTTAATGACCGATGAAATACTTTCGCGCAAAGCCGGAGCAATTCCCAGGCCGTAATCATATGCTTCCAGGCGGTTACGCATCTGTGTTTTGCTTTGATAAAGATCCTCTAAGCCTTTTAATATCTGCATTAACTGGCTTCGCTCTTTACTTGCGGGTTTAAATAACGGCGGCCGTTGCTCATAGCCAAACTCCGCGATTAATTTCGCATCTGCACGATCTGTTTTGGCTCGACGCATTTTCATCTCGCCATAGCGTTTGATGATCAAAGGATTTACGATGCTTACCG
>Ga0334886_1000170_pt1 | contig 111393 bp, 130 predicted proteins | sample GraSluR1_MG_9_FD_207232 | JGI IMG/M metagenome (GOLD analysis project Ga0334886, IMG submission 207232) | Sludge microbial communities from methane-producing bioreactor in Wageningen University, Netherlands - Granular Sludge_27_06-R1 | ecosystem: Engineered > Bioreactor > Anaerobic >...
ACCCTTTCAACTTTTAATACGTCTAATTCTTTTATTTGCTCATGGCATTGTTCCAAGTCATGGGGCACTACGTAGATGTAGGGCTGGAATCCATCATCAAGGACAATAATAGAATTTTCATCTGCATCGTTTTTTTCTCTCCCGAAGAGTCTTATCACTGCTTTTTCGCCCCTAGTGATGTAGTCGATGTCCAGGAGCACCATTCTTTTGGTTTCCATACGCTCTTAATTTATATGAATCCGGGTATAAAATATTGTTTAATCAAGATTCTTGAGATTAAATTCTTAAAATCTGTGAATTTGAGGTGGATGAAAATAATTAGTATGACATATGAATTCGTATTTGCACCTTATTTTCTGTAGGTCATGTCACGATCATATTATTTTGTCCATTTTGCCATATCTTGCAAGTGAAAAAATTTATGTTTAATCAGGATTTGGTTGGATCATACTATCTTTAGAACTTATCCATACATTTCAAGTGTAAATATTGTTAGTGATTAGCAACACATATGTCTTTAAAACAATTAAATTGATTTTAAAAAATTATAATACATATTTTCAGGAGTTTACAGTTCAATGCAATTTCAAAAAATGGATAGGCATCGGCACGATTCAGGCAAGGTTGCAGCAATAATCTACGAAGCTGATGTTGATACATTCAATTTTTTCTTTGGCAATAAGCCCAAAGCCTCTGAAAAAATTGCTAAACTGGTGGCTGCTGGTGATAATGATCTGGGATACCAGCAAACATATGTGGTAACCAATGGAGAAAATGAAATTTTCGGAGTAATGGTCTATTCAACTGGTGGGAAAGGAGATAAAATCAGGCAATTAAAGGTTCTTTTTAAGAATTTAAACGTAATCGACTCCTTCAAATTCATCATGATTGAGATACTAGACAACATATTCCTCTCGGATCTTGAAGTTGATGATTTTTATTTTGCCATCATAGCTGTGGATGAGGACTCGAGGGGAAAGGGAATAGGTTCCTTTATCATTGAAGAGGGAATTAAACTGGCCAGAGAAAAAGGATGTAAAAGGGCTGTTCTGGATGTTGACATGGAAAATGAAGGTGCTTTAAGGTTTTATAAAAGGTTAAGATTTAAGAAATTTAATAAGAAGATTATTTCACTTTTTGGATGGGAGAAAGGAGTATATAATATGGAATATCTATTTTAAGTTATAAACATTTTTTTTTGTTAATTCAAATCCCGTTTCTATGCAATCACAATCAATATCGTTGTCATAAAATTCAGACTCCATTATCTAATAGTTAACTATATATAATATAACTTACTGAATATCGTTTATCCGATATCGTTAACTTGATATTTATAGTTAAGAATTTACTCTGAAAACTTTGAAATCTAAATTAAACAATTAGATTATATCAAGATCCCGATATTATATCGATCATACGATAGGAGTGATTTTCAAAATGTGGGATGAGTGGAGAAACAAATGGGATAACTGGAGAAATATCCATGAAAAAATAGACAGACTGCACAAACTGGGAGGTCTGAGAATATGGATACTCCATGTTCTTGATCATGGCCCGAAAAATGGTGTAGAAATAATGGATTCTATTCAGGAACACTATGACATTATAAATGATATGTACCAAAGGCGAAGCCAGCAAGTAGGAGGTAATCATTATGCCCATCACTTTCGAAAAACAATGAAACGTGTCCCTTGCCGCCCATCACCAGGTTCGGTATATCCTATGCTCAAGAAAATGGTTGAAGAAGGGTTAATTGAAAAAGTTACCGATGGTAAATATGATTTAACAGAGGTCGGTCATGAAACAATCGTAGAATTGTTCGGCGCTTCTCAGAGAGACGGTCAAACAATGGATCGAGGGGCGTTTGCTGTGAAAAATGTGTTGAAAGAGATTAACAGCTATGTTTCTTTCCTGGAGGATATTAAAAAAGAAAAACTGGCACCTCATAAAGAAATAATTGGAGATCTAAGCGAAAGACTTAAAAAAATAGAAGAATCTCTTGCTGATGAATAATTCAGATTAACTGAGTCTGAATTAAAAAAGAATTTTAATCATTCTTGTTTGCATTAGCTTGGGCTATATAACTGAATTTGTGATAATTAAGGGTTGATAAGAGCTAGATGGGAGGAAAGAAATTATGAAGTTTGAAAGTGCTATAAGAAATTCCATTGAAACAGAATGTGAGGACTATTTTTTGGGGATAGTTGATTTTTATCATTTAGAAAATTCCCTGATTGAAAAATATGATTCGTTAATCTCTGAGTATCCCAGGGCAATATCAGTGGGAATCACATTACCTAATTTAATCTCCGATGGAGTTAAAAAAAGTTATGAAAAGATTTACCATGAAACAAACTGCCAGTTAAAATACATCACATCAAAATTAACTAAATTATTAGAAAATGAAGGATACAAGGCATTTACTATTCCAAAATCTAGAATAAATGATGAAAATTGTATTTCTTTTCATGAAAAAGTGGCCAATCTGGCGAATATGGGGGAAATTGAAAAAAACCTCCTTATTACACCAGAAGTAGGTTCAAGTGTTAACTGGGGAACCGTACTAACTAATGCTCCTTTAAATGAGTTCCATAAAAACTAAGGGCTGATTAAGAATGTTTAATGAATTCAGGCTAAAAATGTTAAACCGAGAAGCTTCTTCACCAAAGAATATGGCTTTAGATATCATAAAACACTTAAATATCAAAAATGGAATGGTAGTGGGTGATATTGGTTCGGGCGGAGGGTTTTTCAGCCATGAATTTTCCAGAGAGGTTGGTGGAAAAGGCCGAGTTTATGCAATTGATGTGAACCAAAAATCACTGGAATATATTGGAGTTAATCTTGAAAAAGAGGAGATAATGAATGTTAGAACTGTAAAAGCCAATCCCGATGGGATGTATTTGCCTGAAAATGTTGATATATTTTTTTTGAGAAATGTGTTCCACCACCTTACAGACCCTGTTGAATACTTTAAATCTATTAAGAAATTTCTAAAAGACACTGGCAAAATAGCTATCATTGACTATGAAAGGAAAAAATTCAACTTCTTCGGGCTCTTCGGACACTACACTCCACGAAATGTTCTTTTAGAAACAATGGATAAAGCTGGATTTTATCCACTGGAGATCTATAATTTCCTTCCTGATCAGCTATTTGTGATTTTTGCAAAGAAAAGGGATTAACATGTCCGTAAAAACTGCAATTAAAGACCATTTCGCCAGCAATCATTGGAAAGAACATTTTAAAAACACTTCTTTTACGGAACATTTAGAAAATGCTTCCTTAAAAAAACACTGGAGCAATCACTGGGATTATTTTTTCCAAAATCATCTTGAAAATAGATCTTTAGAAGTGTGTAATAAGGATAATCAGATGAATTTTCGGAGATTTTCCTGGGAGGACTTGGATGAGTGCGCTGAACTCTTCCTAAAAGTATTTACTGCAGATCCGTGGTATGATAATTGGATATCATTACCTCAAGCGAAAAATTATCTGGGTGAACTCATTGAAAACCCTGTTTTTGAGGGATTTGTAGCTTGTGAAAGTTCAGATATTGTTGCAGTTTGTCTTGGACACATGAGATCATGGTGGATGGGGAATGAATTTTTTGTAGACGAATTTTTTGTAGAAAATGGAAAACAGGGAAATGGAATTGGGACAAAAATGATGGATTATGTAACCAGTAACATTGCCAGTAATGGTTATATGCGCGTGATTTTATTAACCAATAAAGATGTCCCCGCGGAAAGCTTTTATCTTAAAAATGGGTTTAAAAATAACCCCCATAGAACAGTAATGGCTAAAAACCTCTCATAACTATTATTTTTGGTCAGCGAAACGCCACCAAGCCACTGTTCCAATAAAACCCAACAAAATGGTTGAAAACAATATTATATAACTAATCATGTCTGGAGTGCCCCCTCCAGCCCCTGAAACTCCACTGTAAAGTGAGGGAATGGCCCATGGAAAGTACTGTGTGGTGTTGGGAATGCCCACAAACAATATTTGAGTTACGATCAACGTCCCAATAGTAAAAGCAATGGGGGCAATATATCCGCGGGCATAACTTGCTACCAGAGCTGTTGGAGTTGAAAGTAACATGGTACAAAGGGATGTAACCATGAAAATAATGAAATAGTGGTAAGCACTATCCACAGACCAGTGGGCAATATTCACAGCAAGTCCAGTGGCAACTCCGAAAAGGAAGAGAATAACAGATAAAAGTAAACACCAAACTATAATGGCGATGAATTTTGACAAGACAATAGTAAACCTGTGCACTGGTAAAGCCAGGAGGTCTCCCACAACTCGGTCAGAGTATTCTCGTCCGAAAACCCAGCCAGTAATTGTACCAAATCCAATGGTCCCTAGAGTTAGTATCATCATAATTAACAAGCCAAAATAGGATGTCCAGTCGTCTTTAAACATAGAAGCTTTCGCACCCACCATGGCAGAATTTCCCACCAGTTCCGGATACCTGGAAACAAATACCATCAATCCCATGGTAATTGCAATACCCGAAAAGGCAATTAATGTAAGTATAAACATTTTTGACTTTCTTATTTTGAGTGTTTCCGCCCAAACTGATGCGTATAAACCGTTCATTTAGAACGCTCCTTTGCCAATTATTCTTAAGAAATAGGATTCTAATTCTTCTTCTTCAACTTTCAACATTGATGGTGATAAACCAGCCTGCACCAGATTAAAATTCACATCTTCAGGATGGAATAATGCTTTTTCAAGTGTCATTTCAATCAAACCATCCTCAGTTAGGGTGGGGTTAAAGCCCCTCTTTTCAAGTAGTTCCAATGCATCTTTCTTGTTTTTCAAATCAACTAAGAGGCTGCGGTTACGGTACTGATGTAATTCTTTTGAATCCATCTCCTGGATCAGTTTTCCTTCATGGATGATACCGATGCGTGTTGCGATCTTGGAGATTTCACCTAAAATATGACTGGAAATGAATATGGTCACTCCTTGATTATGGGCAAGATCCATTAATAACTCTCTTATTTCAACAATACCTGCAGGATCAAGCCCGTTGGATGGTTCGTCTAGAATTAGTATTTTGGGGTTGTGTATCAGTGCCTTTGCAAGCCCTAATCGCTGAGCATTCCCCATGGAAAGGTTTTTTGCTGCCCTATCCTGGTAATGGCTGATTTTAAGCTGTTCCATAACTGTGTCAACAGCATTGGCATCATGAATAAAACGCAATCGACGTGTGATCTCTAAATTTTCTCTTACACTAAGTTCAGGATAAGAATAAGGTATCTCAACCAGATAACCCACATTATTCCAAAGATTATGGCTCCCTGAGTGAACTTTTTCTCCCATTAAGTAAGATGCACCACTTGAAGGTCGAATCATTCCCAGAAGCATTCGAATGGTGGTGGTTTTACCTGCACCATTTAATCCTAAAAATCCGTATATTTCTCCTTTATTAACGTTCAGTGATATTCCATCAACTGCTTTTATCCTACCATAATTCTTTGATAGGTTTTCGGTTCTTATGATTTCTTCATTGATTCTTTTATTCATTGACTTACCTTCTTGAAAGATTAACCTTTCATTCAGTTTCATCTATTATCAGATAAGATGCAAGAGCATCGACCCATAATTCGGTAGCTGCTTTGAAATTCGTCCCTTCAAAATCATCTCGGTGTATTACAAAGTGTATCAATGATAATAGAAGTCCATTGAGTGCGTCAATGTCTACTCTCCTCATCCAGCCCTGATCCATCCAGTAGGAGAAATATTTTGAAATTTCTTCCTGATCAGTTTGCATATGTTTTTTCAGGGTTTCTTCTGGTAATTTACGGAGAAGTAATTCATAATTTGATGATGTAATCTCTTTATACAAAGGCATAGTGGTTAATAGTTCAATCATCTGGATAAGAAAATCTTTAAAACTATCTTTTCTTGATATGCCTGATTTAAAGACGTCATTGAACATTTTTTCCTTGAATTCGCGTTCAACTTCATCCAGAACATCGAAATACAGTTCTTCCTTAGATTGGTAGAAACGGTAGAATGAACCCTTGGATATACGCGCAGCGCTTACAATTTCATCTAAGGTAGTTTTTTGAAGTCCATACTTTTCAAAAAGTTTTCTCCCCTCTTTTATCAGGGATTTTTTAATGATTTTTTTTTCTTCCTCGCTCCAGGGTCGAGGCATAATAATCTCCTTTGTAATGTATGACTATTTATAATGATATAGTCATACAATATATAACTTTCTGGTATTTGAAAATCAATATTCTATTTAAGAAAAAATGTAATTTTTAAATTACCTCACCTAACGAATTTTTTTCAGAATAAACAGTTATAATAACGTAATAAATAAAAATGCCTAAAATAATCTGTTAAATTATAATTTAAATAATAAATCAATCTGTGTAATGTTTTTTTTTCATTGATAGGAAAATTCAAGCGCTAACTATCTAATGATTTAGTCACATCTCGAATGCAATATGTTCAAATCATTCTTTTTTATTAAATAATTTCTCAGCAGGACAACCCAGTTCGCGCTGTTTACACCCGCTGCAAGTTAAAGAACCTCGAATAAAAGCATTACCTGCCATTGAAAGCATGACCAAAACAATCATTAAAGCCAAAATTATCCATGAAAAATCAATTATTAAAAGAATTATTCCCCCAACCAATGGAAAGACGGACACCATCAGATCTGGAATCATGTCCTTCCAATCCATTTTTCGCTGAGTAAACTTAGAAATATCTCCTTGTTTGAAAAATAAAGCGCTTAATCTGCCTTTGCCAAAGCCACAATTTTTCCCATAATAATAACAGTTAACACAACCATCCTTTAAAAGTCTAATTTCCATTAAAAGACAATATAAAATGTATAACAAGCTAAAAAATAATCCCAAGCCGGAAAGAATGTAGGCACCAATAAAGTAGATTGATAATGACACCAAATTGGATAAAAGGACTATCCAACCGGGATAATTTTCATAGCAATGAACTTCCATGTTCAGATTATTTAATTATTCTTAGTAATAACCTATCGTATTCACAAATCATCTGGTATTAATATTTATGTATTAATTTAACACAATATAATAAACAACTGTCCTGATAGAAGATTTTTCAAAGAGGGGATTAATGATGAAAATAGGAATTATAGTGCATTCCCAAACTAATAATACATATTCTGTAGCTGAAAAGCTTCAGAAAAAGCTTCAAGAAGCTGGAAACAAAGTAAATATCGAAAAAGTGAACATGGTTGGGGGTAATAAACCTCAGAGTAAGGATATCCAGATTGAAAACCCTCCAGATGTAACTGGTTATGACGGGCTAGTTTTTGGATCTCCAGTACACGCATTCTCACTTGCACCGGCAATGAAGATATATTTAGAACAAATATCATCCCTGCAGGATAAAAAAGTGGCTCTTTATGTTACCAAGGGATTACCTCTCAAATTCACAGGCGGAACCCGTGCCATTGGCCAGATGAGAAAAATCTGCGAATCCAAAGGGGCAAATATTGTTGGAACTGAAATTGTTATCTGGCGAGGGGATGTTGATAAAAATATTGATGTATTGATTCGAAAATTCAGTGTAATATTCTAATTTTTAAGCCTGGAGGATTTCATTTATGAAAGCGGCGATTTATTATTTTTCTGGGACCGGTAATTCTCTGGTGGTGGCAAGGGACATTGCAGAGAAAACTAATGGAAAATTGATTCCAATTGCTTCTGTGATGAAGGAGGAGAGCATTGAAACTGATGCGGATATGATAGGGATCATTTTCCCAGTTCATTTTTCAGCCATTAAGGGTGTGCCAAATATAGTCCAAAGATTCGCTCATAAACTGAAAAATATAAATTCAAAGTACATATTCGCTGTTTGCACGTGCGGAGGGTTTTCTGCGTCAACCCTAGAAAATTTAAGGAAAATCATTCAATCCAAAGGCGGCGAACTCGCTGCTGGTTTTACTGTGCAAATGCCAAGTAATATAGAGGAGGTGCCCGTTGAAGAAAAGCAAAAATTGTTTGCTAATTGGAAAAATAGGCTTGAATATATCTTTAAATATATCAAAACTCAAAATAGGAACGTATTTGAAACCATGGGACTGCCTTTGAAAATATTATTGGTTCCGATTTTTTTCCATTATAAAACTAAGACTATAAAATTTTTCAAGGAAATATCAAAATCGCCAGATTCAAGTTTTAACCAGTTGATATGGTTATCAGACAAGCGTTTTTACACTGATGATAATTGTGAAGGATGTGGAACTTGCTCAAGAGTTTGCCCGGTTAATAACATCAAAATAATAGATGAAAAGCCTGAATGGCAGCATCATTGTGAAATTTGTTTTGCTTGCTTAAATTGGTGCCCCAATGGAGCAATTCACGGAGAATGGATGTCAAATGAGGTAAGATATCATCATCCTGACATTGGAGTTTCAGATATGGTAAGTCAAGCTATATTTCAAGATTAAGAGATATCATGAGCACTGAAATTTATTATTTTTCTGGGACCGGTAATTCTCTGGCGGTGGCAAGAGATATTGCAGAGAAAACTAATGGAAAATTGATTCCAATTGCTTCTGTGATGAAGGAGGAGAGCATTGAAACTGATTCAGATGTTATGGGCATCGTGTTCCCGGTCTATCATTCAGTGGTTAATGGTCTTCCACTCATAATTCAAAGATTCGCCAAAAAACTTGAAAGGACTGATTCTAAATATATATTCGCAGTTTGTACTTGTGGGGGCTGGTCTGGGGCAACCCTAGAAAATTTACAGAATACCATACAATCAGAGGGCTGTAAGCTCGCTGCAGGATTTACAGTGAAAATGCCGGACAATACAAAATCTATTCCTGAAGAAAAAAAGGAACAGATGTTTAATAACTGGAATGATCAGCTTGAAATGATTAGTGCGTTTGTGAATACCCAGAAGACGGGTAAATTTGAAACTATGGGTTTGCCTATTAAAATAATTGCGGCTCCTTACTTTTCTTATTTAAAATCAAAGACTTATAAAATGTTGGAAAATCTGTTAAACACGTCAAACATGTCTTTTGAAGAATTAGTATTGTCCACAGACCGCAGTTATTATACTGATGATACATGTGAAGTTTGTGGAACCTGTTCACGAATTTGCCCAGTGAATAATATAAAAATGACAGATGAAGGGCCAGCATGGCATCATAACTGTGAGCAGTGTTTTGCCTGTTTTAACTGGTGTCCTAGGAGTGCAATTCATGGGGCATGGATATCTGATGAAGTAAGATATCATCATCCTGATATTGATCTTAAAGATATGCTGAAACAGGCTTCATTTGAAGATTAGAGAATTTAAGATAAGAAACGATCATGACAACTGAGATCTATTATTTTACAGGCACAGGCAATTCTCTTGCAATAGCAAAAGACATGGCAGAAAAAACTAACGGAAAAATAATTTCCATAACTTCTTTAACAGATAAAAAAAGTATAAAAACAGATGCAGATGTCCTGGGGATTGTTTTCCCGACTTATTATGAACCTTACGGTGGTGTTCCACTTATAGTCAGAAGATTCATTGTAAAATTGGAAAAAATCGATTCAAAATACATATTTGCCATCTGTAACTATGGAAGTGTTTCAGTTAATGCATTGAATTTATTAGATGAACTTCTAAAATCAGTGGGTGGCAGGCTCGCGGCAGGATTCACAGTTAACATGCCCTATAACATGGGAGGTTCGTCAATCAACAGTCCTCAGAAACAGCAAAAAATGTTCCGTGTTTGGGAAGAATACATGGATGTTATCTACGAACATATTAATGCCCGTCGAAAAGTCCGATTGGACACTCCCAATGTGCTGGTTGGTAAAATATATTTTATTATTAAATTTATAGTAACTCCTCTTATTTTTCTTTTTAAACCCACAACAATAAGGCGTTTAAAACAATATTATGATTTCGAAAACGGGTCTTACGCTGAAATGTTGCCCTATATGGACCGAAGCTTCTATACAAATGATAATTGTGTGGGTTGTGGAAGTTGCGCTAAAATTTGCCCGGTGAAAAATATTAAAATCATTGATCAACGGCCGGAATGGTTGCATAAATGTGAATTTTGCCTGGCTTGTTTTCACTGGTGCCCCAAAGAGGCCATTGAAAGCAGTGAATTAAAAGGAACAGTAAAATACCATAATCCTCATGTCAAAATGTTAGAAATGATAATGAAAGATTAGTCTACTATTGATTATACTTTCAATTAAAAAATCAAATCAAGTTTAAGCAATTGGATAATATGAATTATTGCCTTTCCCGTTATAATTATATTAATTAATGAATTATATAAAAAAATAGCACCAGATAGTTATTTAAGAATAGTTTATAGCATTGATTGATAGTGGTAGTACTCATGAAGAAAGTGTTCTTATGGTGGTTAATAGCTGGTAGTAAAGGTGGGGAAAACCGTGCCAGAATTATCCTTGAGCTTAAAAATAGGCCATACAATGCTAATAAGCTTGCTGAAAAACTTTCTCTTGATTATAAGACAATTAGACACCATATGGATGTTCTGGATGAAAACAATATAGTTGAATCCACTGGAGAAAAATATGGTGCATTATATTTCCTTTCAGATGAAATGGAAGGCTCTTACGACACTTTTATGGATATTTGGGAAGAATTTAAAAAAAGTGATAAATAATTGATAGTATAACGGAAAAGAAGGTATAAAAATGTTAATGGAAATTAATCTATTCGGGCTGTCAAATCTAATACCTACTCTGTTTTCACTGGTTAAATCATCGGCTTTAATAACCAGTATTGCCAATATCGTTCTTTTAATTGGAATGCTCTATGTGTACCTGGAACGATACTTGAAAGTTAAATCTAAATTCACCACAACTCTGGTTTTATTTACACTACTTTTCCTTGCACAAAACATATTATTTTCAGTTTATTTCGTATACAACCTTCCTGAAACTATAATCAACGCTCTATTGCCATTAATATTTTTAGGGCTTGAATTTGCGGCATTAGCACTGCTTTTGATGGTAACAAGGGAATAATTATTAATTTTTTATATTTTTTTTATCCTATTTTTAATAATTAATGAATTTAAGGGTCTTGATCCGTCTTTTACTTTTTCAATTTTCCAAATTCGGAATGAATTTGGAGGGAAAAGAGAGTAAAAGCAGAGTAAATTTTGGAAAAATTACTTTTAAGGGTTTAAACCAGAATTAAATAAAGGTTAAGGATTCAAAAAAAATTCAAAGGATTCCTTATATTAAACATTAATAAAAAACCATCCTTTGAGTTAAAAATCAAAAATGGAGGTTTCAAGATGGTAGATATTAAAGAAATTAAATCATTAAAACTGACACCATTCACCAAGATGTCAGCTTCAATATATGGAATTTTAGGCTTTATTGGTGCTATAGTGATGTTGATATCACTTATTATTGTACAAGCAACAGGATTAATCCCGCAATTAGGGCAGTTTAACCTGGTCACTGGATTAGGAGTGCCTCTGATTATTTTGCTCCCAATAGGCGCGTTCTTTGGCACAATAGTGGCTAGCTTTTTCTCTGCACTGCTATACAATATACTAGTACCTAGATTAGGTGGTGTAAAGTTAGAATTAGAAGGTAATGAAGTTCAAAAAATTCCTGTAATTTCATTTTCCCTGATACTATCTGCAATAGGTGCAATATGGGCTTTCATCGCGGGATTGGTATTGGCTGCAGTATTTTCACCACTCTTATCATTCATTGGTGCAATCGCAACCATGCCTGAGGCAGCCAATATAACGGCCAATATAACATCTCAGATGGCTGCTACAGGATCAACCATGCCAACAGGAGCAGAAATGGGAGCTGCAGGAATCATATTAGGTTTGGTTCTCGTAATCGGACTGCCCATAATGGCATTTGTGTTTGGATTTATCTGGAATGCATTATTTGCATTATTCTACAACTACATAGTCACCAAAGTAGCTAAAATCAATTTAGAATTTTCAGAAATTAGTGGAACACTACACGAATTAAAACACATACCTGTAATACCAACTGCTCTGGCAGTAGCCCTAGTTTACACATTATTAGGCATTATATCAGGTATCATGTCTGGAAACTATGGAGAATTCATATCCAACTTTATCACTTACTTCATAGAAACAGCACTAATTGCCATACTCTACAACTACTTGGCCCCTAAAATTGGATCAATTAAATTAAATCTGGAATAATTAACTTTCTAGATTTTTTTTTTAAAGATAAAGTATTTTAATAAGGGGTTAAGGCAATGAAGGCAGCAGTATATGGAAAATTCGGACCACCAGATGTTCTTCATCTAGAAGAAGTGGAAAAACCTGTTCCAAAAAATAATGAAATATTGGTAAAAGTACATGCCACCACAGTTACAGCAGGGGACGTGAGAATGAGAAGTTTCAATGTCCCCCGCTCGCAGTGGATCTTTGCAAGATTATATTTGGGTATAAGAAAGCCAAGAAGACCAATATTGGGCATGGAAATTTCTGGGGAAGTTGAAGCAGTAGGCAAGGATGTTTCAGGATACAAACCAGGAGATCAGGTATTTGGCTCCACTTACTCAGTAGGATTTGGCGGCTATGCAGAGTATCTATGCCTGCCAGAAGATGGAATAGTAACAAATAAACCATCCAACATGTCACATGAAGAAGCTGCAGCAGTTCCAGTAGGAGCAACTACAGCTTTACGTTTTCTAAGAAAAGCAAACATACATGAAGGACAAAAAGTTCTGATTTACGGAGCTTCTGGAAGTGTAGGTTCATATGCAGTTCAGCTTGCCGAATATTTTGGTGCAAAGGTAACCGGAGTGTGCAGTACTGATAATTTAGGGGGGGGTGAAAGACATTGGAGCAGATAAGGTTATAGATTACACTAAAGAAGACTTTACACAAAGTGAAGAAACATATGATATTATTTTCGATGCTGTAGGCAAGTTTTCATCTTCAAAAGCTAAAAAATTTCTTGCAAATAGAGGAAGCTACGTATCTGTTCTTGGATCATCAGATAAAGAAAAAATTGAAAACCTGATTTTCATCAAAGAATTAATTGAAGCAGGAAAAATAAAAGCAGCAATTGATAGAACCTATCCCTTTGAAGACATCGTTGAAGCCCACAGATATGTGGATAAAGGGCATAAAAAGGGGAATGTGGTAATAACCGTTAGTAACCGTGGGAATTATTTAGAAACTTAAATATTTTAATTAATTCACGTTCACACAACCGCCTCCGTGTGATATTAACTTGTTTCTTGAGGATTTAACCTCTTAGGGTTTGCCTCAGGGATCAGGTCTAATAAAAATTAAAACTATATAAAAGGAGCATTTAAAAAATGAAATCTTTAATAATTTTATATTCTTACCACCATCATAACACGGAAAAGGTGGCAAAAACAATTGCACCGATTTTGGGTGCGGATATCAAATGGCCAGATGACTTAAACCCTGAAGAACTTCAGGAATATGATCTAATCGGTTTTGGTTCTGGGATTTATGGGGGAGTACACCACAAATCTCTCCTTGAACTTGCTGATAGTCTGCCAGAAATCTCAGGTAAGAAGGTATTTCTCTTCTCAACTAGTGGAGGAACGGATAATACTATGCCAATTAAATGTCATTCTGCCCTCAGGGAAAAACTGCAATCTAAAGGCTACACAATTATTGATGAATTTAATTGTAAAGGATTCTTTGGATTTGTTGGAATTGGAATAAGTAGGGGCCGACCCAACTCTATTGATCTTAAAAATGCGGAAGAGTTTGCACAAAACTTATTCAAAATATAGTCAGGACCATCAAAACAGTTTAAAAATTGAATAGGGGTAAGTAAATGAAATCTTTAATAATTTTATATTCTTACCATCACCATAACACTGAAAAGGTGGCTAAAGCTATTGCACGGGTTATAGATGCCGAGATCAAATCTCCAGAGGATGTAAATCCTGAAGAGTTTCAGGAATATGATCTTGTAGGTTTTGGTTCTGGGATTTATGCATATAAACATCATAAAACCCTTCTTGATCTTGCTGATAGGCTGTCACACTCTGAAGGTAAAAAGGCGTTCTTATTTTCAACCAGTGGTGCAAAAATTGGTTCAGGAATGATTAGAATAACATCGAAATTTCACGACGAACTCCGGGAAAAACTGCAATCTAAGGGGTATATAATTGTTAATGAATTCAACTGTAAAGGATTTGATACCAATAGTGCCCTTAAACTCATTGGAGGAATTAATAGGGGCAGACCTAACGCTGAAGACCTTAAGAATGCCGAAACATTTGCTCTAAAACTTAAAAATAGCCAACAGAAGTGCTAACCCTATTTGAAAGAATAATCTCAAAAAGAGGTAAAAACATGGAAAATAGAGACGAAAAACTCGCTGAATCAATCCCAATGAAATCTCTCATAGTATTGTATTCATACCATCATCATAATACTGAGAAGATAGCTGAAGTCTTTGCAAAAGTTCTCGATGCAGAAATAAGATGGCCAGAAGAAGTAAATCCGGAGGATATTCAAGATTATGAATTAGTGGGGTTCGGTTCAGGGATCTATAGTGCAAAACATGACGAATCAATATTAAAACTTGCTGATGAACTACCAGAAGTAAATAATAAGGATGCATTCCTTTTCTCAACTGCTGGAATAACAGGAGAATCAAAAAGATTTAAAGATCACGCTGTACTCAGGGAAAAATTAGAATCCAAAGGCTACACAATTGTTGATGAATTTCAATGTAAAGGATTCAACACCAATAGTTTTCTCAAATTATTTGGTGGGATAAATAAGGGTAGGCCTAATGCAATTGACTTGGAAAATGCAGAAGATTTTGCCGTGAATCTAAAACAAAGTATTATTGAATTTAAATCATGAAAGCCATTGTTTGCACGAAATACGGACCACCAGATGTTCTTAAGATGGAAGAGGTAGAAAAACCTACTCCAAAAGACAATGAAGTATTGGTTAGAACACATGCTGCAACTGTAACTGCAGGGGACTGTGAAATTCGAGGATTCAAGATGCCTAATTGGTTATGGATCCCAGCACGAATAGGATTTGGTCTCAGAGGACCAAGGAAAAAAATATTAGGACAAGAGCTAGCCGGGGTAATTGAAGCAACAGGAAAAGATGTAAAGCGATTCAGGAAAGGTGATGAGGTCTTTGCAAGCACTGGTTTCAGTTTAGGAGCTTACGCTGAGTATACATGTCTTTCGGAAGAAGGGGTAATAACCAAAAAACCGGTGAATATGACCTTTGAAGAAGCTGCTACCGTTCCAATGGGTGGACTTATTGCATTGAGTTATCTGAATAAAGGAAACATCCAGAATGGAGATAAAGTTCTGATCAATGGTGCATCAGGTAGTATTGGAACTATGGCTGTGCAATTGGCCAAGTTTCTGGGAGCCGAAGTTACTGGGGTGTGTAGCACGGGGAATCTGGATATGGTACGCTCCATTGGAGCAGATCATGTCATTGACTACACTAAAGAAGATTTCACCAGAAATGGTGAGATTTATGATGTTATTTTTGACGTGGTTGGAAAGAGTCCGTATTCGGGTAGTTTAAAAGCCCTTAAAGAAAATGGACGATATCTTTTGGGCAATCCTGGACTATTACAGATGGTTCGAGGAAGATGGACACAAATTACAAGCAGCAAAAAAGTTATAAGCGGAGCAGCCGGGGAAAAGACTATAAATCTAATATTTCTCAAAGAACTAATTGAAGCTGGAAAGATAAAAGCAGTAATTGATAGATGTTATCCGTTAGAACAAACTGCTGAAGCCCATAAATATGTTGAAAAAGGACATAAAAGGGGTAATGTGACCATAACTGTGAATTAATCTACAAAAGGATAGGGGGATTAAATTATTCAATCAGAAAAGATCTGGAATTTGATAGCAGGTAATTATGATGTGAGTGAGGAGCCTTTTAGAGAGATTCACAGGGAGAATCTTAGAAAAACTAAAAAATATCTCAATCCTGGTGATGTAGTTTTAGATTTTGGGTGTGGGACAGGAAATCAGTCTATAGGAGTTGCTGGTGATGTTAAGGAGGTTTATGGTATTGATATATCCTCTAAAATGATTGAAATTGCCAAATTAAAGTTAGACCCTGATAAAAATCCAAATGTGCATTTCACTCATACTACCTTATTTGATGGGAGACTAAAGAATGAATCCTTTGATGTGATACTGGCGTTCAATATCCTGCATTATTTAGAAGACACACAGGAGGTTATGCGAAGAATTAACGAGTTATTGAAACCAGGAGGTTTTTTTATTTCTTCAACAGAGTGCATGGGAGAGGAGAATAAGAAGAAGTTATCAAGATGTTTTTCTCTTGGGATGTTGTCTATCATGTCAAAAGTACGTATGCTCTCTGCAAAATTTTTTAAATTCTCAGAATTAGAAAATTTAATATTCAATGGCAATTTCCAGATTTTTGAAGCTGAAAAATTAAAATTAAGGGATTTGAGGTACTATTTCATTGCAGCAAAGAAGATTTAACTATCAAATATCATTAATTAGTGGAGATTGAATCATGGAAGACGTGCAAATAATTCTTTCAGCCTTATGGATAGCTTTAATGTTGACTTATATTTTAGGGGATGTGCTGCGTATATTTAGTGGTGATTTTAAGGATGGTGAAATGGGAGGTATGAAAATACCTAATGAATATGTGGCTGGTGATCGCCATATTAATGGTGATTCCGATTATCATGATTATCCTATCCCTATTATTACCTTACCCAGTTAATAAATGGACAAACATCGCCGTAGCCATTTTCTTCTTTATTTTTAACATTATTGGATTACCAACCTACCCTTCAGCCTATGATAAATTTTTGATAGTTGTAGGACTTGGCTTTAATGTGCTTACTGTCTGGTATGCATGGCACTGGGTATGAACTGCAAGTATTAACATGGTTATTCCAGAACCATTTTTTTATTGCTATCTGCTCTCGTAAAAAATATAACTAGAATGGAAGATATATTCCCATAAGCGACACCAGATGATCCCTACCAATAGAATGGAGGGTTTATGGAACATGAAGAAGACTGAAATTTATTATTTTTCCGGAACTGGAAACTCATTGTACGTAGCAAGAGAATTAAAAAAAAGGATTCCAGAAACAACTTTAATCCCCCTAGTAAATCTTTCTTATAAAGATAATGTACAAACAAATTCAGAAACAGTAGGTTTCATATTTCCAATACACTTAACAATGACTCCACTTATTGTACAAAAATTTATAGAGAATCTCAGCTTGAAATCTGCTGACTATATCTTTGCCATAGCTACCCGGGCAGGCACTCAACATAGAGCATTTAAAGATGTGGAAAATATATTAAAAAGAAAGGATAGGAGTTTAAATGCTTATTTTACTTTGAATATGGCCAGCAATGATCCGAAACGTGAAGAGTGGCATGCTGCAACTGAAGCGGAAATTTCAATTCTAGAAAATGAAGTTCAAAATAATCTGGATTTTATACAGAAAATCATTTTAAATAAACAAAAGAGCCATGAAGAAGACAATACTTATAAAGATCCAGTCCCTGGATATACAATTCTTTCATGGATTTTCCCATATGTTAATAGATTCTACAATGTAGATTTTTATTCAGATTCAAAGTGTGTAGGGTGCGGAACATGTGAAAAGGTTTGTTTATCCTTTAAAATAAAGATGAACAATGGAAAACCGGTCTGGCAGGAAAATGTAGAATGTTTTTTGTGTAATGCTTGTTTAAATTATTGTCCTAATCAAGCGATTCAAATAAAGTCTTCAAGGTTTTTTAAAATGCACACAAAAGACAATGGACGGTATTCGCATCCTTATGCCACAGCAGATGATATCGCCCGGCAAAAATGACTTAAAACGTTGTCAAAACTGTTAAAGAGGCTTATAAAATGCCAGTGGAAATCAGAACCATTAAACTCAATTTGCCTTTCAAATTAGGTCAAGTAAATTGTTATCTTATAAAAACAGAAACTGGGTTTGTCCTAATCGATACAGGGGCATCGAATAAACGCATGGAACTTGAGAAGGATCTTGAAAATGCGGGTTGCACTCCTGGAAATCTTAATCTCATTGTTATAACTCACGGGGATTTTGATCACACAGGCAATGCCAAATATCTCCGTGAAAAGTTCAGTGCGAAAATAGCAATGCATTCTGATGATTGTGGAATGGTAGAACAGGGTGACATGTTCTCGAACAGAAAAGGCAACTTTTTCATTAAAAAACTAGCCCCTTTTCTCTTTGGTTTTGGCAAATCGGAAAGATTTAATCCAGATTTATATTTAGAGGATGGGGATGATTTATCAGAGTATGGATTAAATGCCAGTATAATTCATATTCTAGGACATTCTAAAGGCTCAATCGGAATCCTTACAACTGATGATGACTTTTTCTGCGGGGATCTACTTGAAAACACTAAAAGTCCAGGTCTAAATTCTATCATGGATGATAAAGCAGCTGCAGATATCAGCATTGAAAAACTCAAGAGTTTAGAAATAAAAACTGTTTATCCAGGTCACGGTGAATCGTTTCCAATGGATTTGTTCATGAAAACATACCAAAAATAAGTAAATAAAAGTTGATCATCTTTAGATAAGATTATTAAATGGGATTAGATAAATAAATAGCTAATAAGAAGTATAATAGCAAAAGTTAGACAAATAAATGAAAAATTAAATGATAAAGATGTTTTTATGGTAAAAAAAATAGTTTCAAGTTCCTTGGAATTTATTCAAGAACATAGGAATGCCTTTCTACTGGGGACCATAATACCTGCTTTATTTGGACTTTTCCTGGCAGAAGCAGTGATTTCTGTAATGTTTCACGCCCTACAACCTATCTTGGTCGGCATGACATTAATTACTGTTGAAACCCTGGGGGCTATTCTGGTGGATTTCCCTTTATCTGTGGTGGCGGGAATTATCATTGCCAAAAAAATTGACACCACAGAGTCTAAATATGGCGTACTGACTGGCGCTATTTTCTTAACAGCCTTCATTGTTATAGTCCTATGCATGGGCCTTTTACACAATGTAACAACCTTTTTTGACGTATTTGGCTTGGGGAATGCGGTAATCCTCGCCGTACAAACTGCATGGAAGCAATTTGGATTTCACCTGGGAGTGATGATGTTCATGTTCCTGGTCTTTGACTACTTTCTATGCATGCTGGGAAGCATGCTGGGCTTTAAAATTGTTCAATTAAGTTCCTAAAAGTAAATTTAATGGGGGATAATATGAAATCTGAAGATTTAAAATGGAAGAATCTATATAAAATCGGCGGAATCTCAGCTTTACTTGCAGCAGTTTTGCTTTTGATGGAAATTATCGTGTTCACAATTTGGCCCCAACCAGGCACTGTGATAGACTATTTCACTCTATTTCAGAGCAATAAACTAATAGGCTTAATTGATTTCTATTTACTGGAGTTCATTGCCTACATTCTCTTTGTGCCAATGTTTTTAGCCCTTTATGTTGCTTTAAAGCGTTGCAATGAAAGTTACATGATAATTGCAATATCACTTTTGATTTTAGGTGTGGGTATCTTCCTGGCAACCAATAACTCATTTTCTATGCTTTCATTGAGTAATCAATACATGGCAGCGACAACCGAGGCTCAGAAATCTATCTTGCTAGCAGCAGGTCAGACCATGCTGACTAATACCGGGCAGCGCGCATTCGGGGGATTTAACACAGGTTTTATGCTTATTTCAATTGCAGGAATCATTGTATCGGCGCTAATGCTGCGGAGCAAAAATTTGGTAGAAATACTGCTTATCTGGGGATTTTAGCCTTTGCAATCTCCTTAGCTGAATATGTACGGATGATCATAATTCCATCTGAACTTACTTTGCTTCTCATCATAGCCATCCTATCTGGCGTACTTTTGATGATATGGTTAATTTTGGTTGGTCGAAGTTTGATAAAGATTTCCAATTGAAAATAAGCATAAAAAAGAAGATTTGTTTTCATTTTTTTTAAATTTAAATTTATTTTTTTAACCAATTCCCGGAAATAATATTTATATATAAGTTTCAATATATTGACTGACATCAGTCAAAATAGATGATTCACACCATTGATTTAAGTCCAGCAATTAGACTTAAGAATTCTGGGCATGGAATATCAATTATTTCCAATAAAGACATGTGTTGAAATATTTTCAGAAAAAATTAGAAAATTTAATAATGTTGGGGTTTTTAAATGAAGATACTCTTACCAGTTATTGGAGTGCGAGGTGATGTGCAGGTTTTCCTTGCACTGGCCAAAGCACTAAATAATGAGGGACACGAAGCAACTGTAGCTCTTAATAAGAAATTCTTAAAACTCGCCGAATATTATGGGATAAATTGTTATTTTCTTGAAGGAAAACCTGACGACGGAGTTCATGAATTGCAGGATATAATGCGGGCCAAAACCACTATGGAAGCAGCAAAACTGGGGACCAACTTTTTTTTCAAAGGAGTAAGAGAACAAACAAAAACATTACAGGAATTGTGTCTGGGTTATGATTTGGTTGTAGGTTATGGGAGTTTTGGTTTAGCTGAAGCCGATAAGGCCAATAAACCTTTTATTAGTGTGGTCATCGATCCCACAATGGCCGAGAAGAAATTTTCAAAAAACATGAGATTAAATATGGGATTAATAGTCGAAAAAATCGCCCTGTATTTCCTGATGGGGAGAAAATACGAACAATTCAGGAAAGAAATTGGCGCCCCACCCTCTAATAAATCAAAAAATCCTCTATTAATACTTTTACCAATGAGTCAGCATATAATTATGGAAAGTGATAACTGGACTTCTCGCAACGTAATTTCTGGTTATTGGTACTTGGAGACACCTTCAACTTATTATCCGCCGAAATACCTTCAGGAATTCATTCAAAAGGGTGAAAAACCCATCTTCATAAGCTTTGGTTCAGCAGGTTGGAGTGAAGAAGATAACATTTCTCATATGGAACTTCTCTTTGAGGCAGTTCAGAGAGTAGGAACAAGGGCCATTGTTCTAAATACAGAAAATTATGCTGGTGAAATACCAGATAACATCTATTTGATTCAAGAAATTCCCTTCAATTGGTTATTTGATCATGTTTCGTGTGTTGTTCATCACTGCGGTCTGGGCACAACTGCTGAAGTTCTAAAAGCAGGGTTGCCTTCTATTCCAGTGCCACAAATGATTGATCAGTTTGCCTGGGCTGATAGAATTCACTCATTAGGGGTTGCAACGCAGCCGATATCTAGAAAGGAGCTAACCATGGAAAAATTATCCAAGGCAATTACAGAAGCTCTGGAAAATTCCGAGATTAAGGAGAATGCTAGGATATTGGGTCATAAAATTCGAGAAGAAAAGGGTTTGAAGAATGCTGTTATAGCAATCGAATCGGCAATAAATAATGAAAATCACTACTATAAGTCAATAGACACCAGTCAGATGGAGGAATGATTCTATACGTGTTACAAAAAGCCCAGAAGAAAGGCGCCAGGAACTCATGGATATAGCTGAACAATTATTTCTCGATAAAGGATACGAGAATACCATGGTTAGAGATATCGTTAAAAAAGCAGGGGTGGCTCAGGGCACTTTCTACTATTATTTCAAATCCAAAGAAGATATTCTAGACGAAATAACTGATAAATACATCAATATAATTGTTGAAAGCATGGAAAAAATATCAAAAGACGAGAATTTAAACGCCCTTGAAAAACTGGTCCAAATATTTCAGTTTTCATTGTCCTTTAGAAATGATACGAGGAGTATAATGCAGTATGTACATGAGAAAAAGAACGTTCACTTGCATCGTAAATTCGAACAGAGGATTCCTCTTCAAACTGTAGGGCCATTAGCCCGTATATTTAAACAGGGTGTTGCGGAAGGGATTTTCAACACCCAATACCCAGAAGATGCTGCCAAAGCGTTTAATGGAATCTCAGCAATGGTTCTGCAGGGAATAGATAATGCTGATCATAATTCAGAGGAGTTTAGAAGGAAATTTATGGCAATTTTCGATTTTACTGAACGAATTTTGGGCACAGAAAGTGGGGTTATAATCAATGCTTTCCGTGAAAAAAGTGCTTAAAAAATATCAAGGATAATTGGTGGGATTGATTGTGAAAAAAACAGAGTTTAAATTTCCAGTAGGATACCATGATTTCCATAAGGATCAGGTTTTTAATTATCAGATGAATCGCTGGTACTCCATGGGCTATGCTCGTATGGAAGATATGAAAGAAGCCGCTACAAATATTGAAAATTTTGCAGATTGGAAAAGGGAAATGCTCAAACAGGCTGAAAAAGCAGCTTCAGATGACCGAATGATTAATGCGGCTTTTTATTACCGTGCTGCCGAATTTTATTTGTTATATAATGATCCTGAAAAGGAAACGTTATATGATAAATTCAGTGAACTATTTTACCAAGCTTTTGCCGATGACGAGATTGAACGCTTTAAAGTACCCTTTGAAGATAGTTTTTTACCAATCATGAAAATAACTGGAGAAACTAATAAAGCCGGGGAAAATAAGGGTACAATTGTCCTTCATGGTGGTTTTGATTCTTTCATAGAGGAATTTTATTCCTGGATGAGATATTTCGCGGACCATGGCTATGATGTAGTTGCCTTCGAAGGCCCGGGACAGGGAGCAGCCCGGAAAAAACACGGCCTCCCTTTCAACTGGCAATGGGAAAAACCTACTGCTGCTATTTTAGATTATTTTCATCTGGATGATGTCACCTGGCTGGGCATATCCATGGGGGGATGGCTATGTTTTCGGGCAGCAGCATTTGAACCACGAATTAAAAGAGTAATAGCTTCAGGTATTGCCTATGATTATATGAAATTTCCCAATTATTTTGCCCAACAATTAGGGAAACTGTTTTTCCATCATTTTAGAAATTATTCTAATAAAGTATCCTTGAAGCAAATAGAGAAGGGTGGTGTTGATGGATGGAGTATCAGTAACTTGATGTACATTACTGATAAGAAAACACCCATGGAAGCTTTTGATGTGGCGGAACAGATGAACGCGGAAAATATTCACTCTGAACTGGTAAAACAGGATGTTTTGATCCTCACTGGGAGAGAAGATCATTTCATTCCTTTTAAGATGCATAGTATGCAGGTGAAAGCGTTAACCAATGCCAGTTCTGTGACGGCTCGAGTATTCACTCAGGAGGATCAGGCTCAAAATCACTGTCAAGTGGGTAACATAGGATTAGCATTGGGAACAATGTTAAAATGGATTGAGAGTGTAGTGTAACCAGTAATAAGTTTAGAAATAATCAATAACACATATAACGGAGGAGAAGTGTTGGGATCTTGGAGTATCCTATGATCAAATTTACCTTTTACGGATGCATTTGCTAGTTTATTATTATTCTAACTAAATTTTACATTTGGATTCACATATCGTCCTCTTTTTTTAGTGGAATTACCATATTGAATTGCTCGTGTTGGGCAGCGATTTATACATGCACTGCAATGGCTGCATTTTTCCTTTATCCATACTGGTTTTCTATTTTCTATTTGTATCACTTCAGTTGGACACATTTCTGCGCATGATCCGCAGTTATTGCAATCTTCTGTGGCGTAAAACTTTTTGGTTTTACGATAAATTCCATAGATTGGGTATAAAATTGGGGTAAATGGGAAAAGATAACCATGAAATGCGAAATTACCTTTTTCTTTTGTATCTACAAGTTTAGCTACATTTTCTATTTCATTTTCAGCATCTTGAAGAACTAAATTTTGTTCCTCCTTTGTTGGCACATCATACATGATCGTGTAATTATTGGGCATAAGAACAGAAAATGAGCTGTTTAACTCGAGATTTTTCTTTTCTAACAACTTTTTAAGCATTTTATCTGCATTTCCAATTGATCCACCACATGTAATTACGGAGTATATATAATGCTTTGAATCGCTTTTGATGTTCAACTGGTCTACAAATTCAGCAACAACTGTAGGTAGTCCATAGAAATAAACTGGAAACACAAATCCTATTTTTTCATCTTTTTCTAATTGATATTCAAAGTGTTTTTCACGTATAGCATAGCAATATCTATAAGTTTGATTCCGTCATTTTCAGACAGTTTTTGGGCGACATATAACGAGTTTCCAGTTCCGGAAAAATAGAAAATCATGAAATCCTCCTCCAAAACATATTTTTTTTGCCATAATTATTTCAAGCGCAAACTAGCAACATATTCATATTTCTTGATTTTTTCAATATCTGGGTTGTCAAATTCAATTCTAGTTTCCTTACCAAAATGTTCTGCTGCCAGTTTCAAGTGATAGAGACTGATTCCCACATCAATTGGTGGGAATTTTTTGATTAAAAGTCCACGAACGAAGTCTGGTTTGATTAGATAAGAATGAATTAAATTTTCATCTCCTGTAAAAAACCAGGGCTGTCCATTACCGGCAGAAGGAGCTAAGCGTGCCGCTTCCAGTATATTCTTCGCACCTTTAATGTCACTTATCTCATGGAGAGATTTTCTCTTAAACTGCGAAGTACTTGTACGGTGTAAGGGTTCATTTGCCTTTCCAAAGGGCATTAATATGATAAATTTTAGACTTGAGCTTTCTAAGCCTTCTTTGTTCAGTTTCGGGATGCCCTGCCAGCAACTACCCATGCCATTAGCAGAAAAAAACAGGTCCATCTGCTGCATCATGAAGCCTACATTGTTTAGATAACCTTCTTTAACCTCTGAAAATACAGCAAGATAATGGGGTGCTTTTTTCATCATCCTTCTTTTTACCAAGTCAGGAGATAGTATCTTAAATTCAATTCCAATATTCTCATGTAACGGTTCTAATGTTTTCAAGTAATCTTTGATTTCGTTTAATGCACTGTTATCCAGGGGAGTTAAATCAAACTTTCTAATGGATTTGCGTTGAAATATAGTGGAATATAGGTCTGTTTTGTCCATTTTATCATCCTTTATAAATCAATTTTTTTTAATCATCTATAGTTCACAAATTTGACAACTTTCGAACTGTTAGACTAAAAAAATTATTTTTCACCGTGATGCAGCTTTAAAAGTTCATTAACTTCATTAACCATGTCTTCATTAACTCTGGCAACTAAGTATTTGCCTTTTCTTTCAGTAAAGATTAATTCAGCGTTTGAGAGTTCTTTAAGGTGGTGGGAAATGGTTGGGGCGCCAATGTTCAATGATTTGGCGATTTCGCTTATTAAACATGTGCAGTTTGTTTTGTAACAGTTTTCCTGTTTTTCAACAATTTGCATGTATAATTCTAAACGATTGGGGTTAGAAAGGGCTTTAAAAACTTTGGCCATTTTTTTAGTGTCCATATATATATCCCAGTTAGTTTTACAATTTGATAACTATCGAACTATTGATATGCTAAAAATATAATATAAATATTTCCATTGTATCATGTTTACATTAAACCTTTTTCCCCCCAATCATTCCCCACAGGAAATACTTGCAGAAAATATCTGTTTCCTGGAAGCCAATTTCATTTAGCCAATCAAGCTGCACGAAAAAAGATTCGTGGATATCATCACCCTCTTTTTTGGGAAGATGAAGGTTATCGATATTTCGTGTCTTCCAGGCATCGAATTTTTCCATCCATCCGTTGTATGCATCTAATAAATCGCCAGATAGTGTTTCTTTTTGTTTTTGGCCGTGATAAATCCAGTAATATAGATTATTCAAGTGGGCTTCTTCACTGATGGTTTTCATTTCATCTGTATTGAAAAACCAGCCATCATCTTCCAGGATATCAAAACACTTTTTGTAGAGTTTCTTTTTATTATCATTGGATAAATGGTGAATTGCTGAGGTAGAAGTAATCACATTTGGTTTTTGGGCTATCTCAGATTCCCAAGAATCGCAAAACTCTGATTTGATGTAACTCACACGATCCTGATATTTGCTTAAACGATCTTTGGCAACATTTAGGAAATCGTTTGAAAAATCCAAATAGTAGCAAATTGAGTCAGGAAATTCTTTTAATATCCTTTCAATAAATATACCGCTTCCAGCACCTAAATCTAAAAGTACTATGTTTTTTGTTCCCTTAAATTTTAGAATATCTATTAATGTGTCCTGCATTAAAGTATATCCGGGTACAAGCAACTGACACATTTGGTCGTAAGCATCTGCCATATTTTTCGAGTGAAAACGGTCTTTATCTATTTGTTTCATATTATGACCTTATACAATCATTATAATTAGTTTAATCAAACTAACTATATAATCTTTTTGGAGTACATATAAACACAGTTATTAATATCCAATCTAAAAATTGGAAATATAGCACAAAATCTAATTTGAAGGCCTAATATCATAAATGTGTTTTAATTTTTTAAATCACATTAAAAAATTGAAGATAAGTATTAGAAAATTAATAATGCTTTGTATTTTTAATGGGAGATAAAATGAAAGAAAAAATCAATATAGAATTGGGAAGTGTCCAAAAAACATTATTGTTCCCTCTATGGGGTCGAGCTAAGGAAACAAAGAAAGCATATCCCTTGTTAAGAGATGATAAAGCAGTGGAAATAATAGAAAAAATTGATTATGACTTTTCTACTATTGATAATAATATGGGTGAAATGAGTCAGTTAGGATGGATTGCTCGATGCATACACATTGACCGCACCATAAAGGATTTCATTAAAAAATATCCCCGGGCTGCCATTGTAAATATTGGCTGTGGAATGGACACCACATTGGAACGGGTTGATAATGGAACCATGCACTGGTACGATCTGGACATGCCTGACACCATTCAATTAAGACGTAAATTCATTCCTGAAAGCCATAGACGGGAATATTTAGCCTGTTCTGTGTTTGATACATCATGGTTGGATAAAATACATGTGGAAGGCAACGTTCTTTTCATTGCCAGTGGAGTACTCTATTACTTTGAGGAAGCAATGATTAAACAGTTATTCAGCGAAATCATGGAAAAGTACCCCGGAAGTGAAATAATTTTCGATGCCAGCCCACTTTTCGGAGTTAAAATGGCTAACAGAATGGTGGTAAAACGAGGGGGAATGGGTGATGATTCCTTATTAAAATGGGGTTTGAAAAAGGCTGAACATCTAGAAGAGTGGGACCAAAGGGTAAAGGTACTCGAAGCATACCCCTACTTTCACAACCTAAGAAACAAATGGGATTTGAAAGTATCTACCAAAATTAAACTGTTATTCTTTGATTTATGTAGCATGTCTTATATGGTTCATTTAAGATTTGAATGAAAAGAATGATTTGAGTTATCGTTTTTGTATGGATAAATCCATTAAATCCGCTTCAACAATCCAATCATTCAAGCCATTTTTTTCAAGCATTTTACTTATTTCTTCTGGTGTATAACTAGCAGCTATTGATGATTTCCAATATTTTAACATTTTACCTGCCATGAAATGCCCAAAAATGTTTACGATCAGTTTACCGCCTATATTCAAATCTCGGCGACTGTCATGTATGTACAATTTCCCATTTTTCTTCAATACTCGGGATATTTCCAGGAATACCTGTTCTGGGTAGTCCCAGTGATGCATTGAATCTCGAGATATCACCAGATCATAGTCATCATCAGGAAGAGTTTTCATGTCTTCACCAATACCATGAAAATATTTTGTCCGGTCTGATAAGTTTTCAAGAGCGGCATTTTGTGTGGCAACCCTTACCATATCTGTGGATGCTTCTAAACCATCTAAATATAAATCTTCTCTCATTTTCAAAACATTAATGCCGGCCCAACCAGGGCCAGGACCAATTTCAAGTACCTTTGAGTTTTTAAAAGGATATACTTTGTTAATCACATTTTCAGCAAATTTAATGTATTCTCCTCCCAGACGTTTTTTCATAATTTCACTGTAATCTTCCATGGACATTTGATTGGTATCTTCTATAGCTCCACCTTCAGGAACACGTGGTTTAACAGTCATGTGTAACACTCCTTCTTTTTATTTATCGGACAATTCATGAATTATTAGAATTTTTAACAACATAATAGCAGTTTAAGTAATATTAAACTATTTAAAGGTCTCTGGTTATGAAATGATTCCATAAATTATCCCTTTTTACTTCTTTTATCAATTCTTCCGTTATCCTGATTTCAGCTTCCACGAGATAGATGTTATTCCTGATTATGGTAAGACCAGGGTAAGGAATTAGATGTTCATCTTTTTCATAGCTGTAATGTTCTTTTATTCCGTTTTCATACCCATTCAGGAACAAAAGTCTTCTTTTCAGCACATTCATGGCATAATCTTTTTCCAGATGACATATCATTACACAAGCAATATTGAACTTAACTGGATCTAATTCATTAAGCAAGAATTCAGTGATTGTGTAAGAAAGGGCTTTTTTACCTTTTTTAGTCACTGTATATACAGTTTTCTCGGGCATATTCCCTTCTTTTATATTTTTTCCCGATATATGGCCTTGTTTATCTAGTTTTTTTATTGTTACGTAAACAGATGATGATGCAACAGAAAACCAATCCTTAACCTGTATTCTTTCAAGTAGTTTGGTTATTTCATAAGGATTTACTGGTTTCTCTGCAATGATTCCTAGTATTAATGTACTTACCTTAGAAAGTGATTTCATATTACTACTCAACTATACTACTATATATATGTAGTATTTGAGTAGTATTAAAAATAGATCTTCCCAATTAATCAATAAAATCTACTGAAAAGTCTGCAAATTGCTAAAGTAATCCATAATCTGCTTTCGAAGGTTCTATTATCATCAGGAACCTTATGAATTTTTGAATAAGATATTTTCCACAACCCATCAGGTTCTTGATGTTCAATGAGCCATCCTAAAGCATGTTCAATATCCTTATCAGCTCTGGAAAAACCCATAAGAGAAAGAGTGTCTAGTGCAGAGATCAGGTTGGTCCACCAGAAAGGATACTGGAATCTAAGCCAGTTATCAGGGTGCTGGTAAGAGGTCCAGTTATCTTTTTTGAAGAATTTGGATTTTAAAAGTCTGGCTGCAGCTAAAGCTTCTTCAGACTTTTTGTAAGTGGGATGAACAGCAAACGCCCTCAGAACCATCCCAGTGCCTGCAGCAGAAAAAGGTTTGAATTTATCAAATGCATTTACTGTTTCCATGGATTTGTTAGTTACTAGATCATTCCTTTCAGACAGGGTAATATTTGAAAGGCCAATCATGCCTGGACTGCCAATAACCCAACCCCCATCATCCTGCCTCATTTTCAACAGCCAGTTGAATCCTTTTTCTATACGTGGGTCATTATAATAACCTGCTTTAATCAAAAGGTACATGATTGCCCCATTATAATAAGGAGCGTACTGATTTGCTAAAATTCCCCTAATATCTCCTTCATCTGTCTGATACGAGAAAATAAACTCCGCAGCTTTCTTAATAGCAGGATGAGTATTATTCATTTCATATTGCTGGATTAAAAACCTTAAATGTTTCCAAGTTTCAATTAAAGAGTATTTGACCCCTGAATTTTCATCTTTTTTACCTTTGGAAGGCCATGAACCATCATCAAGCTGGTTTTTAAGCATTTTCTGAACTTCGGGCAAATCCCAAACACAATCAATGGATTCAGTCGTTGTGTCTAATAAATCTCTTTTGGTGAAATAAATGATGGCAAGGTTCTTTGAATCCATAAGTGGCTTTATGGGATAATATTTAAATTTCGAGATCCAATCAGCCATTTTTCATCTCCTAATAAGTATTATTTTATTTTAATGATAAAATAAGTTTATTTGGTCATGTTAGATCAATCAATCATTAGCAGTTTTATACCAGTTGAATAAAGTAAAGTGCGAATATGAGGATTATCCCTATAATCCTTATTAGTAAATATACGGATTGTCAGTTAAAAATCACATGATTTTCCTGTTAAGCATGTTAAAACTACTTTTGAACCCACTAAACAGGCATAAATCCTTCAAGAAATAGGAATGGATAAAAGACTTTCATGGTAAGCAGTTATTATGGGGCTGCCAAGGGTAATGCCGACATATAATGGAAAATATTTAATTGACGGTACCTCATTATTTGAAGCGATTGGTTAATTAATCTCTAAATAATCATGTAATGATTTGATTTTAGGGGAGTATCATAAGAATAAATTAAATTTTTAAGGTAATCAACCATTTTAATCTTCATGATATAATCATTACGAAAAAATAAACTTAATAATGATTTATAGGTTATGAATAAATTACTACCCTGATAAACCAAACCAAGTACATTATTATAGGATTTAATCTTGAAAAAACTATTATAATTATTAAAACTTACTTAAGCACATTTAAAAAATAAGGAGAATTTTTACAATGAATCAATGGTACGAAGAACTGTTCAGCAATTTCGCAGATAAATACGAAGATGAATCATTTACCCAGGGAACAATCGGAGAAGTTGATTTCATAGAAAAAGAAATAAATAACGATAAAAACTGTAAAATACTTGATGTCGGCTGTGGAACTGGCCGTCATGCAATTGAACTCACTAAAAGAGGCTATCGGGTAACTGGCGTTGATCTATCCGAGAACATGCTTAAAAAAGCTCAAGAAAATGCTAGTAATGCGGGAGTTGAGATAGATTTCAGGCAGGCTGATGCCAGAAATCTCCCCTTCGAGGGAGAATTTGACCTGGTTATTATGCTTTGTGAGGGTGGCTTCCCCTTAATGGAAACTGACGAGATGAACTTCCAGATATTGGAAAGCGCAGCTCGATCACTGGATAAAAAGGGTAAATTAATCTTCACTACCCTTAATGGCCTGTTTCCTTTATTCCATTCAGTCAAAGATTTCATAAATGCCAATTCTGAATCTCAGAAAAATATTGAAAACACTTTTGACCTTTTGACCTTCCGGGACAAATATCAGTTGGAAATTGAAGGTGATGATGGAAATACAATGAATTTAAACTGTAATGAACGATATTACGTTCCATCCGAAATCACATGGCTTCTAAAATCTCTTGGATTTAATCAAATTGGTATTTATGGATGTGAAATTGGTGCATTCAGCAGGGATGATCCATTAACTACTGAAAGCTATGAAATGATGGTAATTGCAGAATATTAGAAATCATGTTAGGAAATTCTGGCATTGTGGACCAGGAGCATTAGACATATAAAATATTGAGAGTAGGGGGATTTTCAATGAAAAAATGGTACCAGGAAATGTTCGTCAACTACGCAAACGAATACGATAAGGAAGATTTCACCCGGGGAACAGAGGGCGAAGTTGCTTTCATTGAAAAGGAAATAAATTATCAGAAAGATGTTAGAATACTGGATATAGGGTGTGGAACTGGTCGTCATGCCATTGAACTTGCGAGAAGGGGCTATTCAGTAACAGGTATAGATCTATCTGAGTCAATGATTAATAAAGCAAGAGAGAAGGCAGAAATTGCTGAAGTGGAAGTGAATTTTGAAATAGCTGATGCCAGAAACCTACCATTTGAAAATCAGTTTGATCTGGTGATTATGATCTGTGAAGGTGCCTTTTGTTTGATGGAAACTGATGAGATGAATTTCCAGATTTTGGAAAGTGCAGCCCGATCACTGAATAAAAAGGGTAAATTTATATTCACAGCTTTAAATGGGTTATTCCCTCTTTACAATAATGTTAAAGATTTTATTAATTCCAATAGCATAGAAAAGGTTAGTGGTGAATATAAATTCGACTTTATGACTTTTAGAGATAGATCAACCCACGAAGTACTTGATAATGAGGGTAATAAGAGAGTTTTAGAATGTGAAGAGAGGTATTATGTTCCATCAGAAATTACATGGCTTCTTAAATCCCTTAATTTCAACAAAATTGATATTTACGGATGTAAATTAGGTGAATTTAGTAGAGATGATGAATTAACAACTGAAGATTATGAAATGCTGGTTATAGCTGAACATTGAACTTATAACATCAATCTATTAATAATAGAATTTACATAGAGATTTGGGGGAATATTTTGGAAAATAAATTCTATATTCTGGGAGCGGTGTTAATAGCAGTTTTTTTGGTATTTACATCGAGTTCATGCTTAAATAATCAGTGTTCAAGTAATGAATTTTCCTATGAAATCGCTGTATTCGATTCAATGCTTCTTGATGAGGGGGATATTGATAAAAATCTTACCCCCATTGATGAATCCAATAATAATTTATCCTGGCAGGGTGAAGATGAGGAAAAAAGAGTGTTAATGGTTACATGGACAAAGTATCCTTCCAGTTATCCAGTGGGAGAAACTGTCAGAACTTCATGGGGTGATACTTGGGTTACGGTCTATCCTGAATTGAAGAATTACTTTACCAGTCATCCAACAACTAATGAAGACCTAAAACTACAAACTGCCCAGCTTTTAGGCATGCCACCAGATACAAATAACTCATATTTCGTGGAATTATGGGTTAAACCTGGTGATTTATTCCGACCTTCGGCTGATAATGAAATAAACGACACTGTTAGCCAGTTGAATTTCCCACCTAGCACCGATTTGACGTATAAAGAATGGTTCCTAAACAACACCATAGATTCCTATTTTGCAAATCGATTCCCCTGGACAAGATTAGGATACACATATCACTGGGACAACCCTGAATCGAAGATAGGTCTTAGTGAATACGTAATTAAGGAGAATTCAGAAGTTCTTGTTAAATCTAAGGCACCCACATTGGATTATTTGAATCGAGGATGAAATGTTAATCAATATTTATTGATCCAAATCTCATTTAACACGCTTTTTTTTTTATTATATTGCAATTTTAGTTTTTTATTCTTATTATTTAGGGTATATGGCTATATTGGGTTATAAAAATTTTTTTATGGGTTTGTTTTGTCTTTTTTATTCATTTGGGCACTTTTAATTTTCAAAATTGATTGATGAATTAGGGTCCATAACTATAAATAGTACCTTGCATTATACAGTACCTTGTAAGATGCAGTGATCATCATGAATGCACAATTTAAAAAAGGGGTGCTAAAACTGCTTGTTTTAGTTCTTCTTGATAAAAAAGACTGTTATGGTTATGAAATGGTCGATGAAATCTCAAAGAGCATTTCAATCTCCGAAGGCACCATTTATCCTCTTTTAAAGAGATTAAAAAAGGAAAAAATGGTAAGTTCATACTTAAAAGAATCCCAAGATGGCCCACCAAGGAAATATTACAAGATAACTGACTCTGGAAAAGAAAAAAAGGCTGAATTGGTTGCAGAATGGTTTGAATTCTCTAATGGTGTCAATAACCTAGTTCATGATAAAATGACGGATGATAATTTGGGGGATATTAAGGATGAAGAAGGATGAATATATCGGAAAACTCACTAAACTCCTTAGAAAACTGCCAAAGGAGGAAAAACAAGACATAATTTCAGATTATGAAGAACATTTCATGATTGGCCTGGAAAAGGGTAGAACTGAGGAAGAAATATCAGAAGCCTTAGGGAATCCCAAAACACTTGCAAAACAAATTAAAGCGGAATATATGGTTAAAAGGGCTGAAGATAAACAATCTGCTGGGAGCATGTTTGAAGCAGTACTGGCTGCCACAGGACTTGGAATTTTCAATCTTATATTTGTTGCAGTACCTGCCATGATTTTGGTTGCAATTTTATTAACACTGTTTGTATTTGGCGGAGCAATGGTTTTCAGTGGCATTTATATAACTCTGGCTTCTTTCCTACAGCCTCTTCTGCCTCAGTACAATTTTAATATAGTAATAGGTGATGGGTTGTTGAACATTTTAGGAGGAGTAATCGTTGGTATTGGTTTAACCATATTAGGTTTGGCTTTATTAGCTGGAATGTATTATGTTACTCGATGTTTCTATGGATTAGCAATCAAATACTTGAAAATGAATCTAGAGATTATTAAAGGGCGTAGATAACGATTTTAGAAATAATATTTGGGGGTCTTTATGGTGAAAAAAATTCTTTGGGAATTGTTGGCTGGCACTAAAGGCGGAATAAATCGTGCTAGAATTATAGATGTTTTAAAAAGAAGACCTTACAATGCCAATCAACTAGCAGAAATACTTTCTCTAAATTATAAAACAATCAAATATCATATTGAAATTTTAGAGGAAAAGGATATAATCACATCAACAGGTAGGGGATACGGTGCATTGTATTTCCTTTCAGATAAAATGGAAGCAAACTTCAACACTTTCCTGCAGATCTGGTTAGAATTCCGACGTTCTGATGCTGAAATATATTATATTGATAATGAAATGCCAAATAATGTACCTCTAGAATTGATTCACTAATTTTTATTTATTTTTCTATTTATTAAAATATATTTAAAAAATTGGATAGTTTCTATTTTTTGATTAGAACCCTTACTTTATCGATATCAGCCAATAATTGTATCAAATTAATTATTGTTTTGGATATTACAAAATACCCTTTAAATATTTTTTTAAACGGTATTCTTTTTTCTTCTGGACTTGATATTTTCCAATTTTGGGTGAATTTGGGTGTAATTTGTGGGGAAATAAGAGATAATTGGAATAAAAAATGGGGAAATTATGGGGAAATTTTGGAAAAAACTATTTTTAAGGGTTTAATCTAACATCTGATTACAAAAAACATGAATTACTGAAAAGGAGGTAATCTCGAGAGTAATGAAATAAAAAAGGGATCAAAAGTCACGATCTCCCAATGAAAGGAAGGGTTTCGTATAATAAAGGATTGTGTTTCGCTTATACCGCCTATGTAATCCTTCCTTGAGGGAAATCCTGGTTTGAAGAATTATTAATTTGATAAAATTATTTAAATGCTTTATAATGTAAAAAAGAATATTTTTAGACGGATTTTGATAATAATTTACTAAATATGACTTTTTGATAGTTTAAATTAGTTTGAATGAAATTAGGTGATTTACATGTCATTTACAAAACTTATAGCCAAAAATCCTTTCAGAAACAAAGCAAGATTGGCTTTAGCAGTAATTGGGATTGCTATTGGAATCGCTACTATTGTGGCTCTGGGTATGGTAACTGAAGGGCTTAAAGCAAGTGTTGAAGAGCAATTGATGACTGGCGGAGCTGATTTTGTGGTTATGAAAAACACCACTTCAGAATCCGCATCAGGTTCTTACAGCATTAAAGATAAAAGGATCGATGAAATCAGTAAAATAAATGGTGTTAAACAGGCAGCAGGTGTGTATACTAGCAGTAGAATGGTAGATGGCAACCAGTTGGGATTTGCTGGAATCAAATCCAAGGATCTGAACATGTTGGGTGCCAGAATGATACAAGGCAATGCATATGCAGATGACAAGAACGAATTAATACTGGGAAAACTGGCTGCAGAGAAGCTGAAAAAGAAAGTTGGAGATACAGTAACTTTCAACGGCAATCAATACGTTGTAACTGGAATATTTGAAGTTGGAAATAAGGAACTGGATTCTATAGGTGCATTGTCCCTTGAAAAACTCCAGTCCATGGATGAAAATGAAGGTAAAGTGGACATGATCTATGTGAAGATCAACAAGGGAGCAGATTTAAAAACAGTCTCGAAATCAGTTGAAAAAGCTTACCCTGGAGAATTGACCACTATAGCATCACTTGAAGATTTCCAAAAAGCGGATGATAGTTTACAGATGGTGGAAACCGCATCAATGGCCATATCCCTTCTGGCAATTATCATTGGGGGAATAGGAATTATTAACACTATGATAATGTCTGTATTCGAACGAACCAGAGAGATTGGTGTATTTAGAGCAGTTGGATGGAAAAGTAGAAGGATTTTGGCAATGATATTGGGGGAATCCGTTGTATTAACATTACTTGCAGGAATGGTGGGAATCGTTCTGGGAGTTGTTGGAATTGAAGTCATTATAAATTTGTTTGAAACTCCTCTAGACTTGGTCTTCACTCCTGCCTTGGCTTTGAGGGCCCTGGGGATCGCCGTAATTGTGGGTCTAATTGGAGGATTGTATCCTGCCATAAGAGCTAGTAGACTACCCCCAACGGAGGCGTTGCGCTATGAATAATGGAAACATTGTGGAAATTACTAATCTAAAAAAGGGATATGATAAAGGGAAGATAAAAGCCTTAAATGGTATTGACATTCAAATCCGGAAAGGAGAATTTGTATCCATAATAGGACCATCTGGATCTGGAAAGTCCACCCTTTTGAACATGATCGGTGCTTTGGACACTGCTGATGACGGTCTGATAACTGTTGCCGGTAATGATCTAATGCTTAAAAAAGATCTAAGCGATTTCCGTTCTAAAAAGATTGGCTTCATCTTCCAATTACACAATCTAATACCCAACCTTTCAGTTCTGGAGAACGTGATTATACCAATGTACGGAAACGGGTATAAAAGCAGCCATATGAGTAAGAGGGCCATGAAACTCCTTAAGTATGTAAAACTGGAGGACAAAGCTGAAAGAAAACCTACTGAACTTTCAGGTGGTGAAAGGCAGAGAGTTGCCATTGCACGCGCTCTGGCGAATAATCCATCTATAATCCTTGCAGACGAGCCTACAGGTTCATTAGATTCTAAAAATGGGAAGATGGTCTTAGAACGTCTGAAAGAACTTCATGAAAAGGAGAATGTAACCCTGATCATGGTAACTCATGATATGAATGTGGCTGCCATGGCTGAACGAACAATTGAGGTTCTGGACGGACAAGTCCAGACTTAATTTTTTTTAAATAAGTATTTCACGGTGAAAACATGGATCTTTATAGTCTTGCTTTTAATAACATCCGTAGAAGAAAACTTAGAAGCATTTTGACCACTCTTGGGATAATAATTGGTGTTGCAACGATTGTCATGCTTTTAGGAGTAACAACTGGGGTTACTTCGGCTATTAAAGATGAAACAAATAAGTACATGTATGATGTTGTAGTTACCCCGGCATCCAGCACAGGATCTTACTTAATGGATGGTCAAACTGCATCAGACATCAGAAATAGATCAGAACTGTATGATTTCCGTGAAGTCACGGTTTTTTCAGAGGATATAAAGGGAGATAGATTATTTTTCGAGGGAACAAATAACTGGAAAGATGTGAAACTAAAAACTGGAACATATGGGGTTGTAATATACCAGTCAGTGGCAGATAAGTATGGTTATAGTATTGGTAGTAAAATAAAGGTTAAAAATCGGGAATTAACTGTAACCGGAATATCTAAAGATACACAGTCCTTTTATGTATTTATTGATCAGTCTTATGCAAAACAACTTGCAGGTAATAAAGTGAGTGCAATCTATGCTAGTACAGATGGAGACCCTAAAACTGTATCTGAGGAAATTGAAAGGCAAATAAATGGAATTTCAGTTGAAACTAAGTCTGAAAAGGTTAATGAAGTTCAAGAAATGACTGGTCAAGCTCTGCTCTTCACTGCAATTATAGCCAGCGTAGCACTCCTTGTGGGAATCATAAGCGTGATAAACACCATGTTAATCAGTGTTATGGAGAGAACCAAAGAATTGGGAGTATTAAAGGCTATAGGATTTACCAACTGGGAAATCAAGGGAAGTATTCTATTTGAATCAGGTCTTTTGGGTTTTTCAGGAGGAATTGTAGGAGTTATTTTTGGAATTATTGGAATTATTGGAATTGCAAATGTTCTGAAACTCACTGAATACATGTATGGAATGATGCCTTTATGGTTGATCTTAGGGGTCATAGTTGGCTCTACCCTTTTAAGCGTACTTGCCGGATTATATCCTGCGATGCGGGCTTCAAAACTGAACGTAGTGGAGGCTTTGAGAAATGAATAACCATGTGCTTGAATTTAGAAATGTCTGGAAAACTTATCATATGGGTGATGACTTGGTAAATGCCCTGGCTGGACTTGATCTCGTTTTGGATGAGGGTTCATTCACTGCAGTCATGGGGCCTTCCGGGTCTGGCAAATCAACATTTCTACACGTTGCTGGCATATTGGACACTCCTACCATGGGTGTGTGTCGTTTAAATGGAAACGAAACAGTTAAACTTTCTAAAAAAGAACAAGCCCGCCTTAGAAGGAATGAAATAGGTTTTATCTTTCAAAGATTCAACCTTATGTCCCAACTTACATCACTGGAGAACGTCATGCTGCCAATGATTGATAATGATTTCCAGAAGGCTAAAGAGATTCTGGATAAGATAGGATTACAAGGAAAATATAATAAACGCCCCACTCAACTTTCGGGAGGAGAACAACAGAGGGTAGCAATTGCTCGGGCTTTGATAAATAATCCTTCCATTATTCTGGCTGATGAACCAACAGGAGAACTGGACACCAGAAATGCAAATTCTATAATGCAAATATTGCGTGATCTAAATATGAATGAAGGGGTGACTATTGTAGTTGTTACCCACAATCCTGTGGCAGCTGATTTTGCAGATGAGATAATCCATATGAGTGATGGGAAAATAGTCAACATGGCCAGTAAATAGGGTTTAACTTGGATGTTTCTTTGAAATCCCTATTTTACCATTTTTTTTATTTAAATAAGTGTTTAAAAAATTAAAATAGGTTTTAAACATGTCTGCGGAACTTAATCAACTATTTTGTATATTTAAACTGCTACCTTTATCTATCAGCATTGGAAACTTACTCCTGATTATGATAATTCTTTATTTTTATTGGAGTAGAACCAAGGTAATGCAATTAAGATTTAATAGTATGGTTTTGTTTTTTGCATTCTTCCTGATTCAAAATTTATTATTCGCAGCTTATTTCGTTTTAAAGATTCCTAACAATTTTAACGATTTAATAGCTCCAATTATATTCCTAGGCTTTGAATGCGCAGCTTTATTGCTAGTTTTAAGAGTAACTTGGAATGATGCGTAATTGGTTGAGAAGTGATTTTTCATATTATATTGAAAAATTTATTTAACAACTTTCAGCATAATAAAGCTTGAATATAATAATAAGGGATTTAAATGATAGAACTAAGAGAAGCCACTATTAAAGATAGGAAAAAAACTTATAAATGGCTTTATTATTCTGACTTTTCAGATTATCTAAACGAATTGGGAGGAATCACCAAAGAAACCATTCCATCCTATGAATATTATAAAAAAGAGGAATACATGGATTTTTATTTCGATGGTTCTCAACCAGAAAAAGGACGCGCTTACATTATAGTTTGTAGAACTAATGGTAAAATAGAGGATATAGGTATAATATCCTACACATCATTCCATTTACTAGATAAAATCACTGAATTCGATATCTGGCTTAAGGGACTCAACTACACTGGGCATGGTTATGGTACGGAGGCTCTTTTACGGCTTGCTGGAATTGTTAGGGATAGTGGATATGATAAAGTCATTATTCGCCCTTCAAAACATAATAAAAGGGCGATAAACGCCTACCAAAAGGCAGGATTTGTTGAAGAGAATTTTGAACCTGAAAATTATATAAAAACAGAATATATTCCAAAATTCAGTGATGGAGATTATGGTCCTGATGGTGACGTTTTTTTGGTGTTAACTCTTTAAGTTACCCCTTAAATGGATTTATTGGAAAATCAAAAAGATTATGATATAATTATATGGGGATGTGTTTCATGGTGATTAAATATAAAAAGATAAAGGATTTTACCGAAAAAGAACTTCAAAATCTTTTCCTTTCAGTTAATTGGGATTCGGGAAATTACCCTGATAAGTTAAAAAAAGCGATCAAGAATTCTCACAGAGTGTACTCTGCATGGGGCTGTGATAATAATGGTCAAGAAAAACTCGTTGGATTGATAAATTCTTTATCTGATGGTGTCATGACAGTTTACTTCCACTATTTGTTGGTACTGCCAGATTATCAGAATATGGGAATTGGAAAGGAACTCGTTAGTTTAATGCTTTTAGAATATAAAGATTTCGCACGTTTAGCTGTGATTGCATACGACCGCGAGGTTGATTTTTATAAAAAATGTGGTTTCGAACTGGGAGGGGATAAAAGTCCCATGTTTGTAACGTATCTAAGGACATAAGGGTTTAAATCAATAGGAGAATGATTTATGGAAATTTCAGTTATACTGGCCCATCCTTACCCAAAAAGCTTCAATCATGCCATTTACCAGACAGTTCTGGAGACTTTAAAGGTTAATGGTCACCAAATCAATGCCCATAATTTATATGAAGAAGAATTCAAACCCCTACTGGATGGTTCTGAACTCGTCAATGGAGAAACATCTGATCCACTGGTATTGAAGCACCGTCAGGAGATTAAAAAAGCCCAGGGGATTATCATAATACATCCTAACTGGTGGGGTCAACCCCCTGCAATATTAAAGGGTTGGATGGATAGACTGCTTCGTTCTGGTGTGGCTTACGAGTTTGAAGAGGGGGATGATGGTTCTGGAGTGCCTGATGGTTTGCTGACCGCTGAAATAGCTGTTGTATTCAACACATCTAACACAGCAGCTGAAAGGGAGATGCGAGTATTTGGTGACCCATTAGAGCACATCTGGAAAGATTGTGTTTTTGATTTCTGTGGAATAAAGAACTATTACCGTAAAATGTTCCGCTTAGTAGTCACTAGCACCTTCGATGAACGTGAACAATGGTTAAAAGAAGTTAAAGAAACTATTAACTATTATTTCCCGGGAAACGGACAGAGTTAATCATAATATTAAATTTTAATGTGAGATATTCAAACAAGACTAATATACACACGACTAACTAAGTCTCAGGGGTGAAATATTGAATAAAAGCAAGTTATTAAGGAATTTAATTCTTGATAATGAAACCCTTATCATGCCCAATGCCTATGACCCTATAAGTGCCAGAATGATTGAAAAAGCAGGTTTTAGGGCAGTGCAATGTTCTGGTTACAGTTTTTCAATAAGAGCTGCCTATCAGAAGGAACATGAGGTAACCTTAGACGATAACCTGGAATGGACCCGCCGAATCGTTAATGCAGTGGACGTACCAGTAATGGCCGATGCTGAAGATGGATATGGAGACCCAGAAACTGTTATAGGGACCGTGAGCAAGTTTATTGAAATTGGGGTGGCAGGGTTGAATATTGAAGACCAGATATTAAAAGATCCAGGCCCCCTGAGAATTATTGACGAAGAGTTGATGGCTGAGAAGATAATGATGGCCCGTGAAACAGCTGAATTCAAGGGAAATCCTCATCTGGTTATAAACGGCCGCACAGATGCTTTGAAATCCCTTCCAGATCGGGAAGAAGCTTTAAACCTTGCAATTGAACGAGCCAACGTGTATCTTGATTCAGGAGCCACTCTTGCTTTTATAACCTATGCTGAAACATTAGAAGAAGTGAAAACCGCAGTTAGGGAAGTTAAAGGGCCGGTTACTATAGCTGCAGGAATGCCATACAACATAAATAACTTCAAAATTGATGATCTGAGAAAATGTGGTGTTGCCAGGATAAGTCTACCTACACTACTTGTATATTCAAGTTTGAAAGCCATGGAAAGGTCTCTTTCCCATGTAATAAAAGATGAAATTGATAAAATGCTGGAAGAAGACGATTTATATTCAACAGGGGATTTGAAAAACTTGTTAAATTAAATAATATTTGTTTAATGATAATATTAGGTATTTAACAACAAAGGGGCTTTTCAATGTTACCGTGGGTTATAATTTACAACGCAGTAAGTCTGGATGGGAGGATCACAGGTTTTGATGCAGATGTGGAACTTTACTATGAATTGGCATCTAAATGGGATGTTGATGCAGTTTTAATGGGCAGCAACACTGTACTCATTGGATTCGGGGTTAAACCGGGGCAAAACATTGAGGAATCTGTAGAAGCATTCCAACCCAGATTAAAAGATGTAGATGATCGGCCCTTACTGGTGGTCCCAGATAGTAAGGGGCAGATTCGTATCTGGACTGAAATATTGAAAATGCCCTACATCAGGGATGTTTTGGTTTTATGCAGTCGTTCAACTCCTTCAGAGTATCTGAACTTTCTGGAGGAACGTTACATTGATTATCTGGTGGTGGGGTACCAACATGTGGATATGGAAACTGCCCTGGAAGAATTAAACACAAAATTCGGTGTTAAAAAGATAAGAATAGACAGTGGGGGTGTTCTTAACGGAATCCTCTTGAGTGCTGGGCTGGTTGATGAAGTACGCTTGTTATTGCATCCTTAAATAGTTGGAGGAGAACCAAAAAATTCTATTTTCCAGGAAGGCGACTTATATGACGAAAATGCTCCTATAAAGTTACAACTGGATAATATGGAAAAAATTAAGGATGGTATCATCTATTTGAAATATAAAGTCTATAATGAAATGCTGAAATAATTAGATGACGAAAAATATTCAGAATGAGGATTAATATGCTTAATTTAATACAAAAAGATGGTTTAAAAGAATATACGAGATCTTCTCAATGGGTGGACTATGAAACTCCTCAAATACAGAAAAAGGCCCTGGAACTATCTCAGGATATGGATGGGCCTGAAATGGTAGAAAACATTTATAACTTTGTAAGGGATGAGATAGATCATTCCATGGATGCCGGACAGGATATGGTAACCTTCAAGGCTTCAGAGGTTTTAAAAAAAGGTCACGGTATATGTTTTGCCAAATCTAATTTGTTAGCTGCTCTTTTGAGGTTTATGGGGATTCCTACTGGATTTTGCTATCAAAGATTGGTTCATGAAGATGGATACCTTGTTCATGGTCTAAATGCAGTTTATATTATTGATAATTGGGTTCGAATGGATGCTCGCGGAAACAATCATGATATTGATGCTCAATTTTTCATGGATAAAGAGAAATTAGCTTTCCCTATTCAGGAAGTGGGAGAAGACGATTATCCCTATATTTGCAGTAATCCGGATGGCAGGGTTACTGAAGCAATGGTTCGGTCAAAAAATGTTGAAGAGGCCTACAAAAATATTCCAACATCCTTGACTTATTAGTAAACTAATTTTGAATCTTTTTTAGTAATGTGTAATGTTATTGCCAGATTATTGATATACAAAAAAGTACAGATTAATATGATATAGGGGGGATGACATGGATAAGAATACTTTTTTAGGTTTAGGAATATCGTTGATAATATTGGTTATTTTTGCATCAGGATGCACACAGGAGAATAATCAAACAACAGATCAATCTGGGGATCAATCTGGAGGTTTCCAGATTACTAGCACTGCATTTGTTCAAGGTGGTCAAATACCTCAAAAGTACACAGCAAATGGTGATAACATATCTCCGCCTCTTGCATGGACCTCAGCGCCCCAAAAAACCATAAGCTTCACCATAACTTGTGAAGATCCAGATGCATCCGGTTCTGGTGGTGGAGCATTTTTCCACTGGATAGTTTTTGACATACCTGGAAATGTTACCCAGTTGGCTGAGGGTATAACCAACCAGAGAACATTGGATAATGGTGCAAAACAGGGAACCAATGACCTAGGCACAATAGGATACACCGGCCCATCACCACCGAGCGGAACACATAGATACGCATTTAAAATCTATGCACTTGATGTGATGCTTAATTTAGATGCTGGTGCAACTAAGGAGCAGGTAACTAATGCCATGCAGGGACATATACTGGGGCAAACTCAAATCACAGGTAAATATGGGGCATAAGTCTATTTGAAGGAAATGAGTTCATAAAACTTATTTCCTTTCATTTTTCATGAAATCCTAATTAACGTACAAAGATGTCCTATAAAGTTTTAAATAGTACTCTCATTTTAAATAGTAATCTGAATACTGAAGTTAAATGAGTTAACTATAATGTTTTTTGATTATGGTACCAGTTAACTGGGTGTAAAAAATGCGAGATGATTACGTTCACGGATATTCGGAAAGGGAAGCAATTAGGCTGGTTGATCAGGCAAAAACACTGTCTGCTCTCATGCATCATGATACTATATATCATGAAGGCAGTCTGGTCTTGGAGGCTGGTTGTGGGGTAGGAGCTCAAACCGTCACCCTGGCTCGAAACAGCCCCCATGCCGAGATAACTTCACTGGACATATCAGAACCATCCTTAAATCATGCCCGGGCTTTAATCAATAAAGAGGGGATTTCAAATGTCAAATTTCAAGTAGGCGACATTATGAACTTGCCATTTGAGGATGAGACCTTTGACCATGTGTTCATTTGCTTTGTTTTAGAACATCTGCCCGACCCGGTGGGGGCGCTTTTAGGTCTCAAGAGGGTTCTCAAAAAAGGAGGATCCATTACAGTTGTTGAGGGAGACCATGGGTCCTGTTACTTCTATCCTGAAACAGAAGAAGCGGTGAAAGCTTGGCAGTGCCTGATTAAAGTTCAAATAGACTTGGAATGCAATCCCTTAATAGGCCGGGAACTGCACCCCTTGTTAACTGAAGCTGGATTTAAAAATATCAAAGTAGATCCCAGGGTGGTCTATGTGGACTCAAGCAAGCCAGAACTGGTCGATGGCTTCATCATAAAAACTATAATCGCCATGGTGGAGGGAGTTAAAGACCAGGCCATCGAATCTGGCTTAATAGATCTCAAAACTTGGGAAAAAGGTGTTGATGACTTGCATAAGTCTGCAGAACCTTCAGGGACATTTTTCTATAATTTTTTCAAGGGAGTGGCTACCAAATAAAGTCGAAATTCAGTTCAAAAATATTAGAGATCAGGCAAAAAAATCATGATCATTGAAAAGGCTGATAAAAGGGATTCAGGAGAAATTCTCACTCTTCAGAGGTTTTGTTACATTAGTGAAGCTGAAATATACTCTGATTACAGTATCCCTCCCCTGATTCAAACCTTAGATGAGATCAAAGCTGAGTTTCGGGATTATTATTTCCTGAAGGCATTAGAGGATGGGAACATAATTGGTTCAGTCCGGGCAAGAATTTCTGAACCTGGAACTTGTTATATCGGAAGATTAATCGTACACCCCTATTTCCAGAATCAAGGAATTGGAACGCTTTTAATGCGGGAAATAGAGAAAATATTCCATGAATGTGAAAGATGGGAGCTTATAACAGGTCATCTAAGTAAGAAGAATATAAAACTTTATGAAAAGTTGGGTTATAACATATTTAAGATAGAAGAACTCACCCTAAATTTAAATTTAGTTTATCTTGAAAAGCTAAACAAATAATAAGAAAGGATAACCTTTTGAAGATATTTATGGATTGATAACAAGCCAAAAGGCGAAAAAATGAGTAAATTCGAAAAATCGGAATGGGCAGAAGATAAACATGCCAAGGAATTCATGGAAAATGCAGATATTTACATTCTGGAAAGACAAAGGTTATTTGAAATCTTAAAATCATTCTACACATATTTTCTGGGAAACAAGGCATATCAGAGACCTATAAATGTCTTAGATTTAGGTTGTGGTGATGGTGCACTTACTCGGGAATTATTGAAGGAAGATCCAAAAATTAAGGTCACATTGATCGATGGTTCAGCAGAGATGATTAGAAATGCTAGGAAACATCTTGAATCATATGAAGGCTTTAACTTTATTCAAAAAACTTTCCAGGAGTTATTGAAAGATGAATCAGAGGGTAATGATAAAATAACCGATGGATTTGATTTTGTAATTTCATCCTTGGCCATACATCACCTTCACACTAAAGAAAAAGAAGCCCTCTTCCGTTACATACATGAACATTTAAATTCTGGCGGATTTTTTTTAAATATAGAAACAGTCAAAGCTCCAACAGACGAACTGGAAAGTTGGTATCGTGTATTATGGGGTGAATGGATACGAAAAAACCAGATAGAAATGGATGCCAAGGAAAATTTTGAATATTTGCCAGAACAGTATAAGAACAATCCAGATAACCATCCTGATACTATTAATACCCAGTTAAATGCTTTAAAGTCAGTTGGATTTCAACAAGTGGACTGTTACTATAAATATGGGATATTCACCATATTCGGTGGGAAAAAATAAGGATATGATCAAAAGCTGATGTATACTAACCAAAGGAATTCTTCCTAAAGGTTCAGCACCAAGAAAACGATTGGAAGTAGATAATTTGCTATTGCAAATATATCTGGGCGATTATTCTCTATTCCAATGTCCTGCTGCGGTTTTATATAGTGCGTAGATAATTACCAGGTAGGCGATTGATCTAATCACCATAATGATAATATCGGAGCTTTTCATCCCTAAAATGATTGCCAGGTGAGCTATACCAAAAAAACCGAAAGTTAAGGCTACATATAGGGCGATTAAGCTTCTTTTTTTGTAGTATTCCCAGTAACCTAAACCGACTATTATTATACAGAAAATCAGGTTTAGAATAGTTACTGGATCAATGACACTAGCCATTATTGAAACCTCCTATGATAATATTTTTTATGCTCCGATATGTTAATATGTTTTTTGATAACCTAACTAGGAAGAGTTGAGTAATAAACCATTTATAGTATAATTAACTTATACATCAGTGATAACTGGAATTATGTGCTAGTAATCATCAAAGTATAGGATTTGTAAAGATGAGGACTATAACCTTGTTTGCAATATTAGTTGTGATTATGATGGGGGTTTTCTACGGGGTTATATTCGCGACTGGTGGAGAAAAGGCCGATATGAATGGTAAAATCATTGGAATTTGTCATGCTAATCCACATGATGAAAATAATACTCAGAATTCTATTTTAGTTGAGGGAAAGGTTGCAGGCAACAGTGAACCCCACAATATATCGGTAAAGGTTAATAATGCAACGGTAATACTCCAAGAAAATGGAAAAAAACGTGTTAATGCATCTTTTTCTAACATAAAAACTGGGACTAATGTTGCTGTAATTTTTACTGGCCCTTTTATGGATTCATATCCTCCCCAGACTACAGCCAAACAAATAGTGATTAGTTCCTGAGAGCTTATCATACTACAGTTGATTAAAACTTTTTTTCTTTATTCTGAATTTCTTATCATATCAATCTGTTAAATGCAATTAAATGATTTATAAAGGCGTAATAATTGAATAAGTATAGAAATAATATTTAAAATATCTTAAACGATTTCGGGGATTGATAACAAGATTACTGGGGATTTATGGAACAGATGAATCCGTAATACAGATTATATGGATGGAAAAAATCCAGATGAGCTATGCCAACAACTTTGTGTCCTGCAGGATTAAATGTGGTCCGATACATGTTATATGTCTTTAGATGTGCTTTCTACTATGTTTCCAATAATAAACATGGTCCAGAACTGCTTTAATGGTGGATTGGAAGGACAGTGAAGAAACAATATAATAAAGCTAACATTGATTTCTATGGCTTTCATTGGTAAAACAGGCTTTAATCCATAATTACTATTCGTAAAATCTGCATATGGAATAATAGGCTCTCCTAAACAAATGTTATTTTTCCTCCGTAAGGTTTAAATAGCAACAGTGCGCAACGTAACTAATGAGCCAAGGTAGCTTAGAGGCGAAGCGGTGGACTGCAGATCCATTACACGGGAGTTCAAATCTCTCCCTTGGCTTTAACCCATTAAAAAGGTCATTATAATGACCATAAATTAAGGGGTCATAGTGTAACCAGGCTATCATCTGGGACTCCAGTTGTCTTTGAGGAAACGCGCGCTCTGACGTTAGGTATGACCAATCGGATGATGATCGATTGGAGTACTGAGACAAGAGAAATCCTAGGATCTGGGTTCAAATCCCGGTGACCCCACTCTACTATTTCTATCAATATATTTTTTTCCTACTTCGAATGGGTGTAAAATTGAAAAAAATCGGCGATGTAATCGTAATTGAAGGAATGGGTTATGATTCTAATGTTTATGTTTTTGAAGATGTTATAGTGGACACTGGAACCGGTCAACACATGGATTACATACTCAAATCTATACAAGACGCTGGTAAGAAAGTTGATGATTTGTCATTAATAGTAAACACCCACAATCATTACGACCACGTGGGTGGAAACCGATACTTTAATTTGCAAGTGGCCATGCATGCAACTGATGCGATTGCACTTGAAGAAGGGAATGAAGATGCACTTCTGGCCACTATGTTCGGGAAATCCGTGGAAAAAATGAAAGTGGACCTGAAACTGGAAGAAGGGGATAAAATACACGGATTCGAGGTTCTTCTTACACCTGGCCATACTGCTGGAAGTATCTGCTTATATGATGGTGAAACCCTTATCTCTGGAGACACTGTATTTTCTGGTGGAGGTTTTGGACGTGTGGATCTTGGCGGGAATATGGATGATATGAGGAGATCTCTGGAGAGATTGAGTAAATTAGAGGTCCAGTACCTTTTACCCGGCCATGGGCCTGCAGTAGGGGATGGTTCACAACACATTAGAATGGCCAATGAAATGGTTAATGGGTTTTATTAAAATTTTGGTAATAATCCCTTTTTAATCCTATTCTAAGAAGAAAAATAGCTTCTAAGGGATTTAAAATCAGATGTTTTTTAATATTTTATTTGATTCCTATTTTTTTCTACATGTACGGTTACTTCCCTGGCACCATAATGGTTTCCAACAAAATCATAGAAGGTCAGATTCCAGCCAGTACTGGTTGAAGTAGCGTTAATTGCCGTATGGGGTGATGTCCAACGGAACTTTTTCACTTCAGGCAAAGTATTGGCATATTTAATTGCATTCTGGGCGGATTCGTAGCTTCCATTTTTGATACTGAGACTATTTACCTCCCTTAGGTTTGCGACAGTGTGGTTCAGAGTGTTGTAGGTGAAAACCCGGTACTTGTTTTTCCCATTGCTTTCCAACATAGTCCAGCTGAACATGTCTGAAGTGGGATATGCAGTTATATTAGTGTAACCATCATTGAGTGTCTGACTTTCAAGGGCTTCTATCTTTTCATAGGCTCGGATACCTCCGAAAGAGATTAACATAACCAAAAAACCAGTAAGGGCTATTTTTTTGTATTTTGGATCCAGGCGGAGGTATAGAACGAGGAGGATTACTATGGCAACCAGTGTTGTTACCAAATCTGTGTAATAATATAAATTTGCACTGAAACGGATAAGGGAAAATGGGTAGAGTAAAGGTATGCCTCCAGTGGTAAGGAAGTCCAAGAAGAGATGGATTAACACTCCAAAGTAAGCTAATGATACACTCTTCCAGTTGAATTCTACCTTGATATCTCTTTTTATCAAGTCGTTGATAAGGCCATATACTCTGGGCCGGGATATTATGTAAAGAAATATAATGGCAGTTACCAGTCCAAAAACGAAACTATGAGTTATGCCTCTGTGGGTGAATATAAACAGCTCCGGGGAAATGAAACCAATCAAAACTAGAATAAAGTCAAAATCAATGGAAATACCTCCAAATCCTCCGGAAAGCCTGTCTTTAATTGTAAAATCCCTAAGCTTAAGAAGGGTTAAAATGGCAAAGGGAACAATTAAGTGTGTGAAAAGATCCATAATATAAAACTCTTTTTTTAGCTAAAAGGGATTATTTTATTGAAACATTAATTTTATCTTCTGAAGATATCCATTAGACCTTTAAATAATACTAGAGCAGGTATAATTTCAAGTCTTCCTATCCACATGTTAAATATTAGAAGAATCTCAGCTATTTCGGGCATATTTGGAGACACTATCCCCATGGAAAGTCCTACATTACCTTGAGCTGACGCTACTTCAAAAAGTGAATTGATACCATCATATCCATAGTACATTAGGACTAACCAGCTAATAAACATGAAAAAAAAGTATATAAACGTGTAACTTCCCGCTTCTCTAATTTCAACATCTTCCACTAATTTTCCACTAATTCTGCGAGGAATAACTGTACCTTGGGGAGATAATATCCTTTTGATCTCCCAATACATTCCTTTGAAGATGGTGACTACTCTTATAAGTTTGATAGCTCCGGTGGTAGAACCTGCGGACATTCCAATGATCATGGCTCCGAGTATAATTATCTTGATATAGTCTGACCAGTTAATCATGACATTTGTGGATTGTATGCTTGATCCACAACAGCTGAGAGCGCTGACAACAAAAAAAACAGAATCTATGGTTGCCAATTTTGAAAAAACAATCAGAAGTATAGAAAACACGCAGATTATAATTAGCATAGCTTGAAACTGGATGTCCTTCAAAACATCTTGAACACGTCCCTTTAAAGCTTTGTAATGAATCAAAAAACTGGTTCCTCCAATGATCATCAGGATCATGGTGATAATATAGATGGCTATGCTGTTGTAGGACCCTATATTATTATTCTTAATGGACATACCACCAGTGGAAAGATTGGTAAAAGTATTGTTGATGGCATCAAAAAGATGCATACCGGCTAACACATAGAGAACAATTCCCATAACAGTGTATAAAAGGTATATCCACCAGATTGTTTTCACAGTACTGGCGATGCTTGGTTTTATCTTCTCATCACGTGCTTCTGATTTGTATAGCCGTGCTGCAGCTGTCCCGGGCCGTATTAAAATTCCTATGACTACAATGACGACTCCAAGCCCTCCAACCCACTGTTCTAGACTTCTTAAAAACAGAATTGATTTGGGCAGTATCTCTACATCAGTGTAGATACTGAGGCCACTTCCACTCCAGGCGGACATACTCTCAAAATAAGCGTTTAAAAAATCTATGTTAGTGCCGTACATTAGACAAAAGCTTCCGATTAGCGCGGCCCATAACCATGCTATGGAGGCAATTATCATCCCATGTTTGAGCTTTAACCGGTTGTAATCTGACGGTAATCTTCTGAGGATGTATCCTAATCCAATTGATAAAAATCCAAATACTATAAATTCAATAAAGTTTGATTCACCATATATAATTGCTATGATTAGGGGTATAAGAACTACAACACCAATACCTTGCATTATTATGCCCAGAGGATTGGCTATTAATAACAAATCTTTCTTCCCAAGATAGTTTCTCATATAATCTGATCGATAAACAATCTAATATATAAATTTCACTAGAAAGTCTGACTAAGGCAGATTTATCAGAAATTTGTCATTTAATGGTGAAAATTTTAAAAAAATATTCATAGTGATGAACATCCCAATTTTAGCATAGTATATTGGCTGTTTTAAGTTAAATTCTTTTAATCTATTGGAAAAAAAATAATGTATGAAGTTATTATTAACGTATGTTAATTAAAGTCATATTCTTCCAATCTAACCATTATTGTCTAGTTATTTTTTGTTTTTTTCAATAACTTCCAGTTCTGATCCCATGAAATCTTTAATATCTCTTAGAGTGTTTAATATCTGGGCAGGGAAGACTATAGTGGAGTTTTGTTCAGTTGAAATATTACTTAAGACTTGCATGGTCCTCAGTTGCAATGCTATAGGGTGTTCGGCTATGATATCAGCAGCTTCTCCCAGTTTTCCAGCAGCAAGATATTCACCTTCAGCAGATATGATTTTAGCCCTTTTCTCCCTTTCAGCTTCAGCTTGCAGGGCAATAGCTCTTTGCATGCTATCTGGTAATTTAATGTCTTTTATCTCAACTGTTGTTACCTTTATACCCCAAGGTTCGCTGTGTTCATCGATAATTTCCTGGATACGTGTGTTGACTTTAGGAGTCTCGGATAAAACTTCATCCAGGGTGAATTGTCCCACAACGCTTCTTACTGTGGTCTGGGATATTTGGTTAACAGCACGGTTATAATCTTCAATCTCTACTACTGCCCGGTAAGCATCCAACACTTTAAAGTAAGCCACCGCCGCTACATCAATGGTTATGTTGTCTTGGGTTATGATCTTCTGTGCTGGTATGGGCATGGTCACAATCCTGAGTGATGGTTTGACCATCCTGTCAACCAGGGGAATTATTATACGGAGTCCAGGTTCTCTAACTCCTATGACTTTTCCTAATCTGAAAACAACCCCCCGCTCGTACTGATTCACGATCCTAATGGAAAGTCCCAGTATAATCAGTATCACTATGCCAACAATGATCATGGTAAATAAATCCATCTATTAACCTCCTTTTCCAAATTAGAAATTTTTTCTAGTTTTATCTATATTCAAACTACCTAATAAAACTCACATAATCCAGCTAGGAATAATAAGTGAGGAAGTATTTAAAAAATTTCATTAATGCCCTAAAAAGCGTCCTAATAGATTTAAATGAAATGTTCAAAAATTAAATATCATATTGTTATTTATAATTACGTTATAGCTTCTTTATGTTTGTTTAAGGTTTATAGATTAAGTAAAAAGTTCATAACTCTTCATCCCTTTTCTTTGTTTATTATTTATGAAAAATTATATATGCCCTGATAACATAGTGCTTACTGTAATTTTTGGTTGATTATTCCATTTTGAGGGATAATAAATGATAGGAATTATGTCAGACAGCCATGATAATCTAAACGCCATCAGAAGCGCATTAGAAGTGTTTAACCAAGCTGAAGTAAAAATGGTTATCCATGCAGGGGATCTTATATCTCCTTTCACTGCAATGGAATTTGAAAAACTTCATGCTCCCCTAGAGGCTATCTTTGGAAACAATGATGGTGAAAGGCAGGGTTTGAAATCGGCATATGAAAAACTATGTATCCTGGAAGACTTTAAGGAATTAAAGATTAATGGAAGAAAGATCGCGGTAATCCACGGAACAAACCAAGCCCTGGTGGATGCACTGCAGAAAAGCGGCAATTATGATATAGTTATAAGGGGTCACACCCACCAAATGAATGTAACAGAAGGAAAAACAATTGTTGTTAATCCCGGGGAGACATGTGGATATTTATCTGGCCAAAAAACTATTATACTTCTTGATACTACTGATTTGAGTTGGGAATTGGTTAGACTTTGATTATATCCATTGTTTTATTGATGTTTTGGAGACAATATTTTAATATCAGTTGATGGTTAAACGATTATTAATCACTATTATGGCAATATAAAGGGTTGAGTTGAATTAAAGATATTATAGGGGATTTTTATTGAAGCATAAAACCTTACTTTTGATGCTGGCAGGTATTGGTGTGCTGGCAATAATGGTGTTCTTAATCGGCCCTGAAAAGATAGAAAGTGCCATAAAACAGGCAAATCCCTGGTATCTTGCCCTAGCTTTGGTTATTCAGCTAGTAATATATGGTCTTTGGACTGAAAGATGGGCCATAACCATTTCATCATTAGACATATCCATTAAAAGAAGACAATTATTACCCATGCTCCTGGTGGGATTGGCTATTAACAATCTGACACCAAGTGGTAGGGGTGGAGGTGAACCTGTTAGGGCGTATATATTGGCCAAATATTCTCAATCTCCCACCGAAAATGCCTTTGCAACCGTAATTGCAGATAGAGGTCTTGATACCTTTCCATTCATAGCTTTAGCCGTAATAACCATCATCATGGCAGTTCTCTACATAAAACTACCTCAATGGATGATCATCACCCTGATAATATGCCTCATATTTTTAATCATTATTTTCCTGCTGGCCTTATACATGTCTTTAAACCGTGAATTTGGTGATCGAACCATCAGATGGGTTTTAAGAATTATAAAACGAATTTCCAGTAAAATACACGACAGAATCGAAGAGAAAGCAATCAATGCTGTTGAAGGTTTTCAGGATAGTATGAAGATTATGATAACCGACCGCAGGGTTCTTTTATACGGAATACCGTTATCTTTTCTTATATGGGGTCTTGAAATTTTCCGTGTTTATGTAATTTTCCTTGCTCTAAATATTAACGCCCCAGTGGAGATCATAGGAGTGGTTTTTGTTATTTCAACCTTAATCGGTATGATTCCTTTGCTTCCTGGCGGTTTAGGAGCTGTTGATGGTATGATGATACTCCTTTATTCCTATGCAGGTATCCCCCCATCAGTGAGCGCAGCCGCCACCATAGTGGAGCGTTTGATATCCTTCTGGATGACAACTATTTTAGGAGTGGCAGTTTTACCCTACTTTGGTGCTGATGCAGTGGAAAAATTGTCTAAAAAACTCTAATCATGAATTTACTAATTTTACATTATTTTTGTCATATTTTTTTTATAGATATTTTTATTCAAGGGTTTAATTCATTGTCAAAATTCAGGAGTGTTTTTATTTTCACAAAAATTAAATCAAAAAGATTATAAAAGGATGTAAATCAATCATTATTTATTTGCTATTTAAACACACCATGTCATTATGGGCAAATGGAGGTCTTTTAAATGTTGAACGAAGAAATGATGGAAGTTATCGAAAAGGAAAGAGCCTATGTTGCAACCGCCACTCCAGACGGAGTTCCAAACGTGGTACCTATTGGATTCATCAAACCATTGGATAACAAGACGGTTTTAATCGCAGATAGTTACATGGTTAAAAGCAGGGCTAATCTGGAAAAGAATCCTAAAGTGTCCTTCGTAGTTCAAGATGTTGCACGCCATCCTTACCAATTTAAAGGAACTGTTGAAATATTTAAAGATGGAGAACATTTTGATGCAGTTGTTGAATGGGTTAAAGAAGTCAATCCACTGGCTCCGAAGCCTAAAGCTGCTATTGTAATAACTATAACTGAAATATACTCAGTTAAAGTTGGTGACAAAGGTAAGAAGATAGCTTAATAGTTAAAGGAGTGTTTTTAATGAAAATTGATGGTGTAGAGGTAGAAGACACATTCGCCGAAGCTTTTGATATTTACGTCTCTAAATTTTTAATTACAGCAGCTACTAAAAAATTCGCAAAGATCGCAGCAGAAGAAACAGTTGGATTCGGGTCATCCGTTATAATGTGCCCTGCAGAAGCAGGGATAGACCGTTATGTGCCTCCTTCCGAAACCCCAGACGGAAGACCAGGTTATGTGGTAATGATCTGCCACCCAAAAAAGGATGAATTAGAGCATCAGTTACTGGAAAGAATTGGTCAATGTGTTCTTACAGCTGCAACCACTTCCGTATTTGATGATATGGGGGCAGATGCTGATGAAAAGCTTAAAGTAGGATTTAAACTTAAATTCTTCGGTGATGGTTACGAGAAGGAAGGAACTATAGCTGGCAGAAAAGTTTACATGATTCCCATCATGTCTGGAGAATTCGTTATTGAGGGTGAACTGGGAATTAAAAAAGGAGTAGCTGGAGGAAACTTCTTTGTAATGGCTGAAAATCAAACTGCAGCCCTTGTAGGTGCTGAAGTTGCAGTAGATGCAATCGGAAATGTTGAAGGAACAATAACTCCATTCCCTGGGGGTATAGTTGCCTCTGGTTCCAAGATTGGTTCCAATAAATACAAGTTCATGTCTGCCACCACCAATGAAAAATTCTGTCCCAGCTTGTGTGAAGAGGTAGAAAGTGACATTCCTGCAGATGTAAAGGGTATTTATGAAATTGTGATTGATGGTGTTGGCGAAGATGCCATTAAAAAAGCAATGAAAGTAGGAATAGCCGCAGCAGTAAAGGTACCAGGTGTTAAAAGGATCTACGCCGGAAATTATGGTGGAACTCTTGGTGCATACCAAATATGGCTTAAAGACATGATTTAAGAGTAAATATTTCCTTTTTTACTCCTTTTTTTATTTATTCCACGCAAAAAGCAGCAGTTTCTGCATTTTCAACAATATCCCATATCTCATTTTCAGGAAGATCTGCTCCTAATAATAATCCAGACTTATCAAGGACTTTAATTATCTTTTTTATAGTTTTATCATCTGCAGCCGATACGGTGTGTGAGTGAATATTCTTGGATATCTGGGATAAGGTATCCAGAGATCTCTTGGCCTCTGGTTTGTTATATTCTTCTTCACATCTTTCAAGGTCTTCATCATCTTTTAAATACAATTTCCGGGTTACTACTTGCTCTAAACCAGGCAGATAATGTTTTGAATCTAATATTCTGCCTCCATTGCTGATTATAATTTTTTTGTCATCAGTTGCTCCAGGGTCATGGCGGATTAAGAGTTCGCTAACTCTTCCATACTCTTTAATCTTCTTGAAAACCTCTTCCTGGCTCAGATTTACTCCTAAAAGGAATCCTTTCTTTTTAAGATCTTTTTCAACGCTTTCGAGACTTTTGGTGTCTGGTCCTGATATATGGTGGGAATGTATACCTCCGCCAGATAGGGTGTAAAGTCTTTCCAGGGCTTCCGTTCTGGCTGAATCTTCTTCAAGTCGTTTTAGGAATCTTTCCATTTCTTTGGTCTCTGAAAGGCCGACCTTCCTTTTAAGAGGTTCGTGGAAGCCGGGAAGGTAGTATTCGATATCTTCAAGAGTACAACTGTGTTTTAAGATAATTTCTGCTTCTTCTCGGATATCTAAAACGGTATGGTTTTCAGTGATCTTAATTTCTGGTTTTATAACCACTTCAACCAGTCTACCATACTTTTGTGCTGCTTCTTTGATCTCTTCTTCGTTAAGATCCACTCCGAGAAGGTATCCTTCTTTTTTTAGTTCCTCTGCTACCTTTCCAAGGGTTTCTTTATCAGGTCCTGAGATCCAGTGGGAGTGAATACCGCTTACTGATTCATATATTCTTTCGAGGGATTTTTTTCTTTTAGGATCTTTATCTAGACTCTCTAAAAACCGGTCCAATTCATCTATTTTTGTGATGCCAATTTTCCTCGCAAGGGGTTCCTTGAACTCTGGAAGATGATATTCGATGTTTTCAAGGGTGCAACCGTGTTTGAGGATGATTTCTGATTCTTTTCGGATGTCTGAAACGTCATGCATTTCTGTGATCTTCATGATTGTGGGTTGGATGGCTGCAAAATAGATATCCTCAGCACCACTACTTTCTGGGGATATTACTTTATTTGCTCCTGAATGATATAATCTTTTGATATTTACTTTTTTACTGGCTCTGGTAACGATCCAGATGTCAGGATGTATTTCTCGTGCAGTTAGAGTTATAAAAAGGTTGTCCACATCATCGCCAGTGGTAATGATAACCCCTCTGGCGCTCGTTATACCAGCATCTGCCATAATGCCTTCATCAGTAGCATCTCCATGTATGGCTAAAACGTCCGGATCAGCCCATAACTCCTTTTCAACGATCATTTGGTTCTTTTCTATAATCACAACACTCTGATTTCTTTTTAAAAGCTCATTATGGACGGTGCTACCCACTCTCCCATAGCCGCAAAGTATGAAATGGTTTTTAGCGGCTCTGAGCATTCTTCTATGTCTTGCTCCTGATGTAATATCTTCTACAGTCATGGAAACCACCATTATAATTAAAGTAAATGCATAAGCAATTAAACTGGCCCCTCCAAGTACAAGGGTAACCACAAAAAATTTTTGTAAGGGACTTTGGGGGCTTATATCCCCATAACCCACGGTTGCTGTTGTTATAACAGTGAAATACAATGCATTAATTATGTCCAGTCGCATTATTAAAGTTGATCCGATAAAACCATAAGTTAACAATGCTATTACTGCAATTACTGGATATTTAATCACTGAAAAAGGAATTGAAGGAACAAGAGGCATTGAATTTGGAGCTTGCAAAACATCACCATGATGCGACCATTTATTTTCATCTACATTTTTTTTATCTAAACAATCATTTTTGGAATTATTAATTTAGGGAATCAATAGGGGGCATGGTTAAATATCATCTTTCTTATAATTATAAGTAGTGATAACATGACTCCGAAGGACATGATGGTTGTCGATGCCAACGCAGATGCCATGGGCATTCCCAGAACTTCTCTAATGGAAAATGCTGGAAGATGTCTGGCCCATAGGATTATTCAAAGTAGGGATCCTTGCAAAGTTGCCATTTATGCGGGTAATGGTGGAAACGGTGGTGATGGGCTAGTAGCGGCTAGATATATTCTTAATAGGGGTTTTGAAGTTGAAGTATTCTTTTTATCTGATCCTGATCTTATAAAATCAGAAGAAACTCGATTGAACTGGGAAGTTCTGAATAAAATCAGTCAGGGAGTCAGTCCATTGAAGATCGAAGTTATTAAGGACTCATCATCCCTCCATGAAAATGATTCTGAAGTAATTGTGGATGCTCTTCTTGGTACTGGTGTTAGAGGAAATCTCAGAGAACCCATATCCAGTGCGGTAGATGTAATAAACCAATCTAAGGGATTTAAAATCGCTGTTGATGTTCCGACTGGTGTTGATCCTGGATCAGGTATGGTCACTGATAAAGCAGTTCGTGCTGATGTCACGGTTACTTTCCATAAAGTGAAAGTAGGTCTGAATATAGCCAGTGTGGAATATGTGGGCAGTATAGAAGTTTGCGATATTGGAATACCAAAAGAAGCAGAACTGTTTACAGGGCCTGGAGATCTTTTAAGGCTAGTAAATAGGGATAATATGTCCCATAAGGGTCAAAATGGTAGAGTTTTAATAATAGGGGGTAGTAAGGAGTATTCAGGTGCACCAGCCCTTGCTGCCCTTTCATCACTTGCAGCTGGTGTTGATATTGCAGTGGTAGCATGTCCCCGGGAGTTATCATCAATTATAAGATCTTACTCTCCTGACTTGATTGTTAGGGGTTTGTCTGAGGATTTCTTAAATCCTAAAGACACAGATGAGATAGTTAAACTATCTGAAAAATTTGATTCAGTTGTGATTGGCTGTGGAATTGGTAGAGAAGATGAAACATCCCTAGCTGTCAATGATCTGGTGGTTGAAATCGAAAAACCGATTGTGATAGATGCTGATGCTCTTAAACTTATAGGTCCTGGTGTTTTACCTCGAAGAAATAATGAAACTGTTATCACTCCTCATGCTGGAGAGTTCATGGAATTTTCAGGTCATGGAGTTCCTCGAGATTTGAAAAGTCGAATAGGGGTGGTTCGAGAGGTATCAACAGAATCAGGCACTACTGCTCTGTTGAAGGGAAAAGTGGATATAATAGCGCGAAATGATAAACTGAGGTTAAATAATACTGGAAATCCAGGAATGACTGTTGGTGGTACAGGGGATTGTCTGGCTGGTCTTATCGGAGCTCTGCTCGCTCAAGATCACAAAGGATTTGAAGCTGCCTTCTTGGGAGCATATATTAATGGTAGAGCCGGAGATTTGGCAGAAATAGAGTATGGTTATAATTTTAAAGCCACGGACCTTTTAAAGTTTATTCCACAAGCTTTTAAATAATCACCGTTTTGGTTAATATTAGTTTTTAGAAAACAAATTAGTAGTCAAAGATTTTAAAAGTGTTTGGATTAAAAAAATAAAGAAAATGTGGATTTATTCTTATATCCACATTCTATTTTAATTACATTCTTATTTTGCCGGGATGATTAAGTCCCTTTCTCCGCCAGGTATGAATTCCCGTAGTGCACCTTTGGCTATGGACTTCCTAGGTTGGGTGAAGTCGAAGGCCAAGTCCTTGTCGGCAAATGCAACTTTTATGAGAGGGTTAACACAGAATGCATCTCCTCTGGCTGCGTGTGGTGCCTGAGCAATACCGGCGTATTCTGGCTGGTGACCCACGTTCATCGCATAGTTAGGGTAGTTAGGACCACGTAGTTCGAATATTAATCCCTCGTCGCTCCTTATGGAGAGAGAGTTGGATGCTCCACACTGGTCCTGCAAGTCGTAACCGTAGAAACCAAGTCTGCTGTGGGCTTCTTTGTGTAATATCTGGCTTAAATACCATCCGTTTACTCCTGCATTAGAGTTACCTGTTGCAAAGGCTACAGAACATCCAGCAGCAGCAGAAACAACAGCAGCTCGCTGTGAACCTCCGAAGTGGTCTTCTAGGAGGGCGGGGTATTCGTACTGTTCCAGTCCATACATGGTTACTTCTGCAGATATGTCATGAACAACTTCGGTGGTTGCTTTGGTTTCGCAGATACCGTATTTGCCATCCACGTATTCCATACCGTAGTAGACGAAGTCGTCCAGGATATCGTCAGTGTAAGCTGCAGTTGCGTACTGGGTGAACCCTACTCCGCCAGACATGTAAGAACCGAGCCAGATCTGATCGTAAATGGTGGCTGCTGCTCCGATAACCTCTAATGATATTTTTGCAGGATCATCGGATACACGAGAAGTCTGTATCATATCTGCTATTACACCGAAGGAAATGCCTCCGGGTTCGTTTGGCCCTCTTGCTCTTCTTGCTGGGAGTATGCTTCCCATTTCTATGACGTCGGCGTGTTTAGCAGCATAAGAAAAATCAGCTATAGCTGCTTCACCTGCGCACAGTTTGTATGCAGCAATGAAGCTCATACCGATCTGCATGGCAGACCATCGGGATACAGTTCCACCATCACAGATACGTACCACCATAGAAGGGACACGGCTGATCTGGTAGGTTTTGTTGCCAATGTATTCTTTGAGCATTTTAGCTTGTTCTTCTGGGAATTCCTTGTTAATATCGATTAAGAATCGGGAATCCAGTTCATCGGCCAGGGTGTCGTCACCAGTGAAAAGTTTGGCATAGCAGTCTCCTACGAGACCTGGATGAACTTCTACCATGTGTTCCTGAACAACAGCCCCTCCCGGGAGTGCGTGGTTGATGGTTTCCATGTATTCGTTGATGGTTTCTGGGGTAACTTCCACACCTAAACGTTTTTCCAGAACGGAGTGAGCAGTGTCCATTCCCACGATGATGGTTCTTTTAATATCATCTGAGAGTTGCTGGATTGCTGCGTTGTTTGCGAAGTGTAAGTCATCTCCTTCCACGTAGGTGTCAGTACCTGAAACTTTGTAGGCCATTAATTTTCGCTGACCCAGTGGTACTCCGATGTCAGGGTTGTAGAATGGAATTCCCCTTTCTTTTTCAACTTTTTTTGCGAATTCATCGAACTCTTTTTTTCGTGGGGACTGTTTCCAGCCTCCGTAACAGTAAAAATCAGTATGATTTTCTTTGGGGTCTTCATCAAATTTACTTTGTAAAGCTTTTAAGAATAGCTTCTTTTCATTGTTCATTTGTCATCACCCAGTTTAGCTTTTAGATCATCTTTGAAAACACCTAATCCATATCCACCATCAGTTCTGGCTTCGTGTATTGTTAGAACTGCTTCGAGAGCTTCTTTATCTTCCCTCATACCTACATTGTCACTACGGTAGATGGTGGTGATTTCTTTTAAGTGTTCTTCATCCATTGGTTCCCCTACATCTACCGGTGTATCGAGTGGTCTTCCTACTTGGTCTTTAACATAGGATACTCTTCCTGTTTCTTCATTGTAGACGTATCTCTGCAGAGCATCGAACATCAGTCCATTTTCATCTAACCTTAGGGAGTGACCGTGTACAGTTGCTCCTCTTAGACCGGTTTTTGCAGGATCAAAGAATTCAGTTTCCAGTAATGTTTTTGAAATTGCCTCTAAGTCCAGTTCTCGGATTTCAATAACCTGTCTTCCGGACAGGGTTCCGGTGTCCACTCCTCTGAACCTTGACATGTAGGTTCGGGCCCTGTCGTAAGGGTGTGCTGGGGCGTTATACATAGAATCTGCGAACTGGATGTATCTTGTCCTTGTTCCCTGTTTAGCTCCGGGAATTGGTTCCACCAGTTCTTTCATCGGGTCCTCTTCGAAATCCATTTCATCTAGTGGAGGATGTACTGTTTTGTAATTTTCTCCCGGATTTCTGTGACCTAAAACGCTAACAATTTCTTCATCATTAATATTTCTGATTTTTTTCATCTCAAAGTCTGGATCCATATGGTTCCTACGGTTTTGAGCTATTTTTGTTTCTCCAGGGGTGTACTGGGGTTTGTATGACATAATTAATCACCTATTAACTTCACAGTTTCTTTAGATTTTGTCTTAGGATCAACTATTCCTACCAGGCTGGGATCGAAGTTATCTTCAATACCATAACCTAATTTCAAATAATCTGATACAGTAGTCTTTGTTCTGGTGAAAACACCTACTCTTACATCAAAACCAAAATTTAAGGTCTCTTCAAGAATGGTTTTTGTTTTGGTAACGAATTCTTCCAGATTTTCTTGTTTTATACTGACTACTATTTCTCCAACAGAAACTAAAAGTTCAATTTTTTTTCCTTTTACAGTTATGATCTTTCTATCAGGATGGTTAACACTGGTTCCCCGTGCAGGACCGTATCCTACAATTTTAGGAAGGGATTCACCGTTCACTAGGAATCTAAGGACTCCTTCCAGGTCCAATAACTCATTGAGAATTTTCTCAGTGGTTTTTGGTTTCAGGCGTCGGTGAGGGAATATTCTCACATCAATAGCCTTGATTGGTTCCATCTTGATCACCTGAACATACTTATATCTGGTCTTTTATTTCGCGAGCACCATCAGCTACGTACTTAAGAGGCTCTTTGAAATATTCTATGTCGCTGTATATGTTTCCTACCATTCCAGATGTCATTTCTGGCGAGAACATCTGGGTACCAGCGTCCAAACACATTGCAGCTGCTGTACATGGTACTGCGAATCCTTTACTGTGTCTGGTTACAACGTGATTTCCGTGGAAGATTCCTGGACCTCCTCCTCCATATATGGAGTGAGAAAAGAAGCTCATTCCCACACCGGTTCCTTCTACACGGCCGTAGTCAACACCGGGCAGGCTTGTTTCAAATTCCAGTATATCGTTGTAGTAGAGTAAAGTGGATGCAACTCCTTGGGCTGCTCTGGAAGCACCGATATTCACGATAACAGAACTCATTAATCCGGCTGCTGCGTAAGCATTCCATAACGCCCAGTCCACTGGTTCGTAGATATTGTATCCTGATGGCATGGTTTTAGCTACTTTTATAACTCCGTCATCAAGTGCTCTTTCCACCAGAGAGGTTACTACAGTACCCACAGTTCCTTTACCATTTTGTTTAACCAGATCAAATACCAGATTGTTGGCATTCAGGCCCTGATAAGCTAATCCTAATAGGTGGAATCTTTCAAATGCTCCTAAAGCGTCACCCATTTCAAAGTTAGCTGTTTGTTCTAAGAGTGATGATAGTGCAACTGCGTTTAAAGTGTTTTTATTAGTTATGGCAACTACGTGATTAGCTGTTATATTTCGGAGGCCGTAGCCCATACCTTCCAGCATCTGTGGTGGGCCCAGCAGAGCAGTGACATTAGCACCTGAAAAATCAACTGATTGCGGGTATTTGCCTAAAACAGCGGTTTTAACTGCAGATGCATCGAATTTGTCCACATTGAAAGTGTCGATAATAGCCTGTATCACTGCTGATCCAGTAACCAGGGTGGAAACTGTGTAATCCCCAGCCATTTTCATCCGTTGGGATGGTAGCTGTACCAGGAGTTGGTTCCCTTTGTTGATGAGTTTGAGGTTGAAGTCATCTTCATCATCGATACGGATCATTTTTTCAATTTTTTCTGCCAGGATGCTTACATTGTCTACCAGGGGTAGATTTAATTCTCTTCCTGGAATAAAATTTGATTTTCCGCCGTAAGCAGCCTTTTCCAGGGTTTTTTCAATCCCAGCTAAGTTTACTGCAACTGAACGTTTAACTTCTTGCACAATATTTTCTATTGTGGGGTTTAACATTGGACTGACTGCTTCTAAAGGGACATTGCTCTCTAAAAGCTTTCCATCTGAACCATATAGATCTATTCTATCTTCATAGGTTGGCATAACGTTTGCACCTCTTTAATTTTTTAAATAGGGTTTGAAGAAGAGACTAGAATAGTCTCCCTTCGAATCTGTAGGGGGGAACTTGATAGGGGAGATGATCTGGATTATTGTCCTTCTTTCATGCCAGATCAATGGAAAAATATTGTAACTATGAGTGATATTATTACCTTTAGTGACAAAATAACCAATAATTATTTAATTACTAACGGTTAGTTAGTAACCAGTAGTAGAACTTTATAATAGTTTCGGTTTGGTTTTTTTCAAAAAGTATATAAGGTAAACCTTAAAATGGACTAATCGGGCAAAATCAATATAAAGATTCAATATGTCACAATAATCAATATTAATTAATAAAATAAGATTCAAAGACAAATAATTGATATAAAATATTAATTTTATGGATTCCTATTCAAACATAAATCTAAGAAGAAGATCAAAATTATCTTTCTCTAAATGATGGTTTAACAGCAAATTTAATAAAATAATATCTAATTATTCAGAATAATTCATTATCATGTATTTTATGAATTTTTCAACATCTACTATGAATTTTTCATGATCAATTCCTCGGCTTTCAAGGATTTTTTCATGATCTGGTGGAATATCTGACATTTTCTTAGAAATTGATGATAATAAAACAGCCGCTTCAACAGGGTCAATTTCAGGACGAATGGTACCATCATCTATACCTGTTTGAATGGAATTACACATGATTATTAATCTTTCTGAACGCAATTCCATGATTCTTTTTAGATTGGCATCAGCAATATTTTCCCCATCATGATCTTTTTTAAATCTTAGATCTCCATTGATTTCGCTTATAACGTCATTTATATATTCTTCATCGATTATTTTCTTTATATCAAATCTTCCCGATTGGAAATATTTATAAATCCGCAGATAATCTGGATAGTTCTGTGTAAAATTGTGGTAAGCCTTTCTAAATGCTGAAACTTTTTCAATTCCAGTTTTTGACTTTTGAACTTCGTTTTTAATGGTTGAATTCAGAATTAATGTACCACGCAGAACAGTGGATAAAAAAAGTTCTTCTTTGTTATTAAAGTAGAGGTAAAGAGTTGCTTTACTCAGTTCAACTTCATTGGCGATGTCATTCATGGAAACATCATCATACACCCTGGCAAAGAATAATTTTTCAGCGGCATTAATGATATCGTTCCTTCTTTGTTCCTTTTCTCTTTTCCTCCGATCTCTAATAGACATTGCCTTAACCCCTACAATGGTTAATATCTAACCTATAATTATAGTATTACTATGGTTTATTGTTATGTAACAGTTAGTTTTAGTTATATGCTATGATAATATTTTGAAAAATGAATTTGAAAGTGAATTCTAAATAATCTATTATCAAAAAGAATATTATATTAATAGAAACCCAGTGCTTTGGCTAGGATAAGCACTCCCACTCCAATTATCCCTCCAAAACCAGCAACCAAAACGGATAATATGTTGATGGGAATCTTGAAAAAGGGCAGTATGTTCCAGATAAAAAGGAATATCCATCCTGCCAGCATGTGTAATAGAATGCTAAGAGCAACTTTTCCCAGTTTCAAAAGAAGTCCGATGCCAAAGACTCCTAAAACCACTAGAACAATGACAATAATTGCTACAGTCAGGATTTCCATGAGTATTCCTCGAGTTATCTAGAACTATCTTGATGGACTTTAATTCTCTAATAGGTTGGTTAACTATTTTCTACGGCATATATCCTGATAACAGGCAGCTTGAATGCCATAGTTTTTAACCATACCTGCCATTTCTCTTTGGTCCATCTCTTTATCTTCAAAGGATACAGCTTCCTCCTGATATAGGCTGAAGGGCGATTTTCTTCCTAAAATGTGCATACTGCCTTTGTGCAGTTTTAAACGTACAGTTCCCGAAACTCGGCCCTGCATATTATCTATAAGCTGATCCAAGTCTTCTCTTAATGGTTCATGCCATAATCCATTATAAACCAGTTCGGAATAGGTTTGTGACACAATTTCGGAGAACTTCAACTCTTCTCGGGTTAAGACCAGTTGTTCCAGTGCACGGTGAGCTACAATTAAAAGGCAAGCTCCGGGTGTTTCATAGTTTTCCCTTGATTTCAGGCCAATAATACGGTCCTCCATAATGTCAACCCGGCCAATCCCATGCATACCTGCAAGTTCATTACACTGTCGGATGATATCAAGAGGACCCATGAGCTCTTCGTTAATTTCCGTAGGAACTCCTTCTTCAAAGGATATTTCAATAATTTCAGCTTCATCAGGAGCATCTTCTGTGGAACGGGTCCAACTAAAAGCTTCTTCAGGGGTTTCCATCATGGGATCTTCCAGAACGTCTCCCTCTATGGAACGGCCCCACAAATTCTCATCAATACTGTAAAGCTTATCTGAGGGGAGTGGAATTCCATGGGATTTTGCATAGTCAACTTCTTCAGTTCGGGTTAAGTTTAAATCCCTTATTGGGGCGATAACATCACTATTAGAGTAAGATCGAATAATGGACTCAAAACGAAATTGATCATTTCCTTTACCAGTACATCCATGTGCTATAGCAGTTGCACCAACCTTTTCAGCTAGTTCAACAATCTTCATGGCGATAAGTGGCCTGGCCAGTGCAGTAGAAAGTGGATAGCCCTCATAAACAGCGTTGGCTTTGATTGCTCGGAAAATAAATTCACGTGTAAATTCATCTTTAGCGTTTATAGTATAATGTTCAAGCCCCATTTCACTTGCTAATTTTGTTGGCCTTGTTATTTCATCCTCAGGCTGTCCAACATCGACACAAGCAGTTATAACTTCTTTGTCATATTCTTCTTCAAGTAATTTTATACATACTGAGGTGTCCAACCCACCGCTGAACGCCAGAACAACTTTTTCCATTTTTAAATCTCCTTAATTCTTCTTTCTCATTGATATAATTTAGAGTTAGAATAAATACTGATTAAGTTATGATGGCAGGCATATAAAAAACTTTATAACAATTGTAGTTATGGTATTTTCCAGATCATGATTACAAATTCATTATTTATTAAATAATTTTTTAAAAAATTGATTCTTTAAAGGATAAAAAATATTTATTAGGTTAACCTTTGAAAATTTTTTTAACCTGCTTCCAGTATAGATGAAAGTGGAATAAGGTGCTGGTAGCCATTATAATGGCAAATTCAGCATGCCAGAAATCAATGGTCAGATTCCATGAAGATCTAATGCCATAATTGATGATTATCATCATGATTAAACCGGTAACTCCAGTTACCAAAAAGCTGATTATAAGGACATAGTTCCAGATTTTATAGAAAACATGCCTCCTTAATTGGTTTTCTAAATAAAGAAGGTAAGTAACCAGATAGATGATCATGGTAGTGATGGCCAGTGGAACCAGATAATAACTTTCACCTGGAACAGATTTAGCTATTTGAATATTAGAAGAGTTAACATTACTTGTTTCTTTATCATTTCCGTGATTTTGCTTTCTATGTCCGTTTGTTGAGTTATTTTTATTATCAGATGATCCAGAAGGGGATTGGGAATGGTCACAAATATTATCCTGATTTGTATCTTCATATCGTGGGCACTGTCCAGGGAATGGATCGTCTATGAGTCCATAAGGGCAGTCATTCCAAGCATAAACGGCGATTGGCGTTAAAAAAACAATCAAAAGGACTACATATATTTTTTTCAATTAATTTTCCCCCTTTCCATTCTCTTTGAGGGATTCAGGGAATTTTTTCCCTTGGATGATTTCCAGTAGGAGTGCATATGGAAAAGGGCAATCCAGAACATGGCTATGCCAAACTCGATGTGCCAGTATAGTAAACTCTGATTAATAGGCAGAACTAAACCGTACTCAACAAGGCATAAAAGTACTAAACCAACACCAGAAGACACTAAAAATGTAAAAAGAATCAATATGTTCCATAAACGTATGTGAACAGCCTTTTTAATAAAATTCTCACGGTAAAGGGCGTAACTACCACAATAAGCTAATATCAACAGAAGCGATATGGTAATAAAGTCATATATCATAATAATCCGGGAATGAACTTTTTCTTAATATAACTTTTAATTAATTCTTCAGATTCCTTAATAAATTCCTTAATAAAATTCTTCACTTAGGATAATTTAATATATCTATGGAGTATTAAAGTTTTTTAAAAGTAATTGTCATGGAAATTTAAAGATCTTGTTATGGAGTAGGCAATGCAACAAAAGAGCAAATTTGTCCTGGCAGCAATAATACTGCTCTCGGTCTTTTTAGTAGTTTACATAGGATATTCAGTTTTTATGCAGCCAGTTGAAGTTAATAATCAATCCATAAATCAGTCTAGGGAGATTTTATCAGTAGTAGATCTTCCTCAGGCAGAAATTTCAACTAATATGTCTGTGGATCAGGCCATCCAAAATCGACGTTCAGTTAGAAGATTCAGTGCAACTCCCATTAGCTTGCAAGATGTTTCACAACTGTTATGGGCTGCTCAGGGCATAACGGATCCTGAAAGGAATTTTAGATCCACTCCTTCTGCAGGGCATGTTTTTCCAATGGAGATCTATCTGGTTGCAGGTAATAATGGGGTCCTGGAATTAGAAGCTGGAATCTACCATTATAATCCGTTTAATCATACATTAGAAATGATTGTGAAGGGTGACCAAAGATACAATCTTTCACAAGCTGCACACCAACAAAAATGGGTTAACGATGCCCCTATTAACCTGGTAGTTACTGGAAATTATCATAAGATGCAAGATAAATATCCTGATAAAAATTTAAGCACTAGATTTGTGAATATGGAAGCAGGCCATATTGGGGAGAACATATATTTGGAAGCAGTATCCCGTGGACTGGGAACAGTGGCCATCGGTTCTTTCTATGATGATCAGATGATAAATATTTTAAAATTACCCACCAATGAAACTCCTCTCTACATTTATCCCGTTGGTTATCAAGCACAATAGGATAAAATATGATTTTAACAAGAATTTAAGCTCATATTAAAAAAAACATAATGAGAGTTCATAAAACTTCAAATACAATTACTAAATCAGTGCGGGGCCTATGGTGAAGATATGTCTGTTGATATTTCAACTATAGCAAAGGATACTGGAGGAGACATTACTCTGAACCAAAAGTTCATGGAATGTTTGGTCTCTGGAGAAATTGGAAAATATTTAATTGAAGTGGCAAAAAAAGGGACTCCTCTTTTAAAACTTGGGTCAGGTTCTCCTTGTGTTTTTCTATGTGCAGGAATACATGGAAATGAACTTCCACCTCAACTGGCGTTTTTCCAACTCCTGGATCATCTTGAGAATAAAAAAATCAGAGGAACGGTATTTATGGTGCCTATTGCCATTCCCTATGCCACAATGAAAAATTCAAGAAGATTTCAGGGATGGGATATGAATAGAAAGACATTTAAAGAAGGATATATATCTAACACCATCTTAAAAACCGCTCAAAAATTAGAAGTGGAGGCTGCAGCGGATTTCCACTCCACCCAGCCCCAGAGTAATCCTGGAGTGGAGAGTGTTTTTTGTTCTAAAGAGCCATGTTATGAAAGTTTTAAAATAGCCGAACATATTACAAGTCAGACATCTTCAAAGGTCATATCACAAAAAAAAGCAGGTACCTTGTATGGGGGTGCCCTGGAAGATGAGTTGAATATCAGTCAAATACCCGCAGTAACTTGTGAAGTTGTTTCAAGAAACGGCAAAGTAGATTCGGGAAGTGTTGAAAGATCTCTCCTACAGATGAAGTCTTTTCTGAGTTATTTCAAAGTTATTTAATATTTCTATTCTTTTCCTTGATATTCAAAATTTAATTATTTATGGGATGAAACTTAATCAATGAACTGATATTATGTCTTCTTATAAAAAACATATCTTATTCTCACTTGTAATGGTTTTTCCCCTATTTCCAGATGTATATTATTTGTCTCTGGCTGTTATCGGTGCCTCCATGGTTGATCTGGACAACAGCTTTCGTTACAGAAACCTACTTATCATGGCCATTCTGGGTGGAATTCTGGCTGTTTTATTGCAATTTTTTAAAATGACTCCCTTTCCAGGGATCTTACTGATTAGCATTGCATTTTTCTTCTTTTTGGCCCAGCACAGAGGATTTGTTCATTCAATTCCAGGCATCTGTTTAACTACATTCTGTCTAGCAGTTTTTGTTTTAAGCTTCCAAAGTCTTTTAATTCTTTTTAAAGTAGATTCCATGGTGGCAATTTTCCTGACAGCAATAATAATGGGGGTCATGATCCTTAATAGGGGATTATTAATCTTATATGCTTTGCTGGTTACAGTTGGAATCTTTTTGATGCCTGAAACCAGTTTTAACTTTTTATACATCTACACTGCATTATTTGTAGGTTCTTTAAGCCATTTGATTCTTGACCTCTTCACTGGAAATGGTGTTAAACTATTCGAACCATTATGGAAACGGAGTTATGGAAAATTAGCAGGATCATTCTTTTTGGTGATATGGGCAGTTTTTGTATTATTATTTAATTTTTATCCTGAACTAAATTCTTTATTTTCCATTGGATCTTATTTTTAGCCAGCGATGTTAATCATATTGTATTTAATAAAAAAGATCGTTTAATAGATAGTCTCTTTTTTATATGGACCTTTCAATGTTTCAATGATTATTATATTAAAATATCTAATAAATCCAGTTATTTTTGAATAAATATTAAATTATTGCGTGGGTTTTTAGGAAGATTTTTTTTTCATAGGCTTTTCAGTGGGCTAGAAATTAATTTAGTTATCTTTATATATCATGTTTTATAATGATGAATTGTAATTTATCATGGTCATAATATGGTCAAGATGAATCCCATAATTGGAATGAAAGATATATAATTCGGGGTTTATTATTTCGCCATGTTAACTGTTGATGATATATCGATATTAAATATTAAGGGGCTAATTCAACATGTTTATAACAAGAATATTCTACGGAATCGCCTATTTTATTGTATTAATATGGGAAATAATCAAGGCCACCATAGATGTTGCTATTCGAACGGTTAATGGTAAAGTAGATCCAGTTATTGTGGAAATACCCACAGTTCTTAAAAGACCAGTCTCACAGACCATTCTGGCTAACAGCATCACGCTTACGCCAGGCACACTTTCCATAGATCTTGACTCGGAAAATCAGGTGATAAAGGTGGCCACAATTGTTCCAAGAGAAAAAAAGGACGTAATTCCATTTGAATCTTATATTAAAGGCATGTTAGAATGAGGATGTTAAAATGACTATATTAACATTATCTGAATACATTTTACTGGCTGCTTTAGCTATCTACGCTCTCGCGTCCGTGCGAATTGCCACCAGGAAAACCATTGGAATGGGCCTGGTTGGTTTGGCTGGATTAAGCATAGCAGTGGCTACGATTCTCATCCTGGTAAATAACCTCTATCAAATAGCTTACTGCAAAGATATAGCATTGGCCCTGGTACTTCTGGGTCCAGTGGGAACAATAGCCTTTGCCCGAGTTTTAAGGGGGGATAATTAATGGATGATATATTTACCATTATAAAAGCGATTTTACTCCTGGCATCAGCTGTTTTGGTGCTTTTAGCCGCATTAGGAATTTTAAGATTTAAAGACGACCTTGAAAGGGTGTTATACGCCAGAATACATATATTGGGGGTGGCCGATGGTGCTTGTATCCTGGCCCTTCTAGTTCTCGGAGAACCACTACTGGCTGGAGCGTACTTCATCCTGGTTCCTTTTGCATCTCACGCCATAGCCAACGGATTCTACTATGGGGAGGATAAACAATGATTGTATATATACTGATGATTGTCACAATTTTAGGAGCAGTCCTGGCCCTTATGCAGAGAGATCTCCTAAAAGCAGCTATTCTAACTGGAGTCCCGGGAGCTTCCATAGCTTTCCTATACCAGTACCTTCTGGCTCCTGATGTGGCCCTTACCCAGGCTATAGTGGGATCGGCTATTATTCCGGTTTTCTTTGCGTTGGCTGTCTATAAAACACGCAGGGTGGAGGAATAAAGATGATTATAGATGTTCAATTAGCTTCACTGTTCACAGCTGTAGCACTGATTGTTATAGGAATCTTCGCCGCAGTTTTCCTTGATAATTTAATCAAAAAAGTGATCGGACTGGCTTTCATTGGGGATGGGGTTAACCTGTTTTTAATCTCAATGGGTTACAAAGCAGGGGGAATAGTCTACATATACTTGCCAGGAATGGCAGCAGACTGGTTTGCACAAAATGCTGCTTATCCCCTTCCTTTTGCCCTGGTATTAACCAGTATTGTTATTGGCGCCAGTACTATGGCAGTGATGCTGGGAATTATCATAGTACTTTATAAAAAACGCGGATCTATCAGTGCATCCAAGATTCTGGGAGAGTAGTCAAATGTTGCCCCACAATTCTAAACAAACTATAAACCTCCTTTCAGGATTGAAAATCCAAATCGGAGATTGCAACGATAATAAGGAGGTCATACATTGAACCTCTTAATAGCATTAATGGTTATTGTGCCGATATTATGTGCTTTGTTTTTAAACTTACTCCATAAAAGGGATAGGACCATTAAGGTCGTAACAGTTCTCTTGGCTTTAGCCTTACCTGCCCTGCCTTTACTGGCAAATTATGGTTTGCATTATTTTGGTGGTTATGCTCCATTGGTGGAAAATCCAACACTTTCTGCCAATTTACCTTCAATGATAACAGGAACTGCTTTAAACACCTTTCACCCAGCCATCACATACTCATTTCAGAGTGCACAGCAGTTATTTGTGTTTATCTTAGGACTGGTTGCCCTTCTAGCGATATTCGTTTCACTTTTTGAAACTCGCCGCCCATCTGGAGTTTATGCATATATGATGTTTATGGGAGTTGCAGCAGTAACTGCAGTAATCTTAACTGATGACATATTCAACCTTTATGTTTTCTTCGAGATAGCAGCCCTGGCAACGGTGGGAATAGTTCTGGTATCAAATATCAAAGGCAATTACGAAACAGCGTTGAAATACATGATTATGGGAAGTATAGCAGCACCACTTCTTTTATTAGGTATAGCTTTACTCTTGGGAGTGACCGGTAACGTTAACATTACTGATATTATTTATTCCCTTAAAAACGGCCTGGTAGATCCCCAGAATCCTGTACTGCTCATGGCATGTGGTCTAATAATATTTGGATGGTTATACGGATCAGGGTTACCACCATTCCACACCATTAAATCAGCCATCTACAGCAAAGCACTGCCCAGTGGAGCGGCCCTAATACAAACCTTTTCAGTCTTCATATTCGTTGCCCTGGGAATTATTATCCTTAGAATATTTTCATACCTGCCCTTCTCACAATGGGTTATACTGGGAGTATCACTTCTGGCAATGATCTTGGGCATTACCATGGCCATACTTCAGACTGATCTTAAACGGATGATTGGCTTTTTGGCAGTGGGAGAACTGGGATACATTGGCATAGGTCTGGGTCTGAGCACTGCTTATGGAATAACAGCCGGACTATTCCAGGCAGTTAACGAAGCAATGATAACTGCACTTTTATTCCTGGGTTTTGGTGTAGTATTATACCAAACTGGAGTCAGTGACACCCGCAAACTGGGAGGGATGATGGTCAAAAATCCTCTGGTAGCATTAATGGTGCTTTTAGCAGGATTCGCAATGGCTGGAGTTCCACCTCTAAACGCTTTCCAAAGCAAACTCATGCTTATTCAAGGATCCATAAAGGCAGGTCTTCCGGAATTAGGGGTAATAATGATACTCCTGAGTATCGTGACTTTCATGACATTTATGAAGGCTTTCCATGCAGTATATCTGCGACCACAACCTGTTGATCTGGAAATAAAAAATGAAAAAATACCGAAAGCCACTCTTATAGCCATGCTGGTGTTACTGGGAGTCTGTCTAATTTTCGGTCTCTTCCCACAAATTGCAACCAGTTATCTGCAACCACTGGCAACTAGCTTAGCAGGAGGTATGCTATGAACCTCTACGATCTAATAGTAAAAAAAATAAAGGACATTCAGGCAGCTGGAGATGAAAGTCCAGTGACAAACATATCGACTTCATCTATGTTAACTGCGGAGATAACTTTAGTTTCATCAATTCTGGTGGCTCTCATCATGCTCCGACTGGTGAGCAAGGTACTTATGATCGTGGCAGTACTGGTGGTTTTGTTTGCAGCTTTAACAGCAATGCCTCTCATGCCCAAATTCAAGAAGGAGCAGAATGATTCACTGGCCTCTATGATGTTTTATGTTGTAATAGCACTAGCAATAGTAATTACCCTGTTCTACTGGGGGAATTTAAATGTCTGAAGGAATAAGAAATATTATAATGGGTTTTGCAATGGTAATATTCACAGTTACCATATTCCAATCAACATATCAATTTAAACAACTCATCTACCCTGGTATAAGCTACCTGTATAACTATGTGGGCACTAATATAGCGCCGAATATGGTGACAGTTGTAGTATTCGATTGGAGAGCTTATGACACCCTTGGGGAAGCTCTTATATTAGTAACAGCAGTTATAGCCGTTTTACTAGTATTTGGACGTGGAAGAGCTCAACTAGGAGGTAAATAAAATGAGTACCATACTCAAAATATTCGTCTTTCCAGCAGCCATGTTAGTCATGTGTCTTGGTGTATTAACCATTCTAGGTGGGCACATAACTCCTGGAGGAGGATTCCAGGGTGGAGCAATGATCGCAGCAGGATTTATATTCTGTTTAATTGTATATGGCCTCAAAGAAAGCCCATTCGATCTTTCACACGATTTTCTTTCGGCAATTGAAAGTATCGGAGCCTTAGGATATGTTTTCCTGGGGCTAGCTGGTCTTTTATTTTCAGGATTCTACTTATACAACTTGGGAGTTGACATTTACCACATAGTACCCACATCAATACAGACTATCTTCAATTACTCCGACCCCACAAATGCTGGAATACTGCCCTACCTCAACTTCGTGGTTGGGTTAAAGGTCATGGTTGGATTATCCGCAATAGTATATGCATTCCTGGCATTCAGGGAATACGGTGAGGAAGCTGTAGATGAACCAATAGAGGAGATCGAATAATGATAGTATATATCGGACCACTAGTACTGGGATTCATCCTTGGATTCATCCTGGGGACCCGAATTAGAATCAATTCCGAGAGCGGACTGGAATTTGGTGCCTCGATTTATCTAATATTCCTAATAATTGCCTTTATTGTTGCTTACTTACTGGGCCCATTCCCCTATTACAAGGACATTCCATTGGCCAACGGTTTCATAGCTGCTGCAATTGGAATTATTATGGGTAAATTGCTATTTGGAAGGGCTAAAAACCCTCAGAAAGTGGAGGATTAACTTAAAACAGATATTGCTCTGTAAAGGATCAAATTATTCATAGAAAATTATTCATTCAGCATAATAGATAACACAAAAAGTCAAGTTGGAAGGTAAAACTCATGTTTCTAACAACCAGAAAATGCAAAGGCAGCGGAGAGTGCATCCAAGAATGCCCCACAGGGGCTATTCGCATGATAGAAGGCAAAGCATTCAGCTGCATAACTTGCGGTGCCTGCGCCGAAGCATGCCCCAACCGGGCCATCTCACGCAACAAATACGGAGGATATGTGGTTGACAGGGCAAAGTGCAATGCTTGTGGAGTTTGCGAGCTTACCTGTCCGGTTAACAACATTACAATCGAAGAGGGGATCGTGAAAGGAATTTGTGCTCGATGTGGCATATGTGTCCCGGCATGCCCTGAGAACGCCCGAGTGGATGCATATGATCTTATTGAAGACCGACAACTCAAATTCCTGGAATCACTAAACCTGACGATTCAACCCCCCATCCGCTCAAAGAAGGTGGATGAAACTGCAGAAAGAACTAGCCTAGTGACTGACATGGATAAATGCACCCTCTGCAAGCGCTGTGAATATTACTGCCCCACAGAGGCTATAATCGTTGATGTAGAACCTCATGGTAAATGTACGGAATGTCGAGTCTGTGAGGATGTATGTCCTGCTGATGCTATAGAAAACTGCACAATAGACCCGGAAAAATGTACATTATGTCTTAAATGTTTGAAAGAATGTCCCAACCAGGCTATATATGTGGATGATTTCCAGGTTAAGATCAGAAAACCTGAAGTTTGGGAAAAAATAGAAGGAAAACTTGTATCCTGCCTTAACTGTGGTTTATGTGCTGATGCCTGTGAAGGTGGAGCACTAAAAATGATAGACGGCCACTTAAGGTATGATCCAACATTATGTGAGGAATGTGAAACCACTGCATGCATTGATGCCTGTCCTGTGGGTACCCTGCGATTATCTGACGACCCAGAAAGAAGAATTAAAGGATTCTGTGTTTCATGTGGAAAATGTGTCAAGGCATGTGATGTAAACGAAGCAAGAAGCTTCAAGAATGTTAAATGGGATGGATCAGTCTCTGAAGACTGTATCTCTTGTGGAATATGTGCTGAAATATGTCCAAAAGAGGCCATCACCCTACACAGGGGCACTATAGAAGTTGATACTAAAAAGTGTGTCCTCTGTGAGAAATGCGCAATTCACTGCCCTACAAATGCTATACCCACCACAACAATGTATAAGAAGTCAATTAAGGAAGGATTTACCTTTGTGCAGGACAAATTATGTATGAACTGCAAACTTTGCACAAAGATATGTCCGGAAGAGGCCATTAAAGAAGATGATGAAGGTAAGATAGTTGTGGATGATTCCAAATGTATCTACTGTGGGGCCTGCAGAAATGCTTGCCCAGCAAGGGCTATACTCTTTGATAGGGAATTTGAGGTGGAACCATGAAAAATTTAGTCCTTATATTCCTTGAAGGTGCTTACACCAATCTAAAACGGATATTATTCGCCAGTGACCGGGTAACTGATATGGAAGTACGGAACATGATCCTGGAAGGGCGTGTAACACCCACGGAAAAGGTTGCCAAGGTTTCCTGTATTGGATGTGGTGGATGTAGCAATGTATGCCCTACTGAAGCCATAGAAATGGTGGACTTGGAAGAACCAGTAGAACTAATGGAAGGGCTTGTTAAAACCCAGTTACCAGTACTTAACAGTGAAAAATGTGTTACCTGTTATTATTGCCATGATTTCTGTCCAATATATGCATTGTTTGGAGAAGCAGGAACCATACATCCTAATGATGTTGGTGAAATCGAATCAGACATATCAGAACTAATGGAAAAGCCAGTGAAGATATCCGAAGATAAAATAGCATACATATCTCAATTTTTAGCTGATAACACTGTTATAAGGAAAAGAAAAGAGTAAGAAATTCTCTAAATTAACATTTAATTAAAAATATACAAAAAATCTTTAAGAGGAATCATATGAGCCTAAAATCATATTCTCGGGGCCGAGCGATACACGTGATGTTGGTGTACACAGGAGGATGTAATGGCTGTGACATAGAGATAGTTAACTGCATACTCTCCCCCAAATTTGATGCCGAACAATATAAAGTCTTTCTAACCTGGAACCCCAGGGAAGCAGATGTTTTAGTGGTCACCGGACCGGTAACCAAACATAATGAACAGCCACTGCGCGAAATTTACAAAGCCATACCTGAACCTAAGGCAGTTGTAGCTGCCGGAGCCTGTGCCCTGATGGGTGGGGTTTATAAGAATTGTTATGGTGACATACCCTCAGAAGAAATCGCCGGACCTGTGGATCAGATTATACCCGTTGATGCCAAGGTACCTGGCTGTGCTGTGAGACCACAGGATATAGTGGCAGGATTAGTATCAGCATTACCTCTTTTATTGAATGCCGATTGAAATAACTTAAGAATAAATGAATATCACTTATTTAATTAAAACTCATGAAGGTGTAACATAATGGACGATAAAAAAGAAAACCGGACGGTTATAGAGGCAGAAGTTCCCATGGGAACAGTTCACCCTGGAGCCCTAGAACCATACCGGCTAAGGCTCTTTGTGGAAGATGAAATCGTCCGCGATGCGGAGATGACTGTGGGAGTAAACCACAGGGGAGTGGAGCGGATCATGGAAGGCTTACCAGTGGAAAAAGCCAACAGTCTCACTGAAAAAATATGCGGAATTTGTTCTAATATCCACATCTGGAACTCATGCCGGGTGGGAGAAATAGCTCTGGGAATAGAGGTACCAGAAAGAGCAGTTTATATAAGAGTTATAATGGGCGAATTAGAAAGATTACATAGCCACATACTCTATCTGGCTCATGGCTGTGAAGTATTAGGCCATGAAACATTTTCAATGCGTTTATTTTACATACGAGAAACAGTAATGGAATTATTGCGCATGATAGGAGGGAATCGTGTTCAATATGGTTCAGCTGTCCTGGGTGGAGTCAGACCACGTTGTGAACTGGATGAAATGCGGATACAGAAACTAACTGAAGGAATGAACCTATTAGAGGAAGGCCTAAACGACTTTGCTAATCGATTTGTTTCTGATCCAATGGTTATGAGTAGAATTACAGGAGTGGGGGTCACTAGCCCAGAAGATGCCCTAAGATTGGCCTGTTCTGGACCTACACTGAGGGCCACAGGTGTTGAATTAGATCTCAGGACAGAAATGTTTGAGTATGACCCATTTGAATATGATGTGATCACTGAGGATGATGGTGATGTGAAGTCTCAACTACTAACCAGAGTATTCGAAAACTTTGAATCGATAAAAATCATCCGACAGGCAATACGTAACTTGCCAGATGGCCCAATAACTAATCGAAGTTGGGAAATGCAGGACACACCCATAACGAAAAGTTATATTGAGGCTCCCCGTGGAACCCTTTACCATTCTTATGCCTTAGAAGATGGCAGAGTAAGAAACTGTGTTATCCGGACACCATCCATGGCCAATATTGGAGCCATGCAGTACTCAGCTATCGGTCATCATATTACAGACGCCCAGCTTTGTATAGTGCAGTGTGACCCATGTTTCACTTGCACTGACCGTGCAATTCAGATTATCAAGAGATGAGGAGAATAAACCATGGAACTTACATATTCTTTAATAGGAGTAATAGGCACCCTGGCAGTGTCTTTCATAGTGAGCCTCTTATTACCGGGAATTGAAAGAAAATTTATTCACGCCCGGATCCAACAAAGAGTAGGCCCACCCATTACCAGTCCCGGGGTCATGGCTCCAATTAAATTCTTTTTTAAACAAACCATAGATCCAGTATCTCCAATGCCTAGATTGTACAATGCCCTTCCCCTAATAAGTTTGATCATAATAATAATCCTTTTATTATTACTAATTCCTCAGATGTACTTTTTAGGAGCACTGGCCAGTATCATTGCAATTATAGGATTACTGAAGGTTGAAGAAATAATGTATATGTTCATGGGTAGTCTGTCTAAATCCGTACTCTCAGTACGTATGCCCTTCCCAGATAGGGCTAAAGGAGCTGCACATCCAGACACACCTAGAACATTTTTCGAAGAACTCAGCAGCCTCCGGGCATTCAGACTCATCGCTTTCGGATCATTCCCTATCTACATAGCTTTATTCGTGGCAGTGGCCATGACCGGTAGTCTTTATCTTTCAGATATAATAGCATACCAGCAGACAAATGGGCCCATACTTTTCACATTGGCAGGAGCACTAGGAGCAATCGTATTCTTTATTGGCTACATGATCCTCCTCAACGAATATCCTTTCTCCATCTTGAAAGGTAAACCCGACGTTGTAGAAGGACCTTACCTGGAATACGCTGCAAAATATCGGGCATATGTCTACATAACAAGAGGGTTTCTGATGTTTACACTGGCTACATTATTTGCCACCCTATTCTTGGGAATAGCACCCAACATCCTGAACCCAAGTTTCATAGTTACTCTAATAGTGGCTCTATTATTCCCAATGATCATGGCAGTGATGAGTGCATTTTCTCCAATATTCACCTACAAACAGTTCTACCCCACAGTTGCCGGTGTTTCAATAATTGGGGTTGTGGCCATAGTTGCTGCATTACTGTAGATAAAAGCTATGAAAAGAATTAGGACGAAATCATACACAAGAATGATATAAACTCATGGTGATTAAATGAAAATTGTGATAAGACCCCTGCATATAATGAGTCTGGGGGGTTATATTGTTGAAACAGAATTTCCTTACAGGAACGTTATTGTGGTAAACCCCACAGAGGAACCCATAAAGTTAGAGGTGCCAGTGTTTTCCGAAGAATGGATTGAAGAACAAAGTAAGTTAGGTCTGGAACTCACCCCACTCACTGATGAAGATAACTATCTAAGCCATTTTCGCAAGGCCAAGGCAAAGCTGGATAAATTAAAGGCAGAAATAGATTGAGACAGGATATTGTTAATTAATTTATTTTCTTTCTGCTTAATATCTTATTTTCATTATTTCTATTTATTTTAAATTTGTTTCAAGTTACTTTCAATTTTTTATTTAATTTAATCATTTTTCCTGTATTTTACGAGCAACCCGTAAAGCAAGTGCAGATGCTAAAAGAATAGTAGGTAAGCCCTGAGATTTTGGGGCCAAAGACAGATCAGCAATCCACAAACCTTCAGGGAGCCATGATGGCCTCATATTAGGTACATCCTCTTTTTTAAGGGGCACGGTACCACCCAAGTGGCCTGCATTATACATGCCCTGCACGAATGGTTCTGAAACACCGGCACCTTCCATGATCTCTCGTGCCTGGCTAATGGCCAGATCCATTCGCTCTTGATCATAGGAGGTGAGAGATTTTTCTACTTTACCATTGGCAGAAACAGTGCCCTCTTCTGCGTCTGCAAGTTTAACCATGAGACCAACTCGATCCTCAATTGGGATTTTTCGCCAGGGTTTGTGGAAAAGATGGGAAAATATGTCAAGGTAGGATGAGAGAATATAATTATCGTGTGAGGTGTACCATAGCATTGGTGGTTCTTCCAGTTGCCTGGCGTCAGGGGAAATTCCTCCTAAGGTAAGGACTATATCTGCCCATAAACGGTCTTCAGCATGCAATCCTGAATTTTTAAGTATCTGGGCTGTTCCTATTCCTCCAGCAGCTAAAACAACCACATCAGCTTTTAAAGTTTGTACCCCTCTGGATTTAATCTGAACTCCACTTACTTTTCCTCCTTCAATGAGCACTTTTTCCACAGGAGAACTGGTATTTAGCTTTGCCCCACTACGTACAGCCTGTTTCATGAATTTTCGGGAATCCCAACGGGCCCCGGTTTTACAACCAAGTTCACACAGTCCGCACGAGATGCATCGCTTGGGATCAACAGCTTTAGGTGTAGGGTGGGGGTTTAAACCCAAATCTTTAGCAGTATGGAACATTTTGGTGGTCAGGGGCCTCCACTTGTCCTGGGGGAATGGTTTCGGATGTATTTCATCTTCCAATTCCTGAAATTCAGGGCTTAAATCTAACCCTATGTCTTTTAAACCATGGTCGGCTCTAACAATGTTTCCACAGGACAGCACAGTACATCCTCCAGTGGTTAGTCCCCTTACTAACATAAGTTCTGGTGATGATTGGCGTAATTCGGCTTGGGGAAAGAAATATTTCGTAATTCCTGTTTTAAGGAGACCTAGACGTTTAATTAGCTCAATATGTGAAAGATTCCATGTAAACGGCTTAAAAGGAGGTCCTGCCTCTAATATTGTCACATCAAAACCCTTACTCTGTAATTCCCTGGCGGCGGTAGCTCCACCCGCACCACTACCTACTACTATTGCTTTCATTTATTCTCATCCTCCGGTCGGAGGGTCGCCAGACAACAGGGTGCCCCTTCGGTTATACGTTCTGTGAAATTCATTTTAATCTGCGGATTTAAACCCTGCACCACTCCTTCATCAGCCGCACTTAAGATTCGGCAAGTATCACCATTATAATATTCCGATAATGAGCAGCGGTTAACTACCATTATCATTTCAACATCATTCTGATGGTTTTTAATATCTTTAACTGTAAATTCTATTCCTAATATTTTATACAGTATCTTAGCAGCAAGAATAAGGTCTTCGGTACTGTCACCAACCCCTAGCATATCTCTGAATTTGCGTCCTAAAGACAATCCTTCATTGAACATAGCTTCTCTTCCCAAATTCAGAGCTTTTTCGCGTCCCACGCTATTTATCATGATTTCAACAATTTCATTGTGATTAATAGCCATTATTTTCCTATTTTCATTTAAATTCCCTTTTAAACTGGTATTATGCAATATAGTATTATTAAATTTGGGATCCTCTTTGATAAGCACTCTTTCCAGACCTTGAGTTGTTGAAAAGGCTAGTTCATTCAATCCTCTTTTCAGGAACCATTCGGGTGTCCACCAGGATAAAAACCGTAGTTTAAGCCCCATTATCCACCTCCAAATGTCCAAGATCTAAGATAAGGTTGTTGGGCTTTTTTAGGTAAAGTGAATCAATCACATCCTGATAACGTCGGGTGATGATTTCCCTTTTCAGTTTCATATTTGCAGTTAGGTCCCCTCCATCAATGGAAAGATCATTGGAAAGAAGAGCCCATTTTTTCACCTGTTCTGGACGTGAAAGATGTCTGTTAAACTCTTTGATGCTATTGGATATTTCCTCAGGATTGTAATCTTCATCCACCCATAAAAGACTACTTAAATAAGGTTTTCCTTCACCCACCAGCATCACTTCACTAATACCGGGAGTATCACGTAGTAAGGCTTCTATTCGGAGAGGATCTATGCTTTTACCATATGAATTTATTATAAGTTCCTTCTTCCTACCAGTAATCACCAAACTCTCTTCAGGGGTTAAATATCCAAGATCACCAGTTTTCAGCCATCCATTTTTCCGGGGCGGGTTTGAATCTGTTTCAAAATAACCAGGAGTTACTTGTGGACCTTTCACCAATACTTCTCCATATTTATCTATTTTTATCTCTGTATCCGGGAGTGGTTCGCCGACAGTACCTATTATGTTTTTTCCTCTACGATTCAGGGTTACTAATGGTGCTTCAGTCAATCCATATGCGTTGTGGATCTCTATTCCAAGGGTGTGGTAATCATGGATCAATTGTTGACTGGAGGTTGCCGAGCCCACAATAAGTTGAGCGCAACGGTTAAGCCCAGCTTTTTTTAGGAAAGAACGCTTTATTAATGGTTTTAAGATTTTTTTTAAGACTCCATCCTTCATGTGGATATAATGACTGCCCCAAAATGAGCTCTTCAACATTTGCCACAATTTTTCATAGAAACGGGGTACTGAGAAGAAAATAGTGGGTTTGACTTGGGGTAGAGATATTGCCAGATCATTGAAATTTTCTAAAAAATAGATCTTCAGGGATGCTGGAGCATAATATGGTGAAAAAGTACCTAAAATGCCCTCAACCACATGGTTCATTGGTAAAAATGACAAATAACTTACTTCACGATTCCGGTCATTCCATGAGGGTAACGAAGCCATACTCTCAGCCATCCAGCGCAGATGTTCATGGTTAAATGCAACTCCTTTCGGTTTCCCAGTGGTTCCGGAGGTGTAACGGATGGTGGCTAGGTCACTGAATTCAACTGGAGATTGAATACTTCCTTGAATAAATTGGGGGTTTTTTCTACCCTTTTCAAGAAACTTTTGCCAGGAAGTAACGTTTTCTGGAATCTTCTGATCTTCTCTGCAGAATGATATCCAATCCAGATCCACATCCAGTTCATCTAAACGTTTCATAAGGTGAGGGGTTCCAATAAACAATATTTTAGCTTGGCTTGCTTTTAGGACATTTTTTATTTCAACAGGTGGACTGGTGTAATATAGGGGGACACTAACCGCTCCTAGAAGTCCAATAGCCACTTCCAGTGTAAGGTAGCGACTGCTGTTTAAACCTACCAATGCTACACGATCCCCTTTTTCTATTCCCATTTCTTTAAGTGAGTTTAAAGCAGCAACAATGTCACCCCCAAGTTCCTTCGGTGATTTATATACGGCTTTACCTTCAATCAAGTCATAATATTTTACAGGGTAGCTTCGGCTTTTCAGCCGGAATAAAACCTGTTCATGAACTGTACGTTCTGATCGATGGAAAAATCCATGATAAACAGCGTATTCTAATAGTTTTGGCAAATATTCTTTCCAGTTAAATTCATATGGTTTGAAAAGGTTCTCAACATTTGTCCGATCGAACTGGTGTTTCTCATCAAGATAGGGAGAAAGAGTAAATAATAAATTTAAAATCCCTGATGTATTCATTAGGATGGGTGATATCTTCTTTATTAACGGTGCAACAGGAATAAAAACAGGATTGGGAAGTTTAATACCCAGTTCTCTTATTGCCCATTCCCTCACCCCCTCCAGGAGTTGGTTGATAGTTGGTAATGAATCTGGAGGGGCTGTTAGATGAAAGGTTTTTCCCTCAGCCTGTAAATTAAAGGTCAGAGTGGCTACAGCATCGGCTACATAATCCACGGGTATCATATTCATGGCTAAAGATGAACTGGTGGGAATAAATCTTAGTTTTCCATTTAAATACAGTTTAAAAAGAGCATAAACTGTGTTAAAAGTCTTTATTTCTCCTGTATGTGAATCTCCGACCACCATTCCTGGTCTGAAAATAGAGTAAGGAACATCCGATTCGTGAACTGCTTTTTCTGCTAGATATTTGCTCTCTTCATAATTACTCCAGAAACCAGCCATGTCTTTATCCACTAATTCATCTTCCAGAATGGTTCCCTGCCTCTTTCCCGCCACATATGCGGTGGAAACATGCGAAAAACGTTTAAAATGTCCTTTCAAATACGCTTGACGCGCTAATTTCAGGAGATTTTCTGTTCCCCTGACATTTGTCTTGTTGAGTTCTTCAAGGGGTGCGTGTAGGCGCAGATCAGCTACAGTATGGATTATATGGGTCACAGTTGAAGCTAGGTCTTGGTAATCAGTTTTTTCCAGTCCCAAGTCTTTATCAGTCACATCACCAGGAAGTACCTTTACTTTAACGTTCAATGACTCCAAAAGTTCTGGCCAGTAATGCCAAGCGCGTTTCAAACGTTTTATTGCTTTTCTTTCGTTTTCAGCCCTTACCATTGCTATAATTTCAAGGTTTTGATCCGGGATTAGCAGACGGGCTATTTGAGTTCCTAAAAAGCCATTTGCCCCGGTGATTAGAACTTTATTTTTCATTTTCCCCTCTCTGTCATCTCTCTCATTTTGATATCTTTAATTCACTTCCATTATCGTTTAAAGTAACTTGTCTTTCATTTAAACAAGGTTCATCTAAAACTTTCAATAAACTTCCATTCAAGATCGCATTTTTAAAATCTTTTTTTCCTAGGAATTCCTTTAGCAGGATCGGGTTCTTTTGAGATAGACTTAACTGATCTTGTAATCCTTTTTTGATGTGAGGTATTTGCAAATCAGGATGTCCTAAAAGTAAATCCACCTTTTTTGTTAGATCTTCCCATAAATTGGGGGCATCGTTACAGATAAAGTAGTCATGATAGAGATGGAGATCCTGGTAGAGTGAGGTGAGTCGAGGGTCATGACCCACTGCTATCTGAGGAACTCTTGAGCGGATGGATAAAACCGCGGCATGGTAACGGGAAGTGACCAGTAAGTCAAGTTTACACAACATGGAGGTCATCTGAGATGCATTGTATTTTTTTGACGATATTATGATACATCTATCCTTATTTCTCATCTTTTGGTGGATATCTTCAGCCAGGGATTGGTCCAGTTCTTCCATACAGATAAGGGCAATCTTTTTGCCATATTTTTCGATTATCCGGTCTGCTTCCCTGGACCAGCCTTCAACCAATTTTTCCTGTAGTTTTTTCCTGTCTTTTGAACGGGAAAAATAATAAGGCCACTTGTAAAGGTTTTTCTTTTGTCCCCATGGGCGAATGACAACGGGCCAGAGAGAAAAGTCCACTACTGCTAGTCCAACTACTCCCTCTCCAATTCCGGGATCAACTGGAGATTCTGACCAAATTTTTTCCAGAAGGTCATGATCATCAGGATCTTCTTGGAAGGTGAAGGCACAATCGGCTGTTGAAGTGATAGGAGCACTCACCCCGATTTTCTTCAATCTTCTAGCAGCATGCTCAGTCCTGGTGATGATTAGATCAGTTTTGCTGGCTTCTTTTCTCACCAGCCAACTATTTAATGAGGATAATTCTCCGGCATCTACTGCATAAGCTATACATGGCTTTTTTTGTCGGTGAGCACTGTGTGTAGCCCACAGAAATGCCCATAAAAGTGCCGAGGTCCAGGTGTCCATGTAGCAGCTTCCCTCAACTAAGAGTACCAAGTCATGGTTTTTGACCAGCTCGTCAATGGCAAAGAAGAAAATTGATGGAATAGGAGCAATATGCAGATGTTCATCTTCTTCAAGATAACGGCGTAGATTCTTTTCGTTCAAAGTAGGGACCGTGATCTCTGTATTAGGTCCCAGTATCCTCCTTAAATCTTCGATTATGGAAAGTAATCTAGCTTCGGATCCGGTGTTATTAGCACCATTGTATCCTACTAGCAGCACCTTAAGGGAGGGATGGTCAGTTTCAGTTATCATTTTAACACTCTCAATATTTTTAACTCTCTATTTTTTCTTTCTTAGGTGGTTCCATGTCTCGCATCATGAAAGAAAATATTTTAAGCATGATCCAGGTTCTTATTTTGGTTAAGGTGCCTATTTTGCCAGGATGATAGTATTTCTTGTTTTCATAGAACTGGTAATCAGCTGGCATATAATCTTTAACATCTTCTGATATGGTTTTGAAAATCCTGAAGGTCAGATATCTGTTGAAACCCACTGATTTTTTTTCCATTTTATTAGTAGTAGCTGATTTTAGTGATTTATCAAATTTTGCAGCTGTTTTAAAGAGTTTATCTTTATTTTTTTTCTTTAATTTTTTTGAACTGGGGAATGGTGGCGTGATAAGACCACATTCATCTGCTACATCGTATCCCCATACTTCTGCTATGTCTTTCATATATTTCAGGGTTTTATCAAGTCCCATACCACCAGTGGTGGATAAAACAATGGCTTTTTTCCCATGATACACTGGTCGGTGACAGCGATAAGCTAAACGGTCTATCAAGTTTTTCATGAGAGCAGACACATTCATAACATATACTGGGGATACCATCACTAAACCATCAGCTTCCTTCATTTTATCTTCAATCATGTTGCGATCATCGTTTAAGGGGCATAGCTCACTTCCTTGGGATATGCAATTAAAGCAACCTCTACAAATTTCTAGATGGGCGTCTTTAAGGAATAAGTATTCAAATTCGTAATTTCCCCTATTTTTCATTTCTTGTTCCAGTTTTTTGGCTGCTTTGTAGCTATTGCCTTTTTTTCTGGGGCTTCCAATTATGGTTAATATTTTCATATAGTCACCTGCCTAAATCTTAATTGCTTCCAGAAGAAATTCAGTATGATTACCAAGTTTCTTCAGGGCTAAGTCCATAAATGAGTCAAAGTCTTCGTCATATTTCAGCACGAAATATTCAAAGAAAAGGAATATGATAAATGAAAAGTATTCATAGGCTAATGTTCGAGGATTCAATGGTTTAATTTTCTTTTTTTCTATCATTATCTGGAAAACATTTTCCCAGACTGTTATAGGTTCTTCTAATAATTCTTTTTTGAAAAATTCCCTTATTTTTTCATTGTGATAGGTTTCTATTGAAACTAAACGCCATATCTTTTCCATCTCAGGTGTGTTAATCTGGTCGATATACATCTTCGCACCCACTTCAAAATACACCTCAGGCCCCTGTTCCATTAAATCTTCTGCATCTTCATCTGGCAGACCACTCTGGTTGAGCTTGGTTTTGAAATAGTCAATAATGGCATCTAATATTGCTTCTTTGCTCTTGTAGTGATTGTAAATTGAACTTTCTCTAATACCAACTTCTCGTGCTATCTCACGGATAGAAACTCCGTTATATCCTTTCTGTGAGAATAATTCCAGAGATACGTCAAATATTTTTTCTTTGGTTGGTTTATTTCCACTTTTTTGTTTTTTCATTTATACACCCAAATTATAACTAACGTTCGTTAGTCTCACGAATATAACTTTCTCCTCATACTATATAAAACTAACGTTCGTTCGTTAAATTTTTTAAACAAAAACAAATAGGATCACTTACAGATAGTATTCTTAGTGGGTTATAATGGTGGGCAGTGTGAAAATTCTCCTGGTAGAGGATGAGAGCATAGAAGCCATGGATATCAAGCAAACCCTGGAATCTTTTGGATACGAAGTTCCATATGTTGCATCCAGTGGTGAAGAAGCTATAAAAAAAGCCTTAGAGATTATGCCCGATCTTATTTTAATGGATATTATTCTTAAAGGAGAAACTGATGGTGTTGAAGCAGCATCACGGATTAAAAGCCTCGACATTCCAGTCATATATCTCACTGCTCATTCTGAGGAATCTACAATAGAAAAAGCCAAGCTCACTGAACCTTATGGCTACATAATTAAGCCTTACGAGCATACTGAGCTAAAATATGCAATTGAACTTGCTCTTTACAAACATAAAACCGAGATTAAATTAAAGGAAAGTGAAAAACAGTACCGAAGCATTTTAGAAAATATTCAGGATGCATATGTTCGTGTAAATACGGATGGGCGCATTATAATGGTAAGTCCATCTGCAGCAAGCATGTACGGATTTGATTCACCTCAAGAAATGATAGGTATTCCAGCTATTTCACTTTACAAAAATCCTGAACGCAGATCCATAGTGTTAGGAGACCTAAAAAAGGAAGTTCAAGTGGGAAATTTTGAAGGAGAAGCCTTAAGAAAGGATGGCACATCATTTTGGGTTTCTATCAGTATCCAGTTTATATACGATGATGAAGGTCAAATTCAGGGTACAGAGGCCTTTATCCGAAACATCACCCAACGTAAAAAAGCTGAAAATGAGATAAAAAAATCTGAAAACTATTACAAGGCTATTTTTGAGCATACTGGGGCTGCAACTGTTATTATTGAGGAAGATACAACTATTTCGTTGGCTAATGCGGAATTTGAAAGACTTAGTGGTTATCCTCGGGAAGAAATCCAAGGCAAACGAAGCTGGACCGAGTTTGTGGAAAAGAAGATCTTGAAAAAATGAAGGAATATCATCGCCTTCGCAGAATTAATAATGGAAAAGCACCAACAATTTATGAATTCCGGTTCATCGACAAAAGTGGTGATGTGAAAAACATCCGTTTAGATATCGGCATGATCCCAGACACCAAAAAGAGTGTAGCATCTCTTCTTGACGTCACGGAGTCTAAAAAATCCGAATCAAGGCTTTTAAAGAGTCAGGAACATTTGAAGAAACGTGATGAGGAATTTAGGAATTTTATTGATGGCGCTCCGGCTGCTATTGCAATGTTTGATGCCCAAATGAGGTATATTGCCGCTAGCCTACGTTGGATTGAAGACTACACTCTTCAAGGACAAGAAATTTATGGTAAATCTCATTACGATATATTTCCAGAGATTACTGATGAATTGAAAAATGTACATAAGCGTGTTTTGGCTGGTTCTATTCTTCGCAGTGATGATGATGAGTTTGTTCGTGCTGATGGAACTATCCAATATATACGATGGGAAGCTCGCCCCTGGTACTCATCCTCTGATGAAATTGGTGGCATAATAATCTTTAGTGAAGACGTTACAGAACGAAAAAGACTTGAAAAATCTTTAATGGAAAGAGAACTAAATTTTAGGAGCCTGGCTGAAAATGCCAATTATGGTATTGTAGTAGTGACTGGTGAGGGGCATCACCTATACGCCAATCAGGAAGCATCTGAAATAACAGGTTACACCATCAAAGAATTATTGAATACTCATATAAAAGACATGGTCCATCCAGATACATTAGATGAGATTACTGCTAATATAAAGAGAAGAATTGAAGGTGCTGATGCTCCTGCAACGTATGAAACTATAATTTTGCGTAAAGATAAGGAAGTTGTGCCCGTTGAGGTTTCAGCTTCAAAAACTACGTGGAAGGGTCAAGATGCAGATTTAGTCATACTCCGCGATATATCTGACCGTAAAAAAGCAGAAAAATCACTTAAAAAAAGTTTAGAACGATTCCGTGCAGTTGCAGAATCAGCAGTTGATGCCATTGTCACTACAGATTCTGAAGGTAATATAATCTTTTTTAACCATAGTTTAACCACTATTTTCGGATATTCTAAAGATGAAATAACTGGTGAACCTCTAACTATCCTAATGCCAGAAAGATTTAAAAAAAAATATCTTGAAGAGCTCAGAAAATATAAGAAAAGTGGTAAACACAGACTGGTAGGAAGAACAGTTTCAACAAATGGGTTAAAGAAAGATGGAACAGAATTCCCCTTTGAAATGTCACTTTCTGCCTGGAAATCAGGTGAAAAAACTTACTTCACATCTATTATAAGGGATATAACTAAGCAAAAAAATGACGAAGAAAAGATGAAGGATCATTTGAAAAAACTATCCATTATCAATAAAGTCACAAACACGGCCAACAATGCTCATAATATCCATGACTTGCTTAAAGATATTCTAAACTCAACATTGGATTTATTAGGATTTGAAAGTGGAGGGATATATTTATTGGAGGAAAAAACAGGGTTTACTAAATTGGCTTATTATGAAAACCTTCCAGGAGAATTCTTGGAAAAGGTAAAGAGAATAAATGTAGCTGTGGAGCCATATTTTACTGTTTATGTCGAAAAAATGCCGATATATAATTATATCGAGATCAAACAAGAAATAGAAACCAGATATGGGTTTAAATCGGCGGCTGTGATACCTCTTTTTTCCACAGGGAAGGTAATTGGATCTTTAAATGTTATCAGTAAAGAAAAGTCATTTATCACCGACCTTGAAAAGGATATTTTAGAGTCTATCGGCATGCAAACAGGTACAGTTATTGCTAGAATGTATTCTGAAGCAGCGATCAAGGAATCTTTAAGAGAAAAAGAAGCATTACTCACTGAAATTCATCATCGGGTGAAAAATAATATGCAGATTATCTCCAGCTTACTTAATCTGCAATCTCAGTATGTTGAAGGGGATCAAATGGCTGCCGATGTTTTAAAAGAGAGTCAAAACAGGGTGAAATCCATGGCAATGGTACATGAAAAATTATACCAATCTGACAATTTAACAGAAATTAAAATCGATGATTACATTAAAAGACTGGTTTCAGATTTATTTTATTCATATAACATCCTGCAAGACCAGATTAACCCCGTAATAGATGTAGAAAAAATTAGGTTTAATATGGAAACTGCAATACCCTGTGGACTTATAATCAGCGAGCTGGTAACCAACAGTTTGAAACACGCTTTCCCCGAGAAGAGAAAAGGGGAAATTCGTGTGTCACTAAAAATACTAAATAATAAATATGTATTAGTTGTAAGTGATGATGGGGTGGGATTACCTAATGAATTAGATTTTAAAAACACAAACACTCTAGGACTACAACTTGTCAACAGCTTAGTCAATCAAGTTGATGGTGAAATAGAATTAGATAAGAGCCATGGGGCTGAGTTCACGATTATTTTTAAAGAGTCAAAATATAAAGAAAGGTTTTAGATAATTAATATCGTAATGAATGGATTATATCCAATTGGATGCTTTATTAATTGCGATATGTACACATAAAAACATAATAAGATCACTACTACAATAATATTAATAGTTGATTGTAATGGCTGATGTAAAAATTCTCCTGGTAGAGGATGAGAGCATCGAAGCCATGGACATTAAGCGGACTGTGGAATCTTTTGGCTATAAAGTTCCGTGTGTCATTTCTCGTGGTGAAGATGCGGTCAAGGAAGTTCTGAAAATTAGGCCCGATCTTATTCTAATGGACATTATCCTTAAAGATGAAACTAATGGTATTAAAGTAGCCTCTCGGATTAAAGAGTTAGATATACCTGTTATTTTTTTAACTGCGCATTCTGAGGAGTCTACTTTTCAAAAAGCTCTGGAAACTGAACCATATGGGTATGTTCTCAAGCCCTTCGATCCAACGGAATTGAGATACACAATTGAAATGGCTCTTTATAAGAAAAAGATGGAAAGGGAATTAAAAGAAAGCCAGAATCAGTTTCGCTTGTTAACAGAGACTTTAGATGACATAATTTACGTGGTCGACCTCCAAAAGCAGAAAATCGTTTACATGTCATCTGCTGTGGAGAAAATCACCGGTTGGGGTAAGGAATCTTTTTATGAAAATTCAGACATGTGGATGGAAATGATGCTCCCTGAAGACAGATTAGATGTCATATCCTCGATTTCAAGTATAGGGGATGAGGATGGGGATAATAGAATAGAATATAGAATTAAAACTAGAAAAGGGGATTTAAAATGGCTATCAGAAACATTTAAAGTATTATCTACAGAAAAAGGTGGACCGGTTAGAATTGTCGGGCATGCTACTGATATAACGTTGGAGAAAGAGTCTGAAATGAATTATAGGAATCTCATTGACAATTCTTTGGTGGGCATTTTTCGTAGCAATCTAAAGGGGGATATTATATTTGCCAATGAGGCAATGGCCCAAATGTTTTATTACGATAGTGTCAAAGATTTGAAAATCAATAACATCCAGAAATTATATAAAAATCCTGATCAACGTCAATTGATAATCCAAAAATTGAAAAACGAGGGTTTCATAACTAATTATGAAACAGATGCAGTTGGAAAGAACGGTGAGATGATCAGAGTCCTCGTGAGTATGAATCTGGATAGTGACATCATCTCTGGAATGTTTATGGATATAACCGAATTAAAACAGACAGAGGAGAAGTTAGATCGATCTGAAAGTAGATACAGGACCATCTTCGAGAATAGCGGAGTTTTACTTTTGACTTTTGATAATGATGGCAACATACTCCTGTTTAATTCTGAATGGGAAAAGGTTAGTGGTTACTCTCGCGAAGAAGTGGAGGGTAAAATGAAGTGGATGGATTTTGTCCATCCAGATTACGTGGAAAAAATGGTTAAATATCACCAGCAGCGGATGAAAGACCCAGATTCGGTGCCTCAGAAATATGAAACAATTTTCATCAGGAAAAATGGTGATCAGAGGGTGATGTATATTTCAGTGGCAGCTCTTCCTGAAACTGGTAAATGGTTAGTATCAGCCACAGATATTACCGATCTTAAAAAAACCCAGAAAAAATTGGAAAAAAACGTATTATTTTCTCGTGCTTTGACTGAGAACGCTTTAGATGGCATAATAACAACTAACTCCTTTGGTAAAATTTTGTATTTCAACAATAGCCTACTAGAAATGTTTGGTTACTCAAAATATGAGCTGAAGAACTCTCCTCTTACCACATTAATGCCAGAAAGGTATCATGAAAATTTCACAATAATTCTCAAGAAATTCCAGGAAACTGGTGAGCATCGATTGGTTGGGAGGACAATTGAAACTACTGGCCTTAAAAAAAATGGGAAGGAATTTCCATTTGAAATGTCCCTAACTAAATGGGAAATCGAAGATCAAATCTACTTCACATCTATCATCAGGGACATTACTGAAAGGAAAAAAGGTGAAGAAAACAGAATAAAAGGTGAAAAAGCCCTTGCAGAAAAAGAAGAGAAATATCATGCTTTAATGGATTATTCCAGTGACACAATTATTCTAGCAGATTTAAATGGTAATTTCATTGAATGCAATCAAAAGGCAGGGGAACTTTTGGGTTTGTTGCCAGATGAAATCCTTAAACTAAACTTCAGGGACATACACCCTCCAGAGGAACTTGAAAAAGTTCAAAAATCTTTTAACAAAGCCATTTCAGGAGATATGGGTATTGTTGAAACTTTAGTTTTAACCAAAGATAATAATAAAGTTCCAGTTGCCATAACAGCTAGTATGATCGAATATGGGGATAATAAAGTCATTCAGGGAATTTTTAGGGATATAAGTGAAAGAAAAAATGCTGAAAAAGCATTAAGTGAGAGTGAAGAAAAATACAAAACTCTTTTTGAATCAGATCCTAATTACGCCATACTTATAACTCCAGAGGGTAAATTATTAGACGTTAACACTGCAGCAGAGCAAATTACTGGGATGTCTAAAGAAGAACTGATTGGAAAAAGTTTTAATGAACTGGGAATTTTTATTGAAGAGGAATTAGAACTACATGGTGAAATGTTCGCACAAACATTAAAGCATGGGGCTATAACACCTTATAGGGCCAGAATCATTGATAAAAATGGTCAAATTAGGTGGGTTCTAAATCAATCAGCTGCAGTAACCAAGGATAATAAACTTTACTATGTCTTGGTAATTGGTCAGGATATTACTGAATATAAAAAGGCAGAAGATGCTCTTAAAGAAAGCGAAGAAAATCTCAGATTTTTAACCGATAACATGAATGATGTTATTGGTCAAATTGATGCAGAAGGAATAATTACCTATTTCAGTCCATCTTTAAAACAATTAACAGGATATGAACCTCAAAAACTTGTGGGAGAAAAAAGCACAGATTTAGTTCACCCTGACGACCAAGAAATCGTTCTGAATGCAATTCAGGAGGGAATTCTTAGTAAAAAACCCTTAAATATTGAATATAGGTTGAAAAAGTTAGACGGCGAATATGTTTGGGTTGAAACCAGCGGTAAAATAGTTTATGATACAACTGGAAATTATAAATCTATAGTATTTGTTTCCAGGGATATTGATGATCGTAAAAAAGCTGATAATGCTTTAAAAGAGTCTTTAAATGAGAAAGAAGTTCTTCTCAGGGAAATCCATCATCGAGTTAAGAACAACATGCAGATAATATCCAGTCTATTGAACTTGCAGATACAGTTTGAGGATACCGAAGAAATAGCCGATGTTCTAAAAGATAGCCAGGGTCGGGTTAAAACAATGGCTATGGTTCATGAGAAGCTTTACCAATCTGATAGTTTATCAAAAATTAATTTTAGGGATTACATTAAAAATCTGGTCTCTCAAATCTTCTATTCTTACGGCATCAAAAATGACATAATTGTTTTGGAAATGGATATTGATAATTTTAACATAGGCATCGACACTGCTATTCCTCTAGGATTAATTGTCAACGAATTAATTACCAATAGTGTAAAATACGCCTTTCCAGGAGGTAGGGAGGGAAAAGTAAAAATCATATTCAAATCAAAAAATCATAGTCATCTTTTAATCATTTCCGATGATGGTATAGGGATTCCTGATGATATCAAACCAGAAAAAACAGAATCATTAGGATTACAACTTGTGCATAATTTAACTAACCAAATAGATGGTAAAATAGAAGTAGACACAAATAAAGGGACTGAATTCAGAATAAAATTCAAAGAATTGGAATATAAGGATAGATTTTAAAATATATAATAGTAAAATTAAGATAACTAAAACGGTTAGTAATTAACATATTTTTTGATGGGTTTTAAAATAACCGGTAAAAATTTGATAAACCATGATTGAGCCTCCTAATAGGGAAGTGTGTATAAAATTGGGTATTTCATAGAATTAAAAAAGTATTTTTTTATTAATTTCATTAGAAGGGCGAACTGGCATGAGAAGAAGTGATAAGGAAATAAATGACCCAGAAGTTATCCAAGAAATATTTCAAGAAGCTGATGTTTGTAGAATAGCTTTAATCGATGGTAATGAACCCTATGTGGTTCCCATGAATTTTGGTTATAAAGACAACATTTTGTATCTCCATTCAGCATCTGAAGGCCGTAAGATTGAAATTTTAAAGCAAAATAACAACACATGTTTCCAGATGGATATTAAAAGCGAGCTGGTAGCATCGGCAAGTCCGTGTAATTGGGGTATGAAATATTTGAGCCTAATTGGACAGGGTAAAGCCTATGTAATTAGTAATATCCCTGAGAAAAAAGATGCTTTAGATGTTATTATGGGGAAATATTCTCCAGAAGCTTCTTTCGAATATTCAGATGATGCCATTAACGAAGTAGTAGTGATTAAAGTTAATATAGATAGTGTAACTGGTAAAAAATCAGGATATTAATTCTTTTGTATAAATCAGCCGAGAAATAACTTTTGAAGATGTGAAATATGGCCGAATTACCGGAAATCATAATCCTAGCCAAGCAAATGGATCAAGAACTCAAATCCAAAGAATTTCTAGCAGGAGAACTACGTCAAGAAAAATCTATAAACCTACCCTCCGATGAATTTATCCAGAAAATCAGGGGAAAAAAGGTAATTAAGGTTTATAATAAGGGAAAATGGATATTCATCCAGTTATCTGATGATTACTATCTGCTCCTGAATCTAGGTATGGGTGCAGATATATTATTCCATGAATCAGGAAGTGAATCTCCTGAGGAATATCAGTGTTATTTCCAATTTACCGACGGATCCTCATTTTCCTGTAAATTCTGGTGGATAGGGCGGGCAGAACTAGTGCAGAAAAAAGAGTTACCAGAACATAAAGCCACTAAAGACATCGCGATTTCCCCCCTGGATGATGAATTTACCCTAGAACACTTCACAAAACTCTGCCAGGCACGTTCCCAGATCAAAAACCTCATATTAAACCAGAAGAAAATAGGGGGAATCGGGAATGTCTACATACATGACATACTTTTCAAGGCTAGATTACACCCACAAACAGTAGCTAACACCATAAAACCCGTTAAAGTGGATCATCTTCACAATACAATCCAGCATAACTTGAAAAATTCCATTGAATTGGGTGGATTGGCCTATGAGAAAGATTTCTATGGTCAAAACAATGGATTTGAACGGGAATATTTCCTGGTTGCCTATAACGAGGGGAAACCGTGCCCAGAGTGTGGTGGAACCATTGAAAAGATTAAAACCGGAAGTACCTCTTCTTATATTTGTCCCCAATGTCAGAAATTGTAAATTACCACTTAACTTATATCGATAGTTTAATTTAGAATCAAGCTCAAGAAAAAAACTAGGATTAATAGGAAGATCAAGTATGGGCCAAGTTGCCATAAATATCAAAGCGGTAAACCAACCGGGAGTACTGCGGGACATCACTGAACTCACTGCTCAGTGTGAGATTAACATCACTTACACCCACATGTTCATCGAAGACAAATACCATGCCTCCTTATATATGGAATTAGAGGCAGTAGAAAACGTTGAAAAGTTAATGGAGAACATATCAAGGGTTGAAGCCGTACGCAGTATTGAAGAATGCCCTACACTCCAGGATGTATTCGGGAAAAGGATCATAATCACTGGTGGCGGTGCACAGGTGGCCATGGTGGCTCAAGGAGCCATTACCGAGGCAGACCGCCATAACATCAGGGGTGAACATATAAGTGTGGATACTATCCCTCTTGTGGGTGAAGAAGATCTTAAAGAAGCAGTATCTGCTGTTGGAAGACTTCCCAGGGTGGGTGCCCTAGTTCTGGCTGGATCTCTAATGGGTGGTGAAATAACTGAAGCTATTAAAGAAATCAGAAAAGACCACGAAGTAATTATCATCAGCCTCAACATGCCGGGTAGTGTTACTAAAGAGGCGGATCTGGTTGTCACTGACCCTATACAGGCGGGAGTGATGGCGGTAATGGCAGTGGCAGACACCGCCATATTTGATATTAAAAAATTAGGGAAAAGAATATTTTAAATTATTTAAAGGACTATAAAATAAATTTTCAAAAAGGAAAAGTCACTTTTTTCCTTTAGTTTTAGTTGAGGATGTTTTTAACTCATTTCAATGGCTCTGATGAGTCGGCTCGCTTCATTTTTAAGGTCAACATCGGTAATATCTCCACTTTCCCGGACTTTCAGTGCTAACTGCAAGACCTGTGACACATCACGGGGTTTGAGATTTTCTGCCATGTCCAGATATGTTTGTCCTTCTTTATCTTCGATTACCACGTCTTTTTCGGCCATCATAGTCAAAAGGCCTTTGCAGACACCCATAATGCTGGTGTCTTCCACAGTTTCGCACTTTTTAAGGAGTTCCTCAGTTTTTTTATCCATGATATCACCACTTATAATATGTTTATAAATTTATATTAATATTATCTGTATAGCTGCAGGGCATTATTTACAGAAGGGATTGAAATAATTTTAATACTCATTGTCAACAAATATTAACCTACACTTAATGGGCTAAAATTATTGTAACTGTCTATTATGTGAGTTATGATGGTTATATTAATAGATAAATGTCACTGGTTTGTTAAATAGGATTTAATAAAACATTTGCAGAAATTTCCCAGTTTAGAATAAGATTCCGGGTGTATATCAAGAGGTGAAAAAACATGTCACTCCACTGTGATCGCATGGACGGGCTGGTTGTTAAATCAGCTGAAGAGGCTCTGGAAATGGAAAACATTAATTATGTGCTTCCATTTGTCAAAGAAAAATATGAAGATGAGTTGAAAGATGCCTTTGAGAGAACACTTGTGGTAAGGGAGCTATCTGGAGATGCTGCTGAACTAGCCGACTACTGGTTCTTTGAAACTGCGGTGAGGTTACATCTGAAAGGCAGAGGCATTTCTTACACCGGACTCAAACCTGCCCATATAAATGGGGAACCCATTATTGTCATGGCCAACCAGGCAGTCAAGTCCGAAAATTTGAATGATCTAATGAATTTCATTCTAAGTGCCATTCGAGAAGATGTTGAAGCCCGGTTTGATGATGTTCTGTCTAAAAACGATTTTGACGTCAATGATGTTGATGATGCACGGGACTATGCTGATGCAATCCTCAACTTTTTCGGTTATCTACAAACGTTAATTGAGTTTATGGAAGAAGGCTGAAACTATCGGAGCTGAATATTCGCTCATGGATTAATATGAGTTATTTAAAACAGAAATTTTGTGGTAAATTGAGGTGAATATAAATGTCTGATGAACTAAAATCAGTTGTTATAAATGTGGAAGATTTACTTGACTACCAGGAAGGTGCTGTTGTAAGTAGAGAAATAATCCGTAAGGAAACTGGCACAGTAACCATATTTGCCTTTGATAAGGAAGAAGGATTAAGCGAACACACAACTCCTTTTGATGCTATGGTTCAAGTAATTGATGGAAAGGCAGAAATAACCATTTCTGGTAAAAAGAATATCCTGGAAAGGGGGGACATGATTATCATGCCGGCTGATGAACCCCATGCTCTTCATGCCCTAGAAAGATATAAAATGATTCTAACCATGATCAGGTCCTGATCAAAATCACTTTTTTTTATATTTAATGTCTTATTTTTTCCATTTTTTTTAAATATTATAATATTTAATAGCTTTTTAAAGCAATCTAATTATCAATGTTTCTTCTTTTACGAAATCCAGTTTATCAATAAGTTGAATGGCTTTTTGCATGTTCTTTTCCAGGGAGTGATGTGTTACCATGAATATGGGAATAGCTTCTCCGTGGTCTGCTTTTTTCTGGCTCACAGATTCAATACTTATATTATGATCACTTAAAATGCCTGATATGGAGTGAAGAACTCCTGTTTTGTCTAATGCAGTTATTCGCATGTAATATTTGGATTCCACATTGGACATTTCTTTAATCTTTTTCACCCTTCCCTGGGAAGGTCCATAGTCTACTGGTCTTTCCATGTCCTGAATTATGTCTATACAGTCCGCCACCACGGCACTGGCAGTGGGCATCATGCCTGCACCCTGGCCATACATAAGCACTGGACCGACAATGTCACCAACCATGTAAACTGCATTAAAAACATCATTAACTGATGCTAATAAATGATTCTGCGGTACAAGTGTTGGATGTACCCTTATTTCGAGTTCACATTCATCATCAACTTGGGCTATTGCTAAGAGTTTAACCACAGAGTTTAATTCTTCTCTGGCAAATTTTATGTCATCAGGGGTGATCTTGGTTATGCCTTCCACATGAAACTTGTCTTGTTCCACATAAATTCCGAAGCTCAGCATGCCCAGTATGATAAGTTTCTGGGCAGTATCATGTCCTTCAATATCAAAGGTAGGGTCCTGTTCTGCGTAACCCATTAGCTGGGCCTCTTTCAGGACCACATCAAAGTCAAGTTCAGCATCAGCCATTTTAGTCAATATGTAATTGGCTGTTCCATTGATAATCCCGTAAACCTTTTCTATATTGTTGGCAGCCAAACCATCATTTAAGGGTGCAAGTAAAGGGATTCCTCCCCCAACACTGGCCTCGAAACACACCCTAACTTGGTTTTTAGTTGCACAGTTTATAATTTCCTGCCAGTGTTTCGCCAGCAGGGCTTTGTTAGCTGTTACCACGTGTTTACCGTTTTCCATGGCCTTTAGAATGAAACTTAATGCTGGTTGATAACCGCCAACTAGTTCTATGACGATGTCAATTTCATCATCTTCTAGGATATCCTCGACATTGGTGGATAAAATCTCTTGATTTACTTCCACGCCACGGTCAGTGGTTATATCCAGATCCACAATTCGTTTTAGTCTGACGTTTTTATGGACTTTTTCTTCAATAAGATTAATATTCTGGTTTAAAGTGGCCACAACTCCACTTCCAATGGTTCCAAAACCTATAAGTCCTATGTTAATAGTATTCATGGATATTCCTTCCCAATTCCTTTCAAGTTTGTGCCATTTTTTATTACGGTAACAATTCTTTTTCTATACATTTAAATATTTCAATTTAATGTATTCGCCCAGAGATTCTCTGGTAGTACCCACAATCAAACGGTAATATGTTGTTCTGCCCATAACCTTCTCAAGTTTTCCTCGGGCAGTTATAATCTCCCCATCTCTGGCTTGGCCAGAATAAGTGTGCGTGTATGAAGCAACTTCATTTATAGGTACTTTGGGGCCTTCTAATATATTCACATCTTCCACTTGGTAGACGGCGGGGTTGTCAAAGGCAGCTAATGCATCACTCACAGTAGCCTCTATTTTTACAGTCCCACAGGGTTCGTAAGTGTCCTCACCAAATGTTCCCTGAATTTCATCCCATTCTTTGGTGGCCAAAATGTCAAACAGAGTGCCATCAACCACTCCTCTGTTATTTTTGCGTTCTTCATACCACCTGAATTCATCATAACTCAATGTAGAGTCTTTAATACGTTTTTCATAAAGTTTAGCCCAGTAATCATCTGCTATTCGTTTCAAATCACTGTTAACATCATTTTTCATATATTCAAATGTTTCCATTGCTTTTTTATGATTTTTAAGGCCGTAAACTACAAAATCAATGTCAGAAACTTGGGGGTCATACAGGCCGGGCAGTACAGATCCAGAGATCCCTAAATGTTTTTGGTCAATTCCAGCCTCTTCTTGGAATACATTAGCGACTTTAATAACCTTTAAGAGAAGTTCATCAGGAGAAGGATGATTCATGATTTCTTTTAGACGTTCTACAGGGCTTAATATTTCTTTCACTTTCCCTGCGGGGACACCCATCATTTCAACCCCCGTAACTTCACAGTCAAATAGATATTCTGGAAAACTATCATTTAAAAAGTCGTAGGCCTGTTTTGAATCCACTTTACTATATCTGGAACCATTAAGGGATCTATCTCCATCAGGATCAGGAATGTAGCGTAAAAATGAAAGTATCCTGTCCTTGGGATGGAGGTAGGTGGTGGTAGCAAAGAAAAGATCATCTTGGGTGTGGATAAAATCTCGGACTCTGGCTCGCATGCATTAATTTAATGGAGGGCAACATTATTAAATATGATAGTTAAAAGACTAATACCTGGCCAGGACCTTAAAAAGTCTTTGGAAGATATCAGGGATAGAAAAAATATAAAATCAGGTATAATCATCTGTATGGTGGGCAGTCTTGATAAAATAGTTCTCCGAATGGCTGACGGCAATAAAAATGTCATATCCGGACCACTGGAGATTGTTTCTGCCACCGGGACCATAGCTATTAACGGAGTTCACATTCACCTGGCAGTTGCTGATGATAGTGGTAACGTTACTGGAGGTCATCTGATGGAAGGTAGTCCAGTAAATACTACAGTTGAATTATGTATCTTAGACTCAGATATGATTTTCAAACGAGAATTCGACCCTGAAACTGATTATAATGAACTCGTGATTCTACAAGAGTAAGAATATGATCCAACTAGATTTTCAAGTAAATGACTTAAGGTGATTCATTGTGAAATTGATAAAACTTGAACCCGGCCTTAAATATGATGGTAGCCAGATAAAACCAATGTGGGCATTTCAGAAGTTTGGAGTGAAAGGTTCCAGTATTGTAAGCTGGATAGGGCCAATGAATATCAGGCCCGATGAGTTGATTGATTATGAGGATGTGGGTTTGGAAATTAAATCAGATGAAATGGTCCATTTTATAATTGAACACTTTGATGTCCAACCTGCCGATATGAGGTTGTGTTATCACAGGCAAAGAATTTTAGTTATGATTGTTCTGGATTTACTACAAAAAATGGGTATCAAAACCCATAGAAAAGGGGATGATCTATACTGTGATGATGGGAAGCTCACAGTCTCCATAGCCACCTGTTCAGCCAGTAGCATGAAGATCCACTTTGCCATGAACCTCACCACCACAGGAACACCTAAAGATGTAGAAACAGCGGGATTGCTGGAATGTTCAAGAGAACTTGACATGAATGGGATTTCTAAACTCCCTGACAAAATATCAGAAACCTATATTGATGAGATACAGGACATAGAAGAAGATATTGCCAAAACCAGAGTATTTTAGTCAGATCATATGATCTTATTCAATTAAATTTATAAAATTATAATTAATTTGAGTCTAAAAGAAGGTCAATTAAATGAAAATAATTATCAATGGAATACACGCGAATTTACGTTTCGCATCTGCCCACATGATCCCATGCCACGAGTTCTGCGGTGGAATACACGGACACTCCTACCACGTGGATGTAACAGTAGAGGGGGAACGTGGTGGAGAATTTGGATTTGTGGTGGACTTTAAAACTGTCAAGGGAATTGTAAGAAAAATATGCAAAAAACTGGACCATAAACTGCTTATACCAGAAAAAAGCAAAGAAATAGAATTTAAAAATATGGATAAGTTCGTAGAGTTTTCTATTAGGGATAAGGAATATAAAATCCCCAGAGAAGATTGCTGCCTCCTTCCATTGACTTCTACTTCTGCTGAAGCAATGTCACAGTACTTTGCAGAAAAGCTTCTCCAGGCCTTGGCACTGGAAGAAGCGGATATCAAAACATTGGAGATCTGTGTGAATGAAGGCATAGGTCAAGGGGCCTGTTTCACAAAAACTGCAGAATAATGGGGGAATTAATATTAAAACCCGTATTTCTGAAATTTTTTCCAGTATTCAAGGTGAAGGGAAACTTATTGGTGCAAGACAAGTCTTTGTAAGGTTTTCTGGATGTAACCTAAACTGTAACTACTGTGACACGCCCTTAAGCCGTAATTTTGAATATGGCAAGGAATACGACACAAATACTTTATATAAAAAAGTTGAAGAACTTATAACACCAGATTTTCATTCAATTTCTTTTACAGGGGGCGAACCATTATTACATGCTGATTTTATTAAGAATTTCTTAGAAAACTACAATTTACCTGCACTCTTAGAGACAAATGGTTCTTTACCAAATGAAATCGCTAAATTAACAGAATTAGTAGGCTATGTTTCATTAGATATAAAATTACCTGAACATGAGGCAGTTTCAGACTGGGAAGATCTCATGAATAAGGAGCTTGAATCCATAAAGATATTAATAGAAGAGGGGATAAATACTTACTGTAAGTTGGTAGTACAACCCTCAACACAGGCTGTCACTGTGAGCTCGATAGCAGCCAGAATAAAGGATGAAATCCCTGATACATCCAGATTACCCCTGGTTGTTCAGCCATCCAGTCCTCTGGATTTATGGGCTGGTAAAACTCAGAAGTTACTGGAAATTTCCGAGAAAGCAGGAGAACATCTAAACGTTTTAACTATACCCCAGGTTCATAAGCTTCTTAAACTGAAATAGGAGGTATATAGATGGAAATGGACACACAAATGACTGTACACGACGCAATGACTTCAAGTGTAATAACTGTAGATCCGGATACAAGTATAGCCCAAGCTGCGGCTATAATGAGTCAAAAGGGTATTGGAAGTCTCATAATTAAGAGCAACTCAGAACCAGAAGGACTGGTTACTGAAAGCGATATTATAAGCAAGGTTGTTTCTAGGGATATTCAGGCCAGTAAAATGACAGTTGAGCAGGTCATGACAAAAAACCTTATTAAAATTGACCCTGGCCGCGACCTCAACGAAGCTGCAAGAATCATGGCAAAAAACAAGATCAGAAGGCTGCCAGTAGTGAATAATGGAGTTCTTGTTGGTATATTAACCTCCACTGATGTCATGACAGTTTCACCAGAATTAACCGAGATTCTGGTGGAAAACGCCAGGATGGAAAACCAGATTGATTATTCTTCTGATGAAAAATCCGTACCTGGAACCTGTGAAGTTTGTGGAAATTATATTGAATATCTTGATGAAGTGGATGGGAAGTACGTGTGTGAGGAGTGTAAAGACGAATTAGAAGGTGAATAAACTTGAACCCGGTGGGACAAATAATGACCCCGGATCCTGTCACCGTATCCGTGGATACCCATGCCACTAAAGTAAGATCTGTTTTCCGGGAAGATGGATTCAGAACAATCCCTGTCGTATCTGGGAACCGTCTGGAAGGGATTATTACTCGTGGAGATATGTTGAATATATCCTCAACTAAATCCAACATAGATGCCAGGGGTATAATGGAACCTCCCTTAGTAATTGCCACTCCTGATATGGATGTAACCTCCCTTATTGGCGAGATCTTAAAAGCTGGCACGGTATATGCCCCAGTAGTGGAGTCCAATGATGACATGCATCTGGTGGGAATAGTAACAGTAGCTGACATTTTAAGGAAATTACTCTACAACGGATCACTACCAGAGAACGAAGCCCTGGAAGGTATAATGACTTCTTCTATTGTCACATGCAATCATGATGATCTAATCCATCATGTCTGGAATCGAATGGATGATAAAGGGGTTTCTGGTCTTCCGGTGATTAAAAAAGATAAAATTATCGGTATTATAACCCGAATGGACATTATCAAATCGGGTCATGTTCGAATCAGTCGCGAATCCCAATCCCATGAGGCCAGAGGGGCAGTTATGGTTGAGAAGATCATGAGAACCCCTCCTGTAGTGGCTGTAACCAGCACAACCATCCATGAGGCCGCTGAAATATTATTGGAATATGATATTGGACGTCTACCGATTGTGAAAAATCCAATATATGTTAAAAAAGAACCCCGAAGAGCTAAAGAAGCCGATCTAGTTGGTATAGTTTCAAGGGAAGATATTTTATGGTCGTACCTCAACTGATGTTCCCATTATCATTTAAGTCCAAAATGGGTGCTAAACTGTTTTTAGAGTATCTAAAAAGTCATTATCATGAATATTATTTTCATAAAATAATCAATTCAACGTTATTTCTTTATAGAGGTGTATAGATGAGAAAAAAAGAAACCATAAACTTGGTGAAGTCAATGGACCGCGGTTCATTGGAATTTGAGACCCACGCCTCCCAGCATGAGGGAGACGTGATGAGCATAGCAACTAAAAAGGTGGTAACCGCACCTCAAACAGCCACCATAAAGGAAGCGGCTGAAAAAATGGTAAAAAACAAGTTCAGAAGACTTCCCATAACTGATCCTGGCAGTGAAAAGCTCCTGGGAATTGTTACCTCCATGGATATCCTGGACTTTTTGGGAGGTGGGGACAAATATAAGATTCTGGAAAAAAAACACCAAGATAACTTCCCCGCAGCCATAAACGAACCTGTAAAAATGATAATGACTCGTGACGTGGAAACCATCAACACCAAAGACTCCATAACCACTGCAGTGACTAAAATGACAACTAAAGGAGTCGGAGCCCTCCCAATTGTAGATTCACAACATAAAATAGCAGGGATAGTCTCCGAAAGAGATTTTGTACTCCTAATGGCAGGAGTACTTAATGATGAGGTGGTTGAGGATCATATGCAAAAAAATGTGATTACCACCACCCCCGGAACACGTATTGAAGGAGCATCCAAGATCATGGTAAGAAACAAGCTTCGCAGAATCCCGGTTGTAGGTGAGGAGCGAAAAACACCCCACCCTGAGAAAGAAAAAATTGTGGGAATCGTCACTGCAACCGATATACTGGAATTCCTGGGAAAAAACAGCGCCTTTGAACACATGATAACCAACAGTGCTGAAGAAATTCTCAACACAACCATTACTGAAATCATGGAATCAAAAGTGATCACAACCAATGTCATGAGTCACCTGGGAGATGTCTGCGATCTAATGGAAAACAAAGGAATCGGGGGACTTCCAGTAGTACAAAACAGCGATTTACAGGGAATTATAACCGAAAGTGATATATTAAAAGCCGTAATTTCCTAATTATGGCTTATTACAAATTTTTTAGGGGCGAGTAGCATGATGAAAATCGAGGATGTAATGAACGAGGAAGTAATATTAGTCGAAGAAAACGAACAAGTAAGTCACGCCCGAAACCTCATGCTCAAACACGGCTACAGCCGTATTTTAGTAGTTGACCAAGAAGGCAAACCAGTGGGCATCCTAACTGAAAAAGATCTAATAAGGAAAATGAGGGCTAATGGACCACAATGGAAAAGGCGAACTATTGATAAAATATCCATCCGCAGGGTAATGACATCCCACCCAGTAACCATTACTCCTTTCCGTGAACTCCGGGAAGCTGTTGAGCTCATGATTAAAAACAACATCAGCTCCCTGCCAGTGGCAGATGATGATGAAGTAGTGGGGATAATAACCAAAACCGACCTCATGGATTTTTACAGTCAAAAATTCGCAAATAAATGGAAAGTATCCCAACTCATGACCAGTGAAGTAGTGACTGTAAATGAAAACCACAGCATCGGTCATGTTATAAGCATAATGGAAGACCAAAAAATTGGTAAACTAGTAGTAATGAGGGATAACGAGCCTGTGGGAATAATAACCTCTGGTAATATATCATTTGCCAATGTAGAAGACCCTGAAACTGGAGTTAGCATAGAAAAAATCGCATTCCTGCGCAAAGTAGAGGGTCAAGAGAAAAGAAATGTCAGGGAAGTGTCAATGGTTACTGCAGGGGACATCATGACCAATGACCTTATAAAAATAGGTCCGGAAGAAGACGCAGCTAATGCTGCTAATATTATGATAAAGAATGATGTCAGTGGGATTCCAGTTGTGAGTGATGACGAACTCGTGGGCATAATAACTAAAACCGATATTATCCGAGGAATACAATAATATAGGGGATATAAAAAATGCATGTCAAAGATATAATGGCGAAAGATGTTGTAGTGGTTGACAAAGACCAGAACATTCATGACGCATTCAAATTAATGAAAAAACATAAAATATCCCGACTACCTGTTATAAACACCAACCAAAACCATCAAAAAGAACTCGTGGGTATAATAACTGAAAAAGATATCGCATTAAGACTGGGATCATCAAAATACGGTAATCTGCCACCATCACATTTCCATGTGTCAACTGTTATGACTCCCCAACCAGTAACTGCCGATCCCACTCAGGCACTGTCAACAGCCGCTGAAACTATGCTGGAAAATGGTATTGGTGGACTAATTGTAGTTGAATCTGGAGACATCGTAGGGATGATCACCAAAAGTGACTTTCTGGAAACCTGTCAGGGAAAGCCATACAACGAAATCACTGCGAAAGAAAGGATGAACACAGATTTAACAACCATTGAACCGCAGGATCGGCTAGTGCACGCTAGAAGGATCATAATCGATAAAAAAATTGGCAGAATACCGGTAATTGAAAATGGACAACTCCAGGGAATGATAACAGCCAAGGACATAGCCCTGGCCATGATGTCCTTCCGTAAAGTAGTTCCAGATAAATACAAACCTGCCCGGATACGTAACTTGCTGGTGGAGGATGTTATGGTTCAAAACGTCAAAACCATATCTGAAGAAACCCCAATATCAGAAGCAGCAATGATTATGTTGGATAATAACTTCAGTGGAATTCCAGTGGCCAATGACCAGGGTATGACAGGGATAATCACCAAAACCGACTTTTTGAAACTAATCGTAGAACTGGAAAAAGTCTGAAAACTGCAGCAATCATGGGGATTCATCCCCAAATTTTTACTTTTTTTAAAATAAATAAGAAAACTAAGACTTATTATGCGAGAAAAAAACATCCCACCTCTACTAGCCCAGGAAGAGGTATCCAAAATCCTGAACATACCTTCACAGAAATTAGAAGAAGCATACTGGAAGGGAATTATAAAGAATTACCAGAAACATAATCTGGAGGCTATCCAGTTTCGAAAAGGTTTAGGATCAATGGAATCCGGAACAATGGTAGTTAATGGGGAGACTATTCAAGTTATTAGAGGTTTCCCAAAGATTAGAAGGACATTAATGCTCAAACCGACGCTGAAGAAACATTTTCTTAAAGAAGTGGCCGTTGAGGAGAAGATGAATGGATACAACGTCCGTATAACTCAAATAGATAATGATATCATCGCCTTTACCAGGGGAGGTTATATTTGTCCTTACACCACCCGTAAAGCAAAAGAAATTTTAGATTTAGATGATTTTTTCCAGGAAAATCCGGAAATGGTGATATGTGGTGAGATGGTAGGCACATTAAATCCATACGTATCCCATTATTATCGTGAAGTGGGAAAACTAGGTTTTAGAATCTTCGATTTAAGGGAAAAACAGACTAACACACCATTACCAGTGAAGGAAAAGAGAGATTTACTTGAAGAGCATGATCTGGAACCGGTGCGTCTTCTGGGAATATTCCCAGTTGACGAAGCTCCCGAAAAGATTATAGAAATTGTAAAAGATTTAGGAGCTAACAATAGGGAGGGAGTGGTGATGAAAGATCCAATGATGCAATTGGAGCCTTTAAAATACACCTCATCCCAGGCACAGGCATCAGAACTGGAATATGCTCTGAGTTATCCCTTTGACTTGGCTCAGGCATTTCTTTTCAGCAGGATCATTCGAGAAGGATTCCAGGCCTATGAAATGGCTGAATCTACAGATGAACTCTCCAAAAGAGCTCTCAGGATGGGTGAATCAATACTTTATCCCATGCTGGAAACCATTAGGGGAGTTGAAAATGGTGAATTAGCCGCCGAAGATCTGGTAATAGAAGTAAAAAATCAAAATGAGGCTGAAGAATTCATCCGTCATCTCCGGGATTTGAAGGTGATGGCTACTTTAGTCGAGATCAAAGATGGCAAAGCGGTTATTAGAAGAATACACCAATCCACCAATGACAAGGTGAAAAATTATCTTCACGGTGGATTATATTAACCACCTAATTAATATTACTCTTATATCTGTCACTATGATAACTGTTTATGTGAATGTTTATGAAAATCGGGTTTTTTGGTCCAGCAGGGACCTTCACTGAGGAAGCGGCATCTATCCTGGGTGGGGAACTGGTGCCCTATGACACTATACCTGAGGTATTTCAGGCAGTCCATGTAAGGGAAGTTGATATTGGTGTTGTTCCCATTGAAAATTCAATTGAAGGTTCAGTGGGTGTGACATTGGACCTTCTAGCCCATCAATATCTCCTTAAAATCAAAGGTGAAATAATAATCCCCATCAGCCTCAACCTATTAATAAATCCAGAAACGGATCTGGAGGATGTGGAAGTGGTTTACTCTCATTACCAGCCATTATCCCAGTGCCGCATGTTCCTGGAGAAGATGGGTGTTCGTACACAGGCTACAAGGAGCACTGCTGAAGCTTCAGACATGATAAAACACCATAAAAATGCGGCTGCTATTGGAAATCGCAGGGCAGCTACTTTATACGGGCTTAAAATCGCTGCAGAAGATATTCAGGATCATGCAAATAACATGACCCGTTTCGTGGTGATAGATCATGAGGACCATGCTCCAACTGGTAGTGATAAAACATCTGTGGTTTTATGCTTATCTGAAGACCGGCCAGGTGGTCTTTATGATATATTGGGAGAATTTGCTGGTGAAAAAATAAATTTAACCAAGATAGAATCTAGACCATCCAAGGAGAAACTGGGAAGTTATATCTTCTTTGTGGATTTAGAGGGCCATCGCAATGATTTAAAAATCATGAATGTTATAAATAGGATAAGATCAAAGGTAGGATACATAAAGATTTTAGGATCATATCCTCAAGAAGGAGATGCTTAAAATAGTTTCAGATAGAAAAAAGCTCGAATTAAAATTTGAAGAGCTTGAAAGAGATTATACTCAGGGAAATATATCAAAAAAGGAATATTTTGCCCAGAAAAGAGATTTAGGGCGAGATATGGAAACCCTAAATGCTGCCGAAAGAGTGCGTCGGATGCAGGGTAGAATGGGATCTGAAAAAACCCTGGATCACTGGTCAGAACAGGAAGATGAAAGTAAAAAACTGGCTGAAGAGGCAGAAAAAGAGGAAATGCTTAAAAAATATATTACCAATCCTAATTCCATTAAAGGCAGAGAAATACCTACAAGGGAATGGTTTGGTAAAAGAGCCAAGATTAGTTTAGTTGCCTTCATTGTCCTGGCATTGGTTGTGGGAACTTCTATGGGATTTTTGTTCATAAATAAACCGTCAGAAGTATCTTCAGTTTCAATGTTAGTCAACGACAGCGCATTCCCACCCGTAGCCAACAATACTACCACTATTACTTCAACCAACTACACCAAAACGGTTGATTATACTCCAACTACTACTACGAATACTCCAACCACTCCAACTACTACTCCGAAAGAAGAAGAGGAGCCACCAACTAATAACACGCCGCCATAACTGGAATTAATTAAGAAAAAACTAAAAAAACAATTAATATCTGGGGAACATTGATTCATGCATGAAAATGACTATTTTGATAAACTCATATTAAAGTATTAAGAATTAGAAGGTGTTATTTTATGAATAGAAATCTCCCAATTATCCTAATGGCTACCCTCTTCATGGTAGTCCTGGTTTCAGGATGCATCACCAATGATGAAAAAGCAAACCAGAGCAACAATTACACCAAGGGCGGTGTATTTTTCCAGTATCCTCATTCCTGGGGATTGGCAAAAGTTAATTCAACTGGTGGAGTGGCCGCTGTGGGAGATCCTCAAACAGTAGTGAATGGAAAACCCACCACTTCGGTTGTCATTCAGAAATACAATAACACCAATTACTACAACCTTCAAACAGCCTATGAACAGAACTATGCCAAGTTCTTCAACAACACAGGCAAAACAAAGGTTTCAGTGGGAAACTTCACCCTAAACAATGCCAAGGCTTATGAAACTGTTTACACATCTTCAGAATCAGGGATTAAGAAGAAATACAGGGCAGTGTGGTTGCAAAAAGATGGAAACATTTACGTAATACTATGCAGTGCCAAAGTGGAAGATTATGATGATCAGAAGGCTAATTTTGACCTTGTAATTAATACTTTCAGATAATCTATAGTCAAATGGGAGATTTTTAAAATAATCTTCTCTTATTTAATCTTCTCTTATTATTGTTTTTAACGGTTAAGCAGACTTTTTTGTTATTATTAATTATTCGTGTTTATGGGAGTGGAGTGGTGTATTTATACAAAAATTTTATATGTTAAACTGGAGACAGTATAACTGTTATAGATATATCATCTTCACAGGGCAGAATACTGGACGGATAAGTCAATAAATCTGCTTTTATTTTATTGAATCCTGTGGTAATTTGAATTCGCCTTTCATGTGAAAATACGAAATTTTAGGTTGTATAACATTTAATCTAGTGTATAACTTAATAATGTTATCAAAGGATACTAGCCATCCACAATCCTATAAATTTCACGCGATTGGTCGAACCTACAAAAAAACACAAGCTTTGTGAAGGTTTATAATAATTCATTGTCCTAAGTGACCTTTAGGACTATCCACATAAGATAATAAGGAGGAATGGAGAATGGAATTGCCAATATGCGATGTCTGTTTAAAGAGCGGAATGTTATGTCAAGGTTGTGAGAATAAGCTAAAAAGTGGAGAAATCAGTCAGCTTGACTTGGACATTGCAAAAATCCTCTACCGTGTGGGTGATGGTAAAATCGGTTTTAAAAGAACCGTAGAGATAGG
>Ga0334886_1000177_pt1 | contig 108570 bp, 104 predicted proteins | sample GraSluR1_MG_9_FD_207232 | JGI IMG/M metagenome (GOLD analysis project Ga0334886, IMG submission 207232) | Sludge microbial communities from methane-producing bioreactor in Wageningen University, Netherlands - Granular Sludge_27_06-R1 | ecosystem: Engineered > Bioreactor > Anaerobic >...
TTCAGGGTATCCGGGAGGGGATGACGGTTTCGAAGGCTCAGAGACGCAAACAGCATAGCTGGGGATTCTATCAGCTCAGGCAGTTCGTCGAGTACAAGGCAGCGATCGCTGGAGTTCCAGTGGTCTACATCGACCCTTCTTACACGTCCCAGGAATGCCCCGTTTGTCATCATATCTCCCGGTCAAACCGACCTACTCGAGATCAGTTTGATTGTGTCTGCTGTGGTTTCTCTGGCCCTGCTGACACCGTCGCAGCTCGAAACATAGCTGCAAGGGTAGCAGTCAACCTGCCCATCGTGGCCCGATTTTTTGCGGAGCCGCAAGCCCCCAATACTGGCGAGCATCATGCCCGCCAATTCATTGGCGGGTAGTTGACGTCTGATCCGAACCCATCCAGCGGTCATCGGTCATAAGCTCTTCTGTGAGAAGATGGCGAATCCGGCAGATTCGATCCCGTCTCCTCCGCCTATCTGTACTTTTTTGATTTAAATAGTACTACTCTAACCGAAATTGTTATTAACCATCCTATGGTCTATCTCTGCGAGATGCCGCCGGAGGCTGCGATAGAAGGCGGGGCCATCAGGGCGAAGGAGCCCCCGGGTTTGGGCCCGGCGGGATTACCTCGCCTTATCTGGAGAGGTTCTCAGATTCAGCGGCCGTTTCGTCGATGGAGGATGGACCAATTGGTGAAGATAACGATAAAGGATCTGAGCTTCAGCTACGGTAGCCGCAGGATTCTCGAAGATTTGAACGTCGTCGTCGGCGACTCAGAGGTGTTGAGCCTGGTGGGACCCAACGGCTCCGGCAAGACGACCTTGATCAAGTGCATAGACCGGATATTGAAGCCGAAGGGTACGGTCCTCCTCAACGGCGGAGTGGACCTGCAGTCCCTCAGCCGCCAGGAGGTGGCGAAGTTCATAGGTTATGTCCCCCAGTCGACGACCAGCTCCCTCACCACCACCGTCTTCGATACCGTCCTCATGGGGAGGCGGCCTCACATGGGGTGGCGGGTGACCGAAGAGGACATCGACCGGGTCGTCGAGATGATGAAGCTCCTCGCCGTCGAGGAGTTCGCCCTCAAGGACTTCTCCGAGCTCTCCGGAGGCCAGAAGCAGAGGGTCCTCATCGCCCGGGCCCTGGCCCAGGAGCCCCAGGTCCTCCTCCTCGACGAGCCGACCTCGAACCTCGACGTCAAACACCAGCTGGAGGCCCTCGACACCGTCAGGTCGATAGTCAAGAAGACGAATATATCGGCGGTGATGGCCATCCACGACCTCAACCTCGCCGCCAGGTACTCTGACACCCTGGTGATGCTCAAGGAAGGGAAGGTCCACGCCATCGGCGATCCCCTCACCCTCCTGACGAAGGAGAATATCAGGACTATATTCGGGGTCGAGGCGGAGGTGATGAGGGACCTGGACAGGCCTTACGTCGTCCCCATCAGGTCTCTCAACGGAGAGGCGATCTGAGTTCGAGATCGCCATTTATGATCAGAGGATCTCCGACGGGTCAGCCAAACCCTTCCTTCTTCTTCTCCTCCTCCTCCTCCGGTACCACCCCTTCCCCCTCCCTCCATCATTGTAAAATTGTTTCAATTAATCTGGGGGGTTTAAAGGGCCATCTATTTATCCTCTTCCGGCGATAGCCTCATTGACATGGAGGGAGATTGACGGAAGACGACATATTCAAAGACATGGGAGTGATCCCCGTCAGGAGGATGAACAGGAGCGGGCGGCCTGCGCCTCACCTCTCCCTCAGGTTCGACTCCCACCTCTTCTCCATAGATACCAGCCGGTCTCCCAAGGGGCACCAGCAGCCCGACACCTACCTCATAACCCATGCCCACAGCGACCACTACGGCAAGTCGGCGATGCTCTCAGCGGAGGCCATCGCCACCATGGAGACGGCCCGGGCCCTGGAGATAAGGCACGAGCGGAGGTATGAGGGGAGGACCTTCTCCGCCGGCGGGTCGATCCAAGTCGACGATCTGGAGGTCGCCGCCTACTCCACAGGCCACACCATAGGATCTGTCGCCTTCGGCTGGGAGACAGATTCGGGGGTCCGGGTCTTAGTCACTGGGGACATCAAGAACTACGAGAACCTCCCCAGGTGCGACCTCCTCGTCACCGAGGCGAACTACGGCGACCCCTGGGACCCGGCCTGCAGGTTCGAGGACGACATCGTCGGCTTCGGGGACGCCGTCGAGAGCGGCGCGACCTTCGGAGCTTACGCCTTCGGAAAGGCCCAGAGGGCGGTCTCCCTCATCCGGGCCCTGGGCTGCAGAGAGCCGGTGGGGATGGACGATAAGAGCCTCGCTCTGACTAAGGAGTTGTTGCCAGGCTACGGCCCCTTCACCCCTATGGAGGAGAACGGCAGCGACCTGAACGTCGTATCCCCCTGGGAGCTCTCCAGGGTGAAGTCGCAGCGTAAGTACGTCCTCACCGGGAGGAGCGATCTCCCCTTCCCCCAGATCAGGCTCAGCGACCACCTGGACTTCAAGGGGCTGATGAGGATGGTGGAGAAGACATCCCCTGATGCGGCCCTGATATACCACCCCGAGGGGAGGAGGGCGAATATGATGGCCCACCACCTCCGGGAGCTGGGGATGGCATCGATATCCGTCAGCGAGATCAAGGACTTCTTTTAGAGATCCAGAGCCCGATTTTGATGGGAGGGTCCTCGACCGTCTCAGAGGTAGTAAGCCAGGAGGGGAACCATCAGGACGCCCATGGCGTGGGTCTTCCTGATACCGGCTATGGGAGCCGCCAGCCCCACCACCGTCGACAGGAAGTAGAGGAAGAGGCCGAAGGGGCCGGTGAAACCGAAGGTCATCGCCGTCAAGAAGGCCAGGACGGCGATGCAGAGGATCCTGTAGTCGATCCGTCTGACGACCATAGCCGCGACCCTTCCCGCCGCGAGGGTGGCGAAGTAGGCGAGGATCGATACGAAAAGGACGATCGCCAGCATAAATACGAGGAGCGGCAAGTTGAGGTCCACCAGATCCTCGATGGCGACGGCCGCGCCGCTCCTGGTCCTCCCTACCACGTAGAGGGCTACCAGGGTGAAGAGGGCGTTGGCGGTGTTCACCCCGGATATGGATATCAGAAACTCCCGGTCCGACCCCTCCGACCCCAGCCTCGTGGCCACCGTCGCCACCGCCGGGGTCACCCCCGGAACCCAGGCGACGATGGACCCCGCGACCCCTCCGACGAAGGCCGCCCTCGTTATCCCCACCGCCGGGAGGTCGAACTCCGTCTCCCTCTGGGGGGGGACTTCGGCCCGGGAGGCGAGGCTCAATATTAGCATAGATGCGCCGAAGAGGCCGCCCAGGAGGGGGAGGAGGACCTCGGGCTTGAACCCCAGGGGGGAACGGGCGAGATCCTGGTGGCCGAAGGCGAAGGTGCCAAGAAATCCGCTCGTCAGAAAGAGGGCGAGGGCAAATAGCTTGTACTTCAGGTGGACGAGGGACCCCTGCCCCTCGATCACCCGCCCCCTCTCCGTCAGGATCATCAAGGAGGCTATCGAGAGGAGGACGAATCCGACGCGGTCCATGAAGGGGTCGTAGAAGCTGCTGAATATCAGGGATAGGGGCACTATCAGCAGAACGGCGACGATGACGGAGGAGGCGCTGCCCAGGGCCGATAGCCGGACCGCTTCGATCCCCTTTCCTTCGAGCATCATCTCGTGGCCCGGAAGGACGGCCAGGGATGTCTCGGCGTCGGGAGCCCCTATGAATATCGACGGGATTATATCGAGGAAGGTCTGGGCTACGCTCGCCGCCAGGATCGCCGCCGCCATGTCGATCGGGTCGAGGCCGAGCCTTATTAAGGCGGGGGAGATGGCCAGCATCAATGCCGCAAAGTTATTTGAATGAAGGCCCGGGGTAAGACCGCTGGCCATACCGACGATGAAGCCCAAAACCACCGATATCGACAGTACAATATCTATCATTTTTAGTAAGAGTATATCATCTCAACAGATAAAATATTTTCGGTATCGCTTCGGGAACTGCCTGACGGGACCCGGGGTGAAAACCCTTAAATACTGTTAATCAGGTGGTTGTAGCGATCCGCAGAGGGAGCGAGAGCTCGCCCCCTCTCTGGCGCATGGGCCCGCTGGTCCGAACGCGCTCCGCGCGCGTGAGTCGGCCCCCGGAAGGGGGCTATTGCGGAGGATTGAGATGAAGATGGTAAAGAAGACAAATCCGAGATTGGTCACCCTCATCGGTGATCTCAAGGCCGCCACCCGGGGAGAAGGGGGAGCGATCTGGCGGGACGTCGCCATGCGGCTCGAGAAGCCGAGGCGAAACTACGCCGCCGTAAACGTCAGCAAGATTAACAGGCACACGGCTCCCGACGATCTGGTTCTCGTCACTGGGAAGGTCCTGGGATCAGGAGAGATCGATCACAAGGTTACCGTTGCCGCCCTCCAGTTCAGCGAAGGGGCAGCATCGAAGATAAGATCGGCCGGTGGCGAATGTCTCAAGATAGAGGAGCTGGTGGAGAAGCACCCAAAGGGCTCCGGAATAATTATTTTAAGGTGATCTGATGATTATCGACGCATCTGGGATGATCCTGGGACGTCTGGCCAGCCTCGCCGCCGCCAAGCTCCTCGCAGGAGAGGAGATCGCGATCGTCAACGCTGAGAAGGCCATAATCTCAGGTCGAAGGGAGAGCATTTATCGAGAGTACGAGGAGATGAAGAACAAGGGCTCCACCGAGATGGGACCTCACTATCCCAAGCGGCCCGAGAGGATCATGAAGAGGACGGTCCGCGGTATGCTCCCCCACAGGACGAAGCGGGGTCGCGAAGCCATGTCCCGGCTCAAGATCTACGTCGGCGTACCATCGGAGTTCGAGGGGATGAAGATCGAGCGGCCACAGGCGGCGAAGATGACCCGCCTTGGGACCGCCAAATATGTGGAACTTGGCGACGTAAGCCGGAAGTTCGGATCAAAATTCTGAGATGGTAAGCATGAAGATAACCAATTCGTCGGGTAAGAACAGGACGGCGATCGCCAGGGCGACCTTGGCCGAAGGTAACGGCAGGGTCAGGATCAACAGCAAACCCCTGGAGATCTTTGAGCCGAAGCTCATCAGGGATAAGATCATGGAGCCCGTGATAATAGCTCAGGATAAGGCCACTGGGCTTGACATCGACGTCAAAGTCCGCGGGGGCGGATTCATGGGTCAGGCTGCAGCCGTCCGGACCGCCATCGCCCGCGGGATCGTAGAGTGGACCGGCGACACGGCCTTGAAAGAGGCCTATATGGAGTATGATCGATCGCTCCTGGTCAACGACCACCGGCAGAAAGAGCGGAAGAAGGTCGGCGGCCCCGGTGCCAGATCCAAATATCAGAAGTCCTACAGGTGAATTCGTTTGATCCCTGTCCGATGTTTCACATGCGGAAACGTCATTTCTGATGTATGGGAGGAGTACAAGGACCGTTGCAATTCTGAGCCCCCGGGGAAGGTCATGGACGATCTGGGCATCGAAAGCTACTGCTGTCGTCGGATGCTCCTGACCCACGTCGAGATCGTTGACGTCCTCCGGCGGTATCAGTGAAGAGACGTGGGGTTGTGGGGTAGCCTGGTCCATCCCTCGGCGTTCGGGACGCCGTAACCTGAGTTCGAATCTCAGCAACCCCACCATCAACATTTCTTTTGAGGTGGCCACTTGACGGATTCGATGAATGAAGAATATACGCGATACGAACGCGCCAGGATAGTGGGGGCTCGAGCTTTGCAGATTTTGATGGGTGCCCCGGTGTTGATCAGAACCGAGTCCATAGACCCCCTCGAAATTGCCCTTGAAGAGATGAGATTGGGATTCATTCCCATCACCGTTAAAAGGGATCACAGAACCTCTAGGTAGGTGACATTTTTGGAAGATGAAACGATAAAGCCCGTTGAAGAATACGAGACCCTTATCCCCATAGATGAGTATCTGGCGGCGGGGATACACATAGGTACGCAGCAGAAGACGAAGAGCATGAAGGATTATATCTACAGGGTCAGGACCGACGGCCTATACGTCCTGGACGTCCAGGCGACGGACAGGAGGATAAGGCTCGCGGCCAAGTTTCTGGCTAAGTACGACCCCAGCAAGATCCTGGTGGTATCGGCGAGGCAGTACGGCCAGCGTCCAGCGACGATGTTCTCCAAGTCTTTAGGATCGAAGGCGATAGTCGGCAGGTTCATACCCAATACTCTGACAAACCCTGACTTCTACGACTACGTCGAGCCTGACGTGGTGGTGGTCACAGATCCCGCCGGAGACAGCCAGGCGATAAATGAGGCGATAGACGTCGGAATCCCCGTGGTGGCGTTATGCGATACCAACAACTTGACCTCTAACGTCGATCTCGTAATCCCCACCAACAACAAAGGGCGCAAGGCCCTGACCCTGATATACTGGCTCCTGGCAAAAGAGATCCTCAAGGAGAGGGGAGAGGAGGGCCGGTTCAGATATTCGGTATCAGACTTCGAGATGGAGTTTTAGTCCCATGAGACGCCCGGCAGTGGCAGGCCAGTTCTATCCCCGCCACCCCAGGGAGCTAGCCGAGGAGCTGGAGGCGGCATTCAGAGGCGCCGGATCAGGAGAGACCCTACCCATCCGGGGGGCCGTAGTCCCTCACGCCGGCTACATGTACTCTGGATCCGTAGCGGCGGAGGTGTACGCGAGGCTACCGGAGAGGGAGACCTACGTCCTTCTGGGGCCGAACCACCACGGCCTCGGACTTCCCGTCGCCCTATCCACGGAGCCATGGATGACGCCCCTGGGGGTGGTTGAATGCGACCAGGAGCTGGCCGATCTGCTCTCGGGCAGCATCATCGAGGTGGACGAATCCGCCCACCTTTACGAGCATTCTCTGGAGGTCCAGATACCGTTTCTCCAGGCCAGGTTCTCGGGATTCCAGATCCTTCCCATATCCATGGGGCTCCAGGACGAGGAGACGGCCGTCGAGGTGGGGGAGGCGGTCGGCGAGGCGGCCAGAGAGCTTGGCAGGGACTGCACCATCATAGCCAGCAGCGATTTCACCCATTACGAGCCCCAGGAGGATGCGAGGAGGAAGGACTCTCAGGCGATCGAGGCGATCCTGAGGATGGACGTCCCCGCCATCTACAGGACCGTCTACGCCCTGAACCTCACATCCTGTGGATACGGTCCCATCTCGGCGGCGATAACCGCCTCTCGGATCCTGGGGGCCGAGACCGGCAGGCTTCTCCGCTACTCCACCAGCGGCGACGTCATCGGAGACTACAGCCAGGTGGTGGGCTACGGGGCCATAGCCTTCATCTAGGAGGCGATAGAGCTGACCATAGCCTCCGCTCCTGGGAAGGTGATCCTCTTTGGAGAGCACGCCGTCGTCTCCGGGGCACCTGCCCTCGGCGCCGCGGTCGACCTCCGGGTCCGAGCCCGGATCGAAGATCTCCCCGGAAGGCTTGAGGTATCGGTCCCGGATATGAGGTTTACATCGGAGGGGTTTGTCATCAGCCCCCTCTCAGGAGATCTCCTTACAGAGGGGGTCCGGGAGAGGGCGGTCTTCGCCGCGAGGTATGTCACGGCGGTTTTGAGGGAGTTTGGGGCGAAGGATCTTCGGATAACGGTGGAGTCGGAGCTGCCTGCGGCCTCTGGCCTCGGGTCGTCGGCTTCCGTCGTCGTGGCGACCCTGGGATCTCTGAGCCGTCACCTGGGGCTGGACCTCTCCCGCGACGAGATAGCAGAAGAGGCCTACAGGATAGAGAAATCCGTTCAGGGGGGGCTCGGCTCGCCTCTGGACACCGCCCTTGCCACCTTCGGAGGGTATCAGTTCGTAGAGGGGTCGGCAGAGTCGATCGACCTTCCGGAGATGACGCTGGTGGTGGGGTACACCGGCAGGCCCCACGACACCAGGGCGGAGGTTGAGAAGGTCCAGAGGTTCAGGGCCGGGTATCCAGAGATCGTCGACCCAGTATTCCGGGCCATGGGCGAGATATCGAGGAGGGCGCCGGAGTGCATAAGGGGGGGTCGGCTCCAGGAGCTGGGCACTCTCTTCGACGCCAGCCACGGCCTTCTGGAGGCGATAGGGGTCGGTACCCGGGAGCTCTCAGAGCTGGTATACGCCTCAAGGGGGGCAGGCCGGGCCTTCGGCGCAAAGCTGACGGGGGCCGGCGGTGGAGGATGTATGATCGCGCTTCCCCGGACTGATCCGGAGGATATCCTGAGGGTGATGACAGCTATCTCCCAGGCAAGGGGCTTTCCCTTCTCCGTGGTGACGGGATGCCAGGGGCTGAGGCTAGAATATCCCGGTGAAGAGATATGACAGAGATCAAAATTCTCAAGATCGGTGGATCTGTCCTCACCGACAAGACGAGGCTTGAATCGGCGAAGATGGATGCTATTGAGAGGATCTGCGCCGAGGTCGCCAACTACCGAAGAGGTCTGATACTCGTTCATGGAGCCGGGTCCTTCGGCCACATCCACGCGAAAAATTTCAGCCTGACTGAAAAGTTCAGCCCCGAAGGGGTCCTGGAGACCCACAGGTCTGTGGTGAAGCTCAACGGTCTCCTGGTGGAGGGTCTCAGGGTCTGCGGGGCGAGCCCCGTCCCCATCCACCCCCTCAGCTCCACCCTCCTGAGGGATGGGAGGATAGATCTGATGGAGGTCGGGCCGGTGGTGGAGATGGTGGATAGGGGCCTTCTCCCCGTCCTCCACGGCGACGTCGCCATGGACAGGAGGAGGGGAGCAGGGATCGTTTCGGGAGATCAGCTGGTCACCCATCTCGCCAGGGCTTTGAGGCCGAAGCTCGTCGCCCTCGGGACCGCCGCGGACGGGGTCATATTCAACGGCGAGGTCCTTGCGGCTGTGAGGAGTGAAGACCTCCCCAGGATATGGTCTCAGTTGGGGGGGTCGGATGGTGTCGACGTCACCGGCGGGATGAGAGGAAAGATCCGGGAGCTTCTGGACCTGGCCGACGCGGGGGTTTCGTCCCGGATTTTCAACGCCGAGAGGCCGGGGATGATCGAGAGGGTCCTCGGAGGCGAGAGGGGTGGGACGGCGGTGGAGGGGAGGGCGTGACGACGGCCAAGAGGAAGCTCGACCACATCAGGATCTGCCTGGAGAAGGAGGTGGAGGGTCCATGGCGCCCCTTCGATGATCTATCCCTCGTCCACAGGGCTCTTCCGGGGATCGACGCCGGAGATATCGATACAGGCTGTCGATTTCTCGGTAAAGATCTCGAATTTCCATTTATGATCTCGGGGATGACGGGAGGCCACCCCGATACCAAGGAGATCAATGTAAATCTCGCCTTGGCGGCCCAGGAGGTGGGCGTGGCCATGGGGGTCGGATCCCAGAGGGCGGCCCTCGAGAGGGCTGAGGTGGAGGATACCTTCTCGGCGGTGAGGGATGCGGCGCCGAATATCCCCATAGTCGGTAACATCGGGGCGGTCCAGCTCCGGAGGGGCGGTGCCGAGGTGATAGATCGGCTGGCTGAGATGATAGACGCCGACGCCATAGCCGTACATCTCAACTTCCTCCAGGAGAGCGTCCAGCCTGAGGGGGAGACGGAGGCGAAGGGCGCCATCGAGGCGATAAGGGCCGCATCCGACAGGAGGGTTCCTATCATAGCCAAGGAGACGGGGGCGGGGATATCCAGGGAAGATGCCCTCGCCCTTATCGAGTCGGGGGTGGAGATCATCGACGTCGGGGGCCTCGGCGGGACTAGCTGGTCCGGCGTGGAGGCCTATCGGGCGGAGGAGCGGTCCGATATCGAGTCTGCGAAGATGGGGCGGCTCTTCTGGAACTGGGGGGTCCCAACGCCCGTCAGCGTCGTCGAATGCGCTTCCGTCGGTGCGGCGGTCGTATCCTCAGGAGGGGTCCGAAGCGGCATCGATATAGCAAAGAGCATAGCCCTGGGGGCGAGTCTCGCCGGAGCGGCGCTGCCGTTTTTGGCTCCTGCGACCGAGGGGCCCTACGGGGTGGCGGAAGCCCTCCGCGTTTACGAGAGAGCCTTGAGGACGGCCATGTTCCTGACCGCCTCAAAGAGCATATCAGACCTGGGGTCTGCCCCGATCCTCGTCTTTGGAAGGACTAGGGAGTTCCTGGAGCAGAGAGGGTTTGACCCGCGAAAATTCGCAATTCATAGAGAGATGTCGAGATGAAGGATATTGGAATAGTAGCGATTGGAGGCTACGAAGAGATAGGAAGGAACATGACCGCTATAAGGATCGGTCATGACATACTGATAATGGACATGGGCATCCGGCTTGACAGGGTTCAGATCCACGAGGATACGGACCTGGAGAGGCTCCGCCCTTCAGAGCTAATATCTCTGGGGGCCATCCCCAACGACAGCGTCATGAAGGACGTCGACGGGAGGGTGAGGTCGATCGCCTGCACCCACGGCCATTTGGACCACATCGGCGCCATATCGAAGCTAGCCTACAAGTACAGAGCTCCCATCATCGGGACCCCTTACACTGCGGATCTGATCAAACAGGAGATAGAGTCCGAGAAGCTTCAGGCGACGAAGAATGAGGTGGTGACGATGAACGCCGGGAAGACCAGGCAGATAGCCCCAGACATTGAACTGGAGTTCATCAGGGTCCAGCACAGCATAGTCGATTGCGTCTTCGCCGCCATTCACACGCCCAGGGGGGTTATCCTCTACGCCAACGACTTCAAGATGGACAGAAGTCCCACATTAGGCCAGCCTCCAGACTTCGAGAGGCTCAAGAAGCTGGAGAGCGAGGGGGTTTTGGCCCTAATCACCGAGACTACCAACGCCGGGGTCTCGGGGAAGACCCCTTCGGAGCAGATAGCAAAGGACCTGGTCTGGGACGTCCTGATGGGGACGGAGGAGACTAAGTCGGGGGTTCTTTTGACCACCTTCTCGTCTCATATCGCTCGGATCAGATCGATCATCGAGGCGGCACACGAGATGGGTAGGAAGCCGGTCCTTCTGGGAAGGTCGATGGAGAAGTACTGGGGGACGGCAAAGAGGGTGGGATACGCCCCCAAGTCCGACGACCTCCCGGTCTACGGCAGGAGGAAGAGCGTCGATAAGTTCTTCAAGAGGATGATGCAGGAGGGCAAAGACAAGTACCTCCCCATCATGACCGGCCACCAGGGAGAACCCGGGGCCGTCTTGAGCCGGCTGGCCAGCGGCGAGACCGATTACCAGCTGGAGTCCGGGGACAAGGTGATATTCAGCGCCGGGGTCATACCCCAGCCCCTCAACAAGTCCAACCGCCACATAGTGGAGACGAAGCTGAAGATGAAGGGGGCGAGGGTTTACGACAACGTCCACGTCTCAGGCCACGCCTGCGTCGAGGACCACTGGGAGCTCTTGAGGATGATAAACCCCGAGCACGTCATCCCCAGCCACGGGACCTTCGAGAGCCACGGAAAGTACCTTTCCATGGCCGAGGAGACGGGCTATGAACTTGGCTACAGCTTCCACATCATGAGGAACGGCCAGGAGCTCGTCCTCCCCTGAAGGGATGGAGCCGGGGCATAAGGACGGGGGAAGGGGCAAGAAGGAAGAGGAAGAGGAACCGAAGGAGGCGTGACGAAATATGGTGATCCTTGACCAGGAGCTGAGAAGGCGAGCCGGGATGATATCCGGGGCCATCGAGGAGTTGTTGCCGGTGGTCCATCCAAGGGAGCTTTACTCTGCCGGAAGGCATCTAGTGGACGCCGGGGGAAAGAGGCTCCGCCCCTGTATGCTCCTCCTGGCTGCCGAGGCTGTCGGAGGCGATCCGAAGGGTGTCGTCCCGGCAGCCGTTTCCATCGAGCTCGTCCACAACTTCACCCTCATCCACGACGACATCATGGACAACGCCGCCACCCGTCGGGGGAGGCCCGCGGTTCACGTCAAGTGGGACGAGGCCGGCGCCATCCTCGCCGGAGATACCCTCTATTCCAAGGCCTTCGAGATCCTAACGGCCTCGGAGGCGGGGCCTGAGGATATGGTCGCCTCGGTGAAGATGCTCGCCCGGACCTGCGCCTCCATCTGCGAGGGGCAGTGGCTGGATATGGAGTTTGAGAGGAGGGAGGAGGTCACCGAGGCGGAGTACCTGGAGATGGTGGAGAAGAAGACGGCGGTCCTCTACGGTGCTGCCGGCTGGATAGGCTCCCGCCTCGTCGGCGGCTCGGATGAAGAGGTCGAGGGTCTGGAGAGGTTCGGCCGGCTGGTGGGGATCGCCTTCCAGATCCAGGACGACGTCCTCGACCTCACCGCCCCGGCCGAAGTCCTCGGAAAGCCCCGGGGAGGCGATTTAGCCGAGGGGAAGAAGACCCTGATAATGATCGATGCCATATCCAAAGGCGTCGATATCCCCATCTTCTCCAAAAAGAACGCCACCACCGAGGAGATCGAGGCGGCTCTGACGATCCTTCGGGCGAGCGGCTCCATCGATTATGCGAGGAAGAGGGCGGTGAGGCTGGTGGAGGAGGGAAAGGACGCCCTGGCGGTTATCCCCGACTCCGAGGCGAAGAGGCTGCTGATGAAGCTCTCCGACTACATGATAAGCAGAAGTTATTAATCCATCAAACGACAGACGGGATTCGTAGCTGGAGCGCCGCCGAGCGCCGTCGGGGTCGCGGCGCCGGCCGGATGAAGTCGAAGCATAGGAGGAGGCGTTCAAATTGGAGGAGCATAAGCACGGGCACGGGTCAGAGAAGCACGGAGACGGACTGCATAAGCACGAGATAGAGCACCTCATAGAGCACTGGATCGAGCACAACAGGAGCCACAGCGAGAGCTTCCGGGCGCGGGCGGAGGAGATGGAGGCAGCAAGCCCGAAGGCGGCGGCGAGGGTCCGGGAGGCGGCTGAGCTGATGGACGCGTGCACGAAGAAGCTGGAGGAGGCGGCGGGGGAGGTGTGAGGGGCGCATAGATGTGAATGTCGCACGCGTTTGTGTGTGGAGGGCTATTTTTACATCATCTCTACAATTCTTTATTAAAGTTTATCTGTTAATCTACCCATCTCTATCATCCCCCTCAGAAACCTCCTGCTTCCAAAAGACAAATAAACTTGTCTGCACTTCCCGGAGACGACATGACTAGATTCATCGTGATCCTCGGCACCACCTCCCACTCAGGCAAAAGCACCGTCGTCGCCGCCCTCTGCAGGATCCTTCGAAACCGGGGCCTCAAAGTAGCCCCCTTCAAGTCCCAGAATATGTCCCTCAACTCCTGGGTCACCAACGAGGGGAAGGAGATGGGGATCGCCCAGGCGGTCCAGGCCTGGGCCGCAGGAGTCGAACCAACGGAGCTGATGAACCCGATCCTTCTGAAGCCGAAGGGGGACCGGACGAGCCAGGTGATCGTCTTCGGCGTCCCCGTAGCCGATATGTCCGCCGAGGAGTACTACCGGGGGATCGAGGGGATGAAGTCGGTGGTCGACCGGGCTATCGAGGAGCTGTCGGGGGAGTACGACTACATCGTCGTCGAGGGGGCGGGCGGGGGGGCTGAGATCAACCTCTACGACCGGGACATCGCCAACATCTACGTCGCCAGGAAGCTCGCCGCCCCCATCATCCTGGTGGGGGATATCGAGCGGGGCGGGGTCTTTGCGAGCCTCTATGGGACCGTCACGCTTCTGCCTGCGGATATCAGGCCCCTCGTCTGCGGCCTCGTCATCAACAAGTTCCGGGGCGACCCTGCCATCCTGGAGCCGGGCCTAGCTATGCTGGAGGAGCTGACGGGGGCTCCCGTCCTGGGGGTGATGCCCTACCTCGACCTCGCCCTCCCCTCCGAGGACTCCGTCTCCCTGGGGGACAAGGGGGGCGGCGGGTCTCAAGGGGCCAACCGGGAGGATGCGGGCGGGTCTGTGGCCGTCGATATCGCCGTCATAAGGCTTGCGAGGATATCGAATTTTACCGACTTTGAGCCCCTGGAGAGGGAGGGGAACCTCCGGTACGTCACTCCCGGCCAGCCCCTGGGACGCCCCGACGCCGTCATCATCCCTGGGACGAAGAACACCGTCGCCGACCTTCTGGAGCTGAGGAGGAGGGGGACCGACCGTGAGATCCTCGCCCTCCGGGACGAGGGGGTCCCGATCCTGGGGATCTGCGGCGGCTACCAGATCCTGGGCCGGGAGATCGTCGATCAGGGTATCGAGGACGGAGACTCTGTCGTACCCGGTCTCGGTCTCTTGAATTCGCAGACCCGGTTCGACCGTTACGAGAAGAGGACCGTCCAGGCGGAGAAGACGGTGACGGGGGACGGGCCGATCCTGGGTCCGATAAAGGGGGAGACGGTCTCTGGTTACGAGATCCACATGGGTGTCACCACCAGCCAGGACCCACCGGCCTTCGGTGACGACGGCGGCGTGGGCGGCGATGGACTTGTCATCGGAACCTACCTCCACGGGATATTCCAGAACCGCAACTTCCGGGACGCCTTCCTGGATCACCTCTACCGGAGAAAGAACCTGCCCCGGCGGTCTGCTCCGGCGGGGGACGGTTATGACGAGCTGGCGAAGGCAGCCGAGATACATCTCGATATGAAAAAGATATGGGATATGATGGGCATATGAAAGGGAGACGGTCGGGGTAGGATTCTCCTGGCCGCCCTGCATCCTTTTCGGCTTAAGGACCGGGGATGAATAGCACCAGGCCTTCTCATCGATCTATCGGCTTAAAAACCATCTGAGATAATCCGGATAGGATGTGAGGTTCTCGCCGCCTTCTCTTGTAGCGTTCATGAACTCCTCGAAGGCGGGAGAGTATCTAGTGTAATTGATTCTGAGGACTTCCTGGGTATCGTTCAAAAAACGGATCAGGTAATCGGGATAGGATGAGGGATAAAGGACGCTCCTTTTTGAGAGGTTCATGAACTCCTCGAAGGCAGGAGTGTACTGGCTGTAGTTCGCGATAGGCGGCTGTTCTCTTCCCTCCAGAAACTCCACCAGGTAGTCTGGATAGGACGAGAGGTTCCTCTCGCTGGGGCCCGTCATGAACTCCTCGAATGCGGATCCGTACTCGGAGTAGTTGGCTTTGGCAACCACCCCCCGGGGTCCGAGGACCTCCAGATAATCCTCCTCGCCCAAGGCGGTGGCTAGGAAGAGGGGGTTGAAGGCGAGAGAGAACGCGAGAAGCATATACGACGATCGAAGGATATACGACGATATCATGATATGGTTTTCTATTTTGGCTGGCGATCTATAAGGATTTTACCATGACGATGGTACCATCGGATCCTATGCCGAGAGGCCGAAGAGAACTATCCCATCGAGGTGGCGGGATACGGAAAAGGTAGATAAGGGTTGACGGGAATTCAGCCCCCTCAACTGGGGAGAGAGAAAGGATGATCGATTACCTGAGGATGCTTCGCATAAAAGACTGGATCAAGTTCTATCCGCTATTTCCGCTCCTTGGAGCCTATCTCGCCGGTGGCGGAAGATCCGAGATCACGCTGGTCTTGGTCGCATATATGTTCATCATAGGTTACGCCTTCGTCGTCAACAACTATTATGATGCCGAGATCGATAGGCAACACCGCGGTAAGGTGGAGTCGGGGACGAACCCCCTGGCCGTGGGGAAGGTCGATGAGAAGGGGGTTCTCCTCCTCATGTCAGCCCTCGTCTCGATCTCCCTCTTCATCTCCCTCTGGTTGGACCTGTTGGGGGCGGCATTCGTCGTCCTAAACCTCCTGGTATTGACCGCCTATTCAGCGAGGCGCATAAGGTTGAAGGAACGATATCTTTGGGATATGGCGAGCCACGGTCTCATGTTTGGAACTCTCCCCTTCATCTCCGGGTTCGTCCTCTCTGGAGGGGACCCTTCAAGAGGGATAATCTTGATATCTCTCCTCGTCTTTATAGTCGGCTGTGAAGCCCTGATAGCCCATCAGATAGTGGATTACGCGGAGGATGTGGAGTCGACGACGACCACCGTCACGAGGATCGGGGAGAAGAACGGCCTCTTGATGCTGGGGGGTCTTGCCGCCCTTTCTCTGGTCTTCGCCTTCGCTTCAGCACGCTTCTACCAGCTCTCCCTGGTAATGACGGCGGCCTCGACCCTTTGTCTGGTGGCGTATCCGGCCTATTCCCTCAGAGGTATGTTGAATGATATCGGTCATCGTCCCAGCGCTGAACGAGGAGGAGCATATAGAGGCGACCCTGAGGTCCCTTCTAAGCCAATCCCTGGGAAGAGAGAGCTACGAGATAGTAGTAGTCGATGGGGGCTCAGATGACGGAACCGTGGCGATCGCCGAGGAGTACGCCGACCAGGTGATCGTCCAGACCCACCCCGGAATAGGAGGGGCCAGGAGGGACGGGGCGGAGGTCGCCTCCGGCCAGATCCTGGCCTTTACGGATGCGGATACCGACTTTCCCAAAGGCTGGCTTGAGGTGATAAGCAGAAACCTGGAGCGGCACGAGGCGAGCACCGGGCCGGTGCTATTCCAGGATAGAGACCTCAGGACCGAGATTCTGACGGCGGTCAGAAGCTCCTACAAGCTCCTCAAAGCCTTCAACTTCTGCTACATGATCGGCTCCAACATGGCCATGAGAAGAGAGACGTACCGGAGGACGGGGGGGCACAGAGACATATCTCTGCTGGACGACTACGACCTGTCGGTCAAGCTCTTCAAGATCGGAGCCGACGCCGTCTACGACCCCCGCCAGGCGGTCTGGACCTCGTCCCGGCGGGCCCATAAGCTCCTCACATACGGGGTGACAGTCGCCTACGGCCATTACAACTACGCCGTCACCAAAGATTACGATAAGCTCCTCTATTACCCGAAGGTGGAGGAGATGACGGTCAAAGACGTTCTCAACGGGATCCGGTGGGGCAGAAACGTCGTATCGGCGGTGGAGACGGTCCAGTCAACCCTTAAGAAGTAGCCGTCGACCGTTCCGCGCCTTTCTCATCGGTTCAGGGACACCGATATCTTTATTTGATAGGTCTGCGTATGCCCCGCCCAGAGGGCCGGTAGATCAGGGGTAGATCGCTACCTTGGCATGGTAGAGGCCTCGGGTTCAAATCCCGACCGGTCCATGGATAATAATCCGCATATATGGATAGAATCTCTTAAGCTCCTTTTTCTCTGTCTCAGCCCCACCTCTGGATGGAAAGGTTCAGATACCATACGATCGCTTGCAGATGGATATGCTAGGGGCTATAGAGACCCTGATTTTAGCCTTCACCATAGGGCTCACAGGCGCTCTGGCGCCGGGTCCAACCCTAGTCGCCACCATCAATTCGTCCCTCCAGAGGGGGTGGACGGTGGGGCCGAAGGTGGCGACGGGCCATGCCATCGCCGAGATGGGGGTCTTCCTCATGATAGCCCTGGGGGTGGCAACGCTGGTCGAAGATCATACCGCCACCGTCGCCGTCGTAGGTGGTTCGGCCCTGATCCTCTTCGGCCTTCTAACTCTGAAGGGATCCAGGACCGCCACCATGAAGATATCCCAGGGGGACACCGCATCAAACCCGTATATGGCGGGGGCTCTGACCAGTGTCGCCAACCCCTACTTCTGGATATGGTGGATGAGCATAGGTTCAGCCCTCGTCCTGGCGGAGCTGCGGGAGGGGCTCCTTCTTGCTATGATATTCATGATCGGCCACTGGGGAGCAGATTATGGCTGGTACACCTTCGTCTCGACGAGCCTCCACCGGGGTAGGACGTTTCTATCTGAGGCGAACTACAGGAGAGTCCTCGCTCTATGCGGCGCCTTTCTAGTCCTCTTTGGCGCCAGCTACCTTTCCGGTGCCTGGTCCGCCTGAAGGCTTGATAGATCGGCTGCTCTGCAGGAGTCTGCCCTTCAGGGGGAAAATCGCCAGAATCTTATACGATGTCGGAGGGTGGAAGGGGAGGAGATATCGCTTGAACTGGAAAGAAGACGTTTCGTACCTCAGGTCCATCAGACCCTACATCATCCTCTCCGTCTGCCTCTTCCTGGCGGCGGCAGCCCTCGGGTTCGTCATCTCGATCAGCCAGCCCGACCTGGCGGCTTCCACCGTCGGAGACGTCGCCGAGAAGCTCCGATGGATCCTGGAGCTGAGCCCCGGAAAGATGATGCTGGCCATATTCGTCAACAACCTCTTCGCATCGGCGATGGCGCTCCTCTTGGGGGTGGGGTTCGGGATAGTCCCGTTCATCGTCGTCGTGGTAAACGGCCTGGTGGTGGGGCTCGTCATCCATCAGGCGATCCTGGCCGGTGGAGCCGCCTTCGTCATCGTCGCGATCCTCCCCCACGGGATTATAGAGCTGCCCACCGTCCTCGTCTGCATCGGCGTCGGCTTTCGGCTCGGCCATCTGATGATAAAAACCCTCATGGGGGTGGAGGCCGATCTGGAGGGGGAGTTGAGGGCAGCTTTGCGCCTCCTCCGGTGGGTCGTCCTCTTCCTCTTCATCGCGGCGGCGATCGAGACCTTCATAACCCCTGTTCTCATCCAACCTTTCATCCAGTCCACGCCAGATCTTCAACCTCTATCGGTGATGGAATGACCGAGTCCAAGCTACCCAGCAAAGATAATTTCAGCGAATGGTATCACGAGCTACTGAAGGCGGGGGAGATCATAGACGTCCGGTATCCCGTCAAGGGGATGTGCGTCTGGTACCCCTTCGGCTTCGCCGTCAGAAGGAACGTCTACGACCTGATGAGGTCCCTCCTCGACCCCGACCACCTGGAGACCCAGTTCCCCCTCCTGATCCCCGAGACGGAGTTCATGAAGGAGGCAGAGCACATCAAGGGCTTCGAGGACGAGGTCTACTGGGTGACCCACGGCGGGACGAGCCCCCTCGACATAAAGCTGGCCCTGCGTCCGACGAGCGAGACGGCGATCTACCCCATCTTCAAGCTCTGGGTGAGGAGCCACGCCGACCTCCCCCTCAAGATCTACCAGATAGTCAACACCTTCAGGTACGAGACGAAGCATACCCGACCCCTCATAAGGCTGCGGGAGATCACCTCCTTCAAGGAGGCCCACACCGTCCACGCATCATGGGAGGAGGCGGCAGAGCAGGTGGAGGCTGCCCTCACCATCTACGCCGAGTTCTACCACCGCCTCGCCATCCCCTTCCTCTTCGCCAGGAGGCCCTCCTGGGACAAGTTCCCCGGATCGGACTACTCCATCGCCCTGGATACGGTGATGCCCGACGGAAGGACGCTTCAGATCGGGACCGCCCACCTCCTGGGGACGAACTTTGCCACCACCTATGACATCACCTTCGAGAACGAGGCCGGTGAGCAGGTGTACGCCAACCAGACCTGCTACGGCGTCTCCGAGAGGTGCATCGCCGCCCTGATATCGGTCCACGGCGACGATAAGGGGCTCGTCCTACCCTGGGCGGTCGCCCCGGTCCAGGTCGTCATAGTCCCGATCCTCTTCAAGGAGAAGGAGGCGACGTTGGAGGTCTGCCGGAATATCAAAGAAAAGCTCGCCGGCGCCGGGATTAGGGTTGCGATCGACGAGGGAGACGAGCGGCCCGGCGCCAAGTTCTACAGGTGGGAGATGAAGGGCGTCCCCATAAGAATCGAGATAGGGCCCCGAGATATCAAGGACGGGGTCGCGGTCCTGGCAAGGCGCGACGGCAAAAAATTGATCGTCCCCCTCGGCGACCTGAAGGAGACGATCGAGAGAGAGGCCGCCGATCTCCAAGAGGCGATGCTCGCCCGGGCCCAGGCCTTCCTGGACAGCAAAGTCAAGGACTGCGAGACGATGGAGGAGGCGAGAGAGCAGACACAGGCCGGGGTCGCCCGGGTCGGATGGTGCGGCTCGGAGGAGTGCGGCCATGCGATCGAGGAGGAGGTCGGCGCCGCCGTCCTCGGCGAGCCGTGGCGGTCCGCTGAGAAGGGCATGAGAAGCTGCATCGTCTGCGGCGCGAATACCGAGAAGTCCGCCCTCCTGGCGAGGCAGTACTGAAAACCGATCAGAGATCTCCCGAAGAGAAGAGCATGAAGATCCTCATCGCCGAGTACGCCGTCGCCACCGGCCTGCTGGGGACCTTTCAGGTCGAGGGGAGGGCGATGCTCTCGATCCTCGCGGGGAGCTTCGTCCGGCTCGGCCATGACGTCATTTATCCGACGGCGGGGCCCGCCATAGGCGCCGGGCGAGGAGTCGTCCTCGGCGGCAGGAGCGATGACGATTTCGGCAAATTCCTCGCCGTGACGCAGGCCGACGCAGGCCTCGTCATCGCCCCCGACGAGCTTCTCCCCGGCTTTCTGAAGACTCTTGAAGAAGGCGGCACCACAAACCTCGGCTCCTCCCCGAAGGCCGCGCGTCTGGCGGCCGACAAGCTCGCCTGTACCCGCCGCCTCGAAGCTGAAGGAGTCCCCGTCGTCGAGATCGCCGGTCCGAATGACGACGGCCCCTTCGTCCTGAAGCCCCGGTTCGGCTGCGGCTCCGAGAGGATGGAGCTTGTCGACGAGCTGCCGGAAGACCTGGACGACGACGGCAGGATCGCGACCAAGTACCATGAGGGTGAGCCCCTCAGCGTCAGCCTCATCGCCTCCGCCGACCGGGTTCTGGCCCTGACGGTCAACAAGCAGCTCGTCTCTGTCGAGGCGGGCTTCGAGTACTGGGGCGGGATCGTCCCCTATCATACGGAACGGGAGGAAGAGATCCTCAAGGCGGCGGGCATGGCGGCCCGCGCTCTGGGCCTATCGGGGTACGCCGGGATCGACCTCGTCGTCGGCGACCTTCCCCGGATCGTGGACGTCAACCCCCGCCCCACCACCTCCATCGTGGGGATATCGAAGGTGATGCGCGAAGAGCTGGCGGACCTGATCCTGAGGGCGAGGTTCGCGACTCTGCCGGAGGGGGTGACGGTGGAGGGGGTCTGCGAGTTTCGGAAGGGGGAGCTGGAACTGCAGGGGAATGGGCCATCGTCGGGCCGATGACGATGCGGGCGGGCCCGGGCAATTCTCAAAGTTTCGATGGTAATCGCGGAGTTTCTGGCTCGATTTTGTCGCCCTGTTAGAACGGCTAAAGACAGATCTTTCATCTCCAGCCGCCGTCGCCCCGCGCGAGCTTCCAGAAGTCCTCTTCAGAAATTCCCAGCTGCTTTAGGATCTCATAAAATAGCCATCCGCCAATCTCGCTGTTGGCGTGGATGGGGATGGTCGTCGCCCGTCCATCCGGATGCTTCCAACGGGCGTGGCCGCCTTTTTGTCGGATCTTTTGAAATCCAAGCTTTGCGGCTGCCTTTTCCAGGTCCTTAGCTCTGGCAGGCATGGACCGACTCCAGGTCGACGTCCTGGGGCAACTGCCTTCCTTCTTCTCTGTATTCCTCTCTGATCATCTCGAAGACGTTGACTATCTCGGCCTGCGCCTCTTCGGGAGTTTCTCCCCAGGCGTGGCACCCTGGGATGGCGGGGACGTAGGCTACAAAGGTGCCGTTATCGTCCGGACGAAGTATGATGGTGTAGTCGTGAAGGCGCTTCATCAAAGGTTATTTTCCCTTTTCAGAATATAAATCTTCTCTGCAAAAGGATGGCTGGTGCTATAAGCCGGGGGTTTTTTTGCCCGGGGAGGGCGGCGCCGCCTCCGGTGCCGGTCTGCTGCGATCGCCTCGACCGAAAGCCAGGCCGCCATCTCGCGGTGCGCGCCGGGCGCATTTCGCCTTCGACCTATCGGGCCGCGCTGGGATCGACCTCGTCGTCGGCGACCTTCCCCGGGTGGTGGACGCGAACCCCCGGCCCACCATTTCCATCGTCGGTATCGCAGAGGTGATGCGCGAGGAGCTGGCGGACCTGATCTTGAGGGCGCGGGTTTCGACGCTGCCGGAGAGGGTGGCGGTGGGTGGGGCGGTGTGAGTCGAGGGACCGGGAGCTGGAACTTTGCAGCGGTTTTACGCCAACCGTGACTGGTTAAAAGAGGCATAATTAGCTGCCAGGTCCGTACAGGTGACACCCTTCACAAGTCAAGAGGGAACGGCGCTCTCAAGTCTGATGATGGCCTCCATCTCGTTGAGCACGTCCCCAATAAGAACTTCTCGGCACTCCGAGACGCTCTTATTGCTCTCGACATGAAGATGATGCGGGAATGTCTTCATATCCGGCCAGTGGGGAGCGTTGTCCCACCTTCGGACCATCTTCGCCTCTTTTTGTACGTGGTAGGAATAACGCCTGAAGTCCCTGCCCAGTGCTTCGTTAATGGAGAGGACGTATCCTCCCTTCAGCGATGCAACGGCCCGGATCGCCTGTCTTCCGGGCTCCTGGACCAATACCATTACTTCCATCTCCTCGACGATCTCGCTGGAAGAGAGGGCGTCGAGGATATCCTGGACCTTCATTTCCCGACGCCTTTGAGATGGGCCTGGACGCCCGCCCAGTATTTGCGGGCCGACTCGTAGCTCTCCCAGATGATGAAATCGTCCCACTCGTCGAAGGACTCGTCTCCCTGTCTCGATCCGATCCGCTCTTCAAACTCCTCAAAGCTCATATCATACTTCGAGCACATCTCTTCGATCAGGGAGTCGAAGTGGCGGATCTTCGATGCGGCCTGATCGAGAACGAGGCTTCTCAGGGCGTCTTTCTCGTCCTTGAAGAGGCCGTCTCTTACGAGCATGGAGATCGGCTCGAAGACCTCCCTGGATACCTCAACCGTCTCGCTCATTATCTTCACCGACCTGGAAAATAAGGCCTTCAAGAGATATAAATGCGGCGAAGATACGCCGGGATCGACCTCGTCGTCGGCCTATCGTGCGCATCATCCCCCCACCATCCCCGAGACCCACGCCGCCCGCCTCCCGGCCGATCGAGCCCAGGGCGCCCTCGACCCGCAGGCGGCGTGCCCGGCGACAAAATGACCCGACCGATATGGCGAAAGACCCCGGCCTCATCAAACAACCAAGTATTTAAAATCTCGGCGCAAAATAGTCGAGAGATGAAGGCAAAGTTCAACGTTGTCGTCGAGAGGGACGAAGACGGATACTACGTCGCCACCGTCCCATCCCTCCCCGGATGCCATACCCAGGCGAGGAGCCTGGACGATCTCATCGAAAGGGCGAAAGAGGCTATAGAGCTATACCTCGAGGTGGAGAAAGAGATCGTTTCCGGGGCGCCCTCAGGCGGCGGCAGAGAGGCCGTAACGGCATCTCCGACGCCCGACGGAAGGGCTTCTTTGTGATGTTGAAGAGCAGCCCCGGAGGAGAGGCAGGGCTGGGTCGGAGTTAAAAGCATAACCGGACGCAAATCAACTCCAAGGGATCAGATCCGCCGACAAAGGCGCTGGCGAGATATTCAGTTTTCAGAGGGATTTAATTAGGTTCAGGCCCATAAAGCCCTCCGGTGATCCTCAGATGATGAGAGCCAGACTTGAAGGCGATAAGCTTTCGATCCCCGAAGCGATCATTCAAAAAGCGGGCCTCAGGGACGGCGATGAGGTGGAGGTCGGGCTGGAAGACGGAAAGGTTGTGATCAAGCCTCTGAAGCCTTTAGTCAGCTTAGCCAAATTCAAGGGGGAGCTGAGAGGCTGCGTCGAGAGTTCAAAGGTCGATCCCCTCGAGGCGAAGAGGATATGGAAAGCCTGATCTTCGTCGACTCCAACATCTGGTGCTACTACTTCGATCGATCCACCATAGAGCACGATCTCGTCTCGGAGAGGTTGGAAGATGCCCTCGAAAGCGGAGTGGCCATAAATACTGTGGTGGCGATGGAGGTGGCCCATTACCTCATCAAGAACCTGGGACCTTCTGGGAAGAAAAAGATGGACGTCTTCCTATCCTACACGATGGAGGTCGTCGACTTCGATCAATATATCGCACGAAGATCGATAGAATATCTGTCACGGCTATCGCATACGGGAATAGGCGGCCGAGACGCCACAATATTGGCCTCGATGGAAGAGCTGGGGATCGAGAAGCTCATGACCCACGATCAAGCCTTCAAGAGGATAGATTTCATCGTGGTGGTTGATCCGATAGTCTAGTCGTCGGGATGGGCATGCGCTACGAGATAGGAGCATGATGTTGCTTCCGCGTCGTTAAGATCGCTTTCAAGAAATCGCGGCAGACGAATATAGTCGATCTTATGAGATAACGAGCAGGGCATCTCTTTCAGCGCCCACGCCGCCCTCCTTCTCGTTACCTCAATTAGGTGAATCTCCTCCTTATTTCCGATCCTCCGCCCCCGCCTCCCGGCCGATCGATCACTGGGCGCCCTCGACCCGCAGGCGGCAGGAGGGTGGCCGAAAGACCCGCGATCGCCGCCGCCCACCATTATCGGGGTTTTCGAAATCCTCTTAAGGTATCAGATCAGAATCTTATCAGCACAATGGTGGATGCATGAAAAGTTATCGCTTTTCCGTGGTGATCGAGAAGGACAAGGACGGGTACTTCGCCTTCTGTCCCGAGCTTCAGGGCTGCTACACTCAGGGAGATACTTATGAAGAGGCCCTCGAGAACGTGGAGGACGCGATCTCACTTCACGTGAAGGATATCCTGGAGGCGGGTGAAGAGCTTCCAGAGGTCGATTTCGTCAGCCTGACCTCGCTTGAAGTGGCCGTATGACGGATAAGCTTCCACGAGTCACCGCCGATGAGGCCACCAGAGCCCTCGAGAGGGCAGGGTTCTTCCTGGCGAGGCAGAGCGGGAGCCATAAGATCTTCAAGAACGAAGAGGGGACGAGGATAACCATCCCGTACCACTCAGGAAAGACCCTCCACCCAAAAATCCTGAAAAGCATCCTGAAAGACGCGGACTTGACCGCGGAAGAATTCAGGGATCTGATGAGATAAAGGGCCGCTTTTTCTTTTTCAGCGCCGCTGCCACCTTACTCGCCGTGCGCCGTTCGGGGGCATCATCTCCGAAGCCGAAACCCAGGCCACGCGACTACCAGCCGATCGATCCTCGTGAGCCCTTGCCCTTGGGCCGCGGTAAAGAGGCCGAAGGCCCGCCGCGGCGTCTCCGACGTCCACCGGAGGGGGATCTGACCCTCATCGGCTACGACGGCGGGACGAGCCCCCCACCGTTCTCCTCCTGGAGAACGGTGGCCAGGTGCTCCATCGCGGTCGCCTCCTGCTCCGCCTCTCTTATGGAGCCCTGGCGGTGGAAAGTAAGAAGCAGCGACTACATCCTCCTCCGGCCTTCCTGAGATCTGCGAATCAGATTCGATCAAGTAGCCTTTGAATCGCCTCGGAGATGCTCCACACCTCTATCAGCCCTTCATCTCTTATCCGGTTGAAGTGGGAGTCGTTTGTTATCAGAATCGCCTTCGAGTGAAGGCAGGTTGCGGCATGGACGATATCAGCGCCCTCGTCGGGAGGGAAGAACGGTCTGCACACCAAAACGTCTTCTACGGATTGCTCGATCACGACCACTTTCTTCAGGAGAATTTCGAGGAATATATCGGCCTCGAACCTTCTGGCGTATCTGGCATACTCCGATATCAGGATATCATCTGCCACCAGCTCTATCGGCCCATCGAAGAGCATCAATAAAAGCTCGGTGCTCCTCGTCCTTCCGCCCTTGACCGCAGCTATGAAGAGGTTGGTGTCAATCAAGAACCTTGTACTTCTGCCGAGCAAGCTTATTTGCCTCTTCCTCGATCTCTGCTTCAAGCTTATCCAGATCCAAAGTCTTGGCCTTCTCGATCATCTCTTCCATCAGCGACTTCAAATCCACCTTCTTCAAGATGACCGAGTCAGGCGCCAACTCTTCCACGGCAAACTCGTCCCCCGGATTTATGTCGAGCTTTCGCCGCAGCTCATTGGGAAGAACTACCCTTCCTTTGTCGTCGACTCTGGTGAACGGCATGTAGAATCTATCCCATTTATGGGACTAATAGTCCTTAAGCATTTCGTCCCTCTAAAACAGATCTCTGGAGTAGATGAGGATTGAATGAGCGTTGATTATGTAGATCCATCTCATCGAGTATCGTTACAGAAATCCTGGGATGAGAGACCTCAGGCCGGAGCATGGGCTTCGCCAACTCCCCATCCGCCTTGAGGCTGGGAGACGGCTTGCATCGGCCGGATTTGTCACCTCCACCTCCCTTGAGACCCCTCCTTTGACCGGAGAAGCTTTCAATGATCGCCGACGACGATGGCAGATAGCATCATGATCGACCCCGAACCCCTCCCCCACCTCCCCGGCTGCTACCTCTTCCTAGACGCCTCGGGCGAGGTGATCTACGTAGGAAAGGCGCTGGACCTGAAGAAGAGGGTGGGGAGCTACTTCCAGAAGAGGGAGACCGACCCCAAGACAGCGGCCCTCGTCTGCGCCGCCCGGGGCCTCGACTTCATCGTCACCGACAGCGAGGTGGAGGCGCTGCTTCTCGAAAGCTCCCTCATCAAGAAGCACTGGCCCAAGTACAACGTCCGGCTGAAGGACTCCTCCCGCTACGCCTCGATCCACATCACTGACGAGGAGTATCCCAGGATCCACCTATCCCGAAAGAGGACCGCTCCAGGGAGCTACTTCGGCCCCTTCGTCTCCGCTCGGGAGAGGGACCTCGTCTTCTCCGTCGTCAGGAAGACCTTTGGTCTGCGGACCTGCAGGAGGCTTCCTAAGCGGGAGTGCCTCCGCCACGCCATGGGGGCGTGCTGCGCCCCCTGCATCGGAAAGATCTCGGCGGCGGAATACGGGCGGCGGGTCGGGCGGGCCGAGGCGGTCCTGAAGGGGAGGACCAATGAATTGATCGCTTCGCTAAATGAAGAGATGGCCCACCTCGCCGAAAGGTGCGAGTTTGAGCAGGCGATGGAGCTTCGCGATGAGATCCGGGCCCTCCAGACCCTCCAGGAACGGCAGAACGTCGAGCGGAATAAGAGGTTCGACGAGGACGTCCTCGCCTACGCCGCCGATGGGGAGGAGGTCTACCTGATGCTCTTCAAGGTCTACAAGGGGACCTTGGAGGGGAAAGAAGAGTTCGTCTTCCCCCGGACCGAGAGCTTCCTCGAGGAGTTCATCGTCCAGTACTACTCCGAGAACGACCCCCCCGAGGAGCTGATCGTCGGCGAAGCCCTGGACGGCTCCCTCGTCGACTTTCTATCCCACGTCAAGGGGAGAAGGGTGAGGGTGACGGTCCCAAAGCAGGGGGAGAAGAGGAAGCTACTCGACCTCGCCGACAGGAACCTCTTGATCCGGTTCTTCGGGGGCGAGAGGAAGCTCGCCGCCCTCGCCGAGGCGCTCTCTCTTCCCGAGCCGCCGAAGGTTATCGAGGTCTTCGACGTCTCGACCCTCGCCGGGTCCTTCACCGTCGGGTCGATGGTGGCGTTCCGGGACGGCAGGCCCGATAAGAAGGGGTACCGCCGCTTCAAGGTCAGGACCGTCGAGGGGATCGACGACTTCGCCTCCATCGGCGAGATCGTCCGGAGGCGCTATTCCCGGCTGAAGGAGGAGGGGGGGGAGATGCCCGACCTGATCGTCATCGACGGCGGGAAGGGGCAGCTCTTCGCCGCCACCCGGGAGATCCGAAACCTCGGCCTCTCCATTCCCGCCATCTCCATCGCCAAGAGGGAGGAGGAGATCTATGCCCCAGGCCGGATCCGGCCCCTCCCCCTCAGAAAGGACGACGAGGCCTCCCTCTTCGTCCGGGAGATGAGGGACGAGGCCCACCGGTTTGCCGTCACTTACAACCGGCTCCTCCAGAAGAAGGCGATACCGTCGTGAAACCTCCTCGCCTGATCCGCCATCCCAACTCTTTTTAGCCTGCAGGAGAAACCCGACCCTGAGGCGGTGGAGTTGTTCAGGTTTGCGCGAGATCAGGAGGTTGTGAACGTCGGCGGGGTGAAGATCGGAGGGCAGCCGGGGGAGAATCCGACTGCCCTCTGCGGCACCATATTCTATCAGGGGCACGGGATCGTGGAGGACGATAAGAAAGGGACCTTCGACGAGGAGGCGGCCGCCGGCCTGATCGAGCAGCAGACGGCCCTCTCGGAGGAGACAGGAAACCCCGCCGTTTTACATATATATGCCAGGACCCCGGAGGCCTTCGGCCGCTACCTCGACTTCGTCGAAGGACTCTGGTCCGGCCCCCTCATCCTCGATTCCGCCGAGGCGGGGACGAGGATCTCCATGGCGGAGATCGTCTCAGAGGTCGGCCTCGCCGACCGTTCCATCTACAACAGCATCGGCCTCGCCACGACGGCCCGCGAAGAGGAGGCCCTCGCCCACTGCGAGATCGACTCCGCCATCATCCTCGGCTACAGCCCCGCCGACTCCACCGTCGAGGGGACGATAAAGGCCCTGGAGGAGGGGGGTGCTGGGAGGTCAGGAGGATTGATCGACCTCGCAGGCCGCCTCGGGATGAACAACCTCCTCATCGATCCAGGCGTCGTCCCCCTGGGGGACGGGGCGGGCAGGTCCCTTCGGGCCACCGTACTTGCAAAGGCGAGGTTCGGCCTTCCGACGGGCTCGGGGATCCACAACGCCGTCTCCTCATGGCGCTGGCTCCGGTCGAAGGAGAGGGGAACGAGGCTCGCCTGCGACTCCGCCTCCGCGGGCCTGGAGATCCTGGCGGGGGGCGACTTCGTCCTCTACGGCCCCATCGAAAGGTCCGGGGAGGTCTTCCCGGTGGCGGCGATGGCCGACATCCTCGTCTCGGAGGCGGTGATGGATCTGGACGTCTGGCCTGCCGCTGGCCACCCCATCGGGAGGCTGATCTGACCGCCTGATCCGATCGGACGATCCGCCTCGATCTCAGCCTTTTTATATACCCGGCCCCAGGGGGGGGGTATGCATCTATCGCGGGAGGAGGAGCGGGCGTACCAGGGGGAGCTCGGTGACGGTCTGCGGAGGGCGATGGAGATCCTGGTGGTCCTAGGCGACATCTACGGCGCCGACCGTTTGATCCCCGTCAGGAGTGTCCAGGTGGCGGGGGTCTCCTTCAAGACGATCGGGGAGGCGGGGCTGGAGTGGATAAAAGACCTTCGGGGGAGGGTCGTCGTCCCGGCCGTCCTCAACCCTGCGGGGATGGACCTCTCCCGGTGGCGGGAGATGGGGATTGATGAGAGGTTCGCCGAAAAGCAGCTGGAGATCGTCGAGGCCTACCGCCGCCTCGGCGTATCCCCTGACTGCACCTGCACGCCCTACCAGATCAGGCCCGACCTCGCCCGGAGGGGAGACCACCTCGCCTGGAGCGAGTCCTCTGCCGTCTCCTTCGCCAACTCCGTCATCGGGGCGAGGACCAACCGGGAGGGGGGGCCCTCGGCCCTGGCGGCGGCTCTGGTGGGGAAGACCCCCCGGTACGGCTACCACCTCGAGGAGAAGAGGATCCCGACCCACGTAATCACCGTCGATTCCGATCTGAAAGCCTCCGACTATGGGATCCTGGGCTACATCGTCGGAAAGGAGGTGGGGGACGGGGTTCCCCGGTTCATATTCCGGAAAAGGCCCGATGTCGACGACCTGAAGGCCCTGGGGGCGGCGATGGCCGCCAGCGGCTCCGTCGCCCTCTATTACTTCGATGAGGACGCGCCCTCAGCTCCAAAGGGGTCTGAGGAGATTCTGGTGAGCGATAAAGATCTCCAGGAGGTCCGGGAAGGGTTCGCCCCCGACGACGAGGTGGAGGTCATAGCCATCGGTTGCCCCCACTCCTCGGAGAGGGAGCTCGCCGAGGTCGCCCGCCTCCTGGAGGGCAAAAAGGTCGAGAGGGAGCTATGGATCTGCACCGCCCGGGCCATAGCTGAGAGGCGTGCGGACCTGGTGGCGAAGATCGAGAGGTCGGGGGCGCGGGTCTTCTGCGACACATGCATGGTGGTATCCCCGGCGGGCGATAGGTACAGAAAGATGATGGTCAACTCCGGGAAGGCTCTGGCGTACGTCCCCACCCTCTGCAAGATGAAGGCGGCTTACGGAAGCGTCGAGGAGTGTGTCGGGAGAGCGACGGGGGGGGTCTGACCTTGGAGATCCGATGCCACCGGATATCGGGGGGGAGGGCCACTGGACCTGCCCTCGTCACGAAGGAGCCGATATCCTTCCTCGGTACCGTCGACCCGGAGACGGGAGTGGTCGTCGATCCCGGCCACCAGCTCTATGGGAGGAGCCTCGGAGCGAAGGTCCTGATATTTCCCGGCGGGAAGGGCTCCACCGTCGGGTCCTACGTCATCTACCAGCTGAAGAAGAGGGGGGCTGCGCCTCTGGCGATGATCAACATAAAGTCTGAGCCGATCGTCGCCGTCGGCGCCATCATCAGCGCCATCCCCCTGGTGGACGGGGTCGCTGCCAGCCTCCTCGACCTGGAAGATGGGACCATGGTGACCGTCGACGCCGACGGGGAGATGGTGAGGGTAGAAGGGGCGGATTGAGGATCGGAACTCTTTTATGATACGCCGCCCTCTCAGAGGCGGGTTATTGCCATGTTCAAGATCGGTTTTATCAAGCTCGGCAACGTCGCTTCCTCCCTGGTCGCAGACCTGGCCCTGGACGAGATCGCCGAGAGGACCGACATCGAGGTCCGATCCCTCTCCTTCGGAGCCAAGATGACGGAGAGGGAGGCGGAGATGTCGGCGGAGCTGAAGGGCTGGGGGCCCCAGCTGGTGGTGATGATAGGCCCCAATGCCGCCACCCCGGGGCCGACGGCGGCCCGGGCTTTGTACAGAGACCTGCCGACGATCGTCATCTCCGACGGTCCCTCCAAGAAGGAGGCCAGGGAGGCGCTCCAGGCCGAAGGGTTCGGGTACATCATCCTCCCCTTCGACCCCCTCATCGGGGCGAAGCGGGAGTTCCTCGACCCGGCGGAGATGGCCCTCTTCAACGCCGACGCCATCAAGGTCCTCAGCATCTGCGGGTCGGTCAGGCTCGTCCAGGAGGAGCTGGACGGAGCTATGGCCAGCATCATCGCCGGATCTGCGAAGCTGCCGGCCATCCTCTCAAACCCCGAGAAGTGCACCGAGAGGATGGACTTTAAGAACCCCTACGCCCGGGCGAAGGCGATCGGAGCCCTTCACATGGCCCAGACGGTGGCGGGGATCGACGCTGCTGCCTGCTTCAGGCTGAAGGAGCTGGATCGGATCGCCCTCACCGCCGCCGCCGGCCACGAGGTGATGCGGGCTGCGGCGATCCTCGCCGACGAGGCGAGGGAGATGGAGAAGTCGATGGACTCGATCTCCAGGAAGCCCCACGCCCGGTCCGGGGCGATCCTCGCGAAGACGGGGCTCCTCGATAAGCCCGAGCCCGTATGAAGGGATCTCGACCTCGAAGCCCAAATGCGTTCGCCAGATCCCGTTCGCAAAAAAAACGTCCTGCAAATAATGGCCCTGGCGCTTCCTACGAGCTCCAGGCCCATCTTCTATTTTGGCGAGGGCGGATGCCGGGATATAATAGCCGGTTTCGGGGCCCCTCGACCCAAACTTCCTCTCTGGAGGGGCCGGACCGTCTCGAGAGGCGGTCTACGCCATTCAATAGCGATAACCGGCTACAGGCTTTCATCCGGGCCCAGGGGGAAGATGTTATTACTGACGACCGCCATTAGGTTCTGAGGATAAAGAAGGCTGAAGCCAAGAGGATGCGAGAGGAAGGCGGTCCCATGTTAAAGATTGAAGATCTCTGGGTGAGCATAGGGGATAAGCAGGTCCTGAAAGGGGTGAATATGAGCGTAGGGGAGGGTGAGACCCACGCCCTCTTCGGCCCCAACGGCTGCGGCAAGACGACGCTACTCAGCACCATTGCCGGCATACCCCGGTACCAAGTGAACGAGGGGACGATCTGGTTCAAGGGCGTCGATATAACCAGGATGCCGATGCACGAGCGGGCGAGGCTGGGGATCGGCATCGCCTTCCAGCACCCCCCCACCATCCGGGGGCTGAAGGTCTCGGATATGATCAAGCTCTGTAACCCCCAGGCGGACGCCGGGAAGATCCTGAAGGACCTCGACTTCGTCGAGTTTGCCGACCGGGAGGTTAACAGGGGCTTCTCCGGCGGCGAGGTGAAGAGGTCGGAGATGGTCCAGCTCCTCGCCCAGGAGCCGGACTTCGTGATGCTCGACGAGCCCGACTCCGGGGTCGACCTGGAGAACATCAAGGTGATCGGTCGGGCGATAAACGTCCTCACCCAGAAGGATCAGAAGCCGAGCGCGAGGAAGAAGTCGGGGGTTATCATCACCCACTTCGGCCACATCCTCGACTACATGTCGGCGGACAAGGCCCACGTCATGATCGAGGGGACGATCGTCTGCTCGGGAAGCCCTAGGGAGATCCTGGAACAGATCAAGGTCAACGGATATGAGGGGTGTGTTGGATGTCTATGTCCCGTCTAGAGGAGAAGGCGAAGAAGGCTAAGGATAAGGAGGCGGCTCTGGGGACAGATATCGATATCGATAGCTATGAGGCGGAGTCGGAGGAGATGGGGGAGATCGAGGCTCTGGAGATGCTCCCCGAGGACGTCCAGACCGCAGCCCTCAGCGCCGGGGTGAGCCTCACCGGCGAGTCGGCCGGCGACTACTTCCAGGTCGATCAGTCGGCGGTCCATCGGGGCTCGTCGGTGGAGGGGATCGAGGTGATGGACATAGGGACCGCCCTGCGGGAGCACAGCTACCTCGCGGATTACTACTGGAAGCTCGTCCCCATCGACACCGACAAGTACACCGCCGACGTGGGGATGCACCCCCCGGCGGGCTACTTCATCAGGGCGAAGCCCGGTACGGTGAGCACCTTCCCCCTCAAGACCTGCCTCTTCATGGGAGGGAAGAACAAGCGGCAGCGCGTCCACAACGTCGTCATCGCCGAGGAGGGGTCCCGGCTTCACATCATCACCGGCTGCACCACCCCGTCCCACGCCGGGAGGGGGCTGCACCTGGGGGTCTCGGAGGTCTACGTCAAGAAGAACGCCCACGTCACCTTCACCATGGTCCACAACTGGGGTGAAGAGGTGGAGGTCCGGCCCCGGGGCGCAAGCCGGGTGGAGGCGGGGGGGTCCATCTCCGAGAACTACATCACCCTCACTCCGGTGAAGAGCCTCCAGGCCTTCCCCACCGCCACCCTCGCCGGGGAGGGGGCCGTCGCCAGCTTCAACACCATCATGTACGCCCGGAGGGGCAACATCGACATCGGAAACCAGACGATCCTCGAGGCCCCGAGGACCAGCGCCGAGTCGATAGCCAGAGTCGTCTCCACCGGGGGCGAGATCATAAACCGGGGGCGTATGGTCGGAAAGGTCCCCGACGTCCGGGCCCACGTCGAGTGCGTCGGATTAATCCTCACCGAGAAGGGGAGGATCTACTCCATACCGGAGCTCGACGGCTGGTGCGGAGGCCTGGACATGTCCCACGAGGCCGCCGTCGGGAAGATCTCTCAGGTGGAGCTGGAGTACCTGATGGCCCGGGGGCTCTCCACCGATGAGGCGACGAGCGTCATCGTCCGGGGCTTCCTCGACGTCGAGATCAAGGGCCTCCCCCCGGCCCTCAAAGAGGAGATCCAGAAGATCACAAAGCTCGAAGAGATCCACGGCGGCTCCTGAGGCTGGGATCAGAGTTGGGGGGCCAGGGCAGAGATGACCTCCTCAGGGAGGCGGTCCCGGCTCTCCTCGGTGACGACGAAGAGCCGCAGCTCCATCCTGATCCTCTCGGCGAGGGGGTGGCTCGACTTGGCGTGGACGACGACTAGCATCGCTTTGTCTGAGGCGAGGGCAGCTTCCACCGCCCCGGTGAAGGGCCCGGAGAGTAGCTCCATCGGCCCCACCTCGTCGATGACCACCACCTCTGCCTCCCGGACCGCCCTCTCCACCGCCTCCGCCCCGACCTCCTCCAGGTCCCGGAGGCATACCCTGTACCTTCCGACCTTCGGTCCAGGCCCATCGAGGGAGGCGAGGGTTCCCTGGTCCCCCGTCAGGAGGTCCTCCAGAAGAAAGCCCGTCCTCTCTCTGCCGCGGCGGACCTCCCGGGCCAGAACGCCCCCTGCCCGGCGGCCGAGAAGGTCGATCACCTTCTTCACCAGGGTCGACTTTCCCGACCCGGGCGGGCCGGTTATGGCAACCCTTTCGGGCATCTCTCCGCCCTCACCCTCTCGACGAACCTGCTGAGGCTCTCTACGTCCTTTATCTCCCGGCGGACCATCTTCTTCAGCCGGTCCCTGGTGTCGAGATCGACCCTGGCGCCGGAGGATAGGAGGTACTCAGCCATCTTGCGGGCCAGCTCCTCCCCGGCCCGGTCCCAGTCGGTGAGGACGACGACCTGCTTGAAGGACAGGGCCGCCTCCTCCGCCACCTCCAGGGCGGGACGGCGCGCCGCCCGGAGGATCGGCCCCTCTACCCCCAGATCCCGGAGGGACCGCTCGTCCCTCTCCCCCTCGACTATGATGACAGCTCCTTCATCGGAGGCCTCCAGGAGAGCCTCGATCACCTTCTCTAGGGATTCGGGGTCGCAGCAGGCCCTCCTCCCCCTCGGTTCGCGCCCCTTCCGGCCGCCTCTCCTCCCTCCAGGAGTCAGGGCATCCCCTCTCCCGCCTCCGATAGGACCCTCACCGCCTCGTCGGCGTCCACCCCCAGGACCATGACGACCTTTCGGGGGCTCTTCTTTCCTGCAGTCACCTGGACCCGGTCGGCTCCGATGACGAAGAGGTCGCAGAGGGCCCGCTCCAGCTCCCGGTTCGCCTTTCCTCCCGTCGGCTCCTCGGTGAGCTTCGCCTCCATGGATCTCCGCCAGGGGTTGAAGCCGGAGGGAAGGACGAGCCTCTTCGACCCCGGCGCCACCTCGAACCTTATGAGAACCCCCTTTGGGTGGGGATCTATCGCCTTGCGGATGAGATCGGCGGCTTCCATGGTAAGAAAAGCGCTGTCTGTAGAACTTAAAGATTTGCCCTTCGATCCCGGTGCAGGACTGTCCGTAAAAGAGTGGGGTTTCGACGGAGGACAGGCGGAAAGAGAAGGCTCAAGTCGCCTTCTCCATCTTGAAAGTTGGGGCATGGGGCAATGTTAAAATAACCTTGTGACCATCACGGTCAAGGTTTTCATGCAGATTAGGCAAGTTGTCGTCCTGGCCCGCGAGTCTTCAGAGATGAACGATTTTCTCAGCCGAATGGTGGAGAGGGGGGTTGCCGTCCAGAGGTCCCGCCCCGCCGAAGTCCTGAAAGAGATCGCCTCTGCCGGAGGGGGAGGATGGGGTGGAGCTGACCGCCTAGTCCTCTGCGATCAGAGCTTCTGCTCCACCCCCCTCGGATCGGCGGTCGTCATGGGGGCGATAGAGAACGGCTCTGCCGTACTGGTCGGCTCTGAAAGGTTTGGGATGGTCCTTGACGACATAACTGCCGGAGATGACCTCTCGGAGGGCGTCAGGAGGGCTCTCGCCTCCGAGGCGATATACCGCTCCATATCCAGGGATGCAGAGAGGCTTGCAGTCCTCCAGGGAGAGAGCCCCCGCTATCTAGTCCACGCCTATGAGAAGGTCCAGGATCTCCGGTACGGAGAGAACTGGCACCAGAAGGCCTCATTATACCAGAAGCCAGGAGGGCTCGGCCTCCACCGGGCCCCCAAGCTCTCCGGGAAGGAGATGTCCTACAACAACGTCGTCGATGCCGAGGCGGCTCTGGAGATGCTCGCTGACCTGGTGGAGTACGATCGCGTGAAGGAAGACCGGTCCCTATCGGTGATCGTCAAACACGCAAACCCCTGCGGTGTCGCCTACGGCCAGGACGGGGTGGAGGCGTACAGGAGGGCCCTATCCACCGACCCCAAGAGCGCCTTCGGTGGTGTTATGGGCTTCTCCGAGCCGGTGGGGGTGGAGCTGGCGGAAGCGATGCGGGACCACTTCATCGAGGTCCTCCTGGCACCGGGCTACGACCCCGAGGCGCTCGCTATCCTCCGGGAGAAGCCGAACCGTCGGATCCTGGACGTCACCGAGCTTCTGGAGGGGCGTGACCTCCTCTATCAGGGGAGCCAATCCAAGAGCGTCTTCGGCGGGCATCTCGTCCAGGACTACGACCGAGGGGACATATTGGAGTGGAGGGTGGTGACGGAGCGGGGCCCCACCCCTGCAGAGACGATGGCTCTCCGGTTCGCCTGGAAGGTGGCCAAATACGTCAAATCCAACGCCCTCGTCTACGCCACGGCGAACCAGACGGTAGGGATCGGCTCGGGGCAGGTCTCCAGGGTCGATTCCGCCCGCTTCGGGGCTGAGAAGGCGGAAGAGCACGGCCTGGATACCAGGGGGACGGTGGCGGCAACCGACTCCTTCTTCCCCTTCAGGGACGGCCTCGACAGGACCTTCGAGGCGGGAGCCACCGCCGTCGTCCATCCGGGGGGTTCCATCAGGGACGCTGAGGTGATTGAAGCTGCAGACGAACACGGTATGGCCATGGTCTTCACAGCCATGCGCCACTTCAGACATTGAGAGGGTATCGTTCGGCGAAGGCCCGGTGGAGAATTTCGGGCGGGATCGAGCCGGGGCTCTATTATATCTTTTCATATCGATCCTCGCCCTGGCAGGGTCGGCGTCAGCCGGTCCCGTCTTCGCCTCCGGCGACATCCAGGCGGCGATCGACGGGGCGATGCCAGGAGATACGGTGATCGTTCCCGCCGGAGTTTACGTCCCCTTCACCGTCGACAAGCCCCTCATCATCCTGGGGGAGGGATACCCTTCCGTCAGAGCCCAGACCCAGAACCCTGCGGTATACATCAGGGCGGACGGGGTCAGGATCCAGGGGCTGAAGGTGGTGGGGGTGCAGAAGAAACAGGAAGATAAGTTCAGCTACTATATGGACCTCTCCAGCAGGAAGTCCCACTACACCCTAAACCTCCCCAACTCCGGGGTCTTCGTCGACGGCGACGACGTCGTCATCGATGATCTGGCGGTGGAGGGGGCGGAGGTGGGGGTCCAGGTCACGGGGTCCAGGAACTTCACCATCTTAAACTCGTCTTTTGAGAGGTGCGACACCGGCCTATTCCTCCAGGGATCTGATGTAGGGTGGGTGGAGGGGTCCACCTTCAGGGCAAGCGGCAAATACGGGGTCCGTATCGAAGGCTCCGAGGGGATCGTCCTGGCGGGCAACCTCTTCATCGACAACTCAGCCGCAGGGGTGATGCTGAAGGACTGCGCAGGCTGTCTGGTCGCAGGAAACGAGTTGATTAAAAACTGGCAGGGCATCTTCCTGTGGAACTCGTCCAAGGCCGAGGTTCGGGATAATAACCTGGATCGGAACGTATACTACGGTATGGTAGTAGCCTCCGGCTCCAACAACTCGATACTGAATAACAGGGCGACGAGGGGCGGCGGGGATCTCGGTATCAGGGGTATCGGTATCAGCATCCAGGAGAACAGCAGCTACAACCTGGTGGCGGGTAACGTCCTGGAGGAGAACCTCAACGGCCTCGACCTGACGAGGGGGGCAGAGTTCAACCTGATATGCTACAACGAGATATCGAAGAACAGCAACGGTATAAGGCTGGACAAGAACGAGAACAACCTCTTATACATGAATAACTTCCGGAGAAACCTCATCTCCGGCTACGACAACGCCAGCCACAACTTCTGGAACGCCTCCGTCGGCAACTACTATGACGACTACCGGGGCCGAGACCGGGACGGCGACGGGATCGGCGACGACCCCTACTGGATCCCCAAAGGGAGCAGCACCGCCGTGGACTGGAGGCCCCTGATGAAGCCCTTTGAGGGGGAGATGGACTTGGAGGGGGCGTGGGAAGACCTGGCCCGATACGCCACCTACAGCCCCGCTGACGACCTCCCTTACAAGGTGGAGAACCAGACGATAGTGATCGGTTCCAGAGAGCCCCGGAAGCTCTGGTTCTAAGTTCCTATCTTGATCGGCTCGGCGATCGATCGCAAGGTGGCTATCGCCGAAAGGGCGGCGAGGTAGCTGGTCTTGGGGTTTCGGGGGAAGGGCACGTTCTGGACCCGGGTGGTGATCCTGCCGAAGTTCCCCTCCGCCGTTATCTGATGGATGTTGACCTTAGTATCAGGATCTGCCACTATCCTGACCATCACCTTCGCCCCTCCAGCCGCGAGGCTCAACGTCGCAGCGACGTTGACGTTGGCGGGAAAGGCGGCGACCGCCTCCTCGGCGGACCCCTCGAATATAACCCTCGCCTCGGTAATGGCGTCGAGATCGATCTCCTTCTCTTCGATGTAAGGGGCGCCGACAAATCCCTGGGGGTTCTTGATGGTGGTGAGGGTGACCAGCTCAATATCTCCCGAGCTTGCGGACTTCAGCCCATCGAGCCCCGATATCGCGCCGGAGGGGATGTAAACCCGGCACCTGTGACATCTTGCCAGATCCTCCACCCTCTCCCGGAGCTCTCCGTCGAGGAGGGCTCCGACGGACATGATCATCAAGTCCCGCCCCCTCTCGAGGGTCGCCTTCGCCACCTCGGGGACCGCCCTCTGGGATGCGGCCTCCACCACGATATCGGACCTCTCCACCAGATCCTTCAGCTCAAAGACCCGGGGCAGCTCCGATAGAGACCTTCCCAGCTCCTCCGCCCTTTCCGCGTTCCGATCGAAGACCCCGACCAGCGAGGCCTTGATATCGCCTCTGTCTATCGCTCTTGCGATCTCGGTCCCTATCGCTCCGCAGCCGACCAACCCTATCTTCAGAACCATCGCAGGCTATAAATCGATGGTACGACAAAACTTTTGCGGTATGCTTCTATCTCAGCTGGAGCTGTTCGTGAAGGAAGACCTGGGGGAGATGGACGCCTCAAGCTCGATAGTCCCGGAAATAAATGTAAAAGCTTCGATACTTGCCGGTGAGGAGTGCATCGTTTCTGGCCTGGATGAAGCGGACGAGATCCTGAAGTACTTCCGCCTTGAAGGGGGGAGGCTCGTCCCCGAGGGGTCCCGGGTCGTCGCGGGGTCGAAGGTCTTCTCCATCAGGGGGCGGGCGAGGTCGATCCTCCAGGCCGAGAGGCTCGTACTTAACTTCATGGGCCGGATGAGCGGCATATCGACCCTGACCAGCAGTTGCGTCGAGAGGGCGGGGAAGGTCCGGGTAGCATCCACCCGGAAGACGACCCCAGGCTTTCGGTTCTTCGAGAAGAGGGCTGTGATGGTGGGCGGGGGCGACCCCCATCGGTTCGATCTATCGAGCTCGGTGATGATCAAGGACAATCATCTGAAGATGATGGGCCTGGAAGAGGCCCTTCGCGCAGCCAGGGCGTCGGCCAGCTTTACCAAGAAGATCGAGGTGGAGGTGGAGAGGGCAGAGGATGCTCTGAAGGCGGCGTCCCTGGGGGCGGATATCATAATGTTCGACAACATGAGCCCCGGCGATATCCGGGAGGGTGTAGAGCTTCTCATACGGGAGGGGATGAGAGGTCGCGTCCTTCTCGAGGCGTCGGGAGGGATAACCCCCGAGAACCTTTCTGAATACGCCGCCGCAGGGGTGGACGTCGTCTCCCTGGGAGCTCTCACCAGGTCTGCGAGATGGATCGACTTCAGTCTCGAGATGGAGATCTGACCATATTGGGAGATGAAAAACGTTATATCGATAGATATATCATTCATGCCTAGCTTCGGTGAGTGGGAATGGGTCTGATCTATATACTGGTCTTCGCGCTCCTGGCCGTCTCGATGATGCTGGCGCCGATGGCTTGTGCGGCCTTCGAAGATGAGACGGAGTATTCTGAGATGATCACCAGGGATTTCTCCTTCCGGGTGGGGGAAGGGGTCAGGATCGGGGACTATCGGGTGGAGCTGACGAACGTCGTATCGGTGATGGACGGTCTCATAGAGGTTAAGGCCTGGAAGAGGGCGAGCCAGTTTGAAGACTGGAGGGTGATGGAGAGCCGTCGGGATGTGAACCTCGACGGAGGCCAGGACCGGGGCGGCCTGACTCTGATGGTGACGGAGATCTTCGATAGGGATACCGTCAGGATGAGGGCGACTTACAGGTCCGATTACGGATACCCCGAGAAGTACATCACCGAGAGGGCGATGGCTCCAAGAAGCCTCCCGAAGCTGGAGGTTTCGACGGGGGTGGATAAGTCCTCCGTGAGGTCGGGGGAGGAGGTGAAGGTGACGATCACCGTCAGGAACATCGGAAACGATACTGCAAGAGATGTGGCTTTACAGGAGCTTCCGCCCCTCCCCCAGTTCAGGTACATAGCAGGATACCCCCCCAAGATAAAGAACCAGCTTCAACCAGGCGAGTCAGATATGGCCATCTACTCGATGGTCGCGGTCACCGAGGGGGAGGTGACGATCCCGGCGACGGGGGTGAGGTACGCCGACTCCAAAGCGACGATCTACTCGGATAGATCAAAGGACGTCAGGATCGATATAAAGCCGAAGAGAAGGCCGGACCTGGTGATGGAGGTCCAGACGCCGGGGCCGATAGATCACGGCGGTCAGGGGATAATCAACGTATCGATACGAAACGACGGCGATGGCACCGCTCACAGGGTCGAGGTGAGGGGCCAGGTGAGATCCGGCGGGGACGGCCTTCGGCTGGAGGCGGGTTCCCTCGACAGGATATTCTTTGAGATACCGCCGGGGAGTGGAGAGGTGTATTCTGCCGCTGCGGTGGGGGCCAGAGGAGGAAGCTACGTCGTCGACCTCAAGGCGACATATCAGGGCGAAGGGGAGATGATGCAGGAGGAGACCGCCTTTGAGGTCGCCGTCCTGGAGAGGGAGCACAAGTATCTCTACTATCTCCCGGTGGTCCCGGTCCTCATCATCGGGGTATGGCTCTACCGACGGTACAAAGAATATAAATATTAAGTTGGTGTTTGAGACAAGTCAGATGAAGAGGGCTATCGGTTCCTGGAAGGGTGAGGATGAGGACCCCACTCCGGAGGCCAGGTGGCAGCCTTAAGAACGCCGTTAAATAAAGACCTTAGGACGGATATATATGTTGAACGTACTGATGCTGGGGATAGGGCAGTGTGGGAACAGGATCCTCGACGCCGTGAACAGACAATCCTTCGGGGGATCATCCAAGCTCTCGAAATATTATTCTAGACAAAAATTTCCCAGCCGAGTGGAGACCCTGGCCATCAACACCGCCGTCAACGATCTGAAGGAGCTGAAGTTCACCGCCGCCAAGGACAGGTTCCACGTCCCAAACCTCCACGGCGTCGGGGCGAACCGGAGCCTGGGAAAACAGGGGTTCTGGGATAACCGGGAGATGATCATGGAGGAGATCGAGAAGAGGGGAGACTTCGACATCGCCTTCGTCATGACCTCCGCCTCGGGAGGGACCGGATCCTCCTTCGCCCCCCTCGTCATCCATGAGCTTAAGAATAGGTACAAAAACATCACCATCGTCGCCGTCATCGTCCTCCCCTTCCGGGAGGAGGGGTCGATATACCTCCAGAACGCCGCCTTCAGCATGAGGGATATCATGGAGGTCGACTGCGACGGGATAATCCTGGTGGACAACCAGTACTTAAAGAGGCTCAGCGGCGACATAAAGACCGCCTACGACAGAATCAACGAGATGGTGGCGGAGCGGATCCTCTTCCTCATCGAGTCCCTGGATAGCGAGATGCTCTCGGTCACCGACCTCGGCGACTTCAAGACGGTGATGAGGGGAGGCCTGCGGATGGGGACCCTCGGCTTCTTCGAAGCGGACAAGAAGACCTCCACCCTCACCTCGGCGATAGAGGGGTCGATAAAGCCCGGCGGTCTCCTCTACCCCGCCGAGGTCTACGAGGACGCCGCCCGGGCGATGATCATCATCCAGGGGTCGAGGGAGTACCTCGACGTCGACGAGATCACCAAGGCGGTCGAGAAGCTCTCGACGAAGATAGGCCAGGTCTTCAAGGGGATCGTCATAAAGAAGGGCAGGCCCAAGGTCCTCTCCGTCTTCACCCTCGGTCAGGTACCCGACCTCGAGCTCCTCTACTCCCAGGCAGCCCAGGCGATCCAGGACGAGAAGAGCAGGAAGACGAAGGCCAAAAAGCAGCTCGACGACGCCTTCGCCTACATAGAGGATCTGGAGGAGGTCTACTGACCTCTTCGCATAATTAGACTTATTCGGTCAAATTCTATCAATCCGATCTCGCAGATCAGAGGCCGAACCTTCTGTAGATCATAGCCTGAAAGGAGGGGACTCCCAGGGCCCTGGATACCAGGGCGACCCCATCCCCCTTCAGAGGCTGGGCCTTCGCCGGGGGTATGGGCTTTCCCCTCGTAGCGTAGACCGCCCCTCCGGTCATCCCGGCGCCCAGGTAGCCTCCGGCGTCCCCGGCGACGAAGATCTCTCCGCCCCTCATCTCCGCCGCCGTGAAATCGGAGCACTTGCCGCAGACGACTATTCTGCCCCCTCTCATCAGAACTCCAGTGTTCCTACCGGCGTCGCCAGCGATCTCCAGAAGCCCCGACCTCATGAGGATCCCGGTGGACATCCCGGCGTCCCCCTCCACCCTCAATGTCGTATACGATCTGTTCCTGGCGGCCAGCGTCTCCCGGAGGATCTGGTCTTTCAGGACTAGCCTCTCATCCTCGAGACGGTTCGGGGGGAGGAGGCGGCCGCCCCTCTCCAGGACCTCGGTTATAGATACAAATTTTCTGTAGCCTGAGAGGTCTGACTCCACCTCGACGACGTTTCCCAGGGGCGCTCTGACGGAGCCGCTGGTGTAGATCGACCCCCGGATCATAGAGATCCCCATTCGGGGGCCGACGTCTCCGTCGACGATGATGTTGCCGGTCTCCTCGATGGGGCCGCCCTTTCCGCCGAGCTTTGCGAGATCGACCCCGAGGCTGGAGCCGAGGCGGCCGCCTACGTCGCCTTCGATCCTGACCGTCTCCCCTCGCCGGAGAGCCTCCACCAGCTCCCTGCGGGTGACGGAGCCTGATACGACCTCGTAGGGGTCGAGGCGGGACCCCTGATGCTGCCAGATGAAGTCGAAGGTGAAGTCGCAGAGGCAGCCGTCGCCCTCTGCTGTGATCTCGATCAGACCGACCCCTCCGAAGGTCGGGCCGTCATCGGCGGGCCGCCATCTTCCGGGATACCTTCACCCCTACGAGGGCGACGAGGATAGCCAGGACCGCCGAGGCGGCGAGGTATCCTGCGGATTTTCCAGATATGAGGGGGAAGTCCATGTCAGCGCTGTTGGCCAGGATGAAGACGCTGGCGGACCAGAATATAAGCCCCGTGGCGAAGATGAAGAAGGGATAAGAGTAGGCCCTCTCGTCTCCCACCCCTTCCAGGTATAGGTCCAGGATCTTGCCGAGGTTTACGCAGATCCCTGCGGCGACGTACCACCAGACGCTCTGGTTGATGAAGACCATCAGGAGGACGAGGTAGCCGTACCATATGTCCCCGGTGTAGTAATCCCAGAACCTGGTAGACCCCTGGATCGTGGCTATGACGACCAGGACCGCTGCCAGGACGTAGGTGATGAAGGCGATCCTCCCCCGGTAGAGGTTCCCCTTGAAGGTCTCCTTGGTGCTGTCGATGAAGTCGTCGAGGCCCAGGCCCCTGAATAGGAGGTAGACCCCGATGGCGGCTAGGATCGCCATGACGGCGAAGTCCGACCTTCCGATGAAGCTGAAGGTCGAGTATATGAGGAGGGCGAGGCCGATGGGGATGAAGAAGGTGTGGCTGATCTTCGGGTCCCTGAAGACCTGCTTGAGGAGGTAGTAGGTGCTCTCCAGGTTGTGGCTCTGTTTTACTAGAACCCTCCGGACGCCGTTGACCTTGACCCTGGACTGGATTATCGGCAGGATCGCCTCGTCCTCGGCGCCGTCGGAGACGACGACCACCCCCGCAGGCCGGAACCTCTCTATGAGTCCGTCGATCTGGTGGGCGATCTTCCCGTCGGAGACGAGGCCGACGTTGGGGTCTCCCGTCACCGATGCGATCTCGACCGCCTTCCCCTGGGAGGCGAGATCGTCGTATACCTGGATCCCGCCGAGGATGGTGTTGACGTCCGAGTCCTCGGGGTCGGCTAGGCCGAGGGCGAGGGTCGCCTCGACGTTAGCCTCCCTCCCGATTATGGGTGACTCTATCCCGGCCTTCCGGCCCAGGTCGTCGTCTCTGTCTATACAGAGGACTAGGATATCCATACTGGAATTACCATCGGTGAAGAACGTACTTAAAGATTGGCCGGAGGTGAGGGGGGGCGATAAAGCTCTAAAGTCCCAAAGAAGCCCCAAAGGATATTTATCGATATCCTACAATGGGGTGATTATGATGAAGCTCCTCTTTATTCTGGCGGCGGCCATGGCCTTCGCTTCCTCGGCTCCTGCCGTTGCCATCGGCTTTGAAGAGATTCAGCATGCAGCGGAGAAGTACAATCTGGGGGTGGAGAACGCCCCCTCGGTCGTAAAAGCCCTCCTCGGAGACGAGAGGATCGAGATAAATATATCCAGAGCCGATGGGACGGCTCTCTATGCCGGCCTTGAGACGAAGAACGCCGTCGTGGTGAAGACGGTGGAAGGGGGGATCACGGATCCGACGATCGTGGTGGTGGCCGAAGAGGACGCGATCAGAAGGGTCCTAGCATCCGACGATCCGGCGGCGGCCTTCCAGGAGGCTAGGGCCCTGGGCGAGATCTCCATCACCGGGACGACCCTCTCAGCGAGGCTCAAGGTCTCCGCAGCCCTAGCCAGCACCCCTGCCCTCCGGTTCTTCGCCAGCCTTCTCGGAAAGTAAGCAGCCCATCCCCCTTTGGGGGGTGGGTGGCTTACTTGCGGATATCCAGGTTCTCCGCCACTATCTTGTGGGCGCAGAAGTCGCCGCACATGGTGCAGACCTGGCTGTCCGCCGGCGCCCTCTCCGACCTCATCTTCTTCGCCGTCTCCGGGTCCAGGGCCAGGTCGAACTGCTCAGGCCATAGGAGGTCACGCCGGGCCCGGCCCATGGCCAGATCCTGGTCCCGGCTGCCGTTCTTTATCATATCCCCTACGTGGGCCGCTATCCTCGAGGCCATCACCCCTTCCCTCACGTCCTCGACGTTGGGGAGGGCGAGGTGCTCGGCGGGGGTGACGTAGCAGATGAAGTCAGCGCCGTAAGCGCTGGAGAGGCTCGCGCCTATGGCCGCCACGATGTGGTCGCGGCCGGGGGCGACGTCGGTGACCAGGGGCCCCAGCATGTAGAAGGGCTTCTCCCCCGAGAGCCTCTTCATCACCTTGACGTTCGCCTCGATCTCGTCGATGGGGATATGCCCCGGCCCCTCGACGATCGTCTGGACCCCGAAGTCGTGGGCCTTGTCGGAGAGCTCGCTGTTTATTATCAGCTCCTGGATCTGGGCGCGGTCGGTGGCGTCGTGGACAGCTCCCGCCCGAAAGCCGTTGCCCATGCTCAGGGTTACTTCATGCTCCTTTAAGATCTCCAGGAGGTAGTCGAAATCGCTGTAGAGGGGGTTCTCTTTGTCGTGGTGGAGCATCCAGGCGACCATGAAGGCGCCGCCCCGGCTGCAGAGGCCTCCGTAACGCCCACCCTGTCTCTTCATCCTCTCGATGCAGATCCTGTTTATCCCGGTGTGGATCGCCATGAAGTTCGTCCCGAGCTTCGCCTGATCCTCGGTGATCCGGAAGAGGTCGTCCTCGGTCATATCGACGCCTGCGCCGTATTTTCTTATGGCCTCGATGAAGGCCTGGTATAGGGGGACGGAACCGACGGATAGATGGGTAGAATCGATCACCCTTCTTCTGATATCATAAAAGTCGCCACCCGTCGATAGCTCCATCAGGGTGTCCGCCCCCGCCTCCTCGGCGGCCTTCGCCTTGGCCACCTCCATCTCGACGTCGACGATGTCGCTGCTCGTCCCTACGGTGGCGTTCACCTTCGTCTTTAGCCCCTTTCCTATCCCGCAGAACCGGACGTCCCGGTAGGGGCTGACGGGAATTACTATCGTCCCGCTGGCGATCCCCCTTCTGATGAACTCGGGGGTCTTACCCTCCATCTCTGCTACGATCTTCATCTCAGGGGTGAGCCGGCCGGCTCTGGCATCTTCGATAAGTCCCATGAATCATCCCATCGGATCTGTCCAGATAAGGTCGTATTTAAAGTTGGCCAAAAAATCGATGATAAATATCATCCTCTCCTCGCTATCCGGAGGATCAGGACGGCGCCGACGGCGTTCACCGCCAGGATCAGGACTGCGGCGACGTACTTCCTCTTCTCCGGCTCGAAGATCGGTGATATGAGATCAAAGAGGCTGGCTGGCTCGCTCTCCGACATATCGATCGTCTGATCGCCGGATAGGTGGACCTGGGCCACCCTTTCCCCCGCCTCGACGGAGTAGGTCCCCCTCTCCAGGTCTTTGAAGATGTACCTCGAATCCCCGGTCGCCCGGGCCACCAGTCCCCCGTCCTTGTGGACCTCCACCTCCCCCGCCCTCCCGACGTCGACCGAGAGGTCGGATAGATTCGAGACGGGGATCACCCTCCCCTCGGAGAACGGAAGAGCCGTTCTGATATTCAGAAGGTCGAGGATGGTCGGTCCGAGGTCCACCTGCGACCAGGGGCCGGAGATGAGCATATCGTCGACCCCCGGCCCCAGGAATACCGCCGGGACCGAAAGGGACTCCGGCTGGCCTGAGTACTTGGAAGATGAGTGGCCACCCTTCCCCTCTCCGGAGGGGAAGGACATCCCGTGATCGGCGGTGATGAGAAGAAGAATCTCCTCCGATTCGCAGGCCTCGACGAGCCTGCCCAGGGGCGCATCGAGGCCCGATATCGTCTCTAAGTAACCCTCCGCCCCCAGGTTGTGGCCTGCGCTGTCGACGGCGCCGACGTTCACCATCAGAAGGAAGGGGCGCTCTCCCATCGCCGATACCAGGTCGGCGGCCGCGTCCAGCCCCCAGGCGTTGTAGCCGACGTATCCGGGGACCCCTCTCACCTGGTTGTATTGAGGGAATATATCCCTCCAGGCCTGGAGGAGTCCGGCTAAGTCCGCAGGAAAGTCGCCTCCAGAGCCTGCCAGGGGCTCTGCTCCCCAGAGGGAGTTGTCGTCGAAGAAGACCACCCCATCCTGTTCCAGGAGGATGCTGACGGCGTCGCCCCGCTGGAGGAGGGCGATGCAGAGGAGCCCCTCCTCCCGGGCGGCATCGAAGATCGTCGCCCCCGGCGTTCCGATTATGGCAGAGTCCATCCAGGAACATCCCGTCACCAGGACCGAGTGGGACGGCCCGGTCTCCGGGACGGGGACGGTGACGTCTAGGACCCGTGCCCCCTTCGCCGTCAGGTTGAATAGAATGGCGGAGGCGAGGGGGGTGCCGTCGGCGGCCTGGGGCTTCAGCTCTGGGTAGACGTAAGCCGATCCCATCCCGTCGACGACGAGGATGACGGCTCCCTGGGGGGAGGCCGCCTCCCCCACCCGGACCTCGGTGGTGGGGCTGGCGGGGCCTGCCAGGATGGAGAGGACGAAGAGGGCTAATATGAGGCGCATCTCAGAAGTCGGTCATCACCCTGTACTGATCTATCTCCGTCTGCTTCAGCTCTGAAAGGAACTGCTCGGCGGCGTCCTTGACGTCCTTGGAGCCGGTGATCGCCCTCCCCGTCACCACGATGTCGGCGCCGGATCTGAGGGCCTCGGCAACGGTATCGACCCTGATCCCGCCAGCTACGGCTACGAGGAGCCTTCTGTCAGATCCGGATGCCATCTTCTTGATCTCGGCTATCACCGCCCAGTTGTGCTTCTCCGCCTCCTGATCTATCGCCCGGTGCATCTCCACCACGTCCGGGAGAGCCGATAGAGACCGGAGGACCGCCAGGGGGTCGGGGACGTTCAGCATATCGATCACCGAGTAGACCCCCGTCTTCCTAGCTTCCCGGATGGCGAGCTCCATGGTCTTGGTCGGAGCGAGGCCGGATATGACTACGGCGTCGGCAGTGGCATCGGCGGCTAGCCTCACCTCCAGGTTTCCGGTGTCTAAAGTCTTTAAGTCCAGGACGACGAAGGAGCTGGGGCGGACGTTTCTGATCTCCTTGACGACCGAGGCGCCAAACTTCTTGACGAGGGGGGTGCCCACCTCGATGAGGAGATGGTCGCTATCCGGAAGCTGAGAAAGGACCTTTCTGACGACGGCGAGGTCCACCAGATCCAGAGCCACCTGGAGGTATGGGGGGTCCCAGAGCCTGATGACCCGGAAGCCCATCACCGGGTGGGTCGACCTGTCCTTCTCGTAGAGGACGGTATCGATGTCCGGGAAGCTCTCCATCGCCCTCTTAATCGCGAGCTTCGTCGCCCCGTAGTTGTACCTGTATATGGCGTCGTAATCCCGGGACTGGGGGTGGATGAAGACGCTGACGATCAGGACCAGGTCCTCGACCTCGGACTTCGGGATGACCCCCTCGGCGACGCAGTCCGCCACCGCCTTGGCGACGGCGGTCTGGGCGGGACCGAATATGACAGCCGCCTGGTCCATATTCTTCACCGTCACCTTCGGTACTATCAGGGTGGCGGGCTTCGCCGGCAGGTTCGGCCTTATAACGGACAGAAGGGGGGTGTGGCCAGCCGAGAGCTGGGCGAGGCCGTTTGCAAAGGCCGTCCCCACAGGCCCGTCCTTATCTCCAATTAACAGATCTATGTGAGCTAGTTCCGGCTCCTCCCCTATCAGCGCCTCTCCTATCAAAAACAAGCGTTCACCTCGAAATCGGAAGACGTCTCGCCGGTATTAATCCTTTTGCACAGGCTTCATACTACCGCCCTCCCCCAATACGGCCGCAGCTCAATGATATCGGATTGACAAAAAAGGGCGCGCAAAAATGGAGTTGGAGGGGGTGGGAGGGTCCGCCCCTCTCCCAATCGTCGGAGGGATCAGGCGGTGATGGTGGTTACCTTCAACACCGGCCCGTTCCCCTCGGGGTCCTCTTTGGAGGCGAAGCCTACGGAGGCGTCACCTTTTGCCACCAGGACGGCGGAGAAGGGGCAGTCTTTGCATTCGAGGATCGCCTTCTTTATGAGGCTCGTGGCGTCGATCTCGTACCATCCCTCCTCATCGACATCGATGACTCCTTCGACATCGACGTCATAATCGGGCTTGCCGTCCCAGACGACGGTCTCCTCGAAGAACCCCGAGCTGTAAAAGTGGAGCTCCATCTCTCCAGGGTTCTCCACCTCTGTCGCGTAGACCCTAATGGTCGCAGAGGAGACCTCCTCCAGGGACTTTATCTTAAGAGACTCTATCATGACGACGGTGTTGAAGGAGATCCAGGCCTCCCTCTGGGGGTCGCCCCCTTCGGAGGTGACCCAGAGGATCTCCTCGGTCCCGAAGTTCTCATCCGGCAGGCTCTTGTCGATGTAGGTGTCGTCTGTCAAGAACCCCTTGGGAGAGGTCCAGGTCATGGCGAAGGCGGCCCCCACCAGGAGGAGGGCGCAGGCCATGCAGAAGGCCGATCTGAATTTATATTTCAAACTCTTCACCTCAACATCCATAAAATCGGGATAAATAAAAAGACTTGCCTTCATCTTTGACCTACATGACCCCTACAAGAGCCCTGTGGAGATAAAATCCTCCGATTTTGGGGTGATCTGCAGGGCAGAGAGCCACGTTACCTTTATTAACTGAAGATCCTCCTTAACCCCGGTGGGTTAGGTTGAGAAGTTCAGCGGATCTGCGCCCCCTCCTGGGCGCGACGGCGATCCTGGCGTTGCTTTTGGTGACGACCGCATCTTCTGCGACGTACCAGGCGGGTAGAGACCTCCAGGCGGCCGTGGACGGAGCGATGCCGGGAGACACCATCCTGGTGGGGCCGGGGGTCTACGATAAGGTAGAGATAACCAAGAGCATAACCCTCATCGGCGACGGCGCCAGGATCAGACCGGGGGATAGGAACATCGGCATAAGGATCGCGGCCGACGACGTCACCGTCTCGGGCTTCACCGTCGAGGGGGGGTTCTACGGGATCCACCTGGTGGGCTCCAAAAACTGCACCGTCTCCAACAACACCGTCACCGGAGCCGTCCAGTGGGGGATAGGCCTCATCTCCTCCGACGGGAATACGATAAAGGATAACGTCGCGAACTATAACGGCCTCGGACCCCACCGATGGTACGGGATATACTTATCCAGATCGAACGGAAACCAGATCCTCGACAACGTGGCGAGCCACAACGGCGAGTACGGGATCTGCCTATTTCCCAGCTGCTCTGATAACGTAATCTCCGGCAACGTGGCGGTGGGGAACAAATATGGCGTCTACGCCTTCACCGACTGCAACGACAACGTCATCGCGAGAAACCGGCTGGATAATAATGAGATCGCCGGGATAAAGCTGATCGGAGGCTGCATCAATAACCACATCCTGGAGAACGAGATCTCGGATAACGGGGTGGTGGGCATATTCCTCCAGACAGGTTCGGGATATAACATTATTAGAGGAAACGAGATCGCCAAAAACCAGCTCTTCGGCGTCCAGATCCTGGAGGGCCCCGCCGGAAACAATACCATCTTCGAGAACAACATCTCCGGGGGCCAGCGGGGTGTCGTCGTCAACACCGACGGTAACCATATCTACAACAACAGGATCTTCGATGCCGTCATCCCCGCCGAAGACCGGGGGGTGAACCAGTGGTATGCGGCCTATCCCGTCGGCGGAAACTTCTGGGGCAGCTACATCGGTACCGACGAGATGTCCGGCCCAGGCCAGAACATATCGGGGCCTGATGGCTTTGGAGACCTCCCTTACGTCATAAACGAGAGGGCTAGGGACATCTATCCGATCATGGGGGAATCGGTCCACCCGATCCAGATCGTCCGCGCCTCCGTCCATCCGGCCCGGGCCCAGATAGGGACCCCGGTGACGGTGGAGGTCGCCCTCGAATCGGTGAACGGCTTCGCCCAGGTATCGGCGAGGGCGAGGAACCTCCTCGTCTCCTCGGACCCGATACGCCCGATAACCATGTACCAGTCCGGGGAGGGGGTCTACGCCGGGACCCTCCAGACCGCCCTGATGGGGGCCGGGAGGTACGCCATCGTCCTGACGGCCAAGGACGCCAGGGGCTTTGAGCTGGTGGAGGAGATGGGCGAGGTGGAGATCCTCCCCAGGTCCGGCCGGGACTTCAACGAGGCCTTATCGTCGGCCATGGGCCGATAGAGTTTGATGATTCATTAAAGGGGATAAGACATGTTAGGGGTTAGGAAAAAGAGTTATTCGGTCCGCCAGCCCGACGAGAAGGCTGGCTCAAGGTCAGGAGGAATCGGCTCGAAGGTTGGAAGGACGTTAGCGGTCGTCTTCCTCATACTGGGGCTGATCGTCTCTACAGGTGCGGACCAGTTTGTCCCTCAAGAGAAACTGGATAAATGGGACTGCCCCGAATGCAAGGGCGAGAGCAGCTTTCAGCTCGGCATCTTCGACTTCCTCGGCCGCGACCCGACGAGGGTAGAGGCCGCGGGGGAGGCGCCGCCGGGACCGAGAGATGCTAGGGCCTCCGTGGAGGCCGAGGCTTCCGGAACAGCGGGCGGTTTCGTCCGGGGAGAGCTCCTCGCCTCCTCCAAAGATGTGGAGGGATCGGACGTAATCCTGGACGTGGGGACGGGGTATGCCACGGTCCATATCAAAGGGGCGATCCCCCTCTACTGGGAGGAGTTCCTTGACGATGATAACAACCCCAGGTCGGCATCGCAGATCGCCGAGATCCTGGGAAGGGCCGGGATCTCCCCTGAGGACTCGGTGGTGATCTACGGCGACTGCGCCACCTGTGACGGCATATCCGTCGCTCCTTTCGTCTTCTGGGCGATGAAGTACGTCGGCCACGACGACGTCAAGCTCCTGGACGGCGGCCTCGACGGCTGGGTCGAAGGAGGGCTTCCGACGGAGAGGACGGCGAACGAGAGGTCAGCTGTCACCTATTCCCCCCGACCCAGGTCGGGGCTTCTGGCCGGTTACGACGCCGTCGCCGCCGGGAGGTATCAGATCGTCGACGCCCGAACCTTCCGGGAGTTCGCCGCCGACAAGATCCCCGGCGCCGTGAACATAGACTACAGCGCCGTTCTGGCCAACGGCCGCATGAAGGGCGGCGAGGAGCTGGCGGCGGTCTTCTCCGGCCTTGACAAGGCCGATCCCGTCGTCATCTACTCCAACGCCGGGGCCAGGGCCTCCATGGTATGGTACGCCCTCCAGCTGATGGGGTACGATTCGAGCCTCTACACCTGGAACGACTGGGAGGCCAACAGGCCCCCCGTCAAGGCGGTCTTCAAGTCCGCCAGGGCCGAGCCTAACCCCGCCAGGCCCGGTCCGGTGAAGATATTCGCCACCTTTGAGGTCGTCGCCGACGAGGCAGGTTCAGACGCCGGTCTATTCGGTCCGATCGTCACCTCCAGAGAAACGTCGGCCGTCGAAGAGCCCCTCTCGGAGGACCCGGTGGCGCAGGCCCCATCCGGGGACCTGCCGGAGATGGAAGCCCTCCTGGATGAGATGGAGGGATCGACCTTCACCATCGACGATATCGAGGTGCTGATCGAGGAGGCCTCCTCCCTGGAGAGGCCTGTGGTTACGACTATGGGATGCGTCGCCTGCTTCGACCCCGTAGCCCTCTACGCCTCAGGGGGGAACCCCTCCTCGATCACAGGCGGCGTCAGGCTCGGCTCGGTGGGGAGGACGCAGGCAGGGGCGATCACCGCCGCCGGGGCTCTGATCCAGAACGAGGAGGGCGAGATCATGGCCACCATAGAGCTCGTCCCCACCCTGGGATATGAGCATCTGGGGACCTGGGACGCCTCCGGCGCCCCCGATGGGTTCTACACCGTCACCCTGGCGGCGACGGCGGGGTCGAGGACCTCCTACTTCGAGGACGTCCTGACGGTAGAGATCGACTCCTCGGCGCCGGTCCAGGAGACGGCGACTACGACCGCCGCCACCTCACGGATAAGAAAGCTGGGAAGCTATTAATCGGATAGAGACGTAGTATCAGGAGATGAGCCGCAATAGCCTCTTATTTTTTATCACCCTGTTGGCGATCGCCGCGGTCGCCTTCAGCGGCGCGGCCATCTCCATCTCTTTAAAAACACCCCAGGATCCGTCTCCTCGCTGGTTCCTCCAGAGGATCGATGCGGCGATCAACCCCGGAGAGGACCTCGAGCCCCCCGTCATCTTCAACGCCCACGTATCGCCTATGATAATCAAGCGGGGCGATCCGAAGGTCAGGATCACCGCCTGGGTGAAAGACGACGTCTCCGTCGATACCGTCTACGCCGAGGTGGGCGGGCGGCAGACTCCTCTCATCGACCTCAGCCGCAACGGCAAGTACGTGGGGCATTGCAGCTCCAACCTCCCTCCTGGCTATCACCGGATCACCATCGTCGCCGTCGACAGGGCGGGGAACGCCGCCGTCTGTGACGACCTCGTCCTCCGGGTCCTCGACCCCCTGGACCTGAACGGCAACCGGATCGAGGACAGCCTCGAGAATTTGGGCGATCAGGACCTGAGGGTGATAGTCCTCACCGAGGTGGACTTCTCCCTGAGGGGAGAAGATTCCCTGGCGGATAAGGTGGGAGACGAGTTCAAGGTCCTTACGGGAGCCTCCATGGTCGTCAGGGGGTCTCAGCTTGAGGCCATCGCTAACATCGACGGCGTCAAGGGGGTTTATCGAGATCAGAAGCTCCAGATCCTCGGAGAGGTGACGGAGGGATACCGGCCGAGGGACGATCCCCGTCTCGCCGTCGATGATTATACCGGGAGGGGTGTCACGGTGGCGGTCCTGGATACCGGCGCCGATCCAAACCACAGGTCCCTCGGCGGGATCATGGCCCGGGATCCGAAGATCGTCGCCTTCAAGGACTTCGTAAACGGCAGACAGGAGGCCTATGACGACCACGGCCACGGGACCCACTGCGCCAGCCTCATCGCCGGGACCGGCGACGCCGCCGGGATCGCCCCCGGATCGAAGCTGGTGGTGGTGAAGGTGATGGACGAGTACGGGGCTTGTTACCTCTCCGACGCCCTAAACGCCCTCGACTGGATCCTTGATAATAAGGATGAGCTTGGTATAGACGTGATATCCTTCAGCGTCGGCGGTGAGGAGGCGAGCGAGGGCTCATCCCTCTTGGATGCTGCCTGCGACAGGATGGTGGAGGCGGGGATCGCCGTCGCCGTCGCCGCCGGCAACCTCGGACCCTCTACCAGGTCGATAGTGACGCCGGGTACCGCCGAGAGGGTGATAACCGTCGGCGCCGTAGACCCTCTCGGGAACGTCTTTGAGAGGTCCTCCCGGGGGCCGACCCCCGACGACAGGATCAAGCCCGACCTGGTGGCGGTGGGGGTGGACGTCGCCTCCGCCAGGCATGGTACCCTCCGGGGTGAGATCACCATGAGCGGGACCTCCATGGGAGCCCCCCAGGTGGCGGGGGCGGTGGCCGTCCTCAAAGAGAAGCAGCCCGATCTCGACCCTATAGAGGCGAAGAGGGTTCTCCTCAGGTCCGCCGACGATATCGGACCGCCGGGCCCCGACTACACCTTCGGCTACGGCCTGTTGAACCTGAAGGCAGCCCTCGACCTCGTAGACCTCCCCGAGGCGAGGTCGGGTCCTGAGGTCGGTGATCTGGCTCTCAGCAGATACGTCGCCAAATCCGGAGATCCCGTCATGGTACACGCCGGAATATCAGGAGATATCGCCTCTGTGGAGATGAGGATAGTCGGCGGCGACGGGGAGATGATAATACCGATGCACGACTTCGACAGGAACGGGGTCTATACCGGGAGATGGGAGACCAGGTTCTGGGGCCCCGGAGATTATTCCGTCGTAGTGGAGGCGAAAGATCAGTTCGGCGGGACGGGGACGGACTCCACCTCCCTCGTCCTGGCCTGAGGGGTTGGCCCATCGACCCAGGCGAGGAGATATCAGAGATGGACCCAAGGGATGAGATATCAAAGTTCGGAAGAAAGCTGGTGGCTTCAGGGCTCACCTACGCCCACTTTGGAAACATCAGCCTCCTGACCGATGAGAAGATCCTGATCACCGCGACGGGATCGATGCTCGACGAGATAGGGGAGGGCGGTCTGATCGAGGTGGACCACCGGGCCCCCTGTCCTGAGGACGCCCTCGCCAGCTGCGAGGCTCCCGTCCACCGGGCCATCTACGGGAGGACGAAGGCCCGGGCCATCATCCACACCCACTCCCCCTACGCCGTCGCCACATCGATCCTGGAGGAGGGCCCCTTCGAGCCGATGGACGGCGAAGGATCTCGGTTTCTCGGTACGGTTCCCATCGTCGATGGAGATATGGGAAGCCCGGAGCTGGCTTGGTCCGCCTCTTCAGCTCTCATATGGCACAGGGCCTGCATCGTCCGGGGGCACGGGGTCTTCGCCGTCGGAGCGACCCTCGAGGAGGCGTACATCGTCGCCTCGATGGTGGAGCACAGCGCCACCATAAGGCGGCTCGTCAGCGTCGGATAAAAAAGGGGGTGCTCCCGTTCGAGACCGCTCTTCTCCACGGGGGAGGAGCTCCTTCAAAGCGGCTCTTGAGCCTCTTGCCTCGATCAACTTGCCGGCGGGTAGACGAAGGCCCCGCTCCCGGCGAGGTCGGGGTCGACGTCCATGAACTCCATGAGAAACTCCCGGTGGATCGCCTCGGGGTCGAGGTCGGCGAAGAGCTCGGGGTAGAGCCACTTGGCGACGACTACCGCCCCGATCGTCATCTGGGGTCCGAGGGAGAAGTCGCCGGAGATGACGTAGATCCGGCCGTCTCTTACGGCGTCGACGAGATCAAAGCCTGGAGCCTTCATTATGCCGTCTCTATAGGCTTTCAGGAGGGTGTCGTCATCGGCTCCGTAGCCGCCGCTGTAAGATAGGCCGATGATGACTTCGGGGTTCGCCTCCATCACCCACTCCGCCTCGACGTCCCCGTGATAGTCGATCTTCCCCTTCGCTATGTTGACGCCGCCGGCGACGTCGCATAGGTCGGTGTACCCGGTATCGCTGGCGTATGCCCACCGGGTGGAGGCCTCCTTCTCGGTCTTCTCCCGCTCCAGGAAGGCCTTAACCCTCTCCTCTTCGGGGATGCCTTCGACCCTCTCCGCCACCTGCCCCATATAAAGGTCGTACCACTCTTCGTAAGCCCTGGCCGCCTCTCGATCGCCGATGAGGATTCCGAGAAGGGTCATCTCCTCCAAGAGATCATCGGACCTGGAGAGGTCGAAGCGGAGGAGGGCGACCTCGGAAGGGAGCTTATCCTCCAGCTGGTCCAGAGCACCCGTCTGGGTGAAGGCGATGACGAGGTCAGGGGAGAGCTCCAGGATCGCCTCCAGGTCTGGCTCTCGATGAGATCCGACCGACGGCCTGTCCATCAGATCCGGAAAGAGCCCCTCCCGCTCCAGGACGGTGCTCCCGACCCCCACGATGGCCTCCTCGCCGCCGAGGACGACGACGGCGGTGGCGTGGCGCATGTGGAGGGGGACTATCCTCGAGACCGGGGTCTTAATCGTCACTATCCTACCCGCCCCGTCGATGAGGGCGATCTCCCCCGGATCGGATCGGAGGATATTTCGGATCCGGTCCAGATCGTCCCCGTCGATCTCGCCGTCGCCGTCTGCGTCGGCGAGGTAAGTCTTCGCCAAGGAGCCGTCGATCATCCCCTCCAGGGCGGCGATGTCCAGCTCGTCGATGGTGCCGTCCATGTTGGCGTTGCCGAAGATCTGAAGGGTGTATCCCGCCGCCGGCGACGCCGCCAGGATCAATATGATCGATGATGAGATCAACGATGAAATCATAAATCCCGATCTTCTATTCATATTCATGAACCTCCGATATAGCGGCGGTCCTCCGCCGCCAGAGGATAGGAGATCTCCGGGCGGTTATAACAATTTCTATTCAAGTGTTACAAAGGGTCTTGAAGTCGGCGAATTGGAAGATCCGGCAGATAGGAGGGGAGAGGAGATCTCTCTGGAGGCTGCGTCCTAAACCCTCAAAAAAGATATTAACGGGCAGGGCGAGTTTCAGTTCATGAGCTCCGCCTTCCAGATCGGGAGGATCGCCGGGATCCCCATAAGGCTCCACTTCACCTTCCTCGCGATCATACCCATAGTCGCTTACTTATTTTCGACCTTCACCGCCACCACCAGCTTTGACCTCTTCGGCCAGGTCTACGACCTCTCCTACGGGTTCAGAGACGTAGAGCCCACCGAGGCGAGATGGGCCTACTCCTTCGCCTTCGCCATCCTCCTCTTCCTCTGCGTCGCCCTCCACGAACTGGGCCACTCCTTCGTCGCGATGCGCTACGGGATAAAGATCCGGTCCATCACCCTATACTTCTTCGGGGGAGTCGCCTCCATGGAGGATATCCCAAGAGATCCGGGGATGGAGGCGAGGATGGCGGTGGCGGGGCCCACCGTCAGCGGCATCATCGGAGCGGGGGCGATCCTCTTGAGCTTCCAGTCTGCCCTCTTCCTGGGGGGGATTCATCCCCTCACCACCCTCCTGTGGACCCTGGGGGTGATCAACGTCATCCTGATGATCTTCAACCTCCTCCCGGCCTTCCCCATGGACGGTGGTAGGGTTCTTCGAGCCTGGTTTGCGTCCAGGATGCCCTACGTCGAGGCGACGAGGCGAGCCGCAAATATAGGCAAGATCTTCGCCATCATCATGGGTCTATTGGGGCTCTTCGGCGGCGGCATTTTTTTGATATTCATCGCCTTCTTCGTCTACATAGCCGCCACCGAGGAGGATAGGTCTACCTCCATCGTCGTCCCCCTGGAGGGGGTGAAGGTGAAGGACATAATGTCCCGGAACATCAAGACCGTCACCCCTGAGATGCCCCTCCCGGATATCATCAACCTGATGTTTCGGGAGAAGCATCGGGGATACCCTGTGATGGTCGACGGGAGGCTTGGGGGGATCGTGACGATATCCAACGTCCAGAAGGTCCCCGAAGAGAAGAGGGGGACGACCTCCGTCGGCGATATCATGATCAAGGAGATATACGTCATCGGGCCGGAGGACGAAGCAGCCGGAGCGATGAATAAGATGATGGAGCGTCAGATCCGGAGGCTTCCGGTGATGGAAGACGGGAGGCTCGTCGGTATAGTCTCTCGCTCTGACCTGATCAGAGCCATAGAGATCTGCTCCGGACGGTGATCTCAACGGAGCTTCCTCGATATCGGATCGACCGCGGGAAAAAGGGTTTTCTAGGTGGTCGTCCCTGGGATGGCCAGCGGAGAGGTAATCGATTTGGATGATATAGGATCGGGCGGCTCGGAATCGGCGACCGCGATGGGGGCGGAACCTCTCCCCTCCGAGACTGAGGGGAAGAAGGGTGAGATAGTGATCGTGGGGACCGCCCACGTATCGGAGAAGAGCGTCCAGGACGTGATAAGGGCGATAGAGGACCTCCGCCCCGACGTCGTAGCCGTGGAGCTCTGCCAGGGGAGGTACCGCGCCCTGACGGGGCAGGAGGAGACGGGAGATATCCAGATAAAGGAGATCTTGAAGGACGGCAAGCTCTACCTCCTTCTAGTTCAGTGGTTCCTCTCCTACGTCCAGAAGAAGATCGGCTCAGATCTCGGAGTGAAGCCCGGCTCTGAGATGATAGCCGCCATAGAGGCGGCCGAGAAGATGGGAGCCAGGGTCGCCCTCGTCGACAGAGATATCGGCGTCACCATCCAGAGGTTCTGGTCGGCGATGACCTTCATAGAGAAGGCGAAGCTGGTGGCTTCCCTCATCCCCGCCGCCTTCGGGAAGGGGGAGGAGATCGAGATCGATAAGGTCACCGAGGAGGATGTAGTCTCCGCCATCATAGAGGAGTTCCGGGAGGTTTCCCCCAGGGCAGCCCAGGTCCTCATCGACGAGCGGGACGCCTACATCGCCCGAAACCTGATCCGGCTCGGAGGAGATGCGAGGGTGGTGGCCGTCGTCGGCGCAGGCCACCGGGAGGGGATAACCAGATATCTCGCCAGCCCGGAGAATATCCCCCCCTTCGAAGATATGGCCCGACCGACCAGGAGGCGGTTCTCCGTCCCGAAGCTCTTCGGAGCCGGTCTGACTCTGCTCGTCCTCATCACCATAGCCGCCGTCCTGTTATCCGCCAACAGCACCGCGAACCTCTTCACCGCCTTCAAGATCTGGTTTCTGGTGAACGGGACTCTCAGCGCAGTGGGGGTGATCCTGGCCCGGGGCCATCCCATCTCTGCCCTGACCGCTTTCATGATCGCCTGGCTGACGAGCCTAAACCCCCTGATGGCCGCAGGCTGGTTTGCCGGGATCGTGGAGGCCTGGAAGAGGAAACCGAAGATGGTCGATACCAAGAGGCTCGCCGAGGCGGAGACCTTCAAAGATATGATGGCGATACCCCTCTTCCGGGTGATCCTGGTGGCAGCCATGGCGAATATAGGGAGCGTGGCGGGAACGGTGATCGGGGCGTATCTGATCCTCCAGATGTCGGGGCTCAGCCCTCAGGATCTAGTCGGCGGGCTCTTCTGAAGGCGGTGGGTATATCGCCGGACCGTGATATGGATGGCGGTGCTGGACCGGCGCCTCCCCCCCGGCGGCGGTGGGGGCCTTCAGTCCCCCCCGATTGGGCTGCTTGAACTACATTTTGAAACATTTTTTATCACGATTTATGCTATAATTTACCTTCAAGTTTTCGGGAAGCCTTTGAAAAGGACGTTTTCCGGGATGGATCGCTCGTCTCCCCCGTAAACTACTTCTCTACCCAATTACATCTCAACCGGTGTGGATGGTATGGGCATAAATATCTCCTTGAGGGAGTTGGGATCGGCTTTATATGGCGCCTTCCGGCGCAAGGGAGCCCCAGGGGTCTCTTCGCCCCTCGCCAGGATATCTGCCGATGACCCCCAAGCGGTGCTCGTCTTTATCTCCCCCGGATTATCATACATGGGTATCGATCCCCTTTCTTATCGATCTTCTATACCTGGGAGGTCGGGGGGGAGAGATGAGGTCGATGTCGATTTCCATTAGCATATTAGAAGGCTGGTAGAGGAATGGATGCGTTTTATCAGGAGAAGGTGGATGAGATAATTGGGAGATATCAGGGTCAAGAAGGCTTCTTGATCCAGCTGCTTTTAGACCTCCAGGGAGAGCTACACTGGATACCGAGGGAGGTTATCAGCCACCTGAGCGAGAGGCTCGCAGTTCCCAAGAGTCAGATCTACAGGATAGCAAGTTTTTACAAGGCCATCAACCTCACCCCCGTGGGGAGGCATATGATACAGGTCTGCATGGGGACCGCCTGTCAGGTCAGGGGGGCTCAGAAGGTCCTGGACTATGCAGCCTCGAAGCTGGATATAGGGCCGGAGGAGACGACCCCGGACCTGGCTTTCAGCCTGAGGAAGGTGAACTGCCTGGGGTGCTGCTCCATGGGCCCGGTGATGACCGTGGACGGTGAGTACCACGGAGGCGTCACCCTGGAAGGGACGGAGAAGGTGCTGAAGGATCTTCGTTGAGGCGGAAGGATGTCCAGGGTTGCCTCGGTTGGAGACCTCGAACTCTTGAGGGAGACGTTGAGGTCTCGCAGAGATGCCAAAAGGTCAAGAGAGCCATGGATAGCGGTCTGCGCCGGGACGGGGTGTCTCGCCCTGGGGGCGAAGAAGGTGATCGACGCCTTCAGGGGGGAGCTACGGAGGAGGGGTCTGGGGACGGAGGTCGTCCTCAAGGAGACGGGATGCCCCGGATTCTGCGAAAAGGGGCCGATAGTCGTGGTGTACCCTGAGGGGGTCCACTATATAAAGGTCGATCCTGCCGACGTCCCTGAGATCGTGGAGGAGACTATAGTAAAGGGGAGGCTGATAGATCGTCTGCTGTATGTGGACCCGGTCACGGGGGGAAGGGACGTCCACGAGGAGGAGATCCCCTTCTATAAACACCAGACGAGGGTTTTAATAAATAAAAACATTAAAATAGATCCTAAGAATATAGACGATTACATATCTGAAGGAGGGTACAGCGCCCTCTCCAGGGCTCTCTCCAGCATGACCCCCCAGGAAGTCGTCGATGAGGTTAAGAGCTCCGGCCTTCGGGGCCGGGGGGGCGGAGGCTTTCCCACCGGCCTGAAGTGGGAGTCGGCGAGGAAGGCAGAAGGAAGCCCCAAATACGTGATAGTCAACTGCGACGAGGGGGATCCGGGAGCTTTTATGGACAGGGCGCTGATGGAAGGTAATCCTCACAGCGTCCTCGAGGGTTTAATCATCGGGGCTTACGCCATCGGATCGGTGGAGGGGTTCATCTACGTCCGGGCGGAATATCCTCTGGCGGTGGAGAACGCCCGGGTCTCCATATCTCAGGCGAGGGAGTACGGCCTTCTGGGAGAGGATATCCTGGGGTCGGGGTTCAACTTCGACGTCAGGCTCCATAGAGGGGCGGGAGCCTTCGTATCAGGGGAGTCGACCGCCCTGATGAACGCCATCGAAGGGAAGGTGGGCGAGCCGAAGCCAAAATACGTCCACACCTCCGAGAGGGGGTTATGGAGCCGCCCAAGCCTCCTGAACAACGTCGAGACCTGGGCGAACATACCCCTGATAATCAACATGGGGGCAGACTGGTTCAGCTCCATCGGGACGGAGCGGAGCAAGGGAACCAAGATCTTCTCTCTGGTGGGGAAGGTTAACAACACCGGCCTTGTAGAAGTTCCCATGGGGATGACCCTCCGGGAGATAATATTTGATATAGGCGGCGGGATACCGGGAGGGAAGAGGGTGAAGGGGGTCCAGACAGGGGGCCCCTCCGGGGGGATAATACCCGAAGGGCACCTGGACACCCCGGTGGACTTCGACGAGCTGACCAGGCTCGGCTCCATGATGGGGTCGGGGAGCATCATAGTCTTGGATGAGGATACCTGCGCCGTCGACCTGGCCCGGTACTTTGTCGACTTTCTATGCGACGAATCTTGTGGAAAATGCGTCCCCTGCCGGGAGGGTCTCCGACAGATGAGGGATATCCTCAGCGATATCGTGGCGGGACGGGGAAAGGGCGAGGACCTCGAGGTCCTCAGGGAGATCGCGCATCTAATGAAGGCCGCCTCGTTATGTGCTCTGGGTCGGACGGCGGCCAATCCGGTTTTGAGCACCATCCGCTACTTCAAGGATGAGTACCTCGCCCATATCGAAGACCAGCGGTGTCCTGCCCTGGTATGTGAAGGTCTCATATCCTATTTCATCCGGCCGGACCTCTGCATAGCCTGCGGCATCTGCGAGAGGAACTGCCCTGAAGGAGCGATATCTGAAGCGGAGGTAGGGAAGGGCGAGGATACCTTCATGGTCATCGATCAATCGAGATGCTCTCGTTGCGGGATATGCTTTCATGTATGTCCGTCGAAGGTGATGGCTGTGGCCAGGACCTCAGGCAGATCGGCCCCCCAACAACTCCCATGAGATGGCGGCCATTTTGCCGAGAAAGATGAGAATAGGTATGGGATTGGAGGCGATTCAGGAGTGGCGAAGGTGATGTTGAGGATAGATGGTCGGGATTTAGAGGCCGATGACGATAAGACCCTTCTGGAGGCTGCTAAGGATGCGGGAATTATTATACCTACCCTCTGTCATCACCCAGCCCTGACCCCCATCGGCGCCTGCAGGCTCTGTTCTGTGGAGATAGAAAGGAATGGCAGAAAAAAGGTGGTCACCTCCTGCAATTACCCTGTAGAAGAGGGTCTTGTCGTCGAAACCTCTTCTCCTGATATCTTCAGTCTACGGTCCATGATCCTCGAGCTTCTCCTCGCCAGGTCCCTGGGAGAGGCGAGGATCGCGGCCCTGGCGAAGGAATACGGCGTCTCAACTCCGAGGTTCAAACTCGCCGATGAGAGCTGCATCCTCTGCGGGCTGTGCACCCGGGTCTGCCAGGAGCTGGTGGGCGTCTCGGCGATGAGCCCCATCTTGCGGGGCGTCGAGCGGGCCGTCGACGCGCCGTACCGGGATTTTTCAGAGGATTGCATGGCCTGCGGCGCCTGCGCCCTCGTCTGTCCGACTACAGCGATCAATAAAATGAAAAATATATATCCTCTAACATCCGACGAGGCGATGGAGGTCGAGGGCAGTCTCCTCCAGGGCGACGCCGATGAAGAGATCGGAGTCTACAGTGAGATCTTCGGATCCAGGGCCCACGGTGAAGGGCAGGATGGGGGCGCGGTCACCTCCATCCTTGCCTCGGCGATCGAGGGAGGGGCCATCGATGCCGCCATCGTCGTCATGCCGGAGGATGAGTACAGGGCATCGGCGTCGATGGTCGATGATTTGGACGGGGTCATGGCGTCAGCGGGTACCAAATACGTCCGGGTCCCCCTCGTCCCGAAGCTTCTGGAGGCGCTCGGGAGCGGCAAGAGGAGGATCGCCGTGGTGGGTACCCCCTGCGCGATCAGATCGGTGAGGAAGCTTCAGGCGGGGGGGTACCTGAGGGAGGCTTTTCCCGGCGCCGAGATAGTCCTGGTCGGCCTCTTCTGTTTTGAGAGCTTCGATCCAGCCAGGCTGAAGCGGCACATGCGGGATCTATTCTCCATCGATTTAGATGAGGCGCAGCGCGTACAGATCTCTCGGGGGAGGTTCTCGATCTTCATCGGCGACGAAGAATACTCCTGCAGGATATCGGACCTGGAGGATGATGTGAGGGAAGGCTGCGAGTATTGCGGAGATTTCGTCTCCAGGCTCGCTGATCTATCCATAGGATCCGTGGGAAGCCCCGAGGGTTACTCTACGGTGATCGTCAGATCCGATCGGGGGAGGAGGCTTCTTTCGACGGCTAAATTCTCCAGGGGAGAGGTCGATCTCGGGGATATAAGTAAGCTATGCGCCATCAAGAGGAGGAGGGCAGAGAAGCGTTTTGCTCTGATAATCGATGGATTGGGAAGATAGCAGCCCTGATCGCCCCCCGCAGTCCGGTATATCGACGGTCAGGGGTATGGCCCAACCCCCCCGCCCGGATGCTCTCGTGGCGGCCTCCTGGCGGATCTCTTGACGATATGTGGGCCTTTTCCCTCCGATCCGAAGAGGAGGCGAGGCTCACAGATGGCAGCTTTCGATCTTCTTTTCGGTGGGGCAGCTGAGGACAACGGCGATACCAGGGCACTTGATGGCGTTGCCGTTGACCTTGGCCAGGTTCAGAAGGAGCGGGGTAAGTCCTTCGATCTGGGCTGCTACCTTCAGGTCTCCTCCGTCGAGGGGGCGGAGATCTCTTATCGCTCTGACCAGGTCGGCGACGATCCGTTTCGATTCGGGGTCATCCCCCGCGATGATGACATCTCCCATCAATCGGTTGTCCATGTCCCTGATGGCTTTGGAGGAGACGGTATGGAAGGCAGAGACGACGCGGACCGAAGGCGGCAGGATCTTCTGTATCAGAAGGGCTGCGCTCCCCTCAGCTGGAGGTGTGTACATATACCGCTTCCCCACCCTGTTCATGGGGACTATGGGAGAGACGACGATCTGATCGTTGAAGCTACCTTTCAGCTCCTCCACCATCGGCTTCGCGGAGTTGTAAGGTATGCTCAAGACGACGAGATCGCTCTCAGCGACGGCGTCGGCGTTCTTCATGCCTCTTATACTGGCGTCAACGCCCCTCTCCCTCAGAATCCTGATGATCTCTTCGGCGGCCTTCTCGGCCCTCTCAGCCCCTCGCGATCCGATGATGATCTCATGCTCCCCTGCCCACCGCATCACAAGTCCAACGCCGAAATCGCCAGTGCCGCCAAGAACTGCGATCTTCATAGGAAAGGCCTGTCATAGGTCATCCTATTTTACCATTTCGGGATCAGTAGAGATTAACAAAGGACGTATGTTGCCGGGCTATAAAATTGACCTGGGATGAGCGACCGCTGAAATTCGAGGCGGAAGCCCCCGCAGATGGGGCCATCCCTCTGAATATGATCTCTTCAATGAAGGGTTGGCACGAGGTGACGTAAGGGAGTAGCAATGAAGGGGGTAATTTTCATCATCTCGTGCCACATTACCGCTGCACTCCTTGGTGTAGCAGTCAAGCCAGATTATCTCTCTTATCCCATATTAACTTTCGGGTCAAGCCGGAGATGAGGCGGCGATCTCGACGAGGTGGGGGGGCGTCTCTCTTGATCCTCAAACGGTTAAACTGAGGATATCATCTCCCCGAGGACTTCTATGGGGGCGTCGGTCTTGATCCCCACACCGCTGAAATGGGTCCTGGAGGCCTTCCAGCCGATCATCCGGAGCCTATCGACGAGGTCGTCGGCCGTCCCCGGAGTGGCCTTGAATCTCCTGCAAAGTTTATGATGGTCGTAGTACATCGGCTCGTCGATCTCGTCGGCGCAGAGCTGGAGAAGTCGGACTGCCCGATCGGATCTGGCCGGCGACTTCTGTAGCTGCGTCAGGGCTGTTCTTATCACTTCCCGATCCTGGATCTGACCGAGCCAGAGGGGGCCGGCAACTTGCGCCTTCTCGCCGCAGAAGGAGCATACTCCCCTCGATCTGCAGCCGATCCCCGGGGCTGGCCGCCACCGTCCGCAGAGACGACAGACCTCCAGGTAGCCGACGCCGCCTAGGGTTTCGTCGGCTCTCTCTGCTCCCCTCTCGATCTTCACGTATGTCCGGGCGTAATGGTCGGAGGCGTAGGTGAGGAGGGGCCGCATCCCCTTGTCGACCCTCGCCAGCTCCCTCGCGACGGTCCCGAGGAGGATCCTGGTCCCCATCTCCCGGTGGTGCTCGGCCTTTACGGGGACCGCCATGTATTTCCTTATGCCGCTCTTGAGGTGGGCTCCGCAGAGGGGGGCGGTATCGGTAGCGGTGATGAAGAGGTACCCCATGGCAGACCGGGCCGCTGCTGCGAGGAACGGGGACGGAGACCCGAAGGGGTCGAGGTCGACGGCCTCGAACCTCCTCTCGTGAAGGAGGACGTTGGCGTTGCAGTTGAGGATCTCGCACGCCTCCAGGCCATTACGCCTCGCATTCTCCTGGATCAGGGCGACGGCCCTGGGGCTGACGTCGTTCAATGCAACTCTGCCGACCCCCGCCTCCTTTGCCACCCGAAGCCCCCGGACACCGCTGGCGGCGAGGGCGTCGAGGTAATCGGTGACCCCGAGGGCCTTCGTCACCGCCACCCCGATCTCCCGGGAAAGCCTCATCTTGGGGTTGTAGAAGGCCCCCTCGACGTTCAGGGTGATGGAGCCCTCCTCTACCATCTCTCCCATATCAGCTCACTTGTACCCCTTCTCCACCAGCCCCTCGCTCCAGTAGTTGTCGCATCTCGGGCAGTAGTAGATCGCCTCCACCACCACCTTCTTCCAGTTCTCTGAGTCGAGAGCCCTCCGCAGCTCCCTCGCCTCGCACTCGGTCCCGCACTTCGGGCAGAAGGGGAGGAACTGCGACTCCAAAACGACGTCGTTCTCGTCCACCTCGATGACCTCCGGTAACTGAGATGAGGCGCTGCCAAAAAAAAGTTGTCGGTGAGCCCTCAGAAGAGGGGCGTACCCGATATAACGACCCCTGCGAGAAATCCGAGGATCGCCCCGCCGTTGAGGAAGGGCAGGCCAGCCTGGGGTTTATCCCTGCTGGTGAAGGAGAGGAGGGAGAAGCCCAGGTATGTCCCCACCATCGCCCCCAGGGCAGGGAGGTTTGCCCCGATCCCGAAGATCTCCATCGCGGGAAGGTCGAAGTACCAGTTGGCGGAGATCACCAGAACCGTGGGGATGATGGCGTCCCCCAGGCCGAGAAAGTAAGCTCCCCGATCTTCCCCCGACCCCATCCCCTCCCGCCGGAAGCTGTAACCCCTCCTCCTCGGGACGACGAAGAGGAGGGGGGCCTTGATCTCCATAACCCCCTCGGCGAGGGTGACCATGTGCCTGGTCTTGTAGACGGATATGGCATCGTACGCCGCCAGGATGAGGAGGAGGATGAGGGCAGGGATGGGGGTCATGCTCAGGCCGAAGAGGGTACCGACCCCTGCGCAGACGATGAGGCCGACGACGTCGATGACGTACCATTCCGGGTGGAGGTGGAGGAGGGCGATGACTGCGAGGGACGATATCAGGGCGAGAGGTGGGGAGAGGAAGGCAGAGAGGACGTAGTAGACCCCTATGGCTACGGCCAGGAGGACGACGCCGCTGACCACCCACCCCTTCTTCAGCCTCAGGGCCATCAGAATGAAGAGGGTGAACCCCAGGACGAGGAGGATGTAGCCGAAGGGGTTTGCCGCCGATTCGGGATCGTCGAAGATCCTCACCTCCGTCGCCGAGAGGGGCTCCATCAGGGCTATGGAGAGGATCTGGACGACGGCCAGGAATAGGATCATCACCAACATCGGAGAGATCCTCTCCCGGACCGTTTCAGCGGCCATCTCTCCCCTCCGCCAGAAGTTCCAGGTAGGACTCTCTTATCGATTCAGATATCCCGAGCCTCGCCATGATATCGAGGGCGGTCCTCTTCTGGACCTGCCAGTCGGCGCCTCCGGAGAGCTCCACCTCCAGGAAAGTCCCGAGCCCCTCCACATCGTCTACGCAGAGGACCGCCTCCTCCAGGGAGTACTTCGTCCTCCTCTTCTTGACGACGGCGGCCAGCGAAAAGCCGAGAGACTCCAGGATCGTCTCCATGGCCAAGGGATCGGCGATCTTGACCCGGACCTCCCGTCTCGACTTCGTATCGGGATCGAGCTTCGGCCCCTTGAAGGTGAGGTTCGCACCATCCTCCTTTATCCTGATCCGGAGCGCCTCGTCGCTCTTCGCGAAGTCGTGGGATGGGGAGTTGAAGTAGTGGTCGTGGTGGGTCTCCTCTCCGATCTTTGCTCCGCCGAGATCGATGATCTTCTCCTCGATCCCCGGCGGGGCCCGGGCCTTCACCTCCACCTCGATCATGGCCCCGTTCCGATGAGGACGGTGGCGCCGTCGAGGGAGATCATATCGACAGCACGCCCGGCGGAGAGGGTCTCGGTTACGATCTCCACCGCCGCAGGGCTGACCTCCACCAGATCGCCCCCCAGATCGACCTCGATCCTTCCCGCTTCCACCATTCGGGCCACCACCGCCGGGTCCATCTCCTTCAGCTCTCCGATGATCTCGCCGCTCTTCTCCTTGAAGATCGGACCTATCGCCTTCATCTGAGGCCTCACCTCGACGGCCCTCGTCTCGATCTCGGGACCGCCTCTCTTCACCGAGACGGAGGAGCCGGTGGAGCCGGAGAGGTCCGCCGTCTCCAGGTCGAGGTCGCAGTATACCTCGATCCCCGCCAGGGGGGAGTTGAGGGCCATCCCCCGGTCCGACTTGTACCTCCTGACGGCGGAGGCCACCTCTTTGATCAGGAGGCCCTCGGGCTGGGGTTCTATGGGCAGCGTCTCCGGCCAGGAGGCGGTGTGGACCGACTCCCCGGAGAGGTTCCTTCGGATCTCCTCGGCGATGAAGGGGGTGAAGGGGGCGAGGAGGGCGGTCAGGGCCTCCAGGGCTTTATATATAGTGTCCTGGGCGGCCCTCTTTTCGGGGCCTTCGGGGCCGTAGAGCCGGGCCTTGACGAGCTCGATGTAGTGGTCGGCGAGGACCTCCCAGGCGAAGGACCTGATCGCCCTGAAGGCCTCGTCGAAGGCGAACCGTTCCATAGATTCCGTGACCGCCTCGATCATCGCCGAGAGCTCGAAGAGGAGCCACCGGTCGACCTGGTTTGGAGCTGCGTCATCGGATCTTACAGCGTGGGGTGCAGAGAATCGGTACATCGACCAGATCTTCTGGAGGAACCTTCCGCCGCTTATTACGTCCTTCCACCGGAACATGACGTCGCTTCCGGGGCTTCCGCCGACGGCCGCCCACTGCCGGAAGGCGTCGGCGCCGTACTTCGCCACCACCTCTTCGGGGGCGATGAAGTTGTTCAGGGATTTGGACATCTTCCGGCCGTCCTCCCCCAGGACCATTCCGTTGACGAGGATCGAGTCCCAGGGCCTCGTCCCCACCAGGGCCTTCGCCCTGAGGATGGTATAGAAGGCCCAGGTCCTGATGATGTCGTGCCCCTGGGGGCGGAGCTGGGCGGGGTAGCGGGGCTCGTGGAGGCCGAGCCATCCTGTGACGTTCAAAACAGATATGGAGCTGTCCATCCAGGTGTCGAGGACGTCGGTCTCGGGTTCGAAGTCGCAGCAGCCGCATTTCGGGCAAGGGACCGGCGGACCCGTCAGGTTCGGATCGAGGGGGAGCCACTCCTCCTTCGCGACGAGGGGTTCGTCGCAACCTTCGCAGTACCAGACGGGTATGGGGGTCGCAAAGATCCTCTGGCGGGATATGCACCAGTCCCAGTCCATCGTCCCCGTCCAGTTTAAGAGCCTCGTCTCCATATGCTCGGGGACCCAGCGGATCTCGGCGGAGGTCTCGACGATCTCGCCGGGGTCGATCTTGACGAACCACTGCCTCTCGGATAGGATCTCGATTGCGGTCTTGCACCTCCAGCAGAGGCCGACGTTCTGGTCGAGGGGCTCCTCCTTGAATATGATCCCCCCAGACCTCATCTCATCGATGATGGCGTCTTTACAGTCGGAGATCTTCATCCCGGCGAAGTTGCCGGCCGCCTCCGTCATCCTCCCCTCCCGATCTATCGCCTGGCGGAGGGGGAGGTGGTGCTCGACCCACCACCGGACGTCCTGCTTGTCGCCGAAGGTGCAGATCATGACGGCTCCGGTCCCGAAGGCGGGGTCGACGGCCTCGTCGGCTATGACAGGGACGGGGTAGTCGAAGACGGGAACCCGGACCTCGCTGCCGATGTACTTCCTCCGCAGCTCGTCATTCGGGTGGACGGCGACGGCTACGCAGGCTGCGAGGAGCTCGGGACGGGTGGTGGCGATCTCCAGGTCTCCCAGGGGGGAAGCGAACTGGAGGTAGTTCAAGGTCGTCGTCCGGGAGTCGTACTCCACCTCGGCGAAGGCTATGGCGGTGCCGCATCGTGGGCACCAGTTGACGGGGTGGTCTTCCCGGTAGATCAGCCCGTCATCGTACATCCGGACGAAGGACCTCTGGGTCTTGGAGTAGTAATCCGGGTCCATCGTCACGTACTCGTTCGACCAGTCGTTGGAGAAGCCGAGCCGCCGCATCGTCACCCTCATCTTGGCGATGTTTCCGGCGGTCAGCTCCTCGCAGAGGCGGCGAAACTCCTCCCTTGGTACCATGTTCTTGGTGATGCCGTGGATCTCCTCCACCTTCACCTCGGTGGGGAGGCCGTGGCAGTCCCACCCCTGGGGGAACATGACGTTGTACCCCCTCATCCTCTTGTACCGTGCGACGAAGTCGATGTAGCACCAGTTGAGGGCGTTTCCTATGTGGAAGTTGCCCGTGGGATAAGGTGGTGGCGTGTCGATTATGTATTGGGGTGCGCTGGAGTTCCAGTCGAAATAATAGATCGACTCGTCCCAGGCGCCGACCCACCTCTCTTCAACTCCTTTAAAGTCGTACTCCTTGGAGATCTCGCTCATCGGGATGGCCTCTGGGTTAATTCTTTCGGCGATAGGTATGATGGTGGGAAGTTGCAAACAACGTTAATAGGATTATCGGTAGATCAATGGTCCATGGATCTCCTCATATATACCGCAGACCAGTGCGACCCCAAGAGGTGCACCGGAAGGAAGCTATCGAGGTTCCGTCTCGCCCGGACCACAAAACGGTACCAGCAGCTCCGGGGCCACCTCGTCTTAAGCCCCTTCTCCGAGAAGGCCCTCTCCCCCGCCGACCGGTCGGAGGTGGGCCGGGGGCTGGCGGCCCTGGACTGCTCCTGGGCCCACGCCGAGGAGGTCTTCGGCAGGATGAGGCTCAAGGAGAGGGCCCTTCCCTTCCTGGTCGCCGCTAACCCCGTCAACTTCGGAAAGCCCTTCAAATTATCGACCGTCGAGGCCTTCGCCGCAGCTCTGGTGATCCTGGGCGAGAGGGAGCAGGCGGAGGAGATCCTGGCAAAAATCTCCTGGGGGCACGTCTTTCTGGAGCTGAACCGTGAACCCCTGGAGGAGTACGCCGCTGCGAAAGATAGCACAGAGGTCGTCGCCATCCAGGCGGAGTATCTATAGTAAGATATTTGAGTTTGATATGCGTAAAAACAACTGGTGATCGATCATGACAGGATTAGTTCCGAAAGACGACTTCAAGCGGCTCCAGAGCCGGATGAACAGGCTGATGGAGGAGTTCGGGATCTCCGACCCCGAGGCGAGGTACATGCCCGAGATCAGGAAGATCCAGGATAAGATGAACCAGCTCATCGACGACTTCGCGGCCGAGGCCCCGGCGGCTGCGGGAGACGTGATGAAGCCCCTTGCCGACGTCATGGAGACGGACGACGAGGTCGTCGTCACCGTGGACCTTCCGGGGATGGATAAGGGGGACGTCGAGATCTCCGTCGCCGAGGAGCTCCTGGAGATAAGGGCGGAGAGGAAGGAGGAGAAGGAGGAGAAGGGCGAAGAGTTCTACCGGAAGGAGAGGTCCTTTTCGCGGTATGAGAGGTCCCTGAAGCTCCCGGCAGAGGTCAGAGCCGACGACGCCAAGGCGTCCCTCAAAGACGGGGTCCTGACCGTCCGCCTCCCCAAGGTGGAGGTGACGACCCGAAAGAAGGTGAAGATCGAGTAGGCCGGCCGGATCGGGGATACGGCCATCTAATCCTTCCCCGATCCAGGACCTTCCTGGAGGAGGAGGTGGTGGAGCTTGTCCCTCTTCGTCTCCAGGTACTTTCTATTTTTATCGTTCGGCGGTATCTCGATGGGGGCCCGGTCGACGATCTCCAGGCCGTACCCCTCGAGGCCGACGATCTTTCGAGGGTTGTTGGTTAGAAGCCTCATCCTCTTTATACCCAGGTCCACCAGGATCTGGGCCCCGACGCCGTAGTCCCGCAGGTCTGCGGGATACCCCAGCCGGTGGTTCGCCTCCACGGTGTCCAGCCCCCTCTCCTGGAGGGCGTAGGCCCGCAGCTTGTTGGCGATCCCTATCCCCCGCCCCTCCTGGCGCATGTAGAGGAGGACGCCGTTTCCGCTCTCGGCGATAAGCCTCATGGCGAGGTGGAGCTGGTCGCCGCAGTCGCACCGCCTCGACCCGAAGACGTCCCCGGTGAGGCACTCGGAGTGGACCCGGACGAGGGCGTCGTCGGAGGAGGGGTCGCCAGCGACGAGGGCGAGATGGCACTGGCCGTCGACGAGGCTCTCGTAGCCGATGGCCCGAAAGTCGCCGTACCCGGTGGGCATATCTACCTCGGCGATCCGTCTCACCAATTTCTCGCTCCTCATCCTCCGCCGGATCAGCCGGTCGATGGTGAGCATCTTGAGGTCGTGCTCGGCGGCGAACCGCTCCAGCTCCGGGAGGCGGGCCATCGTCCCGTCCTCGGCCATCACCTCGCAGATGACGGCTGCCGGGTAGAGCCCCGCCATCCGCGCCAGATCGACGGAGGCCTCGGTGTGGCCCGCCCGCCGGAGGACCCCCCCCTCCTGGGCCCGCAGCGGGAAGGTGTGGCCTGGCATCACCAGGTCGTTTAAGGTCGTCGCGGGGTCGATCAGGGTCCTGACCGTCTCGGCCCTGTCGAAGGCGGAGATCCCTGTCGTCACCCCCCGCCCCTTGGCGTCGACAGAGACGGTGAAGGCCGTCCCCATCTTCTCGGTGTTGTTCTGGGTCATGAGGGGCAGGCCGAGCTCCTCGACCCGCTCGCCGGAGAGCGGCACGCATATCAGCCCCCGGCCGTGCTTCGCCATGAAGTTGATCGCCTCGGGGGTCACCATCTCCGCCGCGATGACGAGGTCGCCCTCGTTCTCCCGCCCCTCGTCGTCTAGGATGAGGATGAAGCGGCCGGCTCTCACCTCCTCGATCGCCTCTTCCACGCTGCAAAACGGCATATGAGACGGGGTTTTGGGTCCAGGTGGTTATAAGGGTTGGGTCGGATTGGAGGAAGGATCGAAACATTCTTCGCCGATGGAGGACCACTATAGGTACTAAAATCGAGGTCGTCGCCTCCGTCAGGGGGCGGAAGGCAGGCGGGCCTTGAGATGAAAAGGTCGATGGAGAACGGGTTTGGAGGAAAGAGGGTGAGAGCAATGATGGGAAGAAAGGCAGCTGTTACGTTATTGGTTTTTGCGCTGCTGGCCACGGCGGCCTCGGCGCGGTTCGAAGGGGTCAGAGGCCCTGGGATGTCTTACGGCGGCTTCGTCGGCGGCGAGAGGTTCGAAGGTGTCCACGGTCCGGCGATGAGGTACGACGGCTATCATGCAAGCCATGCTTATTTTTTCGGCCTCGATAGATGGGTCTCCATAGGAAAGGAGTCGGGACCTTACCCCGACCTCAGCGAGATGGTGAGGGCCCATCAGGAGCGGTTCAGCCTGGCAAAGGCGGTCTTCGGCATATACGTTTAGATATCCTGGGGTCCGGGGCCGATGATGCCGTCCTTATGATGGACGGCCGCGCCCCAGAAGATGTCAATCCAAAGCCGGTAGAGATGGGGACGACCGACGGAGGATCCAGGCCTTCGTCGATGGTATTTTGATCCTGATAGATCCGTCTCACAGGACACATTCAGAGCAGTCGATGCAGCCGCACTCGATGTTGGAGATCTTCCACTTCAGCGCCCACCGCTTCATATCCTTGACGATCTCCACTATCTCAAGTCCGCTCTCCGTCAGGGAGTATTCGCTCTTAGCCGGAAAGGACCTGCCTTCGACCCTCCTCTCCACCAGCCCCTCCCTCTCCAGCTCCTTAAGCCGCGCCGAGAGGACCTTCGGGGTGATCCCGGCCAGGCAGCTCTTCAGCTCCGAGAACCGCCTCCTATGCCCCTCCCCCTTGTAGAGCTCCAGGAGGACGAGGAGGGTCCACTTCCGGGAGATGTATTTCACCGTCCTGTTGACGGTGCAACCTTCCTGCATGGTATCCTGGTGGAAACCTCCAAGCCTATATACGTTGGTATCCTAAGTATACCATGGCGGGGGAGGACGCCCCACCAGGAGATAGATTATGAAGGTCGTGGTATTCTACAGCGGCGAGTTTGGAAGGACCCTCATCGGAAATCTGGTCAACGCCTCGGGGTTCTGCGTATCCTGTGGCGATGCCTGCACCCTCTGCAAATCCGGCAAGTACAGCCTCGCCGAGGATCTCGTCTCCGTCATCGAGATGCCCGACCCCGACACCCTCGACGACTTCCTCGACGACGTCGACCCCCACATACCGCCGGGGATTCCGCAGGCCGATATCGCCATCGTCTCCAACGTCCACCCCGACATAATCTTCGGCCTCCTCCCCATCCTCAAGGACAAGGGATATCGGGGCATCATCGGCGGATCGGAGAGGCCCAAAGAGCTCCCCCTGGGCCTGCGGACCCAGCTCGCCGATGAGGCGGGAAAGCTCGGCCTCGAGGCGGCCTTCGCCAAGCCCTTCTGCGCCCTGCGCCCCGACCCGGCGACGCCGGCAATAAACGCCTTCATGGAGAAGGCCCACTTCGGCGAACCGAGGATTGAAATCATCACCCAGAAGAGCCGGGCCGGTAAGGAGACGGTCCTCGCCGCCAACGTCATCAGGTCCGCACCCTGCGGGTCCACCTGGTACGTCGCCAAGAGGATGACGGGCCTTGAGACCGACCAGTCGGACCTGCGGGAGAGGATATCGGAGGCCCATCACGCCTACCCCTGCACCGCCAGCATGGACCAGGACCCGGAGCTGAAGGACACCATCCTCCACAGGGCGGGATACATCATCAGAGACGCCGTCGAGGATTCGATAAAAAGGGCCGATAGGGCGGACCCGAGGGATTCAGGGACCTTCTCAGGATCAGGGAGGGCTAAGGTCTCTGGGTGAGGGCCCGGGGACGAGGGTCCGGAGAGAAACCCCTTGGGGCCAGATATGGTCCCATCGGAGTCGGAACTCAGATAGTCTTGATAGAAAATTATAGAGTGCACATACACCCTCGCTGCTTGTTAATTGGTTCAAAGGCATCGGTGCCAGGATCTACAACCACAGATGGGGTGCACCATACCTCCGGTGGACGAATTCGTATTTCGTTGGGACGGCTGGAACTGTAACCGCTGAAACAATAACGCAGTACATCGAGGAGCAGAAATCAAAATGAGATCTGCCTACAAGTTCCGAATATATCCTAATCAAAAGCAGGTAGCAGAGTTAGAGGATACTCTTGAAATCTGCCGGAACTTGTGGAATACAGCACTTGCAGATCGGAAAGCTGCGTGGGAGAAACGCGGTGAGACCCGATCTTATGAAGATCAGGCATATATCCTTGTTCGTGAAAAACAGAGAGATCCCGATCTTAGAAAGGTCCATTCTCATGTTCTTCAAGATGTACTTCGCAGGTTAAAGAAGGCAATGGACAATTTCTTCCGACGGGTGCGAGAAGGCGCTAAGAAGAAAGGGTATCCGAGATTCAAGAAACGGTACAACTCGTTCACGTTTCCGGAATCGGGGTTCAAGCTTGAAGGCACCAGGTTGAATTTGTCGAAGATATCAGGAACTATTCGGACCTTCGTCCACCGACCTATCGAAGGGAATATCAAGACGTGTACCATGAAGAGGGATGCAACGGGTACCTGGTTCGTCATATTCGTTACCGAGCGAGAAACACCTGCACCCACGCCAGTTGACTCTGGAAAAGTCATAGGTGTCGATCTCGGAATTGAGCACGCCGTAACCACCTCCGATGGAGAGGTGTACGATTATCCTCGATATTACGTCCAAGCTGAAAAGAAGCTGAGGGCTGCTCAGAAATCGTTGCACAGGAAGAAGCTGGGATCCAGGAACCGGAATAAGGCTCGGCGACAACTGTCTAGGATAGGAAAAAGAGTTACCAGCTTGCGAGACGAGTTTCTGCATCAGACTTCAAGAAAGCTGGTGGATTCGGCGGATGTCATTGTCTTCGAGGATCTCAATATCGGCGGTATGCTTAAAAATCATCATCTAGCAAAGCACGTTCAGGACGTTTCCTGGGGTAAGCTAATACGGTTCACGCAAAGCAAGGCTGAGAGAGCTGGCAAAAGCGTAGTGTTGGTGAACCCAAGAAACACGTCACAAACTTGTTCAAGTTGCGGGACGCTGGTCCCAAAAGAGCTGGCCGATCGCGTCCATATATGCCCAAGATGCGGGCTTGAGGTGGACCGAGACCTCAATGCCAGCTTGAACATTCGCACCCTCGGACTGAGGGGTAGAGCCTGTGGAGAATCGACCTCCGGCTTGGGGTCACCCCCAAGTAAGCGTCGGTTCAATGAAGCAGGAAGCTCCGCTCTTTAGGGCGGAGAGGAAGTCACATAGAGACTAAGCGTAAAGTAGAGTGTAGATACGTCCAAGGAGTCTGAATTATATGCCAAAAGACCTGATGGAGAAAGGAGCGATCCTCCAGAGAGACAAGGAGACCTACGCCATAGCCCCCCACATCGCCGGGGGGATCATCGATCCAGCGGGGCTGAAGAAGATCGCCGAGGTGGCGGAGAAGTACAAGGCAGCGGCCCTGAAGATCACCTCGGCCCAGAGGATAGCCATCGTCGGGCTGAAACCCGAGGACCTGGACTCTGCCTGGGCGGACCTGGGGATGAAGCCGGGGGCTGCGATAGGCCTCTGCGTCAGGTCCGTCAAGATCTGTCCGGGGACGACCTTCTGCAAGAGGGGGCTACAGGACTCCGTCGGCGTCGGCCTCAAGCTCGATGAACTTTATCACGGGATGGAGATGCCCTCCAAGTTCAAGATGGGGGTTTCGGGCTGTCCCAACTCCTGCGCCGAGCCGGCCGTCAAGGACCTGGGGCTGATGGGGACAGCCAAGGGATGGACGGTCTTGGTGGGAGGAAACGCCGCCCGTAAGCCCCGCCTCGGGGTCGTCCTGGCGGAGGCGCTCTCCGACGAAGAGGCCCTAGCTCTGGCGGATAAGGTCATAAAATACTACAAGGCCAACGCCGAGAAAGAGAGGCTCGGCGAGTTCATCGAAGAGATCGGATTTGAGAAGTTCAAGGGAGCTGTCCTTTGAGCTAGTGAGGTGATGGGGTTCTTTGCTGGAGGCTGAGAGGTCCAGAGGGAGCAGGATCCGATCGCTGAAGATCACCGGAGATGCTCTTCCATGACGGCGATGGCGCAGTACTTCCCGCACATGGAGCAGCCGTCCGTTCCGCCTCGAGAACGGATCTCCATCGCCCGGTCACCATCGATGGCGAGGCTGAACTGACCCTCCCAGTCCCTCTCCCTCCTTTTCCTTGCCAGCATCTCGTCCTCGGACCTCGGCCCGTACTTCATGGTGTCGCCTATGTGGGCCGCGATCTTGAAGGCCACCACCCCCTCTCTCACCTGGCGGGCGTCGGGGAGGGCCAGATGCTCGGAGGGGGTTATGTAACAGAGGTAGTCGGCTCCGGCGCCGGCTGCCATGGCACCGCCGACGGATCCGGCGATGTGGTCGTATCCGACGCCGATATCGATGGGAAGGGGTCCGGCGACGAATAGGGGCCTGAAGTTCGTTCTTCTCTTGTAGAGGGCGACGTACTCGGGTATCCTGTCAGGCCTGACGTGGCCTCCCATCCCCTCCACTATGACCTGGACCCCGAGATCGTTCGCCTTCTTCGCCAGATCCGCGTTCATCTCCATCTCCGCGATCTGGACCGCGTCCATGGGGTCGGATATGCACCCGCTCCGCATGGTGTTTCCCAGAGATAGGACCGCGTCCCTTTCGGCGAGGACCCCGCATATCTCGTCGAAATGGGTGGAGAAGGGGTTCTCCTCCCCCTTCTCCAGCATCCATGCCGACGTGAAGGAGCCGCCCTTGGAGACGACGCCCATGATCCTCTTCGCCCTCTTCAGACCCTCCAGCATATCGAGGGTGATGGCCGCATGGACGACGACGGAGGATGCCCCCGCCCCGACCTGCTTTCTGATGGTTTGGAGGATCTCGCCCTCGGTTATGGAGTCGAAGGAGCCCTTCTCGGCGACGGCCTGATAGATGGGGACCGTCGTCAGGGGGGAGCTGGTCGCCTCTTTTATCCTCTTGAATATATCGTCGATGGGACCCCCCATGGAGAGGTCGGTGACGGTGTCGGCGCCGTACCTCTCGGCGGCCATCGCCTTCTCCACCTCGCCATCGGGATCAACGAGATCGGCGGAGGTGCCTATGTTGGCGTTGACCTTGGTCCTCAGCCCCTCTCCTATCCCCAGGGGCGGTCTGCCGTCTCGCTCCATTATGACGACACGTCCGGCGGCCACCAGCTTAAGAAGAACGGCTGAGCTTATTCCTTCAGCCCTGGCCACCATCCTGACGGCCGGAGGCTCTCTTCCGCCGATGGCGGCCTGAAGAAGGTTCTCCCTCGACGACATATTCGGACCTCTCTCATCTGGACTATCCGGATTGTGGAATGCCACGACAGCTCTTCTGTCTTTCGATCCGAATCCGCCTGAACCTGCCCGGCCTGGAAGATCACCATACCCCCGGTATCTCCTCGCCACAGGCGGGGCATCTGCCGTCGACGACCCCGTTTCGCGCCACCCGAAAGCTGAACCGCTCCACCAGCGCCTCGCCACAGGCTGAGCAGGTCGTCTTCTCTTCTTCGCCGGGGACGTTTCCGTCGTAGACGAAATGTAGCCCCGCCCTCCTTCCGATCTCCGCTGCCCTGCGGATCGTCTTGGTGGGTGTGGGCGGGGCGTTCTTCAGCTTGTAGGTCGGATAGAAGGCCGAGACGTGCCAGGGGATATCTGGGCTGATCCCGGAGAGAAATTCGGCGATATCCCGCAGGGTGGCGTCGGAATCGTTGTATCCTGGGATGATGAGGGTCGTCACCTCCACCCAGATCCCGAGGCGCCACAAAAGCTCGATCGTCCTCTTGACGGGCTCCAATTTCGCGCCGCAGACCTTTTTATAAAAATCGTCGTCCCCCTTCATGTCGACGTTTATGGCGTCGAGGTAGGGCTCTATAGTCCTCGCCGCCTCCTCGCTCATGTAGCCGTTGCTGACGAAGACGTTCTTTAATCCTTTATCAGCGGCGATCCTGGAGACGTCGAGGGCGTACTCGAAGAATATCGTCGGCTCGGTGTAGGTGTAGGCGACGGAGATGCAGCCGGCTGCCAGGGCCTCGGCCACCACCCTCTCCGGCTCCACGAACTCCCCCGGAATGATCCCCTTCTCAGATGGGATCTGGGATATCTCGGCGTTCTGGCAGTGGAGGCACCTGAAGTTGCACCCTGCCGTGGCTATGGAGTAGCTGAGGTGGCCTGGTATGAAGTGGTAGAGGGGCTTCTTCTCTATCGGGTCGACGTGCATGGCTATGAGCTTGCCGTAGACGAGGGTCTTGAGGGCTCCTCCATCGTTCTCCCTCACGCCGCATATCCCCCTCTTCTCAGGCTTAATCCGGCAGAAGTGGTTGCAGAGTCCGCAGCGGACGTCTCCTCCATCGATCTTCTCGAAGAACATCGCGTCAGTCATCTCAGACACCGCCTCTTATGAGAGAAGAGATCTAATCAAATGGATGTATATCATCCCTTATAGTTATTTTTGTCGGATGCCCTCGACGGCCTCGAACAAGGCGTTCATAAGATCTCTCCTCTCCGCTGTCGGGATGGAGAAAAACGCGACGATGATGTATGTTATGGAAGGGAGGACGAGGATCGCCACAGAAGACGGAACCGCTGATGAGGAGTTCAAACAGATAAAAGAAAAGATGGAAGAGCTTCTGGCTCTTCCAGGGATCTTATTACTCTCTCTTCCTCAGGACGAGGTAGGATACAGCCAGAAGTCCGGTGATGGCGAAGACCGCCTCAAATCCGGGGATTCCGTTCTCGGGCTCGGGCTCGGGCACGGGCTCCTCAACTACTGGCTCCTCGACCACAGGCTCCTCGACTACGGGCTCGACTACGGGCTCGACTACGGGCTCGACTACGGGCTCGACTACGGGCTCAGGGGCGACGACTGGTGTGGGGACGGGTTCGACTACCTCGTCCTTAATCGTCACCTGCTTGTAGATGTAGAACCTGAGGGGGTCCTCTGCGGTGGCGTCCTGGTCAGCGGTCTTGATCCTGACGTCCTGCATCAGGGCGATGTCTCTGTCCTTGCTGAGGGTGATCCTCTCGCCATCGTTGTTCATCCTGATGGTGTCGACGGTGACATCGTCGATGGTCATCCTGCCGTACTTGGTGTCCTTGGTGACGTCCTTCGTGGTGTCAGATATCTGCCAGATGCCGTCGATGGTTGCGAGGTCGACGGTGGCTCCACGGAAGGCGTTCTTGAAGTTGACGGCTATGATGACGACCTTCTTGGTGTCTCCCAGATCCTTCTTGTAGACGTAGGTCTTGTCAGCGGTGGTCGCTCCGGGCTTGGACGGCTCGATGACAGCGGAGTCGACGACTGCGCCGTTCTTCATCAGCTGGACGTACACCTTGTTCCCGTCGAGGTCGATCGCCTGGATGGCGAGCTCATAGTTCTCGGCGAGCTTCAGGGGTGTGCCGGTGGTGAAGGTCATCTCCTCATCGTCGTCCATCAGGACCTGGCTGAGGTGCTCGTCCCTCAGGAGGTTGATGTCCGTGCACTGGCGGGCGAGGTATCCACCGGGGACGTACCCTGCGAAGTACTCGTCAGCGAGGAATCCGATCGTCAGGAACTGTCCCCAGGATTCGAGGCCGGCAGGAGCATCGAAGTCGAAGTCCTTGGCCTGAGTTCCCGTGGTGTAGATGACGCCGGTGTCCTCATCGAGGACGTTGCCCCTGGTGATGGTCATGGCGATCTCTTCGGTCCCGATGTTGTCATCGATGTCGAAGAAGAAGCCAGCGAAGTTCTCCGGAGTCCAGGAGATGGGCTCGCCCTCTACTACGGTCTTGACAGATCCTCTGATCTCGTAGGTTCCTGGCTCGGTGATCTCCTTGTAGAGGTAGAACCTGATCGGCTCGTCGGTCTGGTCAGCGGTCTTGACCCTGACGTTCTCCATCAGGTTGATGTCCCTGTCCCTGCTGAGGGTGATCCTCTCGCCGTCGTTGTTCATCCGGATGGTGTCGACGGTGACATCGTCGATGGTCATCCTGCCGTACTTGGTGTCCTTGGTGACGTCCTTCGTGGTGTCAGATATCTGCCAGATGCCGTCGACGGTTGCGAGGTCAACGGTGGCTCCTCGGAAGGCGTTCTTGAAGTTGACGGCTATGATGACGACCTTCTTGGTGTCTCCCAGATCCTTCTTGTAGACGTAGGTCTTGTCAGCGGTGGTCGCTCCGGCCTTGGAAGGCTCGATGACAGCAGAGTCGACAACGGCGCCGTTCTTCATCAGCTGGACGTACACCTTGTTCCCGTCGAGGTCGATCGCCTGGATGGCGAGCTCGTAGTCCTCAGCGAGCTTCAGGGGCGTGCCGGTGGCGAAGGTCCTCTCCTCATCGTCGTCCATCAGGACCTGGCTGAGGTGCTCGTCCCTCAGGAGGTTGATGTCCGTGGACTGGCGGGCGAGGTATCCGCCGGCGACGTAGCCTGCGAAGTACTCGTCAGCGAGGAATCCGATCGTCAGGAACTGTCCCCAGGACTCAAGGCCGACCGGAGCTTCGAAGTCGAAGTCCTTGGCCTGGGTTCTGGTGGTGTAGATGACACCGGTGTCCTCATCGAGGACGTTTCTGTTTGTGATGGTAAGGGTGATCTCTTCAGTTCCGATGTCGTCGTCGATATCGTAGAAGAATCCCGCGAAGTCCAGCGGGCCCCAGGTATAGGACGTCTCCTGGACCGTAGCCACAGGACCGCGGATCTCCACCTTATCGACTGCGCTTACCGCCATCGCTGATGCGAGCAGCATGACCAGAGCTGTAAGCGTAATCGCGGTCACTTTCGTCATTATCTTGTTAACCTCCTATTATATCCCCTATGGGGTTAGGTTCATGCAGCATACAGTATGATTATCCTTAAAACTATTGCCCACACTGATCTCCCCGCCACTGTGGTGCCACCCTACTGACGGCGCCAACAGCTGCTGTTTAGCATCAATATGACACTGTATAACCGCATCACCCTCCCGATCCCTTTGGGACTATGGAGATATGATATAAGATTTCACCATATATCTTTTGTGGTCTCTCGATGAGAAGATCGTCCCCTTGCGCCTGAAATTCTGGAGGGGCGATGGACGGATCATAGGAGCTTCGAAGAAGGATCTTAGATGAGATCTACCATCGTTTGGCTCCATCCATCCGGGGAAAAATGTTTCTACATCAGCCTCGATATACGAAGTTGTATGGCGAGAACTGGCCTGATATATCACCCCATCTATCTGGAACACGAGACCGACAGCCATCCTGAAAGGAAGGAGCGGCTCATCACCACCCTCGAGAAGATAAAGTCCTCGGGGCTGGGGCTGGAGTTTATCACCCCCAGGAGTGCCACCCTGGAGGAGGTGGGGATGATCCACTCTCCCGGGTACATCGACCAGGTGAGGGCCACCTCTGAGAGGGGCGGAGGATACCTCGACCTGGATACCGTCATATCGGCGAGGTCCTACGATGCGGCTCTGATGGCGGCGGGGGGGGTGATCACCGGCGTCGAGGCGGTCGTCAAAGGCGATCTGGATAACGCCTTCGCCCTGGTGAGGCCGCCGGGGCACCACGCCCTCCCCAACAGGGGTATGGGGTTTTGCGTATTCAACAACGTCGCCATAGCGGCGAGATCTGCCCAGAAGATGGGGCTAGATAAGGTCCTGATCGTCGACTGGGACGTCCACCACGGCAACGGCACCAGCGCCATATTCTACGACGACCGGTCGGTCCTCTATTTCTCCACCCACGAGTCTCCCCACTATCCGGGGACCGGGAGGGTGAGGGAGCTGGGGATGGACGGGGCCGAGGGGTTCACGGTGAACGTCCCCCTACCCCGGGGGACGGGGGACTCCGGTTATTTGGCCGCCTTCGAGGAGGTCCTCAAGCCTGTAGCCCTGGAGTTTGACCCCGATATAGTCCTCGTCTCCGCCGGCCAGGACCCCCATGCGGGAGATCCCCTCAGCGGCATGAACCTCACCACCGATGCCTTCGGATATATGGCCGCGGCGGTCAAAGAGATCGCCGACGCCTGCTGCCGGGGGAGGCTCGTAGGGGCTCTGGAAGGTGGGTACAACCTGGAGGCCCTCTCCGACTCGGTGGTGGCGATATTGAGGGCCTTCAAGGGGGAAGCCCCGCCGCGGATCGAGGTGGAGGAGGATCCGAGAGCGTCGGAGAAGATAGAGGAGTTGAAGAGGGCTATCGCCCCCTACTGGAGCTGCTTTGGGACGAAGGCGTAGATAAGGTCCTGAAAGGGGTCAGCCCACCTTCTGTCGTGCCGAAAAGTACCTGGCCATGAAGGCCCGAAACTCCGGGTCTACGATCTTTAGGATCTCCTCCCCGCAGTATATCTTGTAGCCACGGACCAGCTCACGGCCCAGGTGGCGCCCCAGGGCGAGGGTGGCCACCCGGGCGGCGAGGAGCTCCGAGGCGAGGGCGAACCTTCTGGGGACCTCCACCACCACCCGACCTTCCCGGACGTAGGGGCCGGAGAGGGGTTCCGGGTGGCTTTCGACGAACTTCTTCGCGTGCGCCGCCTCCCAGACCGGGGGGCCGACCCTCCTCTCCACCTTGGGGAGGACTGCCACCTCCAGCTCGAAGAGGATCCTGATGGCGCCAAAGATCCCAGATTCGCCTACGCCGTCGGCGCCTGGAGGCTCAAAGGTCACGCCCCTATGCCAGTCAGCATCCGACCGGAGGACGGAGAAGCCGCTCCTGACGAAGAGGGCCCGGACCGACTCCTCGGCCTTTCGAAGCTGCGGGAAGATCACATCCTCCACCAGGTCGGGTCCGCCGAACTCCAGGAGGATGAAGGTGCTATCTCGCTTCGCCATCTCCTCGCGAAGGTCGCCGTCGGTAAGGGGCGAAATATCCGGCGGGAAGAAGAAATCCAGGTCCGGCTCTTCCAGAAACAGGCGGGCCGCCGCCGCGAACTGGAGCATCCTGTCCAGGGTGAGGGCGGCGGCGACGTTCCTCCCCGGATCTACGGGGTCGACGACGACGAGGGGGTCGGGGTGGTTCCGGGAAGAATGGCCCGAAAGGTCGATCGTCTCCCCCGGCCGCCAGGAGGAGGCTCCTACCAGGACGGCGACGAAGGATCCGTACCTGATGACCAGAAGCTCCGCCAGGTAGCCGGAGAAGCCGCCTACCTTCAGCTCCGAGCCGTAGACGCCGATCCCCTTCATAAACTGCTTTGTGAGGAGGATCTCGTCCTCGAGCCCTCTGATCTTAGCCGAGACGTACCGGCAGTGGAAGGGGGTTCTGTCGACGGCGGAGATGATCCTCGAGGCGTCCTCCACCAGATAACAGGGGACTAGGTCGATCTGGAACCCCTCGAAGTTGGCGTGGACGTAAGGATGCTCTGCGTACCTCTCCTCGTGCTCCGGTGCCACGAGCCTTGCGACCTCCAGGGCAGGGAGGAGGGACGAACCCTCAGGAACGCCGATGAAGACGTCCAGGTCGTGGTCCCCTGAGAGCCACGTACCCCTGGCGGCAGAGCCGACCAGGATCGGCTCGCATTCTATGCCCTTTGCCTCCGCCAGCCCTTCTATCCGCGCGACGATCTTCTCTGCGACTGCGGCGAGCCTTCCCCGCTCCTCGCCTGAAGGCCTGACCCGGGAGAGGATCTGGTCAAGGACGGGATAGGGGGAAGGCTGCGACGTCCTCGTAGATGGGGCCTCCGGGGGTGAGGGTGCTCTTCTTGAGGATGAACTCCTCTGCATCGAACTCGCCCAGGTCGATCTCTTTGAAGGGTTCGAGCTTTGAGGCGAGGATGGCCGTGGTCTCGGGGCTGGAGCTTTTGACCCTGGCGATGGTGGCGTGGGAGGTGAACCTGCGCCCCTCCATCTCGAAGCCCAGGGGGACTAGTGCCTCTTCGACGGCGGAGAAGAGCTGCTCAAAATCCCCTTCAACTCCCATCCAGACGACCCGGATGGAACTCCCCGGAAAGGCCCCGATCCCCGCCACTCTGGCGGTGAAGGCCGGCCGCTCGACGGTCCGGAGGGCTTCGACGACCCGGTCCACCTTCGGGAGAGGGACGTCCCCGAGGAACTTGACGGTGACGTGGATGAGGTCGGGGTTTACGAGCCTCACCCCCGGAAGGTCGATCTCCCTTTGGACAACAGCGATCTCATCGCGGATCGAGGCGGGGATCTCCACGGCTACAAAAGACCTGATCCCCTTCTTGCCCCCTCTATCCACCTGAGACCTTCTCCTCTTATCGGCCATCTCCAACCTACCTGAGAACCCCGCCCCGGCTCGCGGAGGTGACGGACCTGCTGTACCTCGCCAGCATCCCCTTCGCGACCTTGGGCTCGGGAGGCTTCCAGGCGCTCCTCCGTATCTCCAAGGTCTCCGGGTCCAGGAGAAGGTCGATCCTCCGCCCTTCTATGTCTATGCTGATCTCGTCGCCGTCCTCCACCAGGGCGATGGGCCCGCCGACCGCCGCCTCGGGGCATATGTGCCCGATGCAGGGCCCTCTCGTCCCGCCGGAGAACCGACCGTCGGTGACGAGGGCGACGGAGTCTCCGAGCCCCGCCCCCTGAATCGCCGATGTGGGAGATAGCGTCTCCCTCATCCCCGGGCCCCCTTTCGGCCCCTCGTACCTGATGACGACGACGTCTCCGGCGACGACTTCGCCTCCCACTATCCCCGCCAGGGCTTCTTCCTCGGAGTTGTATACCTTGGCTGGGCCGGTGTGCCTCCTCATCGATCCGGTGACCGCCGTCTGCTTGACGACGGACCCTTCGGGGGCGAGGGACCCCATGAGGATCGCGATGCCGCCCTCGGGGTGGACGGGGTCGTCCAGGGTTCTGATGACCTTCGCGAAGGTCTCGGGGTTGGCTGGCCTGAACTTCCCGATCTCTTCGCCGAGGGTCCTGCCCGTCACCGTGAGGACGTCAAGGTGGAGCTTCGACTCCAGCCGCTTCATCACGCCGGGGATCCCTCCGGCCCTCTCCAGGTCGAGGATATGGTGGGGTCCGCCGGGCCTGAGGTTTACGAGGTGAGGTGTCTCCCGGCTCAACCGATCGAACTCGGCGAGGTCGAGGTCGATCTCGAACTCCGAGGCGACCGCCGGGACGTGGAGGGCGGTGTTGGTGGATCCGCCTATGGCCATGTCCATCCTGATGGCGTTCTCGATCGATTTGCGGGTCACGATCTGCCGTGCCGTGATCCCCTTCTCGATCAGCTCGACGATCTTCACCCCCGACATCTTGGCGATCCTCATCTTCTTCGCGTCGGCGGCGTGGGCGGTCGCGCAGCCGGGGAGGCTCATCCCGAGGGTCTCGGTGATGCAGGCCATGGTGTTGGCGGTGAAGAGGCCGGCGCAGGAGCCGGCGCCGGGACAGGCGGAGCTCTCCAGGACCTCCAGGACCTCTCCCCCCTTCTGCCACCCCTCGAAGACGTCGATGAGGTCGAGCTCTTTGTCGCAGGCGAAGCCGGGGTACATGGGGCCGCCGGTGACGGCTATCGTCGGAAGGTCGAGCCTCCCGGCCGCCATCAGGTGGCCCGGAACGATCTTGTCGCAGGATGAGATGAGGACCATCCCGTCGAGCTGGTGGGACTCCATCATCACCTCGATGGTATCTTCGATGATCTCGCGGCTGGGGAGGGAGTACCTCATCCCCCGGTGGCCCATGGCGATACCGTCGCAGAGGCCTATGGTGTGAAACTCGAAGGGGACGCCCCCCGCCATCCTGATCCCGGCCTTGACCGCCTGGGATATCTTGTCGAGGTGGATGTGGCCCGGTATGAACTCGTTCCAGGAGTTTGCGACCCCGACGAAGGGGCGGCCGATCTCCTCGTCTATGAGACCGGTGGCCTTGAGGAGGGCCCGGTGGGGAGCCCTCTCCGGTCCGACCTTGGTGATATCGCTTCTCATGAGAAGAACCTCAAAATCAGGCTAAGATTTCATATCTAATTAAGTAGTTGGTGATTATCGCCAGGCATGGTTCTCAGCGCTGATAGACAAATCCGGACTCGATCATCCGCCAGCTTTCTCCGACCTTTCCCAACATCAGGCTGATCACCCAGCCCTCTTTACATATCGAGCTTATCTTTTCGGATACGATCACCGGGCCTATCAATCCGGTTTGTCCTATATAACCTTCAACCCACAACTCGCCCGGCTTGATCGCCACCACTGAGAAGTATCCGTCTTCGATCTCTTCAAACTCCACGTCAGGGCTTTCCCGTATGTAGTCGAATATCAGAGCGCTCAGTTCGGTCACCTTCGCAAGGTCGCCTTTCAACTCATCGACCGCCATGGCGGCCCCCTCGTAACATTCAGAGTCCATGTACCCCTTCTCACCCATCCATCTCACAAATTTTCGAATTACTCTGCCGACGGTCTCCATAAGTGTATTGCTGCCAGCCACCTTTCGGATCATGAAATAATCAAGGAACTCCGCAATCTCAGAGGATGTGATCTTGTCTGGCCCGAATATCTCACAGAACTCCTTTCCTTCATCATAGAGTTCGTCGTAGAGATCCGCTTCCTCCTGATTCAGAGAATTCCAGCCGTAGCCATCCAAGCAATCTTCGAAGAGGGATATCGCCTCTTCGTACCCTCGATATGTTCGAGGCTTCAACTGGGCTTCCTGTTCATTCAAAAATTCCTGAAATACCAATTTGATCGTCTTCATCTTATCATCACCTAACAATTATTATAAATTGAATGGGCAGTAACATGCTGCAGTTTTACTGCTGGAATAATGACAATTCAACGTATCTTCATACTTCGTCCTTTACCTTCGCCCCCAGATAAATGCCTATAATTCCTTAAAAAACCACATCTCTCATCCCTTAATATATTCGCGATCCCTCTGGACGAAAGGTGACCGAATGGATTCCTATCATCTCTTCCTCTTGCTTCTGAGGCTTTACCAAGAGGCAGAGGGACGAGATCTGCATATCCTTCCAGGAGATCGAGGAGACGGTCCTGGAGATGGGATTCTCGGTGACCTCCGGGACAGCGAGCCAAAATATCGGAGGCTAGGATAGATGAGAAGATACGAGGAAGATGTGGATGTCGCCGTCGTCGGGGCGGGGCCGGCGGGCTCCGTCGCCGCCGAGGCAGCGGCTAGGCGGGGGGCGCAGGTCGTCCTGATCGAGAGGAAGAGGGAGGTGGGAACCCCCGTCCAGTGCGGCGGCTTCCTCCCGGAGGTCTCTGAGCTGGAAGCTCTCCTCCCCCGTTCAGAGATCCCCGGGTCCCTGGCCGATATCCCGGAGAGGTACATCCTCGCCAGGACCCGCCTGCAGAGGATCTACTCCCCCTCGGGAGACGCCAAGGAGTTCTCTGTCCGGGGAAGGGTCATAGACCGGAGGAGCTTCGACCGCCATCTCGTCTGGAAGGCGGCGAGGGCCGGGGCAGAAGTCCTGGTGGGGACGAGGGCGGATCTCGGAGGGGGAAGCCTCCGCCTCTCGGGGTTTTCCTCCGGGGAGGTGGAGGCCGGGGCGATCATAGCCGCCGACGGCCCCAGCTCCGCCATCGCGAGGGGCGCCGGTCTCGCGGATAGAAGGGTGGCGGGGGTCTGTCTCGAGTACGAGATGGCGGGATTAGATATCGATCCCGATGTGGTGGAGATGTACTTTGGGACCCGGTCTGCCCCCGGTGGTTACGCCTGGATCATCCCCCTGGGCGAAGACGTGGCGAACGTGGGCGTAGGCACGATCCCCGCCAGGATCCGGGGCCGGAGGCTCGGGGACCTCCTCGACTCCTTCATAGCCGACCACAGGATCGCGAAGGAGAAGCTCCGGGGAGGGAAGGTGACGGCGGTGATGAGGGGGCTCGTCCCGGCGGGGGGGATGCCGCCGGCGATCCAGAGGGATAAGGTCCTCCTGGCTGGAGACGCCGCCGGGATGGTGATGGCCACCTCCGGGGGCGGGATACCCCTCGCCATGGTGGGGGGTGATATCGCTGGAGAGGTGGCGGCCCGCTACATCTCCGGGAATGGCTCCCTGGCGGAGTACGAGGGCAGGATCGCGAAGGCGATGGGGCGGGAGCTAGAGAACTCCGTCAGGATCAGAGAGGTCGTCGAGAAGATGATTAGCTCCGATCTGCTGATGGACGGCCTCTTCGCGATCCTCTCGCCAGACCAGATGAAGGCGACGATGAGAGGACAGATCCCCAGGGCCCTGGAGAGGGCTCATGAGATGATGGCGAAGAGGTGAAGGGGGCTAGGTAGCGAGCCTCGGCTCCAGCCCATACTTCAGAGGGCGGTCGAGACGACGGCGAGGGTCGCGACGATGAGGGAGGCGGTCCCCAGGACGTCCATGATGCTGGTTATCATCGGGATCGTCACGTTGTCGGGGTCGAAGCCGACCCTGACGAAGAAGAGGGTGAAGGAGTAGGTGACGACGATGGCGAGGATGGTGGTGGATAGGCCCGCCACAAGACAGATAGTCATTATCTCGGAGAAGGCCAGGGCGTCCATCCCGAAGGCCCTTGATACCAGATAGCCGAGAACTCCCAGGGTGGGAAATAGAAAGGCCGCCAGGATGAGGGTGCAGCCGAAGTTGATCTTCGTCTCCTCCTCCAGCTTTCTTCCCATCTTGATCGTCCCCAGGTGATACGCCGACGTCAGCCTCGAGGAGAGGATCCCCCCCAGGTTTCCTCCGACGGCGTTGAAGACCGGTATCAGCAATAGGACCGTCGAGAAGGCGACGAGCATATCCTCGTAGATCCCCATGAAGAGACCAGCCACGGTGCTGAAGAGGGTTGCGGTCATCAGCACCGGCATCGACTGTCGTACGATCCTGGCCGTAAGCTGGTGGTTTGAGCCGATGCCGTAGACGAAGGCGCCGGTCGATATGAAGATGAAAAAGAGGGTCCCCGCCATGGTGATGGGGTCGGCGAGGGTCGAGACGAAGATGGCGGTCCCGAAGAGGATGGGTATCGTGATCACGTCCCCGGCGACGGTGATGAAGGGGACGGAGATGTTGTCGGGGTCCCACCCCTTCCTGAAGCTCTTCTCGATGACCAGAAGGGTGAAGACGAGGAGTATGAGCCCGGAGAGGATGCTGCTCAATACCGATATCATCACCAGATCGTATATGCTCAGGGTATCGAGGCCGACGGCGATCCCGAAACCCTTGACCACCAGGGCGAGGACGAGGGAGACGGAGAGGACCTGGACCGCGACCCCCCCCACCTGCTGGCGGAGGGATCCGGACCTCCCTAGAGGGGGGGAGATCTCTCCGGTGTGGAGGCTCGTCCCGAGCCTCGCCCCGAAGGTCCCGAAGATGGTCCCTCGCATGTCAATGGCGCCCGGTATCAATATTATCAGACCGGGGTAGAGGGCTAGGAGGTGAGAGAGGTTGGCGAGGGAGAAGCCGGCGATCATCGAGGTGACGGCGCAGATCGCCAGGGCAAAAAAGCTCTGTTTAACGATCTTTGGTATCCTCGCCAGGGATGCGCCGAGGCCGGCTTCGACGGTCCGATCCGCCGGCATGGCCACTAATATCGACGGATCTGCGGCCCCTCTGGAGAGGAACGAACCCTCTTCTCTCGCCTCGAACTCGACCATGAGCCGGACCTCTCATAGCTTTAGGCGGGGGGTCTGGTTGGTGGGCCTCTTCTGCCATGCCGGCTTCCTCCATCATTTCATAAGGGGAGGCCCGTATCCATCGACGGGGATATTATGACGGGGCTAAAGAAGCAAAACCTGGTCCTATTATCCGTCGGATCGGGCCCGAAAAGGTTCCTCACTCGGTGGGGGCGGCTCCCAGAAGCTCCTCCACCGATTTGGCGCCCCGCTCTTTGATCTTGGCGTTTATCTGACCGACGTCAGCCGATATGTCCCGGCCGTGGACGGTCTTCCTCTTCCTCCTACCCTTCTCGGAAGGGTGGTACCCGGTCCCACCGGCGATGAGGATCTTCCTCCTCTTGGACCCGGGGAGGTCGCGGCGGAGGGGGAAACCTTCCCTGTCGCTCCCACCGGTGATCTCAATCGAATAGCCGGGCATACCCACGACGTCGCCTTCGATGACGTCGCCGATCTTTCGGCCGAGGAACTTGTTGGCGGCGGCGTCCTTCGCCTCCACCTGATAAGCTTTCCCGCTCTTGGGATCTGATATAACGACTCTGAAGTCCATCTTTTTCCCTCGCAACTGAACAGGGCCAGACTACGGCCCATCAACATATAAAACCTTATCCGGGATGGCGGGCCTCTGCCGTCCAGCTCATCGATCGGGAGGCTTCGGCGACCTGGCCCTCCCGGTCACAGGCCCCACCTCTGATATGGCGCGGTGGGAGGGGATCTCCTCCAGGAGGTCCCCTTCCTTCAGGGGTCGGTCTACCATCACCGCGTAGATCCTGTAGACGGTCCCCTCCACGGCGTCGCATCGGGTCGACCATCGGCCGTCGCGGTTCGGCTCTAGCCTCTTGGCCACCTGGAGCTGGTCGTCGTCACACCTCACCAGGACGTAAAGCTGTTTCTTCGTTCCCCGGATCCTGCTGGATTGACCTTCTACGAGGCCGCCCCACCTATCCTCTCCATCCCGGGGGAAGCTGATCTTGACGGAGTTGGTGAGCCGAGACCGGGCCCATGTGGCGATGGACCCTGACCCGATCAGAAAGGAGAGGAAGGCGACGACGATCAGGAGCTTCCTGTAGTTCTCCTCCCAGAAATCGTCTCCTTGACCCGACGGCGTCGTGGCGTTCGGAAGGGAGTTCGCAGGGCCGGCCGCCTCGATGGAAGGCAGATCCCCCATGGGATCCGAGACGTCCCGGCCAGGATCCGTCTCGGCAGTCTCGGCCGTCGCGACGGTCGTCGGCCGTCTGGGGGTGAGGGTAACGGCAACGCTTCTGGTGGCATCAGAGAAGTCGACGACGTTGAACCAGTTCCAGTACCCCTGGAGATGAACCTCTACCAGATGGCTATCCGGCACCACCGTCGCCAGGAAAGGGGTGACACCGTAGAAGATGCCGTTGATGTAGACCTCGGCCCCCGGGGGATCTGAGAGGACGGGAACCCTGACGTAAGAGGGCCTCTTCTCTTCGATCTGGGCCGTATCCATCCACGATCGGTCGGATCCGAAACCCTCCTTAGGAGCGTCTTGTGAAGCTGGAGCGGGGCCGGTGGCCTCCGTAGGGGCCTCACCGATCTCCTCTGGAAGATAGGATGCAGGATCCCACACCTCATCCGATGGCACCCGGCCCGTCGCCAAACTGCTCTGAGCCCTATCTATCAGGTCGTCTATGTCTACGGGACCGTCGCCGGAGTATCCTATCCTGTAGATAGGTCGCGGACCTGACCCAAGATTTACGGTCTCCGAGCCGTCCGACTCATAAGATACGGCGGCGGGAGCCATGGCCGCAGAGAGTATCAGCAGAAAGGCCAGAGTTCGAAGTTCGCGAATCAACGTCCCCACAGCCAGAGCTTGATCATGAGAGATCTTATAGCCTATGGTCAGATTCAGCGCAGGTCTCTCATCATCCCGTACTCCAGGAGGGACGATATCGGCGCGGTCGTGATCTCGGCCCCCGCCTCCGCGGCAGCCACCGCGGCGTTGACGCCGCCGCAGAAGGCGATCCCCACCTTTCCGGCGGCTACAGGGCAGCCCATATTAGGCTCTCCGGGCTTGCTGATCCTCATAAGCCCTCCGATCCCGACCCCCTTCGCCCGTTCGAGGAGATCCCTGGCCTGATCGATGGCCGCGACCGGGATCTCCCGGGAGTTGGCCAAGAGGCCGCCGTCGCCGGTCTTTGCGGCCTCGTTCACCCTCGTCGTCTTTCGCGACATGAATACCCGCATGGGATCGAGGGACGATCCGGCGTAGGCTATCAGGTCCGTGAACTCGCACAGCTCCCCTTCCCTCACCTCCACCACCCCCGCGAAGGTGGTATTTACGGGGATCCCCGACGATAGGAGCATCCCGTCCAGGGTGATGCTGCAGACGGTGGAGATGCCGAGAAACCCCGGGGGGATCAGGATGGACCCCATCTCTTCGCCCTCATCCTGGATCAAGGCCCGTCTGCTGACGGTGAAGCCGGCGTCAAATACCCGCACCATCGTCTCCAGGGCCCTCTCGGAGTCCCTCTTATTCAGGAGGCTGGTGTTGACCACCACCCTCTTCTCCCCGGCGTCGGGATCGAAGGACGACCGGTACATGTACTCCTCGATCCGGGTGTTGACGAACCCCACTCTGTCGTCGACGAGGGCGTCGGAGAGCTCTCTCTTCCCCAGGGGAGTGAGGGTCCGGCCGCTGTAACCCTCCTTCATGGTGAACCCCAGCTCGTCCATGATCTTGAGGTTGTACCGCACCGCCCTCTCCCCCACCTCGTAGCCCCTGTTGGAGAGCTCGTCGGAGATGGCCCTGGCCCCGACGGGCTTCTCCGAGGCGTTTATCACCCGGAGGATCTCTATCAGCCGCCTCTGGCTGGTATGGGGTCTGGTGAGGAGCTTCATCTCTATCTTCGGACCCCAGGCGGGGAAGCGCATATATATCTTATGCAGATAGACCTGCAGACGGCCCTCGCGAGGCCCGGGAGCGGCGGTGAAGTCCCGTGGGGTAGTGGTCAATCCTGCAGGCCTTTGGAGCCTGGGACGGTGGTTCGAATCCGCCCGGGACTATTTTTCGCTCCCCGCCTCGCCAGGCGCTTTGGCCCAAAGGGCTGGAGAGGTACCGGCGGGGTACCGGCGGGGTACAAAACGTACATATAGGGGGCAGAAGCCTTGGATGGAGATGGCGGCCCGGACCTCCAGATCGCTTAAGGGCGTTCCTGGAGCTGATCGGACCCCAAAGGGAGAAGCGCTCCGGTAGTGTAGTCCGGTCAATCATTCCGGCCTTTCGAGCCGAAGACCCGGGTTCAAATCCCGGCCGGAGCATAATGCCTTTTTTTTTTTATCTATGCAGAGTCGCTGCATCCCACTCTTTCGGAGAACCCGGAGAAATGGACCTTTTATGACTTTATCTCAAAAGAAACCTTTTCCGAAAGCCTGTATGGGTCTGCACCGACCTATTCTCGATTGGAGGACTCGCTCGCCGTGGTCGGTCCATCATGACAGATCCATCTCGGACGAGATCTGAGAGCAGCCAGAATGGGGAAGGGAATGGGGAGGGTTTCAACTCTCCCCGCCAGTTATCCCGACGAAAAAGTATAACTACTTGAATGCAAAAGCTGGTTCCATATCACGCTGCTAAAGCAATATAACCTGTCAGGCAGGGTGAGATCTTTGCAGGCTCTTTCGCCGGCGAACTGAACCCGTCGGGGTGCGAGCGCTGCAGTTTATCGATCAACTGTATAGGTGGGAGAACAACGAGGAGAGAACTAGCTATTTTGTTGGTAGCCTGTATCGCCCTGGTGGGGATGGCAGGCGCGGCCAACTACATGTACGAGAAAGCCAACATCAAGGGCGTTGGCTACAAGAACGTAGAGATCATCATTCAGACTCAGACCGGCCTCAACGGTAACAAGCTGGTCGAGAAGGAGTCTGGAAGCGGAAACGTCATCACCCAGAGGATGGAGCTCGAGGCCCAGAGAGACCCCTTCTTCACGCCTACTAACTGGTGTCCAGAACCTAGATCCAAAGGATGCATGGACTACATCAACTTCACCAAGGAAGCTGAGTTCGAGTACATGCCTGTGAGCTACCAGACCGGCACCTACGACCAGAAGTGGATCGAGAAGCTCTGCGTCCAGAACTACTACATCGGAGCCGTCGTGGTCGAGATGTACACCCACGCTGAGCACCTCCAGAAGAGCACCGAGGTCAAGACCAGAAGGGACTGCGTCGAAGAAACAACTGGGTGCGGCAACTGTACCGGAGCCCTTGAGGCGAACTTCAACTCCAACGTCATCGGTGTCGCTCACCTCGGATGGCTCTCCAAGGACCCCAAGGTGAACACCAAGGGTAGGCACGACGAGTACGGCCGCTCTGTTGAGGACCTGACGGGTGTCTTCTCCATCGAGAAGTTCATCCAGCTCTGGGGTAACGACACCTGCGACGCTGTCCAGGTCGATTGGCTCCCCTGCATCTGAAGCCGGAAGTTCCCGCTTCCTTCTTTTTTTCTGGCTTTGATATCCGGCTTTGCGCCGTCGGGCGCACGTTAGAACCTGGAAATCCGGCTGAAAAGATTTAAGAGAGCCTCAGATCGAATTCTCTCTGCAAAACGAGCTTTATTTTTGAGAAAAAATCCCTTAATAGTTCTAAATATCCTCGATAGATTTATATGCAAGGGGGTTCAAGGAGATCTCGTCCTCGGGCAGATGGCCCAAAGGCGGATCAAGATCAAGCTCTGGGCGATGAGCTCTCCAAGGGGGTTGCGAAGCTTTTGCCAGAGCGTTCCGATTTGGCAGGACTTGCAGTGTCAGCCCTTTGCGGGTGGTTTCTGGTCAGGGAACCGTTAGCATCTACTGAGAGGAGCGGAGCCTAGACCTATAAAATCGCCGTATCGGGGATCTTTGGTGCGGGCGTATGAACGAGGGTATAGGATGATAGTAAGGAGGTGGGATGTAAAATGAAGAGAGCGCTAGCTATTTTGTTGGTAGCCTGTATCGCCCTGGTGGGGATGACAACAGCTGCCAACTACATGTACGAGAAGTCGAACATCAAAGGCGTCGGCTACAAGAACTCTGAGATCATCATCCAGACTCAGGCCGGCCTTGCAGGAAATAAGCTTGTCCAGAAGGAGTCAGGATCCGGGAACGTCATCACCCACAGGATGGAGCTGGAGGCCCAGAGGGATTACAGATTCAAGATGGACGACTGGTGTCCAGAAGGTACCGCAGCTTCGGGATGCATGGACTACATCAACTTCACCAAGGAAGCTGAGTTCGAGTACATGCCCGTGAGCTACCAGACCGGCACCTACGACCAGAAATGGATCGATAAGCTCTGCGTCCAGAACTACTACATCGGAGCCGTCGTCGTCGAGATGTACACCCACGCTGAGCACCTCCAGAAGACCACTGAGGTCAAGACCAGAAGGGACTGCGTCGATGATGAATTAGCTGGGTGCGGCGACTGTACCGGAGCCCTTGAGGCGAACTTTAACTCCAACGTCATCGGTGTCGCTCACCTCGGATGGCTCTCCAAGGACCCTAAGGTGAACTCCAAGGGGAGACACGACGAGTACGGCCGCTCTGTTGAGGACCTGACGGGTGTCTTCTCCATCGAGAAGTTCATCCAGCTCTGGGGCAACGACACCTGCGACGCTGTTCAGGTCGACTGGCTCCCCTGCATCTGAGGGTGGAAGTTCCAGCTTCATTTTTTTTCTTTTTTCATTTCCAAATCAGAGATTGTTTGTCGAAAGGATTCGGCCCATGTCGTAGTCTTCATATAGATCTCTTTTTCGTAGACCTGATAGTACACCCCGATTTTTGCGGTCATCCCCATCGTCTATCGGTAATATCCTCCGGCTCCGATCCGGAAAAAACCCAGTGGCACCGGGTGCTGAGCTTGATGGGACAATAGAATAAGGAAGGCTTGAGAATAGCCTCGATAGATTTATATGTCATCAACCTGAAGGGAAAGTTGTGCCTGGCCGAAAGAACTTTGACACGATTCAGGTCCTTGGGACAGGCAGGAAGCTCCCGAGGGGGTGGTGCAGCTTCTGCTGGAGTATCCCTGCTTGGTCGGAGTCGGATATCCATCTACCGCCTTTTCAGGCAGGATGTTTTATATATCCGATCGGGCCTAGTCTCTCAGGAGCTATAGTTCCGCCACATCGAAGGCTGTGAATGCCATCGGCTATGTGGTCAGATGAACGAGGGTATATAGCGATAAACACGGAGGTGGGAACTGAATGAAGAGAGAACTAGCTATTTTGTTGGTAGCCTGTATCGCCCTGGTGGGGATGGCAGGCGCGGCCAACTACATGTACGAGAAAGCCAACATCAAGGGCGTTGGCTACAAGAACGTAGAGATCATCATTCAGACTCAGACCGGCCTCAACGGTAACAAGCTGGTCGAGAAGGAGTCTGGAAGCGGAAACGTCATCACCCAGAGGATGGAGCTCGAGGCCCAGAGAGACCCCTTCTTCACGCCTACTAACTGGTGTCCAGAACCTAGATCCAAAGGATGCATGGACTACATCAACTTCACCAAGGAAGCTGAGTTCGAGTACATGCCTGTGAGCTACCAGACCGGCACCTACGACCAGAAGTGGATCGAGAAGCTCTGCGTCCAGAACTACTACATCGGAGCCGTCGTGGTCGAGATGTACACCCACGCTGAGCACCTCCAGAAGAGCACCGAGGTCAAGACCAGAAGGGACTGCGTCGAAGAAACAACTGGGTGCGGCAACTGTACCGGAGCCCTTGAGGCGAACTTCAACTCCAACGTCATCGGTGTCGCTCACCTCGGATGGCTCTCCAAGGACCCCAAGGTGAACACCAAGGGTAGGCACGACGAGTACGGCCGCTCTGTTGAGGACCTGACGGGTGTCTTCTCCATCGAGAAGTTCATCCAGCTCTGGGGTAACGACACCTGCGACGCTGTCCAGGTCGACTGGCTCCCCTGCATCTGAGCTGAAATCCCCTGATTCAGATGCTCCAACGCATCTGAATCAACCCTGCTTTTTTATTCGCCATTTCCGCCGGTCCGCCTTCGGACCAAAACACTGAAATATGAGCCCTGTATTAAATAGATAAAGAGTTCGTCTCTTTGTAGAAAGAGACAAACGATCTAAACACGGTAAAGGAAGGGGGTGTAAGTAAATGAAGGGAGTAATAGCGATACTGTTAGCTCTAGCATTGGCTTGCGGACCTGCAGTGGCCAACCCGCCACTGAAGGAGCCGGTTCAGTATGAGCAGTTTTGTGAGAACGTTCTAGTCAGCGGTACCGGGTATATCGACATCGCGACCTCTATAGTCGACAAGAAGATAGCCCTTGAGTACTACAATATGATGTCGGGTGACGGAGCCTTCGAGATGGACTCCACCCACGTCTATTCGCAGGAGCCGAATCGATTGATAAGGCCGGTGCCAAACTACGCCTACGACGATCTGAATAACTCGACCAAGGACGTTCCCTTGAACTTCTTCGAGAACACCAAGCTCACCTACGACAGCGACAGGGCGCCTCTCCAGGGTGGAAAGTTCATCAACTCCAAGGCGTTCTACGGTGGCATAGGTGCCAACATCCAGGAGATGTTCAGCGTCAACCAGATGGAGAAGGACCAGACGTTATTCTTCGGGTCCACCAAGAACTCGACCATAACCCACACCGTGGGCCTGCAGACCCTGAACAGCTTCAACGGTACCTGGGGAACCGATGCCAGCATGCACAAGATCTTCTACAAGGACATAAAGAGCCATGAGCTCTTCAGCGGTCAGTTCGAGGTCCAGAAGGAGATCAAGTTCCACGAGAACCCGGTGCCAGAGCCTAGAGTCCGTCCGTGCGCGGGAATAGACTGCTGATAAGGCGGTCTAACCCTTTTTCTCCTTTTTTGTCGCGGGGCCGGATATGATGCCGCCGAGATGAAGGATCGTGAGGCCCTCCGCGGATCAAGGCTTGTTGCAATTGACTTGTTACGGGGGTTAAAGGATGAAGAAATACCTGATGGTTCTGCTGCTTCTCGCAGCTCCGCTGGCTTCGGCGATAGTGGAGGAGACGAGGGAAGGGCCGGGCTTGGCCTTGGGCCTGGAGCCGCCGGCGACGGGCGTCGTCTGGCCATCGGTCCCGCCGATCCCAGGAGAGCTTCTGGTCTCCGTCGATCTCTCCGGCCCGACCAAACCTCTCTCTCAGATCAGCTACGCCACGCCGGGAAAGACCCTGGTCTACATCGTGGCCGTCAAGAATTCCGGATGCTCTGATGTGGATGCGAAGATCACGGTGACCTCTAAAAGCTGCCGTCCCGGATGGTTCGGATGGACGGATAAGATCCTAACCATCCCTGGAGGAGGAGTGATCACCGAAGAGCTCCTCGTAACGCCAGAGATGAGGGCTTCGCCGGGAGATTACAACTTCCAGGTGATGGCTCAAGCCCCGCAGACCAAGTCCGGGAAAGGCGAGGCCAAATTCAGGCTTCAGGGGTACGACTACGTCTCTGAGACCTCCGTCAGCGGGACGGGCCAGTTTCAGATGAACAAAGACGTCAGAAGTATGAACACCGGGGTAAAGTCGAACAAGGACGTTTACTTCAGCGGCAGCGTCGACACTCTTATGAAGAACGAGTACCTGGTGGAGGGGGCGAAGGGCACCAACCCCAACTTCCAGGAGTGGGACGCCGTGGAGAACTACATGGCGCTGAACCCCGGAGATACCCTGATGGGGACGGAGATGGTAAGAAGCTCCCTCGTCTTCGGTGGGGTCGGAGCCAAAGTCCTGGAGAGCTACAACCTCCAGGAGATGGATTACAGGCTTCAAGAGATCGGCCTCCACCACACCGGCCTGGACAGGAGGGCAGAGTTCCAGACCGCTGACAACTTCACAGGATACCTGGCCATAGACGCAAGGCATACGATGCCGGGCCAGAGGAGCACGAGAGACCGGGAGGAGTTCCTGGGGTCCTTCGAGATCCAGAGAAGGCTGGTCTTCAAGGATAGCCCTCGACCGATCTTCGACTGTTTTGGCGGCTCATGCTTCAATATAGGTGAGGGGTTCAAACCCTTCTCCAGCTGAGGGCATGGGCTACACTTTTATTTTTTTATCTCTGGGGAGTGGAGAGGGCGCAGCGGGAAGACCCCACCCTTCAGGGCGGGGATGAAACCTAAACTCCGGGGCAGTTAATAACCATGGCCCCACTGATAGCGAAAAAACAGCGTGCCTAGTTAATAAAATTATAACTATGTATCAGGCATAGTTAAGCTTACTGGCCCCGTATTTGGCCTGCATGGTTATTAAACTTGCGGAGTTTAGGATGAAAGCGGAGCCCTCCCCCATTTCAGCCGAAACCCATAAATCTAATAAACGTATTTCATGCTTAATACATGTACCGCACAATTAAGATAAAACTAGACCGGTCTAATGAACTTGTCCAGACGGCGCGGATCTGGAATGCCGCCTGCCAGGATGTCATAGACTACGGTTTTGCGGCACGTGATTACAACAAGACTAGACTCAACAAAGCTACGTACAGGGACCTCCGAGAGAAGTACCCGACTCTACCTTCTGCATTGCATCAGACTGCCAGGGATCAAGCCAGTGATATGCTCAAGAGACTTAAGTTTGAAACCAAGCCGTTCAAACACCCTCTTGGAGCGGTCAGATTCGACATTCGAACGATGAAAGTATTCTTGGAGTCAGGATACTGCAAGCTTACGACAGCGTTTGGTAGACTGCGTTACGATTTCCAACTAGCAAAATATTACGAAAAATATGCTACCTGGAAAGTCATGAACGCTCAGTTGAAGATAACCAAGAACGCCTGCTACCTACATGTCCAGGTAGAACAGCCTGATCCAGAAACGATACAGGGAGATAGGCGGCTCGGAGTGGATCTTGGGATCAATAATATAGCAGTTTGTAGCGATAACACTTTCTGGGAGTCTGGTCCTGTAAAGGCTATCAAGGGTAAATATCAGTATTTGAGATCAAAACTTCAGTCCAAAGGCACTCGGTCCGCGAAAAGAAAACTTCAAAAGCTATCGGGCCGAGAGAGACGGTTTCAAAGGGACGTGAATCATCAGATCGCTAACTGGATCGTATCAAAACCTTACGACGTAATTGTTCTGGAAGACCTGACCCACATCAGGAACGGTAAGAAGAACAAAAAGCTTGGTAAATGGAGTTTCGCAGAACTACGAGCCATAGTAGAGTACAAGGCCACTGCGATTGGTAAGAAGGCCGTTGCCATCAATCCAAGATATACCTCGCGTACATGTTCCAATTGTGGGTATCAGAAGAAGGAAAACCGTAATGGTAAGACCTTCAAATGCAAGAGCTGTGGCTTCCAGATCGATGCGGATTTGAACGCGTCCAGGAACATCGCTACCTTCAGTAGATCTGATCGTAGCAGGCTGTCGTCAACCAGCCAATCGTAGCGTCAAGGACAGCTACAAGCCCCGTCCTTCAGGGCGGGGTAGTTGACATAAAATAAACGCCGAGGGAGGGATTCGAACCCTCGAGTCCCGAAGGGACACAGGTTTAGCAAACCTGCGCCATACCAGGCTTGGCTACCTCGACTCAGCCCCATCTTGATCCTCTCGATATTTAAATTCTGCGTCCAAAGACGGGAAAAACCAAGATCTGCCAATTAATACCGGAGCCCGGATATCACCCACCTTGGTGGTCGGGGTCCCCTTCCCCGGCGAGCTCATCCTCCGCCTCAAAACCCCCGACACAACGGAGGAGATCTTTGCTGGTTATTATCCCCACAAGGGCACCACATTCGACAACGGGCAACCTTCTTATATGATGCTCCAGCATCATCTCCGCCGCCCTCTTGGTGGAGGAGTTGGGGCCGATGGTTACCAGGGGCGCCGGGGTCATTATCTCCCAGATCATGACGTTTCTCGGATCGATCCCCCTGGCGAAGACCTGCTGGAACATCCCGCGGGTGGTGACTATCCCGACCACATGCTTCAGGAGACCCCCTTCGACGACGAGGACGCTACCTTTGTTCTCGCGAACCATCATCTGTATCGCCTCGAAGACGGTGGTTTCTATCCCCACCGATAGGATGGGGTAAGTCATCAGATCCCGGACTTTCATGAGGGCACCCAACCTGCCATCGAAGTTTAAGTTGTTCTGCAGCTTATATTAACCTTGTCGAGGAGGAACCTTCCTAAGGCGTAAAAGGGCTTGATGGAGGAAGGGGCAGCCCTTCCGCAACGGGTCGTCCGCCTCCAGGGGGTGAAGGGTCCGTCCCGCCATCTAGGTCTGTTCCTCCTCAGAGATCAAGATCAGAGCCGAGATCGTCCCGCAGGCCAGAGCCGGTCCCATCTCAACTCCAGCCCCACGGCGGGCTGTTCGAGGCCGAAGCTTCGGAGGACCTGGGGATGGAACTCCCCGAAGGACCCGACCCTCTCTCCTCCCACCAGCAGGTCTCCCCTCCTCCCCTCCAGGAAGGCCCCGTCTTCGGAGGTCCGGATCTCGGCCTCGATGGCCAGCTCCCGGAAGAGGGTATCCACCACGGACCTGATCTCGGCGAAGTCGGCGCCGCTGTGGATGGCGGCTGCCGCCAGGTCCTGTCTGGTCCTTCCGCCTTCGAGGACGTCCCCGACGGCGAAGATCCTCTGAGGGAGGGGATGGTGCTGGTTGATGGCGATGATCTCGAGGAGGCTCGGCAGGATCGATGTCCTGACCATGGTGTGGAGCTCGCTTATGGGGTGGAGTACCCTCGTCACCTCCAGGTCCCGGCCCCTTCGCCTCATCCTCTCGAAGTTCACCCTCTCCGAGGTGAGGGTGAAAGGCATCGTCTCCAGATAGCCCAGACCCACCATTACTTCCCTTAGATCGGCCTTTCTCACCTCGAGAGGGTGGGGCTCCCCAACGGTGACCGTTCCAGGAAGCGTCGGCGTAAGCCGATCGTATCCGTATCCTTTGGCCGCATCCTCGAAGATGTCCCAGGAGTGCATTATGTCAGCCCTGTAGGACGGTACGGATACTTCCAGCTCATCCGCCCCAGGGGCCCGGACCCTGGCCCCAAACCTCATCCTCTCGAGGCAGGCTGCCAGCTCCTCGGCCGAGAGGTCGAAGCCGATGAGGCCGTTGGCGTCATCGACTCTGACATTCCAGATAGCAGGAGATAGATCCGGCAGGATGAGGTCCCCTTCAGGCCTCTCCACCCTCACCGATTCTATCCTGCCGCCCCTCTCCGCCAGAGCCGTGACGACGATGTTCAGGGCCTTGTATACCACGGGATCTGTCCCCGTGACGTCTATGAATAGGTCTCTGGTATCGTCTCTCACCCTCGTGAGTTCGCCGTTTATTATCGGGGGGAAGGAGAGGACGTCGCCCTTTGCGTCCACTATGAGCGGATAGCGGTCGAACCCCTCCAGGATGGGGGCGTAGCCGATCCCCTTGGGATGGCGCTTCAAGATCTCCGCCATCGATAGGCTCTCATCGAAGTCGAGGGGGACGAACTCGAAGGAGGGGTCGGCGGCGAAGTAGGTGAAGGGGGGGACGACCCGGGAGATGTCGTGGACCCCTATCGCCACCTTCCGGCGGTTCCTCCCCAGGCCCCAATGGAGATCCTCCTGCAGGTCCATCAGGGACTCGATGGCCGGGTCGCTGAACTCGAGGTCTCTCACCACTGCGCAGCCGATTAAGGGTCTCACCCCCTCGACGGAGGGGTCGACCTTCAGGGCGATCTCGCCGGGGTGGACGTGATACTCGGGGAGCCCCACCTTGATGTCCAGGAATCCCTGGAGGGCTCTGGCCACCCCTTCGGAGCTGTAGAGGTCGGGCCTGTCGGGGAAGAACTCGACATCGACATAATCCTCTTCGTCGCTCTTTCCTATATCGGCGCCCATCATGGCGATCCTCGCCATGAAGAGATCCCTGGGTGCTCCGACCATCTCCTCCAGGTCCTCGTAATACAATCTCACTACCGGCACGATTCATCACATCCTCGTCGAGAGGGGCATCTGCCTCAGCCACCCCAGATCCGACTGATAGAGGAGGCGCAGGTCCTTCAAACCCAGCCTCAGCATCGCCAGCCTCCCTACTCCAAGCCCCCAGGCGAGGACCGGACGGTCTATCCCGAAGGGGGCGGTAACCTCCCTCCGGAAGACCCCGGCCCCCCCGAGCTCCACCCAGCCGAGACCCTCGATGTATACCTCCGGCTCCACAGACGGCTCGGTGTAGGGGAAGTATCCGGGGCGGAAACGGACCTCATCAAAGCCCATCTTGGCGTAGAACTCCCGGAGGACCCCCAGGAGGTTTGCAAAGGAGATTCCGTCGTCCATGATCACCCCCTCCAGCTGCTCGAACTCCGGGGTGTGGGTCGGGTCTATCGCCTCCCGCCGGTAGACCCGGTCGATGGAGAAGGCCTTCACCGGAGGGTTCGGGTGGTCCGCCAGATACTTTATGGTGACGGAGGTGGTGTGGGTCCGCAGGACCTCCCGGCGGGCCACCTCCGGGTCCCACTTTCCGCCCCAGCCGGTGGAGCCCACGTCCCCTCCCCTCTCGTGCATCTCCTTGACGGAGGCGTAGTCGGGGATCTCGGCCCTGGAATCTAGGTAGAAGGTGTCCTGCATCTCCCTCGCCGGATGATCCTGGGGCTGGAAGAGGGCGTCGAAGTTCCAGTAGCTCGACTGGACGATCTCCCCCTTGATCTCGGTGAACCCCATCTCCAGCATGATCTCCCTCATCCTGGTGAGGAGCCTCTGGTAGGGGTGGACCTTCCCGGGGTATACCCGCTCTGCGGAGAGGGTGACGTCGTAGGGTCTGATGTAGAATCTTTCTCCTTTATATTGAACGTAAGAATCTTCGTTCCACTTTCCGGCCCTGATCATGTCTGGAGTGATCTGGCCAATTCCTCTGACCACATGTGCTGTCACGCCATATGTCAGAGTATGAGTTTCAATCTCAGACCTTCCAGCCTCTGTGATTTCAAAGCTCCATGATTTCTGAGCTTTAGATTCCACTAGTCCCCTGCTCTTGAGGAGCTTCAGCGCCTCTCCGTCCAGGGCCGATCCGCTCGTCTCCCCCTGGAAGGATAGGACCGCCAGAATCTCCTCGTCCTTTCCTGGGGGCGCATCCACGGCAGGCTTTATCCTGCCGGCCTCGACGGTCGCCCAGCCCTTCTTCTTCAGCCAGCCGATACCCACCTTCAGGGCGGGGTCTCTGATCTCCGATAGGGGGACGCCCTCGACCCCGGCGATCTCGAGGATCCTCCTTTCGGGAAGGCCGATCTCGGCGTACCTGGCCCCCTCCTCGGTGAGGGCGTAGACCTCCTCCACCTTTTTATCGAGGCTGACGAGCCCCCGTTCGGCGAGCCCTTCCGCCGAGGAGATGACCGAGACTTCCTTGATCTTGAGCTTCTCGGCGATCTTCCCGGGATCGGTGAAGCCGTCCGAGATCTCTTTCAGCACCTGCCTATCCCTTGGCGATAGTTTGGACCGCGTATCCTCTTCCTTTGGCATGATGATCAACCTTTGTGAAATCGTGATCTTCAAGAGTAGGCAGATGCGAGAACCATATATTAAACCTGCCCGCCTCTACCAGCCTCGAAACTTCGGCTCTCAAATTAGAAGCGGGCAAAACCATGAAATCAAGATGAAAAAGGCGAAGGTGAAAACGGCGGGAAAAAGAGGAGAGGCCGCTCAGGGGTGTGGATGGCTCTCCAGCTCATCCAGGGCCTCCAGCACCCCTAAAATCGACATCTCCATGAACTTCTCCCCCTTCTCTCTGGAGGCCTTGGAGGGGTCGCCCATCACCCCGTTACCCATCAGGTGCCTCACGTCCTTCATGATCAGATACTTCTGCCTCGGCGGAAAATGCTTCTCTGGAAGGCCTCGCACCAGGTCTTCCCGGATGGCCAGCATCCTCGAGGTCTCGATCTCTCCGGCGTGGCCGTCCCCCGGGGTCTCGACCTGCGAGGCGTCGATGAGGTCGAAGTCGGAGACGAGGCTCACCAAGAGATCCCCATCGGCTACAGCCCTCTCCGCCGCCTCCTTGAGGGCTGAGAGGTGCTGGCCCCCTGCGTGGCCCGTCAGGATGAGGACCCTCTCGAAACCCGATTCTCTGAAGGCTAGCAGGAGGTCAAAGGTGAGGGCCCTCAGGGCTCCGGGGCTGATGGAGATCGTCCCCGGAAATCCCCGGGTCGATCTGCAGACGCCATAATGGACGGGAGGGGCGACGAATACGGGCCTTCGGCGGGAGACTTCCTTTGCCACCTCCAGGGCCTGGATCGTATCGGTGAAGGTGGGGAGGTGGGGGCCGTGCTCCTCCGTCGCCCCCACCGGCAGGATGACCGTCCTCGTCTCTTCAAGCCCGGCCTCGATCTCCGTCCATGTCATCTCCTCCATTAGCATCATATCTTGATCGAACTCCCGGCGATGACCGCCCCTTCAGGGACCCGGACGTCATAACGCAGGTCCCCCACCCTCAGGGTGTAGGGGCCGGTGGGTCCCGTCTCGAAGTTGGTGGACCAATCTTCGGGACCTTCGGTGGAGTAGGGGACTACGAGGGTGAACTCGCCGTTGGAGTCGGCGACTGTAGACTGCTGGTAGAGGAAGCTTCTGCCCCGGTTTGTGGTGATGGGGACGGAGATGACCACATCCGTCCCCGGGGAGGCCTCTCCGGAGATCGTCGCTCCTGGAACGTGCTCGAAGATCTTGACATACTTCTGACCGTCGGTGGTGATGGAGGTCTGGGACTCGTAGACGAGCCTGAAATGGCTCAGGGCCTCCAGGGGTACGGAGGTCATGATCGGGCTCTGGGAGACGACCTCCGCGGCGGCGTACCCCCGCTGGAGGGTTTCATTTACGCCCTCCAGAAGCTCCCGGTAGTCGCTGGATCGCTTCTGAGGCTCTACGGCCACTCCACCCTGAACGTCATGCCTGAAGCCCATCACCCAACCCTCCTTAACGTCAGCCTCGGTCCCGTCGAAGAAGTGGAGCCTCGCCACCATACTCCTGAAGTAGGGGGTCCTGTAGATGGTGATCGGCTGGTTGTTCTGCCAGTATGCGAACTGATAATTGCCGGGGTTTATGTTGCTCCAGGCGGCTATGGCGTGGAACTTGCCCATGGCCATCTCAACGTCGGTGACCACGTACCTGATGTTGTTATACGGAGATCTATCCGGATCCAGGTCTGCCGCCACCGCCACGGCCTCGGCCTCGTTCTGGGCGATGAAGAAGGGGGAAGATCCGGGCACGCCCTTCTCTTTATTCCCTATTCCCTGCTGGAAGGGGTTGGAGTTGGCTGGTCTTTCGCCTATCGTTGAGATGGCGTGGCCGTAATCCCACCACGACATGGTCCCGTAGGCTGAATCGGGATAGGGGAACCTCTCCCCCCTGGGGGGTCGGTCGTATATGGTGTAGATATCCATCCCCGGATGGGGGGTGTTATCCCGCAGCCAGATCATGGAGTCATACCAATCATACCCCATGGACCCTGCATGTCTATCCGTGTTGAAGCTGCCTATGGGGACGCCCTGAACCGTCCCGAACATGGCTGGATATACGAAGAGGAGCGCCAGGATCGCGACCGCTCCAGCGTTCATCAGGAGGCGTTTCTGGTCTAAAGCATCCTTGTAAGTTCCTTTTGCCATCCTGACGACGGCATCCTCTACCTCCATAAATCGGGTCTTCTCCAGGAGGATCGATCCCAGATAGCCGCAGAGGAGGGCCACGTTGACAGCATAGTAGTAGGCGAACCTGTTCTGGGCGAGGGTGAGGGCGAATATCGTCAGAGTCCAGACGATGATCAGCATATCGCCGTTTCTGCTCGGATCTTTTTGGTACCTCCGGAGAATCAGAGGCAGGGCCAGGAGGGTCAGCCACATGGGGGATAGGAAGGATAGTTCGGAGATGCCGGGGAAGTTCCTCTGGACGGCGTACCTCTCCGTTATCGGAGAAACCTCCGCTACAGTGGCCGCTCCACCGGTCCTGGGCTGGAATACGCTCAAACCGCTCATCAAGGCTCCCGTGAACTGAGGAACCGCCAGCAGGAAGATTACGAAGATGATGACCATCGACCCGATGACAATAAGGGGGAAGTAAAGCCGTTTTTTATCGTGCCGTACGAGCTGGTTTGAGATGGCAGAGAGGCTGAGCATGAAGATGATGCCTGCGATCAGGATCATCGGCTGGAAGAGAGAATATAGGTAAGGACTGAAGCCGTTGTGGGCGCTGATGAAGGGCAGGATCGTAAGGAGGGCGACGAAGAAGGCAACCGCTCCGCCGATCCCTAGATACTCGGCGTTCATTCCTCTCATGTGATCGACTATGCTCTGGACGGCGACGAAGGCGATGAGGATCCCAAAGAAGAGGTGGCCTGACGACCAGGCGGTTATGTAGAGCCCCAGGAAGAGGCCTGCCAGGAGGGAATATATCAGGGGCCTCTTCAAAGATCCCATATCACCGCGACGAAGGGCGGCGAAGGTGAGCCTGCCGGCGCCCGAACGGACCGCCAGGACGAAGAAGAGGATCGCCGTGGCGCTGAGGAGGACCTCTGCCACGTGGTGGTCGGCGAACCCCAACATAGATCGCGAGAGGAACTGGCCGGGGAGAACTGCGATCATGATCGCGGCCGTCAATCCCGCGGCCCTCCCGCCCAGCTCCCGCCCTATGAAGTAGACGGGAAAGACTACAAGGGCTCCCAGGACGCCGGGGAATACCGCCCCCACCAAGTCGACGGTATACATGCTGGGGTCTCCGAGCCCTGCTATGTACGATAGGATGGCGATCCCCCAGCTCATGAAGGGGCCGAAGGGTACATCCGTCGTCCCGTTCGGAAAGTAGGTCATCGGATCAAACCATGGACGTTGGAAGTTGAGGAGGGTGCTCTTGGCCAGCATCATGTGATATGAGGCGTCGTTGCCGTCGAATAACAGGGTCTCTCCAGCAAAGAATCTTGGCATGGGTCGATAGACCCTCAGATAGAGCGAGAAGAGGAAGACGAAAAACAGGCCCGCGTAGACGTAAAGGTCGGGGACTCGTTCAAAAGTCCGCCTCTTCGGCGCGGGCCGATCTATCTCCTCCGCGCCTTTCTTCTTCTCCTTCACCGATTTCTTGGTCATCGTGGCTGAAGAGACTAGTTCCATCCAGATAAACATTTTGAATCCGGTCTGAGGATTTCGAAGAGTACCAATGCGGCTTGAATGACGGCGATCCTCAAAAGGGTCCGTTGATCCTATCCCACCTGAATTAACCTGATCATCGAGGTGAAGGTTGGGTTTGGCGTATGGATCTAGGTCTTGGACGTGGCTACTAGAATGACATATATCACCATCATCCCCAGACTATGAGGGAGCTGGTCCCTCCGAAGAGCTCCTTATCGATTATCTTTCCGTCGGGAGAGATCCATCTCTCAGGGAGGTCCAAGGTTAAAGCGTGAACTACCCTACCCTAAAGGGTAGGGCTTCCCACTTCATCGCCAAGACTTGCATCACAGAAACGTGATGTAGAGGTTTTGACTCTATGGGCGCTACGGGCTGTTCCATCCCTGTGGAGAGAAT